>ERZ1023886.258-NODE-258-length-23532-cov-15.787877_pt1 | contig 23532 bp, 17 predicted proteins | sample MGYA00380395_ERZ1023886 | MGnify/ENA primary metagenome ERZ1023886 (study PRJEB33179, sample SAMN07449002) | human gut metagenome | biome: Human-gut; feature: Human associated habitat; material: Faeces | host: Homo sapiens | place: India: Bhopal | collected... | reverse complement strand
CGCGTGCCTCCTGCTCTGTCTCGAGCACGTGGAACGAGTCGCCGGCTGTCGGCGCTCCGTTGAGGCCGAGGATGATGGCAGGCTCTGCGGGTCTTGCGCTCTCGATGCGCTGGTTACGCTCGTTGAACATGGCCTTGATACGGCCCCATGATGTTCCGGCGATAAGGTTGTCGCCTACGCGCAGCGTACCGTTGCTTACGAGCACCGTAGATACGTAGCCACGACCCTTGTCGAGTGACGACTCGATGATTGATCCCGTAGCCTTGCGGTTGGGGTTGGCCTTGAGGTCGAGCATTTCAGCCTCGAGCAATACCTTCTCAAGCAGCTCGCTGATGCCCACGCCCTTCTTGGCGCTGATCTCCTGACACTGATACTTGCCGCCCCATTCCTCCACGAGGAGGTTCATGCCGGCGAGTTCCTCGCGTACACGGTCTGGATTGGCTCCCGGCTTGTCTATCTTGTTGATGGCGAACACCATCGGTACGTTGGCAGCCTGGGCGTGTGCGATGGCCTCCTTGGTGGTGGGCATCACGGCGTCGTCGGCAGCGATGATGATGATGGCGATATCCGTAACCTGAGCACCGCGGGCACGCATGGCGGTGCCCGCCTCATGACCCGGAGTATCAAGGAACGTAATCTTGCGTCCGTCCTCCAACTGTACGTTGTAGGCACCGATGTGCTGTGTGATGCCGCCCGCCTCACCGGCGATGACGTTGGTCTTGCGGATATAGTCGAGGAGTGATGTCTTACCATGGTCGACGTGTCCCATTACGGTAACGATCGGTGCACGCGGCACGAGGTCGTTCTCGTCGTCCTCCACCTCTGTGATGGCTTCCTGCACTTCTGCGCTGACGTATTCTGTCTTGAAGCCGAACTCCTCAGCCACGAGGTTGATGGTCTCGGCGTCGAGGCGCTGGTTGATTGACACCATGATGCCGACACTCATAAGTGTGCCGATAACCTGGTTGACAGACACGTTCATCATCGTAGCGAGCTCGGATACTGTCACGAACTCGGTGAGCTTCAGTGTCTTGCTCTCCTTCTTCTCCTCGCGACGCTCCTCGTTCATTTTCTCCTGAGCAGCCTCACGCTTCTCCTTACGATACTTTGCGCCCTTCTTGTTCTGGCTCTGCTTGTTAGTAAGGCGTGCGAGCGTCTCCTTCACCTGACGTGCTACGTCCTCTTCGCTTACCTCAGCCGGCTTCTGCTGGCCGCGGTTACGGTTCTTCTTCTTGTTCTTTCCGCTTCCGCCGCCGTTACCTCCGGCGTTGGTGTTCTTTCCGCCCTGGTTTGCTCCGGGCTGGTTGGATGCAGCGTTGATGTCCACGCGCACCTTGTTGATGCGTTCGCGCTTCTTCTTGTTGTCGGCTCCGTTTCCGCCGCGCTGCTGCTGCGCCTTGTTCTCGCGCTCCTTGCGCTTCTCTTCCTTCGATTTCTTCTTGGGTCGGGTGCTCTGGTTGAGCGTAGAGAGGTCAATCTTTCCGAGGATGTTCACCTTCGGAGTGTTGATAATCTTCTTTTCGCTCTTGGTGGTGAAGAGCGTGGTTTCCGACTTCTGGTTGTCTGCCGGCTGCGTCGTAGCTGCTTCGGCGGCCGCTGCATTGTTTACAGACTTCGGCTCTTTGTTTTCTTGTTTGTTCTCTTGTTTCTGAACCACGGGCTTTTGATTTTGTATGTTTTCAGCTTTCTCTTTAGCTGTAGTTGTGGCAGCAGGAGCTGAGGCGCCCTGCACCGGTGCTTCTTTCTTTCTGTCGCCTTCCGACGGCTTCTGACTGACGGCAGCAGTCTTTGCCTGAGGCTTGGCGTGAGTCTCAGGCTTGTCGGTCTTGGGGGATGATTTCTGTGCGGCTGGTTTGCGTCCTATGCTGTCAAGGTCGATCTTGCCCAGCGGCTTGTATTGCTGCGGGGTGGACGAAGAGTGACTCTTCTCGGCACGGCTTTCGTCCTTGCCTTTCTTCTCCTTCGGCTTCTTCTGCAAGAGCTTCTCGGCCTGATTGCGCACCTCCTTGTCCTGCTGGAATGCTCCGACCAGTGCGTCGTACTGTGCGTCGGTCAGCTTGAAGCTCGGCTCAGCCTTCACTTCTCCCAGTTCGCTTCTCTTTTCGAGGAACTCCACTGCCGTCTGGAGTCCGATGTTCAACTCTCGTAATGCTTTGTTTAACCTGATGCTCATGTTTTGTCGTTTTAAAAGTAAAAGAGTAAAGAAGTAAAAGAGTAAAACGTCTGTCTATTCTTGCCTGCCGCATTCCGAGGCTGGCGTTACTTCTAAACGTCTTTTCTTTTGCTTTAATAATAATTATCTGTTAGTGTAGGGAGGCGGCTTTCGCACGTCTCCTTATGATACCCGCTAAGGGAGCTTCAAAAAACTGCTTGTTTTTGAGACTCCCTTATCTTGCTGTGCCGATTCTTATTCGAACTCGGCGCGCAGCACCTTGAGCACGTTGTCGACGGTCTCTTCCTCGAGGTCGGCTTTCTCAACGAGCATGTCGCGGGGAGCTCCGAGCACTGCCTTGGCGGTGTCCAGTCCGATGCCCTTGATGGCATCGATAACCCACTGGTCTATCTCGTCAGAGAACTCGTCGAGGTAGATGTCCTCGTCAGCCTCCTCTTCGCTTACCTCACGGAATACGTCGATGGTATACTCGGTGAGCATTGACGCGAGCTTGATGTTCATACCGCCGCGTCCGATGGCGAGGCTCACTTCCTCCGGCTTGAGGTATACCTCTGCCTTGTGGTTCTCCTCGTCCACCTTGATGGTGGAAACCTTGGCGGGTGCAAGTGCGCGCTGTATGAACAGCTTGGTGTTGCCGGTGTAGTTGATTACGTCGATGTTCTCGTTGCAAAGCTCACGGACGATGCCGTGAACGCGGCTACCCTTCACGCCGACGCATGCTCCGACGGGGTCGATGCGGTCGTCGAAGCTCTCCACTGCTATCTTGGCGCGCTCTCCCGGCATACGTGCTATGCGGCGGATGGCGATGACGCCGTCGTTGATCTCGGGCACCTCAGCCTCGAGCAGACGCTGCAGGAAGGTAGAGCTGGTACGTGAGAGGATGATCTTCGGGTTGTTGTTGTCGTTGGTGACGCGCTCGATGACGGCGCGGATGGTCTCGCCCTTGCGATAAACGTCGCCCGGAATCTGCTCTGCCTTGGGGAGGATCAGCTCGTTGTTCTCGTCGTCCACTACGAGCACCTCACGCTTCCACACCTGATAAACCTCGGCTGCGATAACCTGTCCCACGCGGTCCTTATACTTGTTGTAGAGCGAGTCGTGCTCCAGTTCAAGAATCTTGGATGCGAGAGTCTGACGGAGGTTAAGGATGGCACGGCGTCCGAACTTGGCGAATTCCACCTTCTCCGACACGTCCTCGCCGACCTCATAGTCCGCCTCAATCTTGCGTGCCTCTTTCAGTGAAATCTGCTTGTTCTCGTCCTCCACCTCTCCGTCTGCCACAACCACGCGGTTGCGATAGATCTCGAAGTCGCCCTTGTCGGGATTCACGATCACGTCGAAGTTTTCGTCACTGCCGAATATCTTTGCCAGAACGTTGCGGAAGCTCTCCTCCAGAACGCTCACGAGTGTCGTGCGGTCGATGTTCTTGGTTTCCTTGAACTCCTTGAAGGAGTCGAACATGCTGACTGTCTCGTCTTTTTTTGCTGCCATAGCTTATTTGAAATTTATTAAGTATTTTGTATATTTCACTGTGTCCATCTGGAAGGTGCGGTCCACGCTGACGAGCTGCGGTCTCTTCTTGCCTTCCACTTTCTGCTTCTCCTCCACGGTCACCGTGAAGTCGCCACCGTCGACGCTCTTTAGAACGCCCTTGTATTTCTTTCCGTCGGCGTCGAGCACCTCGACGTCCTTACCTACGAAGCAGTGGTATTGCTGCGGCACCTTAAAGGGCTGTCCCAGTCCGGCGGATCCTACTTCCAGTTCGTAGTCTTCCTCGTCGCGGCTGAGGTGGTCTTCGATGTAACGGCTCAGGGCAACGCAGTCTTCAATCCACACTCCGTCAGCGTGGTCTATCTCTACTACGATGCGGTCGTCGGGGCTTATCTCGATGTCAACAAGGAAATACTCCTTGCCGTCAAGCCACTCTTCAACAATACTTCTTACGGTGTCTTTACTTATCATACATTATTTATTAGAATAAAAAATGAGGAGCTCTCTCGGAGCCCCTCATTCCACTGAACGATGCAAAGTTACGAATTTTTCGCAACGTAGGCAAGCGTTTCACGCATTATTCTATATTTAATATGCGATTTGTTGAGCTGGATTGCCGGCAGACAGGCATTTGGCGGTGAGACGAACAAACAACGAAAGTGTATATTATGCCTTAGACGGCGACGCTCGGCTTTGCCGCTTTCATAGCGCAGCGGAGAAAGAACAACGAATTAAAGCGAATACACGAATTTTAGCTGTATTTACAAGCAGCCAATGCAAACCTAGGAGGCTATGGCGTCTCGCCGTAGCCACGCAGCCTCCCATATCAGATTGTTGTCAGTCAGTGTCGTGTCCTAAAGGGACACGTATCCATCAGAAACCCACTGCAAGCTCCGAAGGAGCGCAGCTGTGGGATAATCATCCCCTCACCCTCTCTTGGTTCCGCGAAGCGGGACCGACTATCATTCTCAACATCATACGGGATGTGTCAGTCCCCCTTCGGGGAACTATATTTAGGTGGAGGTGTCGCACGTACCCACAGCTGCGCTGCTTCGCAGCTTGCAGTGGGTTTCATGATATAGGTCCCGCTCCGCGGAACCTGCTGCTCATACTTGATTGATCATGTTCGTGGGTGCGTGGCTACGGCGGGACGCCATAGCCTCCTGGGTTTGTCCGGCACGCTCATATACTGCCAACAAAAGCCGCATAACTCGGACAGACTGACAGTCCGATGTTATGCGGCGACATTATATTATTTTCATTTTCTCTTTCAAGAATCCCCGTGTTATCCACAGATTATCTTCGTCGTTGTATTATCCAATCCGCAATTTCTATAGCAGTCATAAACAACCAAACCTTTAGCAGGTTGGAGTGATATATATAACTTATTATGATACCAGTTGCAATAATCAGGATATAGATGATACGGCACGCGTTTCCTTCGTTGATAATTACTTTCTGTATTCCGTCCACTCCTAATATAAGACAGACTAATATTCCAAAACCAATCGGGCACAATAAGTACGCACAATACAGATATCCATCGTATATTCCCAAGATTGGTTCTAAGGCTAATAACAAGTATATTAACTGCCATACGGAATGGCAAAACACGGAAAGGCGTTTCATGATTGTTGTTGGATTTTATATGTTTTACTCCGCTGCCGCTATCTTCTCAGCATTCCCTTCAATGGCTCGATGAATCTTGCTATTGTGCTTCCTGCAAGAATCAGCAGCAGGAACCACCACTGACCATCGTTATAGTACCAACAGATGCCGAGACCCAGAAGACAGAAAATTACGTCGTACTTGTAGTCGCTGTCATAGTATCTGAATAATACCTTCTTAATGTTTTCCTTGCCATGAATTCTATATAGTTTTCTGAGTCGTAAATATTCTAATAACGCCCAAGTCATGAGAACTGTAAAATCAATGTATGATACGATATCCGGCAACGAATCGATTACAGGCATTAATGCAATATCCAAGGATACATATATCATTAGGCCTTTGATAAGGATTCTATCTTTAAGACTTAATTCCATATTTGTTTATATTTAAGTTTTAGATTCCAAATCCTGGAAAACTAAATATTTATAGAATTCCAGGATTTGGGATGTTCATTATTCTTTACCTCTCAATTTGTGACATTCTATTTGACTTACTTGTTGTTCCAATAGTTAAAGCTATACAAGGCTGTCGCAAGACCATTTCTGATTGAATTCTTCTGTTCTTCTGTAAGCTCTTTTGTTTTGTCTATTTCTTCAGCGTATTTGTTTATTAGACGTACAACACTGTTGTTGTCGGTTGCTGTTTCTTTAAAAACTTCATTGAAGAGTTCCATAACTTTGTTTGGTAATGGCTCGTTACCAGAGAAATATGTACTTTCATCCTTACTACCTATCTTGCTGCACAGTTCAGCAATCTCCTTTGAGTTAATGGCTGTCTTGACGTCTTCATCGTTGGTCTCAATTTTGTAAGCATTTTGTAGAGGTATCTTGCCTTCATATGCTGCAAGCAAAAGATTGTGTAATTTGCCAATATTCAGTTGGTCCTGAGTCAAATTCACTGATGTCAGTACCTTATTGTCAAGTTCTACCTGCTTTGTAAGCTTGGTGTTGCCATTAGTAATAGCAGTAGTGTTAACATTGCCATTCTCTAAAACGGCACAGATCAGTCCAAAAGGTTTAATTGGAGCTTCGGTTCCCACTCCTCCTTTTCCGCCGTCAATATTTGGCTTCAGATTTCCGTCAATGACTTTTTGGCTGTCCTTGTAGGCTTTCCATGAGCGATAGCCACCATAAATAGAACCACCTAAAAGGGTGCAAATTTTTCCTACTGTGGTTTTCTTGAATATCTTACCTATCTTCTTTCCCTTATTTGCTCCATCATACGCACCTTTTATATCCTCAATGATGATTTTTTTTACATCGTTGCCAGATATTCTTGTGTTCATATTATAAGCCTGAACACTATTGTTGAATCTTGTAAGGTTGCCTATCAGTTCAGACTGGGTTGTGTACTTTTCGCTCGAATCCTTTTCGTATGTGTCCTCCGAGCATGAGGTTGTCACAAGTGCCATAGCTGCAAACAAGCAGCATAATAGCACGTTTAAAAATTTGTTTTTTCTCATAATGATAATTTTTAGTGATAAAATCAGTTATTTGTTTTCTCTGCCGCAAAATTAGTTCATTGGAAAGACGCAGCAAAACTTTTGTTGTTTCATCTTGTTTCAAGTATGAAAGATTTATTTTATAAGTGGATAAAACGTTGATAATAAATAGGATAACGCTTGTGATAGATATAAATGAAAAACAAGCTCTATAGTGGTGTGTGAAACAAATGTAACAATAAAATGCCGATTGTCCTACGTCCCCACAGCAGCCAAGGCAAACATAGGAGGCTATGGCGTCTCGCCGTAGCCACGCAGCCTTCCATAGCGGAGTGTCAGTCAGTCCACCTTCGGGGAACTCATTTGGATTATCATATGTACCCACAGCTGCGCTGCTTCGCAGCTTGCAGTGGGTTTCATGATATAGGTCCCGCTCCGCGGAACCTGCTGATCATACTTGATTGATCATGTTCGTGGGTGCGTGAGGAGTCAAAACTAAAAAATAGCGAGAAAAGGCATATCGTAGGAGGCGCGAAGCGGAAAGCAAATGCCCGCGGCTCCTACAGTTTGCTTTGTAAATCATTGACTTTAGCTCAAATTCTTACTTTTGACTTACACCCTTGTGTTTTTTTTGTTTTTTCCGCTTGTGCTTTTCGAGAGAGGCGACAGCCTCTTATTCCTTTATGACATGTATGGGCGTGAGAACTTGTTCTCATAAGCCCATACATGTCATAAAGGAATTGCCGAAGGCTCGAAAAGCACAAGCGGACTGTGGATAATGGTTTTTGTCAAAACCCTGCCTACAATAGCACACTCATCACTAAACTGCAACAAAAGCCGCATAACTCGGATTGACTGACAGTCCGATGTTATGCGGCAACATTATATTATTCTCATTTTCTCTACAATTGTCTCAGCATTCCCTTCAATGGCTCGATGAATCTTGCTATTGTGCATATTGCAAGGTACAGTAACAGTATGTAGCTTATACCTTGATGAAAGTACCAACATGTAGCGAGGCCCAGAACAGCTATAGCTACGTCAATCATGTATTCGTTATTGCTGTTGCATATCGCATTGGCAAGGACTCTGATGCCATTCTCCTTATATAACCTTCTGGATCGCTTAAATGCTTTAATCGCCCAAACTATCGTGATTATGAGATCGATAAGGCATACGATGAAGAATTTGAACTCAATCTCTTCTGGCCAACCGTAAATAATGGGATCAAGAGCTGTGTCTAATGCTATAAATACCAAGAATCCCTTTATGATGATTCTATCTTTAAGACTTAATTCCATGTTCATTTTATTTGCTTTTTTGTTGGTTTTAGGCTGAGTGGTACGGCTTCAAACCGTACCTCCTATGATGGCCTATACTGTTGATTATCTCTCACGCGTAGCCGATTATATATGCGGCTCCACTGTCTTGCTGTAACTTGTCATGTCGCCGACCTGCTCAGTATGTCTTGTATGCTGCTGCTCCTCCCATACGTCTTCGTAGTCGTCCTTTGAGCAAGAGGTTGTTACAAGTGCTATAGCTGCGAAAATGCAGAATGACAATACATTTAATACTCTGTTCTTTCTCATAATGATCGGTATTTAATTGTTAGTTATTTGTTTTCTCTGCCGCAAAATTAGTTCATCTGCAAGACGCAGCAAAACTTTTGTTGTTTCATGTTGTTTCAAGGATGAAAGATTTATTTTACAAGCGGATAAAGTGTTGATAATAAAGCGGATAACGCTTGTGGGTGTTGCTGTCACATAACAAGCTTTCTGGTGGTGTGTGAAACAAATGTAACAATAAAATGCGGATTAGCTTATGTCCCCACAGCAGCCAATGCAAACCGTAGGAGGCTATGGCCTCTCGCCGTAGCCCCGCGGCCTTCCATAGCATAATGCTATCTTATACTCGAGTACAGCAAGGTTGGTGGTATATAGTATATGTTGCTTTGGTCAGCGCCGTGTCCCGATGGGACACGTATCCATCAGAAACCCACTGCAAGCTCCGAAGGAGCGCAGCTGTGGGATAATCATCCCCTCACCCTCTCTTGGTTCCGCGAAGCGGGACCGACTATCATTCTCAACATCATACGGGATGTGTCAGTCCCCCTTCGGGGAACTATATTTAGGTGGAGGTGTCGCACGTACCCACAGCTGCGCTGCTTCGCAGCTTGCAGTGGGTTTCATGATATAGGTCCCGCTTTGCAGAACCAGCAGCTCATACTTGAGATCATGTCCGTGGGTGCGTGGCTACGGCGAGACGCCATAGCCTCCTAAGTTTGTCCTGCAAGCTCATATATTGCTGTAATACGTAACTTTGTACCACCAAGAAAAAGCTCAAAATTCCTGACTCTTCGGCGGTTCTGCCGACACAATATTTGCATTCCTAATGCTCAATACTATGAGTTCAGCGCACAACAAAATCTTTGGTGCGAAATTCTCGAGTTTTGAGCACTTGGAGACAACGTATTTATACACAGTGAGTTATGCGGTTTTCGGACGAGGCGCTATGAAATCAGACTCACAAACGAGCCACTTTTGTATGCAATAGCGCCACTTTTACACTCCAATAGTGCCACTATTATCATGCAATAGCGCCACTTTTACACTCTAATAGTGGCACTTTTACAGTGTAAAAGTGGCTCTATCGTTAAGTATGGGTGCTGTTTGTACGTCAAAACACCGTAAAAACAGCAATCTGGAACTCTATAATCAATTTTTATTTTGTAACATGTTTTTACTCTTTAGACGATATTTGCATTTCGGACATGAAGACATGTTTTTTAGACAAGAAGACATGAAGAACATGTTTTTTTTAGTTATCTCTTCTTGTCAAAGGAAAATTATTATCTTTGTAAGCAAACTATAAATCACCGTTACTATGATAAAGACGATTATCCTTATAGCTGTGCTCACCCTGCTGAGTCAGTGGGAAGTGAAGCTGCGAATGAAGAGGGAGGGTGCATCGAAGGAGTATACCGTCCTGCAGCATGTAGTTGACTTCACCGTCATGATGCAGTGGGGAGCCATTCTCTCCGCCATCACCGACCATGACTATCCCTTCTCCACCACCATCCCCTTCTCTGTCCTCGCCATCATAGCCGGCATCTATTCGCTATATTATGGATGTGTAAAGGGACTGCCTGGCGAAAAGACAAAGATCCTGATGATCTTGGTTGTCGTAATACTGGCGAACCTCAAATGCCTTGTGTTTGATTGACCAGATATATATTGGCAGGGCTTTGACAAAAACCAGACTCCACAGTCCGTTTGTTATTTTCGAGCCTTCGGCAATTTCTTTATGGTATATATGGTCTTATGAGAACAAGTTCTCACGCCCATATATACCATAAAGAAATGAGAGGCTGTCGCCTCTCTCGAAAATCACAAACGGAAAAACCTTTCAAAACACAAGGTATCGGACGGCGGGAGCCACCCGTTTGTGTTTTCTTTGTTTTTTCCGCTTATGGGCGCGTGCTGTGCACAAATAAAAGGCTTTACGTTAGGTTGTCGAGAACTTGTTCTCGTAAGACCTAATGTAAAGCCTTTTGTTTAAACCCGATAGGGTTTGCGCACATAAGCGGATTGTGGATAAAGGTTTTTGTCAAAGCCCTGCCTTAAATATACATTCAAAGCACCAATAAGAGAGGATTACATCCTTACGAGGTGCATGACAAGCTTGTCGAACTGTGACGGTATGAATCGGATTACCTTGATTATCATCTTTGTGAAACCCTGCAGCAGGGAAGCATACCACTTCTTGCCGGCACGTTCGCTCATGTTGGAGGACGGAGCGCTCTCGCTGGTAAAGTCAGTGAACGTGGTGATGATATTGCTTTCCACATTCTTCTTCACCGGCTTGATGGCATAACCCATTCCGATGTTGCAACTTGCAACAAGCGTCTGCTCCACGTCAGCCAACAGTCTGCTGTCAGCACTTGCTCTCTGCGGAACCGAGATGGAGGCGAGAGCCATTATGGTGCATAAGATATAGCATACGGATTTCTTCATAGTGGTAGGTTTTGTTATTATGTTTACAAAGATATAACTTTTTGTTTGTATAACAAAATATTTGTACTTTTGTATTCGTATTTTTTATCATTTAAACCTAACTGAACATTATTATGACACGCATATTATTGGTATTCATCCTCCTTCTTTCGCTTTTTTCGTGCGGAGAAAGCCGTATGCAGAAGACGATGGAGAGGATACGGACCGTTAGCGACTCCGATACGAAGGCGGCTGCGAGGATGATGGACAGCATCTCCGTGGAGGTGAAGTCGGGGACGGAGTATACGAGAATGAGGTATGACCTGCTGAAGATTCGCATCGACGACAAGAACGATGTGAAGCCGATGTCTGACAAGATGATTGCTTACCTCGTGAAATACTTCGAGGAGAACGGCAATAATACTGACCGTCAGGAGGCTTATTTCTATGCTGGCAGCGTCTATCGCGACCTTAACGACACGCCGAGATCCATCGACTACTTCCAGAAATCCATTGACGTCATGGCTGACTCAGACCGTACCGACTCGCTGCTGATGCGCAATGCCTACTCCAACCTTTATTATCTCTTCTACAATGTGCAGGACTATAAGAACGCATTGGCGATGGCAGAGAAGGAATATGCGTTGTCGCTGGAGCTGCGCAGTCTGTCCGTTACCACGCTGATGCACCTCGGCAATGCGTGTCTTGCGACGAATGACGAGCCGAAAGCGATGAAATGCTTTGACGATGTGCTGCGTCAGGTGAAGCAAAGCGGTGCCTTGCAGCAGGGCGACATTCCTTATGTGCTGCTCTATAGCTATGCCAATTCGGGCAGGAAGGAAAAGGCACAGGAGTGTTTCGGACTGACGGAGAAGGCTTTGCCAAGGCGTAACGACGCGCTTGCATGCAATGCAAGGGGCGAATATTACAGGCTTATGGGGATGACGGACGACGCAATAGCGTGTTATCGGACCATCCTGAAGGAATCGAAAGACGAGTATAACATGTATGATGCGGCTAAGGCTCTCTTCCTTCTGTATACGGAGAAGGGAGATGTGGCGGCTGCCAACTGGTGCGGAAAGGAATTTGTAAGACTCACGGAGAGGCTCGATCTTGCTCAGAACCAGTTGCGTGCTGCCACGGTGAACAACCGCTACCAGTATCATCTCGACCGTGAAAGCGTGCTCAAGACCGAACGGGAGCGTGCGCTGTATATGAATATCGCTGCGTATGCGGCGCTGTTCGCTATGGTGGCGGCGTTCACGTTCGTGGTGGTATATATGCGTAAGAAGAATAAGGCGCTGAAAATGCAACTCGCCCTTAACGACCGTCTCAACTCGATGAAGACCCAACTGTCTGACATCCGAGAGGAGACAAAGCGTAAAGAGCGAATGATAGAGGACGTAAAGGCTGATCTTGCCGACCGCGAAACCAATCTGATGAACGTAGGAGAGGAGTTGCAACGTAATGAGCAGCTGCTCGCCGACATGAAGAAGCGCCTCGCTGACAAGATGAGACAGAGCGAGACGCTTATGCAGATGCTGCAACAGGCAGAGATGGAGGATGCCGCCGGTGACGTCGTGGCGGCTGTGCGTAAGTCGGCTGAGGGCAAGAAGAAGCTCTCGGCAGGGGAGTGGCGACAGCTGATTTCTGCCGTCAACAGCCTACATCCCGACTTCAAGGACCTGCTGCTCCAGCGCAATGAAGGTCTGACGGAGCAGCAGGTGCAGGTGTGCTATCTTATGCGAATAGGACTGACGGGTCCGCAAATAAATAATGTAGTGGACATTTCGCGCACTACAGTATGGCGCTGGACCCAAGCCTACAGATGGATTTACAGTATTGAGGACCCTAATTAGGGTCGCGTCAATACTTTATCTTCCAATCCATGCCTCAGGATTGAGGCGGCTCTGGAGCTTGCGAAGCTGGAACTGAAGTATATGGTCAGATCCTACGGTGCCCAGTCCCTGGCGTGTGGAGACGCGCTGTCCCTTATGTACGCTTACCGAACTGAGGTTGCAGTATACGGAGATGTAGACGCCGTGTCTTACCATTACCACGTACGAACCGCCGTAATTGAAGACTGCACTCACCTCGCCGTCGTAGATGGAGCGTGCCTGACAGCCCGGTTGTCCCATGATGTTGATGCCCTTATTGTCGATGGTTACGCCCGAAAGACCTGCCACGGAGTTCTGTCCGTAGTGGCTTACGATGCGTGCGCTACCCGTGATAGGCATCGGAAGACGACCCTTGTTCTGCTCGAATCCGCCCGACATCATGCGGTCAACCGACGACATGCTTCGGCTTTCCTCCACGTTCTTCTTCGCTTCGGCTATCTCTCTTGTGGATCGTTGCTCGTCGGCTTTGGCCTTGCGCTCCATAGCCTGACGCTCAGCCTCCGCCTCACGTGCTCTTTGTTCGGCAGCTGCCTTTCTCTCGGCAGCTTCTCTTGCCGCTTCGTTGGCTTGCTGCTGAGCGCGTGCCTTAGCCTCTGCGTCACGCTGGCGCTGTGCTTCGGCTCGTGCGGCAGCCTCTCTTTCCTGAGCAGCACGTGCCTCTGCCTTGGCTCTTGCCTCGGCTTCCCTTGCCTCGCGCAGACGGCGCTCGTTCTCAAGGCGAGCCTTTTCAGCTGCAGCCTTCTTGCGTGCGAGCTCTTCCTCACGGCGTTTCTTGGCGGCAGCCTCTGCAGCTGCTTTGCGCTTCGCCTCCTCAGCGGCACGCACACGAGCCTTCTCCACCTCAATGGCAATGAGTCGGTCAATCTGTGCGTTTATGGCTGCGGCGTCCTTGCGCTGCTTGTCGATGACGGTCTTGATGGTCTTCTGCTGTTTCTGCAGCGATGTCACCACCTGCTGCTGTTCCTGCTGCTTTCCTTCAAGAGCCTTCTGTTCCTGCTTGCCCTTATAGAGCATGTCGTTCTTCTGACCCTTCACCTGCTGCAGCTGCTGGTGCTTGTCGTTCACCTGCGCCTGCTTAGCCTTCACCATCTCGCCCTGAGTCTTCTGCCAAGAGGCATATTCGCGTACAAAGCGCAGACGACGATACATCTGTACGAAGTTCTTTGCGGAGAAGATAAACATGAGACGGTCCTGCAAAGTGTGGTTGCGGGTAAGGTAACGCATCGACTTCACGTACCTTGCCTTGCGCTCCTGCAGCTGCTGTTGCAGCGTGTTGAGCTGGGCATTGAGGATGCCGATGTTGCCGTTGATGTGATGAATGTCTTTCTGAATGCCGTCAATGTTCTGCTGATGACGGTCAATCTCGCTGTTTATCACCATCAGATCGCTGAGACGCTGCTTCACGTCAGCCTGGTTGGCACGCAGCGCAGCCTCCTGCTTCTTTATCTCCTTCTGCATGGCAGAGCGCTTCGACTGCAGTCCACGAATCTCCTCGGTGCTGTATTGTGCCTTGGACGACTTCTTTTTCCTTGTATTGGTCTTCTTCTTGGTCGTAGTCTTGCCCTTCTTTGCAGACGCAGCCTTTCCCTTCTGCACTGTCTTTCGTTGTGCAGTCTTATGGGTTGTGGTCTTCTTCTGCGTTGCCTTCTTTGTCGTAGAGGTCTTGCGCTGCTGCTCAGCACCGGCTATGTTGGTGGTGGCCGTCGTTGGGATGCAGAGCATTAATGCTGCTATTATGGTGATAATGAGATGCTTCATGTCTTTGTTTTGTGAGTGTGGTTGTAGCCTTTACTGTATGGAAAGGAGCTTTCCGAGGATGTCTTTTGCCTCTATCTTCTTGTATTTGGCAGACACCTCCGTCTTGGCGTCCCAGTCAGAAGAGGTCTTCGGCGAACTCATCTTGACGGTAAGCTGTGCCGACTTCTTCTTTGCTCCGCTGCCCATTGTGACGTTAAACTGCTGTGTAAGCGGGAAAGCCTTGCCTCCGACGGTACGGAAGTTGTCGTAAGTCCAGTGGAGTGAGGACGTGCCATACTGCTGGCTGCTGTACTTGACGTCCACTGCCTTGATGTTAGCCGTAGCCTTGCTGGCTGTCCAAAGGTAGCTGATGTTGCCCTTCTTATACGTCACAGGCACGTCGGTGCTTATCTGTGCAAGCTTGCAAGTAAGGCGGTCGAGCAGTCGTTCGGTTATATGGTTCTCGCCAGGGAGGAACAGTTCGTTCCAGAAAAGCGACTGGAGCGAGTAGAAGCTGATGCCGTTGTCGGCAAGAAAGCTGACCTCTTTGTACGAAGCCTTGATGTATTCCTTGTGATAACGGTCGACGAGGAGTACGTATTCGGGCGTGAAGTCGATGCGAGCTATCTCTGTGCGGATGATGGGGAGAAGCAGTTGTAGGCGTATAACCTCGTCGCGACGCATGCTGATCTTGCCGTCGCAACTGAGATTCTTGCCACCTCCGACAAGGCGGAAGTCTGCGCTTGCCACAATGTTCTTCGTTGTAAGCGCTTGATTGGCAATGCGTCGGAGCATTTCCGTCTGCTCTTTATCTACGTGTTTGGTAGGCTTTGTGCTTGGTTTTGTTGTCTGGGTGGTCGGTGTGACGGTCTGTTCGGTAACAGCCTTCTTGCCCGCACAGGATGCGAACAGGACGACGAACAGTATCGGTAATATTCTCTTCATTTCCTTTATTTATCCTTTTCCTTAATGTCTATACCTTGTTATATATGTATGTTTACATGATGTCAGCCTCCTTTAGGTGAGGCTTAGTTTTTTGCGTCCACGCTTTTTGTCTTTATCTTGCGTGTCAGAACGGCCTTGTCGCCACCGCATTCGATGGCCTTCTGCCACAGTTCAGCGGCGCGTTCCTTCTCGCCCGACTTGCAGTAGATGTCGCCGGCGTGCTCAATGACCACTGCGCTCGGCACGGAATCGGTGTCGTTCTCCAGCGCACGGTCGATGTAAGCCTTTGCCTCGTCGTATCTTTCGAGGAGATAAAGAATCCATGCGTAGGTGTCGAGATAAGTGGAATTGGTGGGTTCAGCCTCTATCGTCTTGCGGCTCATCGCCTCCGCTTTCTTCAGATCACCTTTTTTATCGGAGAGATAGTAGGCGTAATTGTTGAGCGCCATGATGTTGTCGTCCTTCCATTGCAGACAACTGTCGTAAGCTGCGAACGCCTTGTCAGCCTCTTCAAGCTTCATGTATGAGTCGCCGATCATGGCGTACATGTCGCTGATAAGGCCGGAATTGGGGTTTTTGTCAGCCGCTGCCACGTTAATGCCAGTCTGCAATGTCTTGATGCTCTCGGGCAGACGGTCTTTCTGGAACTGAGCTATGGCGAGAAAATAGAAGAACGTCGGTTCCTCGGGGTTGTACTGTGTGCCCTGAAGAGCAAGCTTCTCCACCTTGTCCCACTTCATCCACAGGCGCTGGATGAGCTGCGAACGGGCCGTAAAGTCATCGGGAGCCACCTCCAAAGTGTGCATGAATGCAGCGTTAACCGAGTCGGCTGGCATGCCAATCTTCTCCAGATAAACTGCCTTGATGTTGGAAAGGTCGGCGTCGTGTGGCGCTGCAGCCATCGTGCGGTCAATGATGGCAATCATAGCCGTAGAGTCGAGGTCCGTGCGGTCGCGGTTGTTGAGCACATAGTCTACAAGCATCTTTGCCCTTGTCTCCGCGTCCGTCTTCGGGCTGAAGAGCATTCGCTGCTTGATGCTGTCCGAGGCAGCTGTGTCGCCCGTACCTTTATAATAGTCAGCGAGCGAGTTAAGCGTGAAAGCATTCTCGCTGTCCAGCTTCAAAGCCTTCTGGAAGAAGCCGTAAGCCTCCTTCTTGCGGTCTTTCTGATAGAGCCAGTTGCCGAGCATAACCATATAGTTAGGCTCGAAAGGATGTTCGTCCACAATGCTCTTCAGAGTGCGGTACGAACTCTTCGTGTCGCCTATCAGTTCATAGATGCTCAGACGAGTGATGTCGTTGTCCTCGCTCTTGCCGTCCACCTTGTCCATGCGGTCAAGCGTAGAGAGCGCTTTGTCATAGTCCGTGCCGTGCAGATAGAGAGCAAGGAGAACGTTCAGCAAGTCGCTGCGGTCGCGGTGAGTGGTGTAGAACTTCTCCAAAGCGTGTATGGCTTTGTCGTATTTGCCCTGCTTGATGTAAGTGTTAGCCACGCTCTCGTTGTACGTATCGTTGTCTGGCTGGAGCTTTGAGGCACGCTTCATGTAGATAAAGGCGAGCGAGTCGTTGTCAGCATCGGAATAGATGTTCGACTTAAGGAAATACATCTCAGCCGCATCCTCCTTCGTCTTGGCGCAACTGTCAAGTATCAGTGAAGCCAACGAGTCGTTGCCGGCGTTGCGTTGGCACACCGCTTCGAGGAACATGCGGTCGAAGAGCGATGTGGAAGCCAATAGCGAGTCGAGCGATACAGGCGATATAGTGTCAGAGCACGTCGAGTCAGGGGCGGCAACGGTTTTCGCTGTCGTCTCGTCCTGAAGAATTGTCATGTCTGACAAGCTGCCATGAAGGGCAGCGATGGCGGGGCATATAGCCATAAGGCAGACAGCCCCGAGAATGAAAATCTTTCTTATTGTCTTGTTCATTGTTGCTGTTTATTCCACGCCGGTGTGACCATATCCACCAGCTCCGCGCTCAGTATCGTCGAGCTCTTCCACTTCTATCAGCTCTGCCTGCTCATGTCTGGCCACCACCATCTGTGCGATACGCTCACCGGCGTTGATCACGAAGGGCGTGTCAGAGAGATTGATGAGCAGTACGCCAATCTCGCCGCGGTAGTCTGAATCGATGGTACCGGGAGAATTGAGCACCGTGATGCCGTGCTTGAGGGCAAGACCTGAGCGCGGGCGAACCTGAGCCTCGTAACCTTCGGGGAGGGCGATGTAGAGTCCGGTGGGCACGATGCGACGCTCCAAGGGGCGCAGAGTGATGGGGTCTTCTATGTTGGCACGCAAGTCCATTCCTGCGCTCTGGGGGGTGGCGTATGCGGGCAGCTGCTGTGAGCCGCGGTTGATAATGCGAATCTTAGTCATTGTCGTTTTTCTTATTACAGTAAAGCCTTGATTTCAGCGTCTATATCCTTTATCTGTGCGTCACGCTTCACCACATTGCAAGAGCGGTTGAGGAGGAAGAACGTCGGCACCTGCTGCACGTTATACATCTGCAGAACGCTGCTTGTGTTGTCGTCTACACGTGTGCTTATCCAGGGAAGGGCAGCTGTCTGTGTCTTCCAGAAGTGTTCGTCGCCGTCAATGGCCACCTGATAAATCTGGAAGCCATGAGCGTGATACTTGTTATAAAGCTCGCGGAGCGACATGATGCGCTTCATTGAGTTCTGGTCAGCGAAGAGGTGGAAGTCGAGGAGCACCACGTTGCCCTTAAGTGAAGAGAGGCTACGGGCTGCGCCAGTGTTGTCGGTAAGAGTGAAGTCGAGGATGCCGCTGGTGTTCACCTTGCTTGCCTCAATCTCCTCAGCCTGCTGCTGCGAGCGCAGATAGCGCACGTCCTTCATGCCTTCAATGGCGATGTTGTGAAGGTTTTCGCCACGCTTCTCGTTAGGATAGAAGGTGTCCCAGCTTGTAGCCACGGCGCCGAACACCTTGATGTCCTGCTCCGAAGTGCGCGGATTGAAGAGCAATACGGGCTGTCCACCTGCGTAGATGGTCTGGAAGAGGGCGAAGTAAGACGACGCCTTCATTGGTGCCTTGAAGATATATTCTGTCTTGACACGAGTCTTATATGCCTCCACGATGCGCGAAACGCTGTCAGCGACAGCCTGCGCGCCAAGCTCCGGATTGCGTGCGATGGCGTTCACCTGAGCCTGAAGTGAGCTTTGCATGAGCGAAAGTTCCTTTATGCGCTGGCAGTCCTCCGAACCGCTTACCTCATACTGCGTAGCCATCTGCGGGTATTGTGCCTTAATGTTGATGGTCTCGGTGGAGTCGACGGCGATGTTGATGAACTGTCCGGCTATGCGCAGACGATAAAACTCAGGAGCCGTGGGCGCTGTTCCTTCGAAGGCGAATGTTCCGTCTTCTGAAAGCTTGGCGGAATCAATCTTCACGGCGCCGTCAAGTCCCATGTTCTCGAAGTAGAGTGTAGAGTCGGCAGCTCCGGTAATAGTGCCGTCGATGTGGAATTTCTTCTCGTTGCAAGAGGTCACGCCAGCCATGGCAGCAACAGCCAAGGCGAGTGTTATGACCTTGTGGAATAGTCTTGTATTCATTGTTTGTTATATAATATAATGTGTAGATGGGGCGTTTTATAACTCATTCAATATGCAAACTTACTAATTTTTATCCGTATTTGTCTGCTTTTGAATGAAAAAGATGGTTTTCGGTTTCGTTATTATATCCGTTCGGCAAGCCAATAGCCCAATGCCACGGCTATGAGTCCGACGGCGAGGCTTGCCCCGGCATACAGCAGGGCGGTAATAGGATGGCCGTTACGAAGGAGCGTGAGGTTCTCGTTGCAGAAGGTGCTGAACGTGGTGAAGCCGCCGCAGAACCCCGTCGTGAGCAGCATCTTGATGTTGTCGCCGCCAATACTGCCGCGCATGGACAGTCCATAGAATACGCCGATCAGCAGACAGCCGACGACGTTGACGGTCATGGTGGGGTAGGGGAAATGCCCCACGGCGTACGTGTCGACAATACGCGACACAGCCATGCGCAGCGAAGAACCCACTGCACCGCCAAGGGCAACGATAAACATGGAGCGAATCATTATTCTGAGTTTTGAGTTTTGAATTTTCGTAAAGTTTGCTTTACGCCTTATACAATCGGTAGCGATATGCCCTGAATCTTCTGATATATGTCGAGTGCGAAGATGTCCGTCATGCCAGAGATGAAGTCAACCACCGCCATGACGCGCGTACCGAAGTCGTCGCTGTTGATGTCGTACTGACTGCTGAATCGCTTGCGGAGCTGTTCGGAATGGAACTTCTCCGGGCTGACGGCAGCTTCGATGAGCGTCTCGAGCAACGTCTCCATAATCTTATAACCTGATAGTTCCACGTCGAGCACCGGCTTCGAATTGTATATACGTTCACAGCTCACCGTCGTGCAATGGCGGTAAGCGTCGCGTGTGGACGGTGTGATATGGTCGATGAGCGAACCCTCGAACGTGCCGTTCAGTATGTCTTCCTCCGACTCCACGAAGGCGCGGGCGCACTCGTGCTCCAGTCTGCCAATGGCGCAAGCACGCATATACACCACCTTCTCGTTGTTGTCCGTGATTTCCTCCTCGCTGATGCGGCTGTAGATATGCTCGCGCTCCTTCTCCGAGAAGAATCCTAACAGCAGCTGTGCCGTCTCGTCGAAAGAGAGGATGCGCAACTTGTGAGCGTCCTCGATGTCCATAATCTCGTAGCAGATATCGTCCGCAGCCTCCACAAGGTAGACAAGCGGATGGCGGGCGCAGCGTAGCGGTTCGCCTTCAGCCGACAGCTGGCGCAGACCGAGGTCCTCGGCGATGCGGCGATAGTAAGCCTCTTCCGAAGCGAAGAAGCCGAACTTGCCCTTCTTGCCGGCGCAGAAGCTGGAGTGAGGATACTTGACGATGGAGGCAAGCGTGGCGTAAGTCATCACAAAACCGCCCTCACGTCTGCCGTGGAAGCGGTGGGTGAGGAGGCGGAAGGCGTTGGCGTTACCCTCGAAATGCACGAGGTCGTTCCACAGCTCCTCGCTGATTCTGCCACGCAGCTGCTCGCCCTTGCCCTCGCGGAAGAACGCTTGGATGGCTTTCTCGCCGGAGTGACCGAACGGCGGATTGCCCATATCGTGCGCCAGGCAAGCCGCACTCACGATGGTGCCGATCTCCTCGAACAGTGTACCCTCCAGTTCGGGATGCTTCACCTTCAGCTCCCTCGCCACGTCCGCGCCCAACGACATGCCCACACTTGCCACCTCCAGTGAGTGAGTCAGGCGGTTGTGTACGAAGATGCTGCCCGGAAGCGGAAACACCTGCGTCTTGTTCTGCATACGGCGGAACGGCGCCGAGAAGATAAGGCGATCATAGTCGCGCTTGAATTCAGAGCGGTCGTCGTGGCGCATGGGATGGTGATATTCCTGCCCAAGGCGTTTATTGGAAATGAGTTGTTGCCAGTTCATGTGTCCTTTTTGTTTATTTGGGCGCAAAGTTATAAATAATATGTTGTCCGTGAGAGGACTACAGCGCTTTTTTTCGAGCCGCACTTGTGGCATAACCGAAAAAGTAGTAACTTTACATTCGAATTTACACATTATTATATACATCATCTATGAACACTCAGGAAATACTCGCTAAGCTTCATATCTCAGAACTCGGACAGATGCAGAAGGACGCATCTGCTGCCGTGCTCCACACCGACCGTGACGTCGTGATACTCGCACCCACCGGCAGCGGCAAGACCCTTGCCTATCTTCTGCCCCTCGTGCAGCGCCTTGACGCAGCCATTGAGGAGGTGCAGGCGGTGGTGATAGTGCCGAGCCGTGAGCTCGCCCTGCAGTCCAACGACGTGTTCCGCTCGATGGGATGCGGTCTGCGCTCGATGTGTCTCTATGGCGGTCGCCCCACAATGGACGAGCATCGCGCCATACAGAAAGTGCGTCCGCAGGTGATATTCGCCACTCCGGGACGACTGAACGACCACCTCGACAAGCAGAACTTCGCAGCTTCTGACGTCCGCTGGCTCGTAATCGACGAGTTCGACAAGTGTCTGCGCATGGGATTCCGCGCCGAGATGGAGAAGGCGGTGGACAGCCTGCCTACCGTGGAACGCCGCATATTGCTCTCAGCCACTGACGCAGAGGAGATGCCGCGCTTCGTGCGCATGGGCAGAACGGAGCGCGTCGACTATCTGGACGAGGAAGAAACCACGCCCGACCGCATCGGTCTTTATGTGGTGCATTCGCCCGAAAAGGACAAACTCAACACCCTCGACATGCTGCTCCGCGACTTCGGTGCGCAGCAGACCATCGTCTTTCTCAACTATCGTGACGGTGTGGAGCGCACAGCCAAGTTCCTCACCGAGAAAGGCTACGTGGTCAGCGCCTTCCACGGCGGTCTCGACCAGCGTCAGCGAGAAGAGGCCATCTATCGCTTCGCCAACCGTTCCGCCAATATTCTCGTAAGCACAGACCTCGCCTCGCGTGGTCTGGATATCCCTGACGTTGAGAACATTGTGCATTACAACCTGCCCGTTGGAGAGGAGGAATTCGTGCATCGCGTAGGACGTACCGGACGCTGGGATGCCACTGGACGAGCCTTCATGCTGCTTGGTCCTGAAGAACACATGCCTGAATACGTCACCGTGCCCACCGAGGACTACGTCCCCGCCAATCCGACTGCCCCCGTCGCCATGCCCGTGATGTCCACATTATATATAGGTAAGGGTAAGAAAGACAAGATTTCGAAGGGTGATATCCTCGGTTTCCTATGCAAGACCTGCTCGTTAAGCTCATCCGACATCGGACGCATAGACGTTTACGAGAGATTCGCATACGTGGCAGTAAGCCGCAAGCTCGCCAAGAAAACAATGGAGAAAGCAAAGGGCGCGAAGATAAAAGGACTAAAGACGGTAGTGGAGCTGGCATTCTGATTCTTAAGAGCGGCGACATGCTTGTGTAAGAGCGGTGTTGCAAAGGACAGTAAACCACTGTTAAGGCTGTTTCAAACGACAATAGTAGGAGACTTAAAAGGTTAAACAAGTGTTAAGATAAGTTATAAAACGCCAATTTGCCGTGTGCGTCCCCATATTGTAATTTTATATATTAGGTATTTTAAAGAAAAGTTCGTACCTTTGCACCCCGAAAACGGCTTGTTAATTAGCACTTAGCTGTTTTCTTCGAAAACGACAATTGAAAATAAAAATATATAAATTAAAAAAGTAAAACTATGCCTACAATTTCACAGTTGGTAAGAAAAGGCAGAAAGGTGCTTGTAGACAAGAGCAAGTCACCGGCTTTGGATTCATGTCCTCAGCGTCGTGGTGTTTGCGTTCGTGTTTACACAACAACTCCAAAGAAGCCTAATTCGGCAATGCGTAAGGTTGCCCGTGTACGTTTGACAAACTCTAAGGAGGTTAACTCCTACATCCCGGGAGAAGGTCATAACCTTCAGGAGCACTCAATCGTGCTTGTTCGCGGTGGTCGTGTAAAGGACCTTCCTGGTGTTCGTTATCACATCGTTCGCGGTACACTCGATACAGCCGGTGTTGCAAATCGTACACAGCGTCGTTCTAAGTACGGTGCTAAGCGTCCTAAGGCAGCTAAGAAGTAATCAGAAGATAATTTAATTGTCGGACGTATTTTTAAAAATCGTTTTGCTGGAGAATTGTTATTAGACAGGTTGAGTAAATGCCCAAGAGAGGGCGTTGAAGAACAGTAAGAGACAACCCCACGCAGACAAATTTTTTTCAAAACAAAATGAGAAAAGCAAAACCAAAGAAGCGCGTGATCCTTCCGGATCCAGTTTTCAATGACCAGAAGGTCTCTAAGTTTGTAAACCACTTGATGTATGACGGTAAGAAGAATACCTCATACGAAATCTTCTACAAGGCACTCGACACCGTAAAGGAGAAGATGGCTAAGGAAGAGAAGCCCGCTCTCGAGATCTGGAAGCAGGCTCTCGACAACATCACTCCCCAGGTAGAGGTTAAGAGCCGCCGTATCGGTGGTGCCACATTCCAGGTTCCTACCGAAATCCGTCCTGAGCGTAAGGAGAGCATCTCTATGAAGAACCTTATCCTCTTCGCACGCAAGCGTGGTGGTAAGAGCATGGCTGACAAGCTCGCTGCAGAGATCATGGACGCTTACAACAACCAGGGTGGTGCTTACAAGCGTAAGGAAGATATGCACCGCATGG
>ERZ1023886.234-NODE-234-length-24688-cov-22.339342_pt1 | contig 24688 bp, 10 predicted proteins | sample MGYA00380395_ERZ1023886 | MGnify/ENA primary metagenome ERZ1023886 (study PRJEB33179, sample SAMN07449002) | human gut metagenome | biome: Human-gut; feature: Human associated habitat; material: Faeces | host: Homo sapiens | place: India: Bhopal | collected... | reverse complement strand
GGACTTAGCTAAGGAATTCGTGCGCCTTTTCAAGGACATCAAGTACAACAAGATTGTTACTATCGAGGCTTCGGGCATCGCTCCAGCCATCATGGTGGGTTATCTGACCAATCTTCCTGTTGTCTTCGTCAAGAAAAAGCAGCCTAAGACCATGGAAGGAATGATTACCTCAGTGGTTCACTCTTTTACCAAAGATTGTGACTATACGGTTTGTGTGAGCAACAGCTACCTGACTCCAGAGGATCACGTGATCTTCATCGATGACTTCCTCGCTAATGGTAACGCTTCCAAGGGTGTGATGGACCTTTGCGAAAAGGCAGGTGCCAAGATTGAGGCTATGGGTTTCATCATCGAGAAGGCATTCCAGCATGGTGGTGACTTCCTGCGCAAGGAGGGAATCCGTTATGAGGCTCTTGCTACCGTAGAGAGTCTGGATGATTGCAAGATTGTCTTGAAGTAAGAGAATCGGCTGAAATCAAGCATCATTTTTTATCCTATGATATTCATTCTGATATGAAGATAAGATTTTGTTTATTGAACGCCTTGCTTTGTATGGCATTGTCTTCTATGGCAGTGCCTGCAAAGCGAGGCGTTTGGCGCTTGATGACTTTGACTGATGGAACTGAGGTTCGTGTACAGTTAGTGGGCGATGAATTCATGCATTATTATGTTTCGGAAGACGGAACCAAGTATGTCATGGATGCAACAACTGGACAGGGAAAGCGATTGGATTCTACTGCTTCCTTGTCTCGCGTGAAGAAAGCGGCAGCCCGTCGTGCAAAGGTTCAATCTCGACAGAAACTTCATCTTCAAAAGGCGAAAGCAAAACAGAATAGTTTCCGAGGAACTAGGAAGGGACTTGTCATTTTAGCCGAATTCTCCGATTGTAAGTTCCAGAGTGGGCATGATCTGACATTGTATAAGCAGATAGTCAATGGCGATGATTACAAGGAAAATGGCTTCCGTGGCAGTGTGAAGGATTATTTCTGTACTCAAAGTATGGGACAGTTCGAACTGAATTTCGACGTGGTTGGTATCTGTCCTCTGCAGAATGCCACTGCTTATTATGGCGCGAATAGTACTGACGGTGAAGATTTGCGTGCGGGTGCAATGGTTGCTGAGGCTTGCCTTTGGGCGAAGCAGCAGGGAGTTGACTTCTCCAAGTATGATTGGGATAATGATGGCGAAGTGGAACAGGTCTTTGTTCTCTATGCCGGTAAAGGCGAAGCCAATGGTGGTGTAGCTTCTACCATTTGGCCTCACATGTATGCTTTGTCATTGTCAGATTATGGCAAAGTGCTGCAGTTTGATGGGGTTAAGGTAGATACTTATGCCTGCAGCTGTGAATTGAATGGTCTGAACAAACTCGATGGAATCGGTACTTTCTGCCATGAATTCTCTCACTGTCTGGATTTGCCCGATCTTTATGCCACCAGTTATACCGGATGGTTTGGATTGGGTGGATTTGACCTGATGGATAGTGGCAGTTACAATGGTGACGGAAAATGGCCTGCTGGGTATTCGGCTTATGAGAAAGCAAGCTGTGGTTGGATTACTCTTCATGACTTGACGGATATAGAAGAGGAGACAAAGGTGGCTGATGTCATGGCGATGAGTCTAGGAGGAGATGCTTATATCATCAGAAACAAGGCACATGAAGACGAGTGTTACATCATTGAAAACCGACAGAAGTCAGGATGGGATACAGAACTTCCAGGAGCGGGAGTCATGATTACTCATGTAGATTATGATGCTGATGTCTGGTATTATAATGTACTGAACTCGAATAGTGAATATTATGACGAAGCCAATCAGAAATTTGTGAATGACCATCCTCGTCTTACCATCTTCAGAGCAGGCAAGTCGACCGATTTGGATGGTTCGGCAAGTGATCTCTATCCTTATCTGTCTAATAGTAGTCTTACGGCTACATCCCAACCGGCTTCCACCTTATATAATAAGAATGCTGACGGTTCTAAGTATATGCATCTTGACATCAGGAATATCGCTATTGCAAGTGATGGCTCGGTATCGTTTACGGTGAGCAAGGCTGAGCGCTCAGGCGATCAGAAGCCTGATACACCGGTACAGCCTTCAGGCTCTACTTTATTATATGAATCGTTTGACAAGTGTCATGGTACAGGTGGAAACGATAACCTGTGGAAAGGTAGTATTGCTGGAACTCAAGTGTTGGATGAGGACTTGGATAATGGTGGATGGACCAGTACGGGAACTGTTTATGAGGCTGACGGTTGCGTGCGCCTTGGAAAATCAGGAGTTGCCGGCAATATCACTACGCCAACCTTTACGGTAAATGGTACAGCGATGCTTTCATTCAAGGCTGCGGCATGGAATGAAAATAGTGATGCCACCAAGTTGTATCTGGAGATAACCGATGTGAATAATGGCGCAAGGCAGATGGCGGTTATCCGCAAGTCTGAACTGTCTAAGTATTCAGTACCTCTCAAGAAGGGAGAATGGACTCAGTTGGGGACTTCTGTTTACGCAACGGGTGAGGTGAAGGTTAGCTTTACAGCCGATAAGGGCCGTTTTTTTCTGGATGAAGTAAAGGTAACAGACAATACTGTGGATGGCATAGCAGGGGTGACGATGCCTCAACTGTCTGACATTGAAGGCTATTATACTCCGGATGGAATCAGGCTCTCAAAGCCTCAGCAGGGTGTGAACATTATTCGACAGAAAAATGGTCGGGTAAGGAAAGTGATGATTTATTAGGGTAGAACCTGGCATGGTTATAAAGCGTAAGAAAAGTGTAGAGGTATTTTGTACTATTACACTTTTCTTACGCTTTTTTATGTAAAAATGATGGAATTGTTTTGGTATTTCAATAAAAATATTTAATTTTGCACTCAGTTTATATAAACGAGAGAGAAATTTTATTTTTATATTATTTTAATAACAAAACAAACATGACAAGAAGATTACTATTACTTGTATGTGCGGTGCTGTGTTTAGGCAGCAACGTTCGTATCAGTGCGCAGTCTACATCTTCTACTACACAATCTGCAGAGTCTAACTTTGTAGAGGGCGTTGTGCGTGTCAAACTTCAGCGTGAGATAGCTGACCGTATGATTGCGGCTAAGCTTCCGTTGTCGGTAAAAGGCACCAACAAGAAGTATGTTCAGACTGGCGTGACCCCGCTCGACAGGGTCAGTCAGAAAGTAAAGGCAGTCTCTATGACCCGTGTTTTCCCTTATGCCGGTAAGGATGAGGCTAAGCACAAGGCAGCAGGACTGGATCTTTGGTACGATGTCCACTACGAGGCATCAGGTATGAAACTGGCACAAGCCCGCAACTTGCTCCGTTCTACAGAGGGTGTGGCTTATGCCCAGCGCATACCGGTTTACAAACCCATAGGCGGTGAGCGTTTCCTTGAGGTTTCGCCAGCAGCGGTGGCTAAGGCAGCCAAGGCTGCTTCTACCATGCCTTTCAATGATCCATTGCTCAACGATCAGTGGCATTACAACAACGATGGTCATATCGCAGGAACCAAGGTGGGTGCCGATGCCAATGTGTTCAAGGCTTGGGAAACTGGTGTTACCGGTTCTAAGGATGTTTTGGTTGCCATCATTGATGGTGGTTTCCAGGTAGATCACCCCGACCTGAAGGACAATGTGTGGATCAACACAGCCGAGTTGAACGGTAAGCCTGGTGTTGATGATGATGGTGATGGCTATGTAGATGATATCTACGGCTATAACTTCGTTATCAATTCAAGCGATATCAACGCTCACTCTCATGGTACTCACGTAGCAGGTACCGTAGGTGCCACCAATAATAATGGTATCGGTGTCTGCGGTGTTGCCGGTGGTAGCGACGGTAAGGGCGGTGTCAAGATGATGGTCTGCCAGGTGTTCGACAGCCGTGCCAGCAGTTCTGCAGTAGCTGATTTCGGTGCAGCCATTGTTTATGCAGCCGATCGCGGTGCCAGCATTGCCCAGTGTTCTTGGGGTGCCAGTGTTGCTGACGATGAGGATAAGTCGGTTACAGAAGCTGTTGATTACTTCACCAAGAAAGGTGGTGGCGACAAGATGAACGGTGGTCTCTGTATCTTTGCTGCCGGTAACAATGGTGAGGAAGGTAACTATTATCCTGGTTGTCTTGACAAGGTTGTAGCTGTTGGTTCCATGGCTCCTGACGGAAGCGTGGCTTATTATTCCAACCGTGGCAAGTGGGTTGATGTGACAGCCCCTGGTGGTTTGGAAGACAATGGTCAGCAGTATGGCGTATTGAGTACCTTGCCTAACAGTACCTACGGTTATAATGAGGGAACCTCTATGGCATGTCCTCATGTATCTGGTATTGCAGCCTTGATTCTTTCCAAGTATGGTAACAAGCAGTTCTCTAATGAGACTCTCCGCACCTTGCTTACCACTTCGGTAAACGACCTTTATACTCAGAATCCTGAGTACAAGGGCTTGATGGGCTCCGGTTATATCGATGCTTACAAGGCTTTGCAGGGCAAGGAGGGTAGTGTGCCTGAGGCTGTTGCCGACTTCACTGTTACTGCATCTCACGACAATGCTCTCATCGAATGGACGATTCCTGAGACCGAAGAGAAGAGCATCGATCATCATGTAATTTATTATAGCACAGAGGCTTTCACTGCTACAGACGACTTGAACAAGTTGAGTTCAGTGTCAGTAGATACCAAGTTTAAGTATTCTGGCGACAAGATGTCTTATGAGGTAGAAGGCTTGAAGGCTTCTACTAAGTATTATTTTGCAATTGTGGCTTACAACCGTTGGGGTAAGGCTTCTGCCGTATCTCCAATCAAGGAGGCTACCACAAATGCAGGTCCTAAGGTCCAGGTAGACCAGAAGAACCTTTCTATGACAGTAGATGCCACCAAGGCTTCCACAGCCGAGGCTTCTTTCAATGTAAAGAATGCCGGTGAGGGCGTGCTGAAGTATCAGCTTACTACTGCTACCAAGAGCGCTACTATGTCTACCAGCGGTCGTATCAAGAATCCAAACCCAGGTCAGGTTCTTCCTTTCAGCGGTACTGTCAGTCCAACATTGGCTAAACGTAATGCTGTGGCTACTTCCAACTATCAGGCAAAGGACTGGCCAGACACTTTGACCTATTCCAACCAGTTGTACAGCTATATCGGTGAAACTGATACCAAGCTGCCAAATGCTTTGGCTCAGTATTTCTATGTAGATAAGGCAACTTATCCTAATGGTTTCAACCTGACTGATCTTCGTATTCAGGGACAGAATGGCAAAAATCCTGAGATTGCGATTTATGACGGTTCACGTTCTATCTCTACTGCAAGTTTGATTCAGAAGGTTAATTATGACTTCTGGCAATACAATTATCCTATCACCCTGAAAGAGCAGATTCACTTTGCTCCTGGTTCAAGCTTCTGGGTAGTGGCTAAGTTCCCTGCCGGCGCCAAGAACCCATTGGCTACAGGCAAGACTTCCCGAACCGATGTTGCCCAGTACAGCTTCTATAGCTCTGATAACGGTACAACCTGGACTCAGTTGAGTGAGGTCCTCAAGGGTACCAGCTTCGAGGCTGTAGCCAGTCAGCTCACATGGGCAGTACAAGCCATCAGCAAGAACCCAGACTGGAGTCAGGTACTCAACCCTGAGCCTATCAGCGGTGAGGTTCGTCCTAACGAAAGCCAGAAGGTTACTCTGAAGAATGATGGTCAGAAGCTGGTTAATGGTACTTACAACTTCAATATCCATGTCAAGAGCAATGAGGCTGTTGATTCCAAGCAGCAGGTTGCTTTGTCTATGACCGTAAAGGGCTATAAGCCTGAACTGCACAGCCAGCAGCTGGTTGACTTCGGTGACTTGCTGGTTGGTCAGACCAAGACCATTGATGTAGAGTTGACCAATAGCGGTTATGGTGTATTCGGTGGTAAATATGGTGGTATACTCCAGGCTTCACGGAACGAAGTGAAGTCTTCATCCGATCAGTTCAATGTGTCAAAGGGTGCCAATAATATTGCAGCCCGCTCTACCGGTACGTTGCCTGTGACGTTTGCTCCTACCCAGGAGGGCAACTTCAGCAGTACCATTACCCTGACCGATAGGAATGGTCAGCAGTATTCATTCCTGGTTCGCGGTGTCGCTTCAGTTCCTGCCAAGCAGAGTGTAACTCCTAATACTTACGATGCAGGCGACTTGAAGGTAGGCGGTGAGGATAAGACTGCTACCATCACTATCAAGAATACCGGTAATTATCCATTGCAGTATGTCTTCCCTAAGTTCTCTTCCGAGAAGATAGTAGGTTCTACTGCCAAAGTACATAAGTTTGGTTATACTACCATCTCTAATGTTGCCGGTGATGAATCATTCGAGTATGAGCCAGCTCCAGAGTTGGCTGATGAGAAGGATATCACTTCGCAGTTTACCAATGATAATTGGCAGTCAGGTCCTATCAAGGTGGGCTTCAAGTTCCCATTCTATGGTAAGGATTATGATGAAATTTACGTATCTTCTTATGGTGGTGTCTCCATGAAGCAGGCGGATGGCCGTATCTCTTGTATGGTTCCTACCGGCGATTGTGTACAGGGATTGGGCTATATTTCGGCTTATACCAACTCTGGCTGGATGGACATGGGTGCCAACAGTAAGATTACCTATGGTCATAAGAACGGTAAGTTCTATGTCAAGTTCAAGGATGTGGTAACTCCTGCAACCAATGGTGCCGGCGAGACCACAACCATCAGCTTCCACATGGCTCTTTGCCCTGACGGAAGTGTTGAGGTTTACTACGATGATTATAATCCAGCAGGCGTATTCGGCTCTGGTGGTCACAACTTCGTAGGTGTCAGCGATATTGCTGCTTCCGACCCTTGTATATTTGTTGATGCCAACAAGGTACAGGAGAGCAATGGTGGTCTGGATGCTTCTTATTATGATATCGTTACTGGCAGCGCCATCAAGATTGTGGCTCCTGCCAAGTCAATGATCAAGAGCCTGTCAAGCACTGATGGCTATGTAGGCAATGGTGAAAGCAAGGAAATCAAGGTAACATTGGCAGCCAACGATGAATTGGTGGCAGGACCTCTGACCAACTATCTCACCGTTATCACCAACGACCCAATCAACCCAAGTGCTTCTGTCAAGTTGACTGCCAACATCGTTGGCGACAACCTGAAGGCTGAGGCTGCTCTCGATTCTACCAGCGTAGATTTCGGTAAGGTATTCCGTACTTCTGCCCAGCAGCGCACCGTATTGTTGAGCAACAATGGTAAGGATGCTCTCAACGTGACAAGCGTAACTGTCAAGAACGGCAAGTTTACTCTTGCTGAAGATATGAATGCGGCATTCTCTGTTCCTGCAGGTCAGGGCAAGGATATCGTAGTAACATTGCCTACTGCCGAGAAGGGTACTGTAGAAGATGTTCTCGTTATCACCTATCAGGATGGTACAACCAAGGAAATACCATTGAAGGCTGAGGTGATTGGTAATCCTACCTGGAAGAGTAATCCAGAGAGCCTGGAGGTTGAAACTCCTTATGGTACCAACGTAAAAAAGACAATCCAGGTAACCAACGAGGGCGATGAGAACCTTACGTTCTCTGCTGAGCCTGCTTCTTGGTTCAGCGCTTCTGATTTGGAGGCTGCAGGAAAGTCTTCTGTTGATTATGTGTTCAAGTCTAAGCTCGATGGCTTCGATATACCTTATAACTGGGTAGACATCACCAACGACTATACTGAGCACATGCCTTATGCATACTATATTGACAAGACAGACTTCAAGAAGGTGGAGCTTCCATTCGAGTTCCCATTCTATGGCAAGAAGTATAAGAGCATGTATATCTACAATACTGGTTTCGTATCTTTCGATGCTCCGGTAGAGGATTACAAGCAGTTCCCTGAGCCACCAGCAAGTCTGCCAACAACAGAAACCTTCTATACCAACATTATCTGCCCATTCTGGGGTAACCACTCTATGAATACTCCATCTTCTGATGGTGTATATTACAAGGCAAAGGATGATGAGGTCATTGTAAGCTATAAGAACTATGGCAATACGATGATGCAGGGTATGAACTTTGAGGTGATTCTCCGCAAGGACGGTTCCTTCAAGTTCCAGTACAATGTAGATCCTGATGGATTCCAGTTGGGCGTATTCGGTCTCTGTGGTATCATGGATCATACCGGTACTCGTGGTATTACTCCTGCTGATATGTATATCACCGACGGCAATGCCGTTGAGTTCTCTCCATATAAGAACTATGTAGTGGCTCCAGGTGAGCAGGTTGAAATGCCGGTTGAGCTGAAGGCTAACCAGCTGGCTGATACTTATGATTATGAGTTGAACGTTACAACCAACGATCCTTCTCGTGCAAGCGTTAAGATTCCTGTTACGCTGAATATCACTGGTGAGGCTCAGGCTGAATTCCCAAAGGTAATCAATGTTGAGCAGCCTGTAGATGAGAACGCAATGGATCCTTCATACTATGAATTCTATGTAGTCAACAAGGGAACCAAGGCATTCACTATCACAGACGTTGCTTCTGAGATGTTTACTGGCTCGGAGTCTGATGACCCTGATGTTGAGCCTTCTGCTCCAGAAGGTGAACTTGAGGTCTATGCTGCACAAAGCAACAATGGCGGTGACGACGGTGGTATCGACCCAGGTCCATTGGCTCTCTCTGACGATGCTACAGCCAAGGCATGGATTCCATACAAGAGCGGTATGATGGCACCTATCGTGGTAGGTACCGACACCGTGAAGTTCAGAATCGCTCCTTATAATGTTTATGAGGTACATAAGAAGGATTTCCCTCTCGTATTTAGAGTAGAGGGCTTGAATGAGGAGACACACACCTCTACTATCAAGCTGAATATCACAGAGGCTCCTGTCATGGCCTTCGACCCAGAGGAGTTGCATATTGAAAATGTGGCTTCTGACTATAAGGGCACTCGTACCGTCAATCTGATGAACGATGGCAAGTATAAGCTTACTTACTCATTGAGTCTCGACCCATCCGGTCGCGATGCAGGCAATGAGTATGAGGACGGCAACGATCCTGCTCCTGCCTATAATGTCATCTCTTATCCTTCTGAGGATGTTGCCAAGAATTTCGTTGCTACCTGTGTAGAAAAGATTTCTGGCAAGAAGGGCATGGTGAAGGCTCTTGGCTTGAAGAAGGTGAAGGACGATCAGAAGTTCATCTACGACTTGCCTGAGGGCTATGAGGGCAATGCGCTCTATTATCCGGTACTCAACCCTGTAAAAAATGCTCAGGCTGCCCTGATGGGTACGGGTGCTACTGCTCTGGATGAGAACTTCTATGCAGCCACTCGTTATGAGGCTCCTGCAGAAGGTTTCAATCTTACCCATCTCTACTTCGTCGGTACTGTAGGCGACTTGGAGAATGTGGACATCGAGGCTTCTGTTATTCTGGGCAATGATGTTACTGCTACAGAGAAGACCATCGGTCATGGCAAGATTCATATTACCAAGGAAGAACCTCGTGATGATGGTAGCTACCAGGGTGCTGCACGTATGTTGGAGTTTGACAACCCTATCTACATCAATCCTGCTGATACCTTCTATGTCGTATTGAAGTATCCTGCCGGCTACAAGTCATCAGCCATGATGGCTACCAAGGATGGAGATATGGAGACCAATCGCTATATGGCACACTTGAAGTCATTGGGTGGTTGGGTTGACATTGAGACACTCTACGACGATGCTTACAGCTATGGTGCCTTCGGTTACTTCATGACTTGTATCGAGAAGGAGAAGGGTGAGCCATGGATTAAGTTGCTCAACGAGAAGAAGGAAGGCGAGATTGCTCCAGGCGATGCTATTCCTGTAGAGTTCGAGGTGAATGCCAAGAGTGCTTATTTTGCCAAGAACAATAAGGCTACTCTCGTAGTGAAGAGCAATGATCCTAATCCATACAACAAGCTCTGCAACTATCACATCTATCTCGACAAGAATGCTGCTCCTGTCATCACCGCTCCTGAAGGTGAGACTACTGTTCCTGAGGCTTCCAAGGCGATGGTTCCTGTAACTGTTGCAGATGCCGAGGGTGAGGCTTTCACCGTAAGCTTGAACGATGCTGACGGTATCGCATCTGTTGAGAGTTATGAGAATGAGGACGGTACTCAGGAAGGTATTTCTGAAAGCAATGGTACTTATACTGTTGAGGCTGGCGGCAGCTTGAAGCTCAATGTGGCTCTTGCTCCGGATTATGGTACTGCTGGCAAGCATACCTTCACCGTAAATGCCAAGGACGAGTCAGGCAATGTAAGCTCAGCTGTTGTCAACTACAACGTTGAACATACCAACCGTGCACCTAAGTATGTGGGTCCTGCCGACTTGGCCCTTAAGGGTGGTGAGACATCAGCCCAGTACTACTTTGCTAATTTCTTCGAGGATGCTGATGGCGATGCCATGACCTTCTCTGCTCAGATTGCCGATCCTTCATTGGCTGGTCTCTATCAGTCGGAGGATGGATTTATCGTGGCTGGCAAGGCAGCAGGTAAGACCAACATCAATGTTGTGGCTACTGATGCCAAAGGTGCTTCTACTACTGGTGTCATAGTCTTGACTGTTGATGCTGCAACAGGTATCAGCAATGTTGTGGCTGGTGCCTCTAAGGGCGATGTTACTGTAAATGGAGATGCAGAGAACGGTAATTTGAATGTTACTATCGGTGCTGATGCCGACAAGGTTGTTCTCTCTGTTTATAGCAATGCCGGTCAGCTGATGGCTCAGAAGACCTTGCAGAATGTTCATGCTGGCGATAAGGCTAGCGTAGCTTTGGGTAAGGTTGCTGCGGGTGTATATCACCTTGTAGCTAATGTAGATGGCAAGACCTCAGCAGTGAAGTTTGTCGCTAAGTAATGTAGATTTCGGTATCTTGCTTCCCGCTTTGGTAAGCAGGATACTTATCCATAAAAAAAGAGGAATCGTGATAATGATTATTCACGATTCCTCTTTTTTCTTTTTTACGATGTTCTTCTATGATGTTTCTTTTTCACGATGATGTCTTTATTTTACGATGTCTGCTGCATAGATTCCCATCGCCTTATAGCCTGTTGGGTTAGGATGGAGCCAGTCGTTGCTGGCGTATTCCCGCTTCATTCTTCTGTCATCATTCGGATCTTGAAGCAGCTTGGCGAAATCCAGGATGCCATTCACGTTCTTCGCCTGACTTCGAATCCAGTCGTTTACATAGAGGCGGGCAGCTTCGTGGAAGTGGGTATAATATCCTGCGCCCTTGAAAGGGGTGATGGTGCCGAGATAAACTTTCATCTTCCGGGCTTTCGCCTTCTTCATCATTCCCTGGATGCTCTCGATGATCTGTCTTGCCACGGTTTCGCTGCTTCCGCTTTTGGCTGCACCGATGTCGTTGACGCCTTCAAAGATAATCACCTTCTTCACGCCGTTTTGCATCAGGATGTCTCTGTCGAAGCGTTCCTTGGCTAGTGCGCCGAAACCACCTGGAACGGTTACACGGTTGTTGCCGATGCCCAGGTTCAGTACGCCCTGATTGGTTATCTTATGCTTCAGCTGTAGCATCTCCGACATTACGTCGGGCCATCGGTTCTGGGCATTGTCGGTAGAGCATTTTCCGTCGGTGATGGAATTTCCGATGATGGCGATGGCGCTCATGTTGTTGCTCATCGTATAGACATCGATGCCGCTGATGTTGTACCAGTGGTTCTCCCGGAAAGCCTTCGCAAAGTTGGAGTGGGCATTGGTTACTCCCTTCATGATGTAGGAGGTGGTGCGGGAACCCATGTGAACGGTCGGCACTTCGGGAGCCGAGGTGTAATTGATGGTGATGGCTACACGCTCCAGACTTCTGAGTTTGAACTTCAGGGCATCGCTCACTATCTGCTTGCCGGCAGGGATGACGGTCTTGTAGCTGTTGCCGAACTTGAAGTATTGTGCCGTCTTGGCATCGATGGCAAAGGAATCCTTGGCATGAGCGATGTAGATGGAGCGGATTTCCACGGGTTGCATCGAATAGATGTTACTCAACTTGAGGCGGATTACGTTGCCTCCTATGCTAACCTTTACCACCTGGCGTACCGAACGGTTAGTCATGCAATTGTTATAGGGCATAAATGATCTGACTACAGTTTGTGGAGCTGTGGCCCAGGTGCCTACCCAGTTCTGTGCGGAAGAAACAGTTGATAGGGCACAGAACACCATTAATAAAACCAATAATCTTTTCATCATAGATGCAAAGTTAGATAGAAAAGGCAGTAAAACCAAGAAATTTAAAAACTTTTTTCATAAAACTTTGGAGAATGTGGAGAAAAGTTGTATCTTTGCCTAAATTTCTAACTAAAATAATAGTCTATGCAACCAACAAAAAGTTTTGCGATTCCATTGTCGTTCATTGGAATCATGTTTTTCTCTTTGGGCTTTGCCCTGGGTATTAATTCCTTGCTGGTGCCTGTATTGCAGGGCTCGCTGGGTATTTCCAATGCTGCCTCTTATCTCATCATCGCAGCCACCTTCATTCCGTTCCTGATTTTCGGTTATCCAGCCGGACTCACCATCAAGGCTATCGGTTATAAGAAGACGATGTCGCTGTCGTTTGTCATCTTTGCAGCAGCATTCTATCTCTTCATCCTTTCTGCCGATGAGAAGAGTTTCCCACTGTTCCTGCTTGCATCTTTTGTAAGCGGTGCTGCCAATGCCTATCTCCAGGCATCTGTCAACCCTTACATCACCATTCTGGGTCCTTTGGATAGTGCTGCCAAGCGCATCAGTATGATGGGCATCTGCAACAAGCTGGCGTGGCCAATCCCATCTATGTTCATCGTATGGTTGTTGGGTAAGGATGTTCATCTCATCGGAATCGAGGATTTGTCCAAGCCATTCTGGATCATCATCGTAGCTTTCCTGGCTTTGGGTGTTCTGGCTTTCCTGGCTCCATTACCAGAGGTGAAGGCTGCCGGAGAGGATGATTCTGAGGAAGAGGAGTCTGCTGCCTGCACTTATGCTGCAACCAAGACCTCTGTCTTCCAGTTCACTCACTTGCTTTTGGGCTGTCTGGCACTGTTCCTATATGTAGGTGTTGAGACGGTTTCTCTCGGTACATTGGTAGATTATGCCAATTCCCTGGGTTTGCCTGGTGCAGCTAACTATGCTTGGATAGCTCCTATCGGTATTGTTATCGGTTATATCTGCGGTATCATTCTGATTCCTAAGTATATCAGTCAGGCAGTAGCCTTGAAGATCTGTTCGTTCCTGGCAATTGCCGGAGCTTTACTGGTGGTTCTTACCCCAGCCGAGATTTCCATCTATTTCATCTCATTGATGGCATTGGGTTGTTCTCTGATGTGGCCTGCTCTCTGGCCATTGGCAATGGCAGATCTGGGTAAGTTTACCAAGTCTGGTTCTTCATTGCTCATCATGGCGATGTTTGGTGGAGCCGTTCTTCCTACGCTCTATGGCAGTCTGAAGGATGCAGTAGGTGCTCAGCAGGCATATTGGCTCTGTCTCCCTTGCTTCCTCTACATTTTGTATTACAGCATCCACGGCTACAAAATCCGTTCATAGTATCGTTTCTTATCAGCTGAGATTATAAAATAAGGTGTATCCTCTGTAGCCTTCGATGATGAAAGGCTAGGGGGATACACCTTATTTGATTACTTTATCTAGAAAACCTCTTACCCCTTTGAATTTCCTGCATTTTACCATCTTCCCGTTATATAATGTTAAGAAAACAAAAGAAAAAGCATTAAAAAGTATAACGTATTTATATTTTTATTATTTTTGAGCCAACGTTAGTACAAAAAGCGTTTGTCTGCATGATTCAAATGCGTACTAGCCGATAATACCGGAATATTTCCGGCGTCCAATACCTAATAACCCAGGGAAGGATGAACAGAATTAAAAGCATGGGGCTGCTGGTCTCAATTTTGCTACTTTTAGGTAGCTGTTCTAAAGAAGACGTGATGAACGAATCATCACAAGTTATTAATCATGAAGTGAACATCAGCTTCTTCGAGAAATCAATAGAAGATTTATCAACCGTCTCTGATTACTCATCAGCACGTCTGCATTCTACCCGTGCAGATAAAGCAACCTCTTTGCCAGCCTGTCATCGTTTTTCTGAATTGGAGGTAGCATTGATACCATTCGAGTCAGAGAATGATTCGGGATATGTAATACGCCAGGACAGTTTGGACGAGAACTTCGGCAAGGTTTCATTTGATATTCCAGCCGGTTCTTATCACATGGTAGCCATTGCAGCTAAGACGGAAATGCCTTTTACAGATCGTATCAGTATCAAATCCATTTCAGAAGCAAGATTTGCCAATAATAAAGTAACGGATATGGTTTATGCCTACAAGGATATTGTTGTCAGTTCCGAGCAAAGCAACCAATCTTTTGATGCATCATTAACCCGTGGCGTAAGTGCTTTTGTGCTATCTAGCACTATCAATACTCCAGTCAATGTAGCTTCAGAAACAATAGAGTTAACGGGTGGCTGCGGTGTTGTTTTCAATCCATCTACAGGAAAATGTAAATCAGAAGAAACCGTAGTATACAATGTTAGCACGAATTCTCCGAAATATAAATTTTATAGACTATTCTTTACTGTCTATACGCTTCTGACAGATGATAATGTTGAGAATATCCATGCTAAGTCACAGGCAAAGGACAAGAATGGCAAAGTTATAAAGGAGTGTAATTTTACGGATGTACATCTTGTAAAAGGTAAGCAGACCTGTTATGAAGGCAACTTCTTTGACAATACGAGTTCCTCTTCATTCACAGTTTCCGGTGCTTCATTAGATGACAGTGGTTTTTCTAAACATTTCTAGAAAGTTTTTAATGATTGTTTATTAAAAGGTAACGCTCGAAAGAAGAAAATGCAATAGTAGAACCCGCAGGAGAGTAATGATAAAGTGTCGTAGGAAATAAAAAAGGTGTATCCACGCTTGCCCGATGTGCTGGGCAAGAAGGATACACCTTATTATATATTATTTCAAACGAAACATGACAGGAATTTCTACGGAGCCAGAAACAACCTTGCCTTCCCCATCAGGAACAAAGCGAGGCATCAGCTTAACTACTCTCAAAGCCTCTTTGTCGAACAGAGGGTCGTCGCTTGTCTTCACCTTATAATTAGAGAGGTTACCCTTGGTGTCTACCTGGACTGAAATGATAACCCTGCCTTCCTTTTTCAACATGCGGGCAGCCTCAGGATAACGCACATGTTTGGCAATGAAAGCACGCATGGCTTTCAGACCTCCTGGGAAATAAGGAACAACGGTACCAGAATCAGAGAGCAGGTCACTATCCAACTTAACGGACTCCGGCATGGAGTCCATGCGGATACGACTCGCCTCAAGTTCTGATGACTTCACGTGAATCGATTTCTTTTCCGTGCAGCCTACTATCAACAGGGCTGCCCAGAAAAGCAATATAAGATTTCTCTGTTTCATACATTATTTGACAATCTTCTTACCATTCACGATATATATGCCTTTGCCGAGACCTTTGACGGAAGAACCGAAATAACGGCCGTCCAAGGAATAAACACCCTGACCATAAGATGGCACCTCATCATTCTCTACGAAGTGAATACCCGAGATGATGTTGTCGTTACTGCCACCCATGAAGTCGAAGTCGATGCTTCCATCCTCATTTTGGGTAATATTGGTGATAGGCTTGCCCATGGTTGTTCCGCCCTGATAGATGGTAGCAGCAGGCGAAGAGGTGTCGGTAAGACTGTTGTTGTCTTTGTATGGATACAGATCACCAGCCTGCGAGTTTACAGAAGTTCCCTCTTCGTTATCAGCATGGAAAATAGTAAGACGCTGATGGTCGTTATCAAGATAGGCGTATTCACTGCCATATTGGTTGCTATAGTTTACGATAGTGTTTACGTTGTTCCAACTCCATACATTCTCGTCGTAGTCCACATGAGTAATCATCATGCCACTGGCTGGCAACTGATTATCCCAGATACCTACACTCTGTTGTCTGTTCTCGATAAGATAATACTCGTTCTTGTTCTTGTCATTGTAGACAACAAATGCCTGTCCATACTTCACATCTTGAGCCTGCATACCTTTTACTGATGTTGGCTTATCAAGTACAGTAGGGGTTATCCAGCCTGCAAACCATTTTTCATAAGCAGAATAGTTAGGAGGACAGAAGCTTTCACCATTATAACTTCCGGAACACATCAGGTCGAAGTCACCCATTCCGAAATTTCCACCATTACCAGTATCATACAGGTCTGGATAACCTAAACAGTGGGAGAACTCATGACAGAGAGTTCCTATACCGTCTACACGTTCCCTATAAGCAATAGGAGTATATTGCAAGGTAAGTTCTGGTCCGCAGGCGTATGTGTTAACCACTACATTATTGTCCTTGCTTACATACGAACCATTGTTTCCATATTGCAACTTAGACTCATGAGGCCAAATTGTATTTTCATCACCACCTGCAGCCTGTCCGAGACCGGCAAAGAGAACATATACCTGCTCCACATAACCGTCGCCATCCCAATCATAGTCAGCAAAGTTGACATCAGGGTCTGCCAAACGACAAGCATCATACACCATGTCACTAGGACGGACATCATTAGAACTGCCAGAAGGCGCACCATAATAGGCATATTCATGATTGAGAGTATAAGGTCCCACTACATCAAAGTCCAGTTCAAACTGTCCATTACTCTGTGCCAGGAAATAATCTTTCACACTGCCCACAAAGCCGAGCGAATTTGCATAACCAGTCTCATTAGCTATTCTGTTGTACATCTTCTGGTTATGGCCAAACTTGAATTTCTTATCCTTGTACTGCACCAGAATAATAAGACCTTTCTTCTTGCCGAAATAAGAACCATTGGTTTGCCCCAAACTTTTTTTCGCAGCCATACGACGAGCCTTCGCCATACGTTCGGTACGGTCTTGGTTGGCTTTGGCACGTAACAGACTTCCACGCAACTGTAAGTTCTTGGCATCTACTTTGACATATCGTTTGCTACCGCTGTCGATATTGTAGCAAATTCCTTCCACATCCACCCAGTAGCTGCAGAATTCATCACCACGAAGTTCCACTCTTTTCTGAGTTCCGTCAGTCAAGGTTACCATACGCCAGACGCCCTTTTTGGCAGGTACAGCATAGGCTGCAAGAGATACGAAACCCAACAGGGAAGCAAGCAACAGATGTTTCATGTTTCTTTTCATCATATTTCTTTTTAATTGAAGGCTTGTAAGAAAAACAAGGCTCCAGAAAACCATTCAAGTTATCTGGAGCCTCAATTTATATCATGTTTTTATTTATGGAAAAACGCTTGTATTACTTAGCCCAAGCTCCACGCTTAGCCACATACATCTTATGTGCCTTGGCAGAAACCACAGCTGAGTGATGTGCTGCTGCCTTCTTTGCCTTGGCAAAAGCAGCATGAATCTTAGCCTTACCCTCATCTGTTACCTCGAAGGTATCAGACTCGAATGCAAATGCATTGTCTGAGGCATCAGTATAGATATTGAAGAAGGTATAGAGCTTCTTGCTACTGTCATACTTGGAAATGAATCCCTTGCTAGCAAGGAACTGACCTTGATCAGAATCAGCACCAAAGTAAGTCAGAATATCTGTTACCAAGATGGCTGTACCATCCTGAAGAGCAAGACCTGTCTCCTGTGTATCTACTGTGATTGTACCATCCTCTGCAACAGTAAACTCCAATGGAGCTTTCTCAACAGCAAAAGGAGTAATGCGGAACTTGGTAGGATCGCTACCACTCTGTGAGAGTACACCTTCTGTAACAACAGGCTTACCCATGAGCACACCAGGATCCTCTTGGAAGAGGATAGAACCGTAACTCTTGGCACCGATGGTTACTGTACCAGCAGCAACATCATTCCATACTTCGGCAGCATCCTTGCTTGACTTGAGTGAGAGATTCAGTACATCTGAACCTACAGCCTCACCATTTGCATTATACATTACCATTACGAGAACATACTTGCCAGTCTCATCGAAAGGAACCTGAACATCACCAGAAGCTGATACTTCCTCAGAAGCCACACTACCATCAACGATACCGCTTACTGTAGCATTCAAGTCGCTGCTAGCAGGAACAAGAGCGTACTTCACCTTGGCTACATCTGCGCTCAAAGACATAGTAACCTGTGCGAAATCATTGTCATTGGCATCAGTGAAACGACCCTTATAGGCTGCCTCGACACTGTAATTTGCGATTGCATTACCAGGAAGAGCAATGGCAAACAAACCACTCTTGTTGGCCTCATAAAGTCCACCATTGTTGTAATTTGCCATAGAAATCAACAAAGATTTTGCTGGCATGGTTATGATACCATCCTTCAAGGTACCGAACCACTCTGGCTTCTTTGACTTGATAAGATCAAGAGATGCTCCACCCTCTAAGTTGTAAGCAACCTTGCTGGTAACAGTAATCTCACCATAATCACCGATAGCCAAACCAGTATGACAAGTTTCTACATAGACGAAATCTGGATCGGTAGCATTGATTACCCAGTAATGGTCGTTCTCGGAATCATAGGTAGTACCCTCTTCTCCTTTCCAAGAAGCATAAGGATTGACGATACGGTACTTGCCTTCCTCGACAACACTCTTCTGAATCTTCACTTCGTCAACAGCATTATCTACACCGAAGAATGTAGTCAGCACATCCTCACGGTAAGCACCTGTTGACTTATTGGTATTGATATCCATCCACTCTGTAGCACCAGCCTTAAAGGTAAATGAACCTATACCGTATGTTGTGTCACAGTCCTCACTGGCAACGCTGATGGTACCACCATTATAAGTACCATACTGCAAATTCTCAGGATTGTAAGTGATAGTGATAGGAGCCTCAGCCTTACCATCGGCAAATGTTACCTGACTAGGCACGTTGAAAATACTACCCTCATCAGCTGTATATTTCAAAAGAACTGTCTGTTCACCCTCTGTCTTTACACGATGAAGTGTAACAACAAAGCTTGAGTTGCTCTTGCTCAACTCTATCTTCGACTCCTGGGTATTGCTGAAGAACACTTCGTTAGCTACCTTAGGCGCACCCGTGTAGTCGTAGTCGCTGGTACATGAGCTGATGGCGAATGCCATCAAGCTCAAGATTACCATATATGAAAATTTGAATGCTTTTTTCATAATTGTGTCTGTTTATCTATTCGTTTAAAAAAACTACTATTGCTCTGTCCATGGAGTATAGAGATCAGATGGATCTGGGTTGTTCATACCTCTTACTCCCTGGTTGCGGTCACCCTCGTAAGATACGAATACGAGGTTCATCCATGCAGGACGGCCCTTGGTGTTGAGACGAGTCAGGTCGTACCAGTTGGTACCAGGATAGCCACGGGTTACTGAGTAGTTCAAACGCTTGATATCGAAGAAAGTCTGACCCTCACCCCAAAGCTCTACACGCTTCTGGAATACGATTTCCTCAACTACATCATCTGTTGATGACACCTTGCAGGTGTACTGAGGGTCGCGATAGGTCTTCATAAAGGTTTCCAACAGTTCCTTACCCTTGGCAGCGTTGATGTGAGCCTCAGCTTCTGCCTCAATAAAGTACATTTCTTCTACACGCATGATAGGATAAGAAGAAGCTGCACCGATGTTAGGATCGTCGGTATTACCCTCGTTAGGACGGAACTTCACAGATGCATAAGCTGGCATACGCTTATCTGCCAAGCTCTTTGTTGCAGGTATCTGGATTACCTTATCTGCCAACTCAGAACCTTCTGGAGCCTTGAATTCCAACTTACGGAAGTCTGTATCGCTGATACGCTCATACATTCTCTTGTCTATCTCGTTGAAAGGCATATTCTCTTCACCATAACCAGTATAACCAAAAGTTGTCTGGTTGCTGAGCCATGAAGTCCAGTTGACAATACCTGTCTTAACAGAGGTGTCCTCAGATGTCTGTGTAGCGCCCCACATCCACTTTGTGATATCGTTGAAACCTGTCTTATAGTTGGTGCAAGCCTCTTCGCTCATAGGCTGTACCTTAGCATTGTTGATGGCAAGACGGGCATACTTGGCAGCATTCTCGTAATCGCCATCCCACATATACAGACGAGCCTTCAAACCATAGACACAAGACAAATCAGGAAGCACGCCACCAGCTGTTTTTGTCAGGTGCTTGATATACTCCTCTGCCTTGTTGAGGTCGCTCTCGATAAACTCCTTCATCTTCTCGTGAGTAGCACGAGGATTGTTGAGGGCGTCAGCCTGATTCATCTCAGCTGTTACAATAGGCACTGTAAGTCCGCTTACGTCATTACCATCGGCATTGATGTTGCTTGTCTTGTCGTTAGGCAGGAACTCGTACATACGGGCGAGGTCGATATAACACATAGCACGGAAAGCCAGACCTGCACCCAGATAGCCCAACTGCTCATCGGTGGCATTATCTGGGTTAACAGCTCCAACCATATTGTTGATGGTCAGGATAAAGTTATAATAATAGGTACAGATGTACTGTCCGAACACATAGCCATCACCCTGATACTTGTTCTGTGCCCAAAAGTAAAAGTGCTGGGCATAGTTTTTGGTTGACTGCAAGAGGTCGCCTGTCATCAAGTCACGTACATACATGACAGCACCATAACCAAATGGGAAGTGCCAACTAGCATCTACCAAAGAGGTACTTACCTTATTGAAATTTGCAGGCATCGCCATCAGGAATGACTCTGCTGATGATGGGGAGTTCTGTATCTGCCCCTCAGTGGCAACAGTAGTTGGTTCTGTTACCTCCATACAGCCAGTGAGTGATGTCAGGGAGAATCCTGCAATCACAAGTCCAGCCATCGAACGATATATTGTTTTTTTGTTCATTTTCTTCTTTTTTATTGGTGAAACGATTAGAATGTTACAGTAATACCTCCAGAAACGGTACGGATAGGACGGTAAACTGAATTAGAGCTGCCACCAGTAATGCTCTGACGTGGGTCAAGACCCTGGCGCTTAGACCAAGTCCAGACATTGTCGGCTACCATGTAAACACGCACCTTCTGCAAACCAACTGTCTGCATCCACTGGGCAGGCAATGTGTAACCCAAAGTGATGTTAGACAATGAAAGGTAAGAAGCATCAGTCAAGAAACGGTCTGAACCTGCAGACATATATGAGTCGCCATACTGCCAGCGTGGCACGCTGGTGTTGGTATTCTCTGGTGTCCATGCTTTCTCCATATCTACGTGGATTGCTTGACCTGCAGAGCAGTTCATCAAGCCAGCGTATGCTCCATCGTAAACCTGACCACCAATCTGATACTGGAAGTCCACAGAGAAATCAAGACCCTTCCAGGCTACGCTGGTACCGAAACCACCATATACGTCTGGCAACACATCACCGCAAAGGTAGTAGCTACCGTCAGTGTAGGAGGAAGTAGTTTCCTGACCTACCACATTACGGTGCTTAATGCCAGTATAGCTTTCATCAACCTTCTCGCCAGCGTTATTGTAGTAAACGTCCTTATTGTTCTCATCCTTCTCATATACGTTCTTATAGAAGAGAGAAAGACCTGTCTCAGGATCTACACCCGCATACTTCTTGGTATAGTAAGTAAAGCGTGACTTACCCTCCTGATAGAAGTACGAACTGCTAGCGTAACCTAAACCAATACCATCATACCAGCTTTGCTTGGCAGAATCAGAAAGTTTGGTAACTTCATTGTGGTTGGTTGTCAAGTTGGTATATACATTCCAAGTGAAATCCTTAGTACGGATAACATCTGCATGAAGGTCAATCTCAACACCACGGTTCACCATATTACCGATGTTATCGTAATAACCGCTCCATCCGAAAGACACAGGAAGGTAAACCATAGAAAGCATGTCGGAAGTCTTGTTGCTGTAGTACTCGATGCTACCCCAGATACGGTTCTTCAACAAAGAGAAATCTGCACCAATATTGAACTTACCATTCTTCTCCCAAGAAATCTTTGGGTTACCCAAAGAAGAAGGAGTCAAAGACACTTCATTGTTGGAGTTGACAATCGAGAAATACTTGGTATACATATAGCTACCAATACCATCGTTACCATTTTCACCATAAGAAGCCTTCAACTTCAATTCGTTAATCCAATCAACATTGAACCAAGACTCCTTATGCATATTCCAACCAGCACCAAATGACCAGAATGTACCCCACCAGTTATCCTTTGAGAAACGAGATGAAGCCTGACGCATGGCAGAAACGCTACCAAAGTAACGAGAATCGTAGTTATACATGGCACGGCTGAGCCATGACTCCGTGTTATACTCACTCATAGAAGAAGAACCATTGTCCAAGACAACAGCACCAGCCAATTCCTTGTTATCTACAGAGAACTGATTGTGCTTGCCGGCATACAGAGCATAGCCATAAGCACGATAATACTCATGACCGAGCATCACCTCAACATCATGCTTGCCATAAACCTGATGCCAGTTGATACGCTGCTGGTAGTTGTAAGACCAAGAACGGTCGTGCTCCTTGTTCACCATACCATTACTTGCTGCATACTGACCGAAGTATGGATTGGTTGTGCCTGTAGAACGGCTCTCGTTCAAATATACGTTGTTGATAGAAGTAAACTTGAAGCCATAAGGCAACTGAATCTCAGCAAAGCCTGTACCGTTAAAGGTGTTTCCTTCTGAATTGGCAGTATTCAGCCTAGCATCAGAGATAGGGTTGGCACCACCCATGAAAGCACGGAATGGAGCTACCTTACCACTACCATAGTCATAAGCTATCATGCGTGAAGTCTGGTCATACATAATGTTGCCATTGGCATCACGCATATACATAGGATAGATAGGAGCAATGTCAACAGTAGCGAAAACACTACCATTGTCGCCACCCTCGCTAAGAGAATTGCTGTTAAAGTGACCATAGCTCATGTTGGCACCCACCTTCAACCATTTGTTAACCTGGTAGTCAGCCTTCAAACGAGATGTGAAACGACGATAGTTAGAAGCTGCTGTAATACCGTCATTGCTCAAATAGTTGGCAGAACCATAGAATGTACCTCTGTCTGAAGCACCTGTTGCTGTAACAGTATATTCCTGACGAAGGCTGTTGTTGTAGATTTCATCTACCCAGTCATCAGGAGTCAGATAATAGGTTGTTCCATTCATGGTAGAGTAAGAACCAAGTGTAGCGTTAGGATTGAGCTTGCCATTGGTACCAATGAGCTGCTGTCCCTCTGGGATAGTATAAACATTGTAACCCAAACCATAAGAAGGATTGGTAATCATATTGTCGTTAGCCCACTTCCATGCCTGTGTGGCATCCATGTGGTTCACATTCTGGGCATAGTTGTTCAGGGCCATGTACCACATTTCATAGTACTTGGCTGGACTCTTCATTGTCTCATACTCAGGCACAGCCTTAGAGTTAGAACCCCACTTGGCATCAACGGTAAGAGTACCCTTTGTGCCCTTCTGTCCGCTCTTGGTTGTAATCAAGATAACACCGTTACCACCACGAGCACCATAAAGAGCTGTAGAAGAAGCATCCTTCAATACAGTCATGCTCTCTACGTCGGCAGGGTTGATATCATTAAGTGAGCCACCGTATGGAGAACCATCAAGCACAATCAGAGGGTCGTTTCCTGCATTGATAGAGTTGAAACCACGAATACGGATAGTAGGTGTAGAACCAGGCTGACCGCTACCAGTGTAAATCTGCACACCAGCAGCCTTACCCTTCAAGGCATCTACAGCATTGGTTACCTGAACCTTACCAATCTCTTCTGAGCCTACAATGGCAGCAGAACCAGTAAAGGCACTCTTCTTCTGAGTACCGTAAGCAACAACCATCACCTCGTCCAGAGAATGATTGTCTGCATCCAGAACAATCTTCATGTTCTTGCCAGCCTTTACTGACTTGCTCTGCATACCAATGTATGTAATCTCCAGCTTGGCACCAGCTGGAGCGTTTAATGTGAAGTTACCGTCAATGTCGGTAACTGTACCTGTGTTAGTTCCTACAACCTTGATAGAAGCACCGATAACAGGGCTACCATCTTCAGAAGCAGTAACATTACCAGAGATTTGACTTTGTGCAAAAGCCATGCTCGTGCTAAGAGCAAGACCTGCAACTACTGTCATGAGTCTTTTTTCCATAAATCTCCCTCGTTTAAATGAATATATAATGTTTGTTATTTCTTTCTTTCTCTCTACATTTTATATATGAACAGCCGTCCCTCAGAGACTTTGGCCTATCATTTGCCCCCCACCTCTTGCCCCGAGGTGGAGGGGGAATCGCTCTTTATACCTTATATTATATAAGAGCCTGTAAGTCTAAAACTTACTTAATTTTAAAGAATATTTTTAATCGGGTGCAAAATTAAGCATTATTTAGGAAACCACCAAACTTTTTTCAGAAAAAGTTGCACTTAATGCTACATTTTGTTATAAATATCCGATTTTTATGCACTTTTTCTTATGAAATGTAAAGAAATGGGCGACAGTTCATTTAAAAACCATCGCCCATTCAGGATTTTAGCTTTCAGCCTCCAGCTCCTTTCCGAGAACAAAGAGCATATAGAGAGGAATATTGAGCATCTTGGAATCCTCATTTTTCGAAGGAGTTTAAAGAAAGTTTCCTTTATAGAGGAAAGTTTTGGGGGAAAGTTTCCTCTATAAAGGAAATATCTTATGACTTTTCTTCCTTTATAAAGGAAAATGTTGTATCTTTGCACCCAGATTAACATAAAA
>ERZ1023886.226-NODE-226-length-25052-cov-45.110813_pt1 | contig 25052 bp, 25 predicted proteins | sample MGYA00380395_ERZ1023886 | MGnify/ENA primary metagenome ERZ1023886 (study PRJEB33179, sample SAMN07449002) | human gut metagenome | biome: Human-gut; feature: Human associated habitat; material: Faeces | host: Homo sapiens | place: India: Bhopal | collected... | reverse complement strand
CATCAATATTGTCTGCCATATTCTGATAGTTATTAATAGCTGCATCCAACTATCAAAACGGCTTACATCAGGGGACTGGAATGAATAAAAAAGGTGCGGACACCTTTCCTTTCGCGTTCACGGGAAGCCTGAGAATGAAAACCCGATGCTCACATAGGACCGGATGTCCACACCGTATAGGTATGAACATCGACTTACTAATGTGAGCATACGGGCAATCCTCCTCAATAGAGGTCTTACCGCTAACAGCATTCCGATTACTCCTTCTGCGGAAAAGAAATCAGTTTCTCAGGCTTTTTCTTTATGAACGCGAAATAATAGTCAATGCTTTGTTTTTACTAAAATGTCTGGAAGCGGCTTCTGCCGAATCCATGCGCAAAGGTACAAAGAAACTGGCAAAAGACAAAATGAAATGGGATTTATTTTCATTTTTATACTCAAATATAACAAATATCTCACTTTTTTATATTCATTTCTCATTTTCTTACGATAATATTTTGTCAATTCAGTTATTAATTGTACCTTTGTATCTATAAAGCATCGTTTACCCTTGCTAAAAAAAAAAAAATAATATCTAATGAAACAACAGAAATTCATTTTTCTTAGATATAGCTTCCAGGAAGATCCTGATACTATACCTGATAAGAGAGTAACCATCGAAGAGATCAGAAAGCGTTTTACTGGCCTTTTCCATGCCGGAGAGAAATTAACTATGTACATGAAGAAAGGTAAAGCTGATGTCAGCTTGCGAAATGATACCTTTGCCGTGCGCAAAGATATCATCGTGTTTAGACTCAACGATGACAAAGATCTGAAAAGAACCTTGCCAACAGGTACCACAACCAATGCCGTAGATGACTATGAAGAAACGACAGAAACATCATATCCTTTTTGCCACATCATCTTCTTAAATCAGCCAGAAATGAAATATGTGGCTATAGAAAAAAAAGCGGGTGCATTCTATGGAAAGATGGACAAGATTACCAAGATTCTGAAGCAGAACTTCGATCGAATGATAAAGACATTTGGCTATACTGTAGACTTTGAGGAAATCTATATGGAAGCACAGGCATGGGATGTTGTAAAAAGAAAATGCAGAGAGAACAACGACTATGTAACCCAAGTTTGCCTGTCGGCCAAGCGTGACAAAGATAACACCACGTATTCTGATTACACCCGCAACAGCAATATCAATGGTTTTATCGAAGAAGGATTGGAGAACGAAGCCAAAGAGGTGTTTGCCGGATACAAATATGGCAAAGAGGCAAGCGAGCAGAGCGTTAGAAACTCTATCGATAAAATGTTCTATATCAACAAGTTTATAGAGAATAACGAGTGTGAGGTAAAGGTGAAATTGAGCAAAAGCGGCATCATCTGCCTCAACGACGAAGTAGTGCCTATGTACTTCCTCCCAGAGAGAGCTATAGAGAAATTCCAGATAGGTTCTTCTATAAGTGCAACCGAAGATGTTTCCACTCTGGAGGAATGGCTCAAGAACAGTATAAATGACATTAAGAAAACAGAAGATGCAACAACGCCTCCCAAAAAACTCACAAGACCTCATCAATAATTCTTTCAAGGACAACACTATTTTAAAGGTGATAGCCAAGAGTTGCAAACAGTATGAGAGCCGCATGAATGCCATGCGGTTCTCTACTATCGAATTTTTCGTGGAAGTAATAAACATGATAGACGATATAAAGGAACAATCAGAAGATTATGACTTTGAGAATGCTTTCGACAATCTTTTCTGTCGCCTGCGTGAATTCGACTCTAGCGAAAATAATGTCGATTCAAAATTGGCCACTAGTGTCAGTATAACATGGGTAGCCTACCTGCTTTTTCAATGTTATGACAAAAAAGATGCCTACGACCATTGGGCACATCGTCTGACGGGGAATCTTAAATCACATGATATTGATTATCGCAAGATCCTCGAAGATATTAATTCAAAACTTCCTGAACAGCAGCACGAAGAAATCAAAGTCTATACACTGGGCTATATAGATGACCCCGACAAATGGTTGTCGCAACTGATAGAAGATACCATTAAGTATGAGGGTATGAACAGAAAACTCATCCAAGACCTGAAACCATTTTTCTATACAGGCGAAGACCAACTGGCTCATATCATCGCCTATATAAAAGAGGTAAAAGCCGCCAGTTCTGATCCTGCAACAGCCAGGATTACAGCAAAATACATTCATGAAAAAAAGATTTCTAACTATGATAACTCTTTCAAAAGTCCTCTGTGGAAGATTCTGAATGAACATGAATTGTATAAAACCAAGAAAGACAATTGGAACAAGGCAATAAGCAAGGCAATAAGCAATGCGATGAACCAATAATCTTACTTTTTTATTGTTGTAGCCGAATATATTCCACATATTTCCGCAAAAATCTCCCGATTTTCCGCACAAATTCCTCGTTTTTCCGCTCATTTTCCTCGATAAGATAGAAAATCAGAGCGGAAAAACGATTTTTCCTTCCATAAAAACTGAAAAATACAAATTCATCAGAGTTCATTTCCCCTATTTTCCTCGATTCTTTCCTTTTTCTTTCCTTTTCATTCCTTTTCATTCCGCAGCCTGACGAAAGATTCTTTTTTCTCCCATGAGCTTTTCCTTTTTGCCTATCTTTGCATCGTCATTTGAAAACAAAATGACTACCCATCAAGTGAGTTGCAAATCACAAAATGGGGAATGACGGTACTAGAAAAGATGACAGGGAAACCTCTTCGAATGTCACCGTACCAGAGAGGCTTATTTAATACGCTAATAAAAGATGAATGCAGTATTAAATGCCAACATGAACGAAAGTTCTAAAAAGTTAGAAAAAGGTTTCTACCCCAACACAGAGTTGGGAATCGACCTCAAGTTGATAACCCGCAAGCCTGGATGCCTGGGCATGGGCGAGTATCTGGATGGAGCCATCACGCACGACGGCGAAGACCACTTCACATTCGTGCAGAACGACTCCGAGAAGAAGAAGGATAAGGTGGTGCAGAGAAATCCGCACGTGTATGAAGGTACATACATCAACGTGAACCGCAAAAACGACGGTACACTCTATCCAACCTTCAACCGACCTCAGTTCACGGAGAAGTTCACCTTCCAGAACTTCTGCCTGCTGGCAGCCAAGGAGCTGTGTGCAATAAGCGGACTGGGATAGAAAAAATCTCAAATCTCAGTCTCAGTTAGGAAAAAAGTCACAATCCAACCCTTTACCCGCTTTTAAAGCGTTTATAACTTATTGATATTTAATTAGTTATATATATAATATAAAGAGGCGGATACCACATTTAAAACAACTGAGAGACTGAGACTGAGATTTTTGACCAGCTAACGACAAGTAATATTTTAATTTAATTCTCTAGAAAGCAATGAGTTACAACATTTTCAGCAGCACCGCTCCGGCGATGCCCAAACCCAGCAAAGGCACGGAATTCGTGAAATTAGCCATCTCGCAGGCATCAAAAGACATGCGAGAAGTGCTCATTCCGATGGCAATTCCGGCTTTGGCAGCCCATCTCACGGACGTAAGATTCATGTATTCCGACAACAAATTCTATGAAATGTGCGGCCAGATGGGACATTTGATAGGCCCTTCGGGTATCGGAAAGGCACAATTAGGTCATCTTGTAGAGGCCATCATGCGCACTTTTCGCAAACATGATGAGACTGAGTTCAAGAAACTGGTGGATTGGCAGCGACAGATGAAAACCAAGGGCGCCAACAAGGAAAAGCCCGAGCGTCCTGACGTGAGTTTCTGGTTTCCGCCTGCCGACGTAACCAACCCAGCCTTCATACAGAATGCCATGGCATGCGAGAAGCTGGGCGAGAGAACGCAATACCTCAACCTGCCCGAGGTGGAGATGGCGGATAGAATCTGCGGTGGCCATAAGCAGGTGAGCCAGATGGTGAGAAACATCTACGACTGCCAGAGAGCAGGTGCCTTGCGCGCCACGGCTGATGGCGTAACGGGTAATCCCGTGCTCCGTGTGAATCTTACCTTCACTTCTACCCCAGAAGCAGCCCGCCTGTTCTACAAGAAAGACATCACCAATGGTTTCTTCGGGCGCATCCCCTTTGCCTACAAGGCTCGTGGCGAGCGTAGCGGCAGGATTCCACGACAGGGTTCGTATGACGAGGAATTCCTGAAGAATCTAGACAGCTATCTGCTGCGCCTGGACAACTGCAAGGGTACCTTTGTGGTGAAACAGCTCAACAAGGTGGCCGACCAGCTGGCAGAAGAAATGGCCAGGCTTGCCGACCTTGCCGATGATGATACTCTTTGGGAACTATCCCACCGCAGCATCTTTTCGGCATGGAAGAAGGGGGCTGTGCTCTGGATTCTGAACGACCAGACGTGGACGCGCTCCATCGGCGAATTCGTGGTATGGTTCTGCTATTACGACCTGTGGTCGAAGGTAAAGGTGTTTGGCGACATGTTCAAGGGATACGATGCTCAGGAAGAAGAGGTGCAGAGAAGTGGTCCTAAGAACATGCTCGACAGCCTTGAGCATTCTTTCAACGAACAGCAGCTGGAAGCACTTCGCCTGAGCCTTGGAAAGAGCAAGGAGGGAACCAAGCACCAAATCGACGTATGGAAGAACCGCAAGTTCATCACCTATTGCAACCAGACGGGGCTTTACACGAAGACGCAGGAGTATCTTACGGGGTCGCCGGGAGCTAAGGTTAAGAGTGAGATGAAATGATGATTTGAACATAAATGAATTTAGATTTAGTTTTTATGGAGAAATATGAGATTCAGAAGCTGCGCGACCTGCCGATAGAGGGGGTCGCCGAGCAGCTGGGGATGGTGGTGAAGCGGCACAAGGCGCTCTGCCCCTTTCACGACGACCACCACGCCAGCCTCTCGTTCAATACGAGGAGGAACAGCTGCCGATGCTATGTGTGCATGGGGGATTCCGTGGGCACCATCGACCTGGTGATGAAATACCTGGGGAAGGATTTCCTCTCGGCTTGCCGATGGCTGGCGGAGGTGAATGGGGTTTATCTGGAAGATTCGCATCCGAAGGTGGTTTCTTCCTCTTCACCCATCTCTCTATCCTCTTCCTCTTCGGAAGCATCTTCGGAAACTTCTTCGGAAGATTCTTCCGAAACTTCTTCGAAGGCATCTCCGAAGGCATCACTATCCTCCTCCTTCGATGCCGGGAAGTATGCGAGATTCTTTGAGCATCCCTGGCTCAACGGGGCGGCCAGAAGATTCCTTTTCGATGAAAGAAGGATTGATGAGAGAGTGGCGAGATGGTGCAGATTGACTTCGTGGACGGATAGAAAGGGGGTGAACTGGCTGCAGATTCCCTACTTCGACATGGAGGGGAACCTGATCGGGATTCAAAACAGAAATCTGGATTACAAGAAGATGCCCACGGAGGCGAAAGGGCTTGCTGCAGACAAATCGCCCACAGATTTCACAGATGGCACAGATGATACAGGTTTCACAGATGACACAGGCTTCACAGATGACACAGATGCTCCTTCACACGGGGTGGAAGGTTCACATCAGACGGAGCCGACGGCTCCCCGCTTCCGCTTCCCTTATGGTGCCCGATGCAGCATCTATAATCTTCCTGTGGTGAAGATGCTGAAGCCGGGCGAGAGGCTTTTCATTACGGAGGGAAGCAGCGACTGCTGGGCGATGCTCTCTGCCGGGCACAAGGCAATAGCCATCCCTTCTGCTACGCTGCTGAAGCCGGAAGATAAGAAATGGCTGGCGGAAATAGGAGAAAAGCTTCACACGGAGTGGCACATGTTTCCCGACAGGGATACGCCGGGCGAAAGCCTATTTCTGCAGCTCAAGGAGATTCTGCCCCAGCTGGTGCACCACCAGTTGCCGCCGGAGTGCAAGGATTTCAGCGAGTACTATCTGAAAGAGAAAAAATAGAGTTTAGTAATATTTAATGCAAATTGAAGGATTATGATGATAGAAGATTTCAAGATTCGTACGTACACCAAGAAGGAACTTGCCTTGATGTACTTTCCCGAGAGTTACCCTCGCACAGCTGTCAACCATCTGATGGTCTGGATTCGCCGCTGCACCCCGCTATGGGAGGAGCTGCAGATGATGGGATACTGCAAGACGAGCAAATCGTTTTCGCCCAAGCAGGTGAAGGCTATCGTGGAGTATCTGGGGGAACCGGGATAGGGTTTAAAGTTGATAGTTTAGACTTGGTACTTTAATATAAGCAAGCCCCAAGCGCCACCCAATTGGTTACTGGCGTTTGGGGCTCATTTATGACATTCAGGAAGCTTCAGATACTTCTCTTTTCTCCAATTCTTCAAGAAGGTCTTCAAGCACATATTGATCGCTCATGAGTTGCAACCCCGTATTGGAATCAGACAACAGCTGGGCAGTTCTTGAAGAATAATAGATATCAAGAGCTTGCTCTGGAGTAATATTCTTCTCCTTTGCCAATAACATCACGATACGGCTTTGTTTACGCCAAAGTACAGAGTCTCTCATAATTTCTGAATTTGATAGGATGAAACGAATTGAAGGTATTTGTCGATAATTTGCTGATTGCGAATACAGATTTGATGGTTCACTTGCTTATACACCAACTGTCCCAATGCCTGTTCCGCAGTAATTCTGCCATTTTCGAAATCCTCTACTGTGTCGATTACATTATCATTGGCTACACCACCCTCAACCAGGTCATATTGTTTTTGCAAATTACCTCCTCTTCTACAATCCACAACATATTGAAGCCAATCTATATTATATTCTTTAAATCTTTTGATACGAAAATCTGACTGATTAAACAAATCTTCGTTCAATTCAAACATATTGACGATTGGCTGAAAGGCAGGTCCTTTTCTGATAGCAATAACCTTAGACCATTTTTCAGCTTGCGACTTAATACCAGTTAAATAGAACCCTTGCCCGAAATCAACTTTAGTACGCCCTTTACTGATTTCTGGATATTCTATTTTCATGTATGATCCATGGAATAATTTCATTGTGCCACCTCCCAGTTTTTGAGTGTTTCAACCGTAGTTCTTGCAACCCAATCTGAACTTTGGGTATGTAGTTCCTCATAATATGGCAAAAGGAAATTATGGATGAGACCTTGCTTCTTCAAACGCATATACATGTTTTTAGAAGGAACATTCATCATTTTTGCTCCCTTCTCTATTGCCATGATAGCTAGATGTATATTGTTATAACCTACTTGTTCCATACGCTTATTTTTTATACCGAGGCTTATGCCTCCTATTTTTTAGGCAAATATAATCAATTATCTCGATATAAGGTCATTACTTAGGCTGATTTTATATTTTTTTAAAAAATGTGCCGCCATCGCACGGCATCAGCCACCATCGCACAACTGATGGTGGCTGTTTTTGTATCTTTGCATCGTGATTCAGAAAGCGCTGGAAAATCACTTTCCTAGTTGGAGAAAAATATTTCTCCAGTTGGAAAAATGAAAAATGGCTTCTGGGAGATATTCCAGGATGCATCAAGTTATCAAAGCAAATTATCAACCTCGACTCCAAGCCCTGATACGAGTCCTTCTCTTTCTTCTTTCTAAAAAAGAATGAGGGGAAGTTAATAGGGGGCAAGAGAAGCGTATGAACCCAAATATGAAGGCATTCATCAAGTATCTCATCGTGGCCGTATGCTCTGCCATCGCCACCTTCCTCACCAGCTCGTGCACGGCGGGACTCGTGATTGGGAAGAACCAGCGGCAGCAGCAGGAGAACAATATCTCTACGCGGGCCGACTCTTCGCACTTCGTGCCTACTATCACCATTAGATAGTTTAGAGTTAAAAGTTTATAGTTTATAGCTTACAAAGTATTAACAATTTAAAATTCAAGGTATTATGGCAATTAATCTGAAGGCAAAGGAAACCCTCATCCAGGTGGGTGAGTTGAAAGGTAAGTATCGTTTCGTGCTCGGCACCGAACTTTACAGTAAGCTCTCTGAGAGCAAGGTGATTAAGGAGGCGGCTCTCCGTAGTGGTGTGAGCCGTGGAGTGATGCAGGCGTGCTGGGACGCGGCTGGCGAGGTGATCAAGGCGTGGGCCACCGAAGGCCACTCCGTAGCTATTCCTGGTTTGGGAACCATGAGATTCGGCGTGAGAGCCAAGAGCGTGGAAACCGTGACGGAGGTGGCTAGCGGACTCATTACCGCCCGACGCGTAATCTTCACTCCTAACGTGGATATCAAGGACGAACTGCAGCGCACCGCTATCCAAATCACTTGCTACGACAAAGACGGAAATGTAATCAAGAAGGTTACTTCCGGAGACAAGGGCGATGTGGAGGAGCCTGACAATTCTCCAAGCGGCGGTAACAATCCAGGCGGCGGAAATGCCCAGGGCGGCGGTGACAATCCAGGCGGCGGAACCGGAACCCCGGGCAGCGGCAAGACTGACACCGGCGGAAGCGACGGCGATTCTGCAGATGTAACCATCTAGCATAAAAATTAGAGATGCCACATGGCAAGCATTCATCATGCACCATGTAGCATCTCTTTTTTTATTCTGTCCCTAATATTCAAACAGCAGCGGAAGTACAAACGTCATGACCACGCCGATAATGATCTGCAACGGCAATCCCACTTTCACGTAATCCATAAACGTGTAGCCGCCGGCCTTCATCACCAGCGCATTAGGCGGGGTGGAGAACGGAGAGGCGAAGCACATGCTGGCTCCCAGGGTCACGGCAAAAAGGAAGGAGTATGGACTCACGCCCACCTGCTGAGCTGCCACCAGGGCTATCGGTGCCATCAATACGGCGGTGGCGGTGTTGCTGATAAACATCGTCATCAGCGAGGTGGTGAAGTAAATGCCGGCAAGCAGAGCCGTAGGACCCATAGCCCCGAGACTGTCCACCAGCCCCTGAGATACCAAAGCCGAGGCTCCCGTCTTCTCCAGCGCCGTAGACATCGGCATCATGGCGGCTATCAGCACGATGCTCTCCCAGTTGATGGTCTTGTAGGCAGCCTCCACGTTGCGGAAACAGCCGGCGAACACGGTGAGCAGTCCGGCTATGATTACTGCCGTTACCGGAGCCACGGGGATGAAATCGAACACCATCATGGCTATCATCAGGAGCATGATGGCTGCTGCCACGGGTGCCTTGTAATCCAGCAGCACCTTGTCGGCAGTCTTCTCGGGCTGATCCAAGACCACCCAGTTGGTGGTGTCGGCGGTGAGATGCGCCAGGTTGGTCCATTCGCCCTGCACCAGCAACATGTCGCCCACGTGCAGTTTGGCGGCTATCAGATTATCCGTGATGTATTCGCTGCCGCCTCTGCCACCCTCAGAAGAAGAGGATGATGAGCCTCGCTTCACGCCCAGCACGTTGATGCCGAATCGCTTGCGCAGGTTGGCCTCGCCTATGCGCAGACCGGCGAAATTGGAGGTTGGCATCACCACTATCTCCGTCAATCCCAGGTCGTAGAAATCAATTTTCACGTCCTTCATCTTCCGGAGTCCGTAGTCCTGGGCAAAGTGCTGCATCTTCTGCTCGTCACCTATTATATATAAGGTGTCGTGCACCTGGATGGTGCTGCTGCTCTTCGCCATGTTCTGGTTCACGTCTTTCACCAGCCCGAGTCGCGATTTCTTTTCGTTTCTTATCTCGATGATACTCACGCCGTATTTCTTCTGGATGCTGAGTTCCTTCAGGGTCTTTCCCACGATGTCCATCCGGTTGCCGTTCTCATCCCGGGCGGCAGAGGTGCGGCTGCTGGGCACGATGTAGCGATGCAGATTGTCGAGCAGCCGGTATTCATCCACCAGGTCGTCGAGCGACTTGGCGTTTTTCTTTTTCTTGTTTCCCTGGCTTTTGCTGAGGAAGATTTTGCTCAGGGGCATGAGCACGATGATGCCGATGGCGATGACGATGATGCCCACGGGGAAGAAGCTGAAGAAGGCGAGCGGCTGATAGCCGGCTTCGGTGAGCACCTCGTCGATGACCAGGTTGGGCGGCGTACCGATGAGTGTGAGCATTCCGCCCAGGCTTCCGGCGAAAGCGAGGGGCATGAGGAATCGCGACGACTGCATGCCCGATCCGGCTGCGATGCTCATGATGATGGGCATCATGAGGGCCACGGTTCCGGTATTGCTGACGAAGGCTCCGATGAAGGATGTAACGAGCATTACGAGGAGAAAGGTGATGGTTTCGTTGCCTCGCGAGAGTGCCATGAGCTTATTGCCCGTGAGCTTGGCCAAGCCCGTCTGCATGATGGCTCCTCCCACCACGAAGAGTCCTATCATCATGATGACGATGGGCGATGAGAAGCCTGCCAGGGCTTCGGCGGGGGTAAGGATTCCGAGAACCAGCAGGGCTGCCAGGGCTGTGAGCGCCACGATGTCGGCCCTCACCCTGCCCCATATAAACATGGCAACCGTGATAACTAATATGATAAGGGTTATTGTCATGCTATATTTTTTTTAAGATTTATATATTACTATTTTTTATTTTTCCGAGAGATTTTCCGATAGATTACGAGCCGGAGCTTTTATTTTTCCGAGCTTCTGGCTTTTCCCCTGAAACTGTTGCCAGCCAGGGCTGATTCGCAGTTCTGGCAGAGCTTTTCGGAAGCCGTGTGATGCTTAAAGCCATCTATCAGCGCCTGTGCCCGGGGCGAAGCGAGAATTTCTTCGAGAGATTGATGCAGAAGATTGCCCAGCACCACATCGCCATCGTGGTCGAGGCAGCAGGGCACGAGGCTTCCATCGGACTGGACGCCAATCTGCTTGATGAGGGCCTTGCAGAAAAGCTGCTTCTTATCTTTTTTAGAAGATTCCTCACCTGATTCATCCTCCGATTCTTTCTCCGATTCATCCTTCAGATTCTTTTCCGATTCCTCCCCTGCCGTAGGCCACTCGAATTTCCGGTCGAATTCCAGATAGAGATGGTCAGCGAGGCGGAATCCGTCGGGGCGTTCCTTCCAGGGTTTCGGCACGTATTGCTCTATGAGCCTCATCACCTCCTCGTTTTCCAGGTCTCTTCCGCCCTGGTTCCAGAGTCGGAGCACCATGCAGGTACCCTTTTCGGCTGCCTGCATGGAGAAATTCATCACCTCCTGCATGTAGCTTGCCAGTTCGCCCCGGGCATTACTTTCGTGCGAATGCAGCGAGAGCTGGATTTTATGGGGCAGGGCATCGAGCAGCGGCAGGCATCGATGGAGCAGGGTTCCATTGGATGTGAGCACCGTCTTGAACCCCTTTTCGTTAGCCATCCTCACGAACTGCGGCAGCAGCGGATGGAGCAGCGGCTCGCCCATCAGGTGGAAATAGAGGAAGCACACCTTGCCCCTCACCTTATCCGTGATGAGATTGAATTCCTCTGCACTCAACTGTCTCTTCCTGCGATGATGCTTCGGGCAGAAATCGCAATTCAGATTGCAGGTATTGGTTATTTCGATGTAACAGCGGTCTATCATATTTTCTATTTTATTTTTTTCTATATTCTTATTAATTTCATTTAATTCTATTTTATGATTAACTCTAAATCTTCCTACCTGCAAAGATACGGCAAAAAAAAGAAAAAAGAGAAAATATTCAAGAAAAAAAACATCTTCCTACATTTTGTCACAAAATCAATCCCCTTTTCCTTCAAATTATTGGCATTTTCACCATTCTCATGCTCATATTTCCGAATTCAATGCTCATATTTCCGATTCCAATGCTAATATTTCTAAATTTAATGAAGAAATTCATCAAAAACTATACTTTATCCATCAGTTTTCATTAACTTTGCAATCAGAAAAGCGACATTCGGCTATCGGGGAAGGCACTCTTCCACCTTATCCGATGGAACAATTCAATCAATCAATCAATTCAAAAAAGTTTAGAAGACTTAAAAAACTGTTTAATAACTGTTAGTAATGGAACAAAACAATGTAAAGCCAGCTGAAGGTAAGCTGGGTATCATGGTCGTAGGTTGTGGAGCCGTAGCTACCACATTCATGACAGGTGTTTTCATGGCTCGCAAGGGACTTGCAAAGCCAGTAGGTTCAATGACTCAATACGATAAGATTCGCGTGGGCAAGGGTGCAGACAAGAAGTATCTGCACTACAAGGACATCGTGCCTATCGCCGACCTCAACGATATTGTTTTCGGCACTTGGGATGTTTATCCTCAGAATGCTTACCAGGCTGCCATGTATGCCGAGGTTCTGAAGGAGAAGGACATCAACCCTGTGCGCGAGGAACTGGAGAAGGTGGTGCCTATGAAGGCTGCCTTCGACAAGAACTACGCCAAGCGCCTGGATGGCGACAACGTGAAGGACTGCAAGACCCGCTGGGAAATGGTTGAGGCGCTGCGCCAGGACATCCGCGACTTCAAGGAGAAGAACGGCTGCGCACGCATCGTTGTAATCTGGGCTGCTTCTACTGAAATCTACGTACCGGTGGACATGGAAATCCACGGCACACTGGCTGCTCTCGAGGCTGCAATGAAGGCTGACGACCGCCAGCACATCGCTCCATCCATGTGCTACGCCTACGCTGCCCTTACCGAGGGTGCTCCTTTCATCATGGGTGCGCCTAACACCACAGTGGATATTCCAGCCATGTGGGAACTCGCTGAGAAGACCAAGATGCCTATCGCAGGCAAGGACTTCAAGACGGGTCAGACTCTGGTAAAGAGCGGTTTCGCTCCTATCATCGGCACCCGCTGCCTGGGCTTGAACGGATGGTTCTCTACCAACATTCTGGGCAACCGCGACGGTCTCGTTCTCGATGAGCCAGCCAACTTCCACACCAAGGAGGTGAGCAAGCTCTCTACCTTGGAGACTATCCTGAAGCCAGAGGACCAGCCAGACCTCTATGGCCACGGCAACGCTGAGGACACCCAGTATTACCACAAGGTTCGCATCAACTACTATCCACCTCGCAACGATAACAAGGAGGGTTGGGACAACATCGACATCTTCGGATGGATGGGTTATCCTATGCAGATCAAGATCAACTTCCTCTGCCGCGACTCAATCCTTGCTGCTCCATTGCTGCTCGACCTCACTCTGCTGAGCGACCTTGCAGCCCGTGCTGGCCGTTACGGCACCCAGCGCTTCCTGAGCTTCTTCCTCAAGGCGCCAATGCACGACTACACCAAGGGCGAGGAGGCTGTGAACAACCTCTACCAGCAGTACACGATGCTGAAGAACGCCATCCGCGAGATGGGCGGTTACGAGGCTGACGAGGAGATTGACTAATCGTTTGTTTATTTAAGAAGTTGGTTTTTTGTAAAATATTCTTAATTTTCCCGATAGAGGCAGATTTCTGTTCTTTATCGGGATTTTTTTTGCCCTTTCTTTTTTAAAAAGGAAATAAAAAAGAATGGAAAAATCTTGCATAATAAAGATTATTATACTAACTTTGCAAACAAAACAATAAATATTAGATTTTTAAATCATGACAAAGAAAGGTAAACATACGGTATTATTCATTTGCCTGGGCAACATCTGCCGTTCGCCTGCAGGCGAGGGCATCATGAAGAGCCTGGTGGAGAAGGCAGGGCTGCAGGATGAGTTTGAAATTGATTCTGCGGGAATAGGCAACTGGCACGTGGGGCAACTGCCTGACAGCCGCATGAGAAAATGCGGAGCTGAGCATGGCTACAACTTCAACAGTCACGCCCGCCAATTCCAGAAATCAGACTTCAAGAAATTTGAAACCATCGTGGTAATGGACAACGAAAACTATCGCGCCATCACCTCTATGGCTTCCAGCCAGGCGGATAAGAATAAGGTGGTTCGCATGGCCGATTTTCTGACGAATCATCGTGAATACACCACCGTTCCCGACCCGTACTACGGCGACTACAGCGACTTTGAGCTGGTTATCACGCTGCTGGAAGATGCCTGCCAGGAGTTGCTGAATAGCATTATGAATCAATAGGAAATGCAGAAAGAAGAAGGTGTGTCATTATTCATCGGATTACGCGGAATAAACGGAACCTTAACCGCCTTACTCGGATTACGCACGGATTTTAAACGGAAACTCGACCTGACGGTCGTGGCGATACCCCCTATAGCTGGAAAAAGTCTGCCATTACTTGGCAATCGCAAGCCAGCCTATACGGCGCTAGCCCAATGGCCGCAAGGCCAAATCCGTTTAAATTCCGTGCGTAATCCGTAGAGCAAGTATGTTCCGTTAACTCCGCGTAATCCGATGAAAAAATTCCGATGAAGAAATTAAAAGCGGAAGCTTACATCCACACCACATTGGAATGGATTGCCACGCTGGGCAAAGTATTCACGCTTGCCCGTAGCCGCATTATCCACGGCAAAGGTGTTGTAATTGGTATCCGTAAGGTTCTTGCCCCACAGATTCAACTGCACCTTGCCCAAATCGAAGGCCACGTGCGCACCCAATACGGCATAAATATCCTGACCATAACTGTTGGCGTTATCCCAATAAATCTTGCCCTGCATGTTGACGTTGGCACCTAGAACCATGCTGCGCAAGAGACTGGAATCAAACTGCAGGCGATAATCCGCCATCGCCGAGAGAGTGTGTTCCGGCACATAAGGCACCTTCTTATCCTTGTAGCTCACGGCCTTATCGCCTTCGCCATCCGTGTATTCGTCAAACTCGGCTCGGGTGTAACCATAATTCAGCATCCAGTCGAGATTGCCGTTGGCAAGCTGTCCGCGCAGGGCAGCCTCGATGCCGCAACTGTGGCTCTTGCCGGCATTCACCATCATTCTTCCGAAGCCGTAATTGCCAGCCATCACGGAGAGCTGCTGGTTCTTCACCTTCATGTAGAAGGCACCCAGGTCGAAATGGAGCGCATGGTCGAAGAGATTGAGATGGGCTCCCACCTCGTAGTTCCAGGAAACTTCGGGCTTGTACGAAATCGTCTGGTTCACCTTTTCGTAATCTTCCGGCGTATGAGGCACGTCGTAATCGCCACGCATCGCCTGCTGGCGGTGGGCATTCAGTTCGGTTTGCAGAATGTCGCTGAACATCTGGATATTGTATCCTCCGGCACGGTAGCCCTTGCTCACGGTGGCGTAGAGATTGCTCTGCTGGTCGTCGAGCTGGTAGGTGATTCCTATCTTTGGCAAGAGCTGGTTGTAATCATCTTTCGCCTTTCCATCCAGGGCACTCTTCAGGGTAAAGGTGGCCTTCTGCCCCATCATGTTTGCCGTCATTGCCATGAAGGCAGACGACTGGTAATGGATGCTGGTGTGCATCAGGTCGTAGCGGATGCCGAGCGTAGCCACCAGTCGGGAGGTGAGGTTGAAATTGCTCTCGTGATAGAAGCCCAGGTTGGTTTGCGGAGTATGGTAAACGCCCGGCGCGCCCATGCTCACCGCCATGCTGATGCCGCCCGCCTTCTCTATCACATCCGCAGCAGCCGCCTTAGCCGCAGCCTCGGGCATTCCCTTATCCATCATCTTCTTCACCATCGAAGCATGGATGGCGGAATACATCTGCTGCTGAATGGGGTTGCCTATCTGCGTGGTCATCGCCTCGTCGAAGAACACGGGACCATTGGTCTTCAACCATTGGCGGGAGAAGAAGCCGCCCACGGCCCAATTCCAGAATCCGCCCACGGCACGATTGCTCTTGAAGGAGAGTTCCTGGGTAAAGGAGTTCTGAAGCTGCTCCTGCAGGATGCGCATGTAAGGGGCTGAGAGATAATCCTGATCCATGAGCATACGGTCTTTCAGATACTGGTAGCTGGAGACGGAGGAGAAATCGAAGCCCCTGCCCGAATAGCCCAGTTTGAAGCCCGAAATGAGATTGTTTCTTCTATAGGTGCCGGGGAAGGTGGAGGCAGGCAAAGCGGCCTTTCCGGTTTCCAGATTCAGCTTGCCATAAGGAAATCCATTCTGGTCTACGTATTGGTAATTGGCAAGCACATCCATCTTCCAGCCCGAATTGAACCGTGCCTTGAGCAGCAGTTTGCCGCCAGCCTCATCATATTGGTCGGAACGTTCGCCCGTAAAGGTGTTTCTGAAAAATCCCTTTTCTCCCTCGTAGAAGCCCGCCAGGGAAAGGGCGAGATGATTATTGAACTTATGATAATGGGCTGCCTCTACGTTGCGATAATATTTGCTTCCGTAGCTGAGCTTTACCTCAGAGCCTTGATAATCAAAGGGATTGTGGGAATACATTTTTACCAATCCGCCCTCCGTATTCTGACCGTAGAGGGTTCCCTGAGGACCACGGAGCACATCCACCCTACTCAACTGGTAGTTGTGGAGATTGAAAGCCGACTTGCTCATCACGGGGATTCCATCGAGATAGAGTCCGATGGCAGGACTGTTGACACGGCTTCCGATGCCTCTTACGTAAACTGAAGAAGAGAGTCGGCTGCCGTAATTCGGCATCACGAAATTAGGAACAAAAAGTGAAAGGTCTCTCAAATCAGAGGCTCCCATTTTCTTCATCAGCGAGCTGCTCATAGAAGTGCTGCTGAGTGCCTGCTGGCGGAGTCGCATCACCTCCTTAGGTTGTGAAACGACCACCACTTCGTCAATATCAAATACCTTACTGCTATCCGACAGGGAAGTATTTTCGGCATGGGCAGCAGTTGGGGCTGCATCGGTCTTAGCAGCCGCAGTTGCAGCATCAGCCGCATGAGCCACAGTTGCAGCATGAGCCGATACTGGCAAGACGATGCCGCAACCCGCCATCGCCATCATTACGATTCGATTCATTGTATCTTGTTTTTTATTATTTTTCCGTTATCTTTTCCGTTATCATTCTGAAATCGGGTGCAAAGGTAATAAGAAAAAAAGAAATGGGGAATCCCCATTAATTAGGAAATCCCCATTTTTCGAAATTCAAGAAGAAAAAGCTTCTCCTTATTATATTATGCATTGAGTCCACTTAATCAGAAACGCCTATTTTATAAGCAGTTTAATAGATTTGAGTTTTTTAAGAGAAATAAATCGGAAAAAATGCCATTGTTTCACTAAAACTTTGTATCTTTGCAAAGAATAAGTTTAAACAATAAAGAAAACATTAGATTATGCCTAAAGTACTTCTTTATATAACGGCCAAAATAATATGGAACTTTCTGTTTTACAATACAGACTTCCATGAAAACAGAGCTCATGTTCATGTAGGTAAACGAGGAACAGAAGAACTTTGTAAAATTTGGCTAGAGCCAAATGTTGAATTGGCAAAACAAGGTGACTTAACAGACAAACAAGTCAAAGAAGTGATTGAGATAGTAAAAAAATACCAAGCGAAATTACTCCATCAATGGAAGCAATTCAAGGAAGGTAAAACAATAAGAATAATAAAAATTAAAAAGTAAGAATATGTATCAGAAAGAAGGTTATTGGGATGTGAAGCCAAAGATAAAGGCTTTATCTTTTCCCAAAAGAGGTAAGTTTGAAGTTACCCTGCAAGATGGCCGTTCCATAACGATGCCTATCTCTGCTTTCCCAAGCATGAAAAAAGTGCCTGTAAAAGAAAGAAACAATTGGTATCTCATGGGGGGTGGCTTTACTTGGGACTCTTGTCCTGAAGTAATCCATATTGAACAGATTTTGGGTAACTATGCCAATTACGCCCACGAGCAAGATGCCTAAAATAAAATTTAGGGAGTACCCAGCAAATTCAAAATTGCTGCTGATACTCCCTTTTTCTTCTTTATACCGTAATCTCATTTAACTACAGTAATCTCACCTTATATTACACCGTAATCTCGCCCGAACCATAGCAGCGATGATGGTTCTCATCATACACTACGCAAAACTGACCGGGAGCCACGCCGTGAATCGCCTCCTCTGAATGAATCATCCATCTGCCATCTTCGAGCTTTTCGATAGTAGCTGGATGATACTCCGGCGTATGGCGAATCTTGAACGTTACTTTCTGCATCGCCACCTCGCGGGTGAGGAAATGGAAATCCTGAAGGGGGAAATCCTGCTTGTAAGCCGACTGAGGGTCGTAACCATGACTCACATACAGAATATTGTTCTCCACATCCTTCTTTATCACGAACCAAGGACCGCCGCCGAAGCCCAGACCCTTGCGCTGGCCGATGGTGTGGAACCACAAACCCTTGTGGCCGCCGATGCGCTTGCCCGTCTCCATCTCAATCACATCGCCCGGGTTCTCGCCCAGGTATCGGCGGATGTAATCGTTATAGTTAATCTGACCCAGGAAGCAAATTCCTTGACTATCCTTGCGCTTGGCATTAATCAAATGCTCCTCTTCGGCTATCTCACGAATTTCATTTTTGATGTGATGACCGATAGGGAAAATCGCTTTTCGTAATTGCCAACTTTCTATCTGAGCCAGAAAATCGGTCTGGTCCTTCACGGAATCAGGACTCGTTACGAGCCATTTGTCGCCGTTCTCATCCGTCTCGGTCTGCGCATAATGACCTGTGGCGATGAGGTCGTAGTTGTGCCCCATCTTCTCATCGAAGGCACCAAACTTGATGAGCCTGTTGCACATCACATCGGGGTTCGGAGTGAATCCCGCCTTCACCTTATCCATGGTATAGCGAGTTACCTCGTTCCAGTATTCCTGGTGACAGTCAATCACTTGCAGCTTGCAGCCATACTTGCGTGCCACGGCTGTAGCCATCTCCAGGTCTTCCTCAGAAGAACAGTCCCATTCCTCCTTCTCTTCCGGTCCAATCTTGATGTAGAAGCAGTCAGGATGCAAGCCCAGACGGGCAAATTCCCACACCACCACCGAACTATCTACGCCGCCCGAAAGCAGCACGGCAATTCTCTTGTCCTTCACCTCGGCAAGAAACTGCTCGTCTCTGGTCTCCAATTCCTTTTCTCTTGGAGTATCTGTTATCATCTTATCCATTTATTATTCGATATTTACTATTCTATTTTCAATTCAATCTTCCAATAACTAAATCTGAAGGCAAAGTTACAATAAATTCCGCAAAATAGCACCTACTTTCTCATAAAAATCTATTATTTTCCCGAAAACTTTTCCTTTCCCCAGCAAAATCCCCATCCACCCGCTTTATTTTCTATCGAAAATACTTATAGCAGAAATCGGCTTATTCCAATGCCAATTCTTTTTTGCTTTCGATTTTATCCATACCTTTGCAATCGAAAATCAGAGATATGCGAGTATAGTAAAATACTACAACAAGCATAGAAGATGGCGAAAGTAGTTATGGTAGAAATCAATAACATATAAAACAAGAAATCAATAACATATAATATAAGAATATGGATATCTTAAAAAATCTGTTTTATGGCTTCCCTGACCTATGGGGAGGCGGAGTGGCCCACTCCGTGCTGATCTTGGCGTTGGTCATCACCCTGGGCTTGAGTTTAGGAAAGTTGAGAGTGAAGGGAGTTTCCCTGGGATTGGCTTGGATTCTTTTCATCGGCCTCATCTTCGGTCACTTCTCTCTCAATCTCGATGAGCATCTGCTCCACTTCCTCAAGGAGTTCGGATTGATTCTCTTCGTCTATTCCATCGGTCTGGAAGTAGGACCAGGTTTCTTCGCTTCGTTCAAGAACGGCGGCAAGAGTCTCAACCTGCTCAGCATCATCGTGGTGGCGTTGAGCATCGTTACCACCCTCGCCATCTTCTCGTTCTCGGGAACATCCATCACTTCTATGGCTGGTATTCTCTCGGGTGCCGTTACCAACACCCCTGGACTCGGTGCTGCCCAGCAGGCATTCAGCGACCTGCGCCACATCGACGCCCCTTCCATCGCAGCGGGCTACGCCATCGCCTACCCTATGGGTGTGCTCGGCGTTATCCTCTCTTTTATTATATTAAGGTACGCGTTACGTATTAATAAGAGCGAGGAGGAAGCTGCTGCCAAGCGCGGCATGGGACACCTGGAGGCGATGACCCTGAACACCTTCTCCGTGCAGGTGACCAACCAGATGGTATTCGGCGACACCATCAAGCAGATGAGAGAAATCTTGAAGCGCGACTTCATGGTTTCAAAGATTATCCGCAAAGATAGCGATAAGCACGATGAGGTGGTGAATGGTCAGACCCGGATTAACGAGGGCGATATTCTGCAGATTGTTGCCAACCCTACCGTAGTGGAGCCTGTCATTGCCCTGCTCGGCAAGAAGGTACAGGTGAGCGAGGAGAAGTTTGGCGAGGATTTGATTACCCGCCGCATCCGCATCACCAAGCCAGGCATCAACGGCAAGAGCATCAGCCAGTTGCAGATTCGTTCAAGCCTCGGCGCCAACATCACCCGTGTCAACCGCAACGGTGTGGATCTGATTGCTACTCCACAGCTGAAGCTGCAGTTGGGCGACCGTGTTACCGTGGTGGGTACAGAGCTTGCCATCGCCCATACCGAGAAGGTTTTGGGTAACCAGATGAAGCGCCTCAACTACCCTAACCTGATTCCTATCTTCCTGGGCATCATGCTGGGTTGCATCGTGGCAAACATCCCATTCTTCATCCCTGGCATCAACGAGAACCTGCGCCTCGGATTGACAGGCGGTCCTCTGGTAGTAGCCATCCTGATAGGATATTTCGGTCCGAAGTACAACCTCGTGACCTACAATACCATCTCAGCCAACCTGATGCTCCGTGAAATCGGTATCTGCATCTTCCTGGCTTGCGTGGGACTGGGCACCGGCGAACAGTTTATCCAGACCGTGGCATCAGAAAGCGGAATGACCTGGATTCTCTACGGCGTTGCCATCACCATGATTCCAATCATCATAGGCGGCATCATCGGAAGATACGTGTTCCACATCAACTATTACACATTGCTCGGAGTATTGGCAGGCGCCAACACCAACCCATCTGCCCTGGCTTACGTGCGTGAGCAGACTTCGGCAGATGCACCATCTGTGGGCTATGCGAATGTTTATCCATTTGCCATGTTCCTCAGAATCGTAACTATTCAGATTATCATTTTCGTATTCGGATAAATAAAATATATGGAAGAAAAAAACATGAAGACCTGCGACTGCGCAGAAAAAGGTATTGACAACTGCAACTGCAAGGAAATAGCAGAAACAGAACTGAGAAGAAAACTCGACTTGTTGTTACGCACCGGCAGCATCCTTATGGAGAGTGCTGCCGACACATCGCGCATCATGCGAACGATGAAGCGTGCAGCAGCTTTCCTCGGACTCGACGAACGCTACATGCACCTCTACATCAACTGGAATGTGCTGATGGTGAATTATAGCGACGAGGAGCATTCCTTCTCCAAATTCCAGCGCTGCGAGAAGCACGGCATCAACCTTACCTCCATTTCGCAGGTAAGTAAGCTCACCTGGACAGCCATCAAGGAAAACTATTCGCTCGAACAGTATGAACAGGCCCTGAACGACATCAAGGCTACCCCACGCAGCTTCACCCCATGGCAGGTGGCAATAGGCGGCGGATTTGCCTGCGGCGGATTCTGCATCCAGTTTGGTTGCGACTGGCCAGCGTTCTTCTTCTGCTCCCTGGCAGCCATCCTGGGCTTCCGCCTGAGAATGTTCCTGCCTACCAAGGGCTGCAACAACTATGTGGCCATCGGAATTTCGGCATTCGTGGCAACGCTGATTGCGTGGCTCACCTCGTTCCTTTCGCTCGACCCATCCATCGCAGCCGCCCTTCCGGGCTTCATGCATTCAGACACCCCTTGGCACCCGTTGATGGCGTGCGCCCTCTTCATCGTGCCGGGAGTTCCGCTGATCAACTTCGTGAGCGACATGCTCGACGGCTACATCGAGGTGGGAATGGTTCGTGCCCTGAACACCCTGCTGATGCTCTTTGCCATGGCATTCGGCATTGCCTTTGCCATCCAGGTGTGCCACATCGACAACTTCGTGAAGGATCTTACGATGACTCCTCACCACGAATACTGGGAGTTCGCCATTGCAGCAGCCGTATCGGCGATGGGCTTCTCTACCATCTTCAGCATTCCTAGACGCCTGTTGCCAGTTGTGGCTGTGGGCGGTATCATCGCCGTTTGCTTCCGCAACTTCGTCAACCTGGGTCCATCCAACGGCAACATCGGTCTCGACATGGGCTTGAGCATCGGTTCGCTTGCCGGTTCTGCGCTCATCAGCGTCATCGTCATCAAGGCACGCCACTGGTTCCACACCCCTCACCAGTGCATCACCATTCCTAGCGTCATCCCAATGGTACCTGGAGTCTTGATGTATCGTGCCCTGTTTGCCTTCATCGACATGCACGGCGTGGTAGGCGAGGTAACCGTGGGTATGAACAACCTGATCAAGGCTTCGCTCGCCATCATCTGCATCGCCCTGGGTGTAGCCATTCCTAATGTATTCTTCCGCCGCTTCATCGCCGACAACCGCAAGCGCCGACTCCTCAACATGCTGGTGGAGAGAAAGAAGAAGAATGGCGAGTTTGTGGATTTGCACGAAGTAGAAATCAAGTAAGATTGTTTTTCATCTCCCACAGATTTAAATCTGTGGGACATCGAAACATACGGATTACAGGATTTATCTGATTATTTTGCCCGGAAGCAGGGCTAATTAAAATAAAAGTTTTATCTTTGCACGCGCAATTATAAGACTAGTGAAAAAAGGAAAATGGAAATACGACAACTCAAATATTTTCTGAAGGTGGCCGAGACGCTCAATTTCTCGGAAGCATCACGCAAGCTCTACATCACGCAGAGCACCCTCTCGCAGCAGATTTCGCATCTGGAACAGGAAATAGGCTTGCCGCTCTTCGAACGTAACTCGCACGAGGTTTATCTCACCGAGGCAGGAAAGGAGCTTCTTCCCTATGCCCAGAATGCCGTAAACTGCACCATGGCTTGCGTTGACCACATGAACGACCTGAAGGAGATGCTCACCGGCGAGCTGAACATCGGTGTCACCTACTCCTTCAGCAACATCATGGCAGAAACGCTCATCGCCTTCCTCCATGCTTATCCTCACGTGAAGCTGAACATCCAGTACCGTTCGATGCAGGAACTGATGGATGGTCTGAAGAAGCGTGAACTCGACCTTGCACTTGCCTTCAAGCCTCTGAAGACAGACAAGGCGATAGACAGCCGAGCCATCTTCAGCAACCGCCTGGCGGCGATTGTGAACGAGAACCATCCCCTGGCACGTCTTTCATCCATCAAGCTCTCTGAGCTGGAGCGTTACGACCTCATCCTTCCATGCAAGGGTCTGCAGGCCCGCAACGCCTTCGACTATCTGATAGACGGCAAGGACCTCGACTTCAAGATTATGGTAGAGGTGAACAATGTGAACATCATCTTCGACCTCTTGCATCGCAGCAACCTGGTAACGGTTCTTTCAGAATCCACCACCATCCTGGAGAAAGGCATGAGAGCGATTCCGCTAGATGCTGCCGACAACGAGATGGATGGCTGCATCCACATCCTGAAGGATGCGTACATGAAGAACTCGGCGCAGGAGTTCATCCGCATGCTGAGCCAGAGCACCAGCATCCTCGCCAACTTTGCGCTGAAGGATATTCTGAGATAAGGAAGAAGATTCTGAGATAAGGAAGCTGATTCTGAGATAAGGGAGAAGATTCTGAAAGAAGGAAAAATAAAATAAGAAGAATAAAGGGTAAGATTATAATTCAATCTTGCAAGGCTGTCTCCGATTTCTTTGCGGAGGCAGCCTTGATTCGTTTTATTGCCAACCTATCTCCCATTCCGCCCTGCCCCCCGACTTTTAACATTTCGATTTTGCCGACGCCTTAAGAACGTGGGTAGCGGAACGCATAAGGTTTGGATAGGAAAGCGTTAAAAAACGCTTCGAAAATAAAAATAAACGCATCAGAATTTGTTGATTTGAAATTAAATCCATATCTTTGCCATTAATTTTACTAACAAAAAACTGTGAACTATGAGAAAAAAGAAAATGATCAGATTGCTTTTAGCTTGCGGTCTGTTGATGTCGCCGGTTATTGCACAGGCTGACAACGAGCCCAAGATGGTTGTGACCACAGTTGAGGGAAGTTCTTATGAGTTCTTCATCGCCGACAATCCAACCATCCAGTACAAGGAGAACCTGTTGGTTTGCCAGAACGACAAGGGACTGTCTGTCTCCGTAGAGGCAGCTAACGTCAAGTCGTTCAAATTCTTCCCATCAGAGAGCGACACAGGAATCAACCAGGTTAGCTTCTCCAGCAGTTTCGGCTCGAAACTCTCTGGGCTGACAGCCGGTTCTAAAGTGCTGGTAGTATCCCTGGATGGCAAAGTAGTAAAAAGCCTGAAGGCCAACGACTCGGGCACCATCGACATCGACTTCACCCAGTTGCCACACGGCATCTTTGTGGTAAAGACGGAGAAAGGCGCATTCAAAATTCAACATTAACAACAATTTTAAAATCAGACGATTATGAAAAAGAACTTTTTACTTACAATGGTAGTTATGCTGATGACAGCTGTCAGCTCTTTCGCTCAGAAAGAATACAATATGGTGATTACGCTCAGTAACGGCACCACAGTAACATTGGGTCACAACGACATCAAGGAGATTACCTTCAATGATGGCGAGGTTGCTATTTCAGGCAACATGGTGAACACCATCGATAGCCTGGCACAGGTAAGCAAGAATCTGGAGCAGCGTACAAAAGAGGTAGAGGCAATGTCAATGGGTATGTATCACGAGCTTTTAAATAGAACTGAAATGCTCAACCAGCAAGTTGAGGTAAAAATGGACGTGACAAATACCAGAATTGAGAATTTGGAATCTTATGACGCTGCGTTGAAAAACAATATCGCAGCAGCAGAGACTGAGATTGCAGAAACCAACGATAGAGTTGCCAATACTGAGGCGGCTTTGCAAAATGCCAATGAAATGATAAAGCTACAAAGTGAAGAGATTAATGCTTTGAATACGAAAATTGCAATTCTCGAAGCTTTAATCGAGAAATATCATCCGGAAGAATAACATCTAGCATTCAATAAAAAATCCTAAGATACATCTCTCTGTATCTTAGGATTTTCCTATCTTATTTCTTCCTAGCTATGATTATCGTTACACCTGCAAGGATGGCGAGGATGCCGATGGCAAGCTGAAGGGAGAAACTCTCGCCGAAAATGCAGACGCCGATGATGACCGCCGTTACAGGCTCCAAGGCTCCCATAATGGCGGCTGGCGTGCTGCCGATGAGATTGATGGAGATGGTCATGAAGAAAAGCG
>ERZ1023886.222-NODE-222-length-25396-cov-10.635374_pt1 | contig 25396 bp, 18 predicted proteins | sample MGYA00380395_ERZ1023886 | MGnify/ENA primary metagenome ERZ1023886 (study PRJEB33179, sample SAMN07449002) | human gut metagenome | biome: Human-gut; feature: Human associated habitat; material: Faeces | host: Homo sapiens | place: India: Bhopal | collected... | reverse complement strand
TTTTTGCGTCTTTATAGATGTGTTTTTGGCTGATATTATATATGTATTCTGTAATCGTTGTAACTGTAAGTTGTTGATAATTAGCCATTTAGATAAAGGTGGCGTATTCCAATTCCAGTTATTCCAGTTATTCCAATTATTGTTTTCTACATTCCAATCCTCTTTCTTTATATATATAACTACTTAATAATCAATTAATTATATAGTCTATAGAAAGGGGTGTTACATGTGGATACTCTATTTGGAATAACTGGAAGAACTGGAATAACTGGAACATCATGCCCCCAAAAGAATATTATTTGTAGAGGTACAGCCTTTCTACTTGATGCCATACATCACCAAGGGCACAGCATGGTTATGGTCGTTGAGGTAATGGCGTGTGCCAAGACGATAACGTGGGTTGGTGAGCGAGAGGCTGTCGACACGTGCACGGGTCTCAATACCTGCCAAACCAAGCAGCGTTGGGAATACGGAGGCATTGCTCTGTACACCCTTCTTTCGGTTGCCAAGCATGGCCCTAAACTCTATAGGGTGCTGCGTGGCATACGTCTTTGATGTCCACACAATCAGCGGCACGTCGGTGTCGTACTGCGACGGACGCGGCGAGGCATGCAGAAACAAGCGGCGATGGTCGTCAAAGATGTTCTCGCCGTGGTCGGATGTGTACATCAAGGTAGAGGCACAACCCTGCTCGCGAAGCATTGATATGAGCTTGGCAAGGATGCGGTCGGTTTGCAATATGGTGTTGTCGTAGGCGTTGAGCAGCTGCGGTCGGTTCTTTGCCTTTGCCTCTGTAGGTGTGTCGGGCAGAAAGCGGGCATTGCTTTGGGCATATCGGTCGCGATAGTTGAAGTGGGAACCGTATGTGTGCAGCACTACGAGCAGCTTGTTGTGGCGCTCGTCCAGCACTCGTTGTACGTACGGCAGCAACAGCTCGTCGCTGTATTTATCGTCCTCATTATCGCCAGCATAGTCGTCGCGTATAAAGTGGCAATAGTTGGCTTCGCTGCCAAGGAAGTCGATATACGAGTGGTTGCGGCGCTGATTAGACAAGAATACGGTGTGGAACCCAGCCTCTCTGAAGGCGGCTATCAATCCCTTCTCGCTGTACAGACGGTCGTGGTCCTCGGCTGTGGCAGCAGACAGAAGCATTGGTACACTCTTGTGTGTGGTGTTCGACTGCGACCGCACGTTCATGAACACAATAAGTCCCTGGGTCTTCATCAGCTGCGGATTGGTGGGGCGATGGTATCCGTAAAGCTGAAAATTGGCAGAGCGGGCAGTTTCGCCTATTACCAGCACATACACCTCGGCAGAATCCTTGGCATGTGTAGGACGGGCATTGAACTTGAAGTCTGCCACATTCTGCTGATAGTGTGCCGATCGCCAACTCTCCTTTACGGCAAGGCCGAGATTGTAGAACACGTTGACAGGGTACATATTGTCCGACAGACGATACTCGAACTTGCCATCCTTCTCGTTGCCTTCGGGATACTGATAGTAGCACAGCTTGGTAAGGGTGGCAAAGACGAGGATGCCTATAAGCGACAGGCGGCGTGCCGTATGCCTGAACTTATCGTCCAACATGATGTGTTTGGTCCACTGAATGGCGGCTATCACGAGCAGCGGTAGGTACAGTATGAACACTCCGGCTACTGCCGGCACAAGATTGTCAAGCAGCTCCATTGCCTCACCAGGATTGGTGGTGAGCAAGTTGAGGAACATATCCACAGCTATCACTCCGCTGCCATACAGATATATCAGCACCATCTGGAAGGCAGCGAAGAACACCAACAAGAAGAGTATCCATACCTGACGTCCTGTCTTTGCCGACATAGACATCAACAACGAATAGGCAAACAAGGGCAAAAAGACATTGGCTACGCATGCCGTCAACGGCATTTGCTCGGTAAAGCAAAGGGCTACGTTGGGCACAAGCAGTCCAAGGATGGTGTAGAAGTAAAGGAAGCGGGGTGAAAGCAGATTGCGCATAAATTCTTTAATAGACATCCCCATCTGCACAAAGGCGGATGGGGATGCGGGTTAATAACCTTCGTTTTGTTTCCAGTTCTTATTCTCTTGCATTATAGCCTTAGGCACGGGGAGGATGCGGCACGACTTGTCGAAGCGTGCGCCAGGGAATCCCTTGCGGTGGAATCCGTACTCGTTCTCGAATGTTCCGAAACGTATCATGTCGTTGCGACGCCAGTTTTCGTCTACAAACTCGCGGCCACGCTCGTCGAGAATGTCCTGCAATGTAGGTGTGCCAATAAACTGCGGAGCGTGCACATAGCTGCGTATCTGGTTGAGAAGCGACTGTGGTGTGTCCTCGTTGGTTTGCTGTGCGCCACGCAGCAGAGCCTCTGCCTTGGTAAGGATGATGTCGGCATAGCGGAAGATAGGCACGTCGTTGCTCTGGTTGCGCTCGTAAGAGGCATACTCGTTGGGGTTGGGATAGAACTTCAACGAACGGTAACCTTGGCTCCAACCCTTAGGTGTTGCGCCGCAGTCGAGCTGTTGGCGGGCTGTCTCGCTGTCGTCTTTAAGCTGTATCTTCTTTGAGAGCACAAGCTGTTGGCCTTTGTATATATACGGATTGGCTGTAGGCTCGCCGGTAAGGGCGTCGTGAATGAACACCTTGCCGTCGGTTGTGGCACCAAGGATTATGTCGTTGCGGTCGTCGCCGGGTAGAGTAAAGAGGTTGGCAAACTCTTCGTTCATGGCACATATACCAGCACACGACTTGTTCATCTTGCCGCCAAGATAGCCCATAGAGTCGCCGCCATCCACCTTGCGGAAGGTGCGATATTGGCCGTACTTCAGTCCCTGTGCGCTTACCTTATCGTATGGCATGGCATAGATAAAGTCCTTGATGTGTACTCCGTTGTTGTAGAGGAACTTCTTGCGGTAGGCATCGTCAAGATTAAACAGATGGCTCTTGATGATGTCGTCGCACATAGCCACACACTCGTTGAGCTTGTTGTTGACGGAAGTAGCAGCATCATAGTCGGCTACATTGGCGCATGTGTACACACCCCAGTTGATGTATAGCTTCACCAGCAGAGCCTCAGCCATCCAGCGGTTGGGCTTGCCGTAGGTTGCAGCGTTGTTCTTGTCGGACAGTATTGGCAAGCACTCCTTAAGCTCCTTCTCTATGAAGGCAGCCACCTCGGCACGTGGCTTACGCTCTACAGCCTCGCCATCGTCGGGCACACGGTCGAGCACGGGTACGTCGCCGAAGCTGTCCATAAGAATGAAGTGGTAGAAGGCACGCATGGTGCGCGCCTGCGCTATCTGCATAGCCTTGCTGTTGTTGCCGGCAAGGTCGTCTATAAACTGGTTGCACTTGGTTATGCCCGAGGCAAGGTCGGCCCAATAGTTTAGTGGCTTGTTCTCGGGGTTGAAGTTGTGCAAGGTTGGGTTTACGTTCTCGGCGCTGTCGTAGTAGTCGCCGTCAAAGCTTATGCCTGCTGCCTCGTCTGATGCAAAGGTCTGCGTGCGATTGTAGTTGTTGCCCAACTGTGTGCGGAAGGCATAGTAGACGTCGGACATCTTAGCCTCAAGCGCTATCTCCGACTCGGTGGGGTATTCGGTATATTTCGACTTTACGTCTACATCAAGGTCGGTACAGCTTGTGGCAACCACAAGTGCCGACGATGCCAACGCGTATATTATTGACTTATTCATTGCTTTTAATCTGTTTAGGGTTTTATTAGAAACTAACCTTCATGCCGAACATGAATGTGCGTGTGTGTGGATAGTAATCCTTACGCCAGTCGATACCCGGGGTAAGTCCGCCAAGCGACACCTCAGGGTCGGCACCCTTGTAAGAGGTAAGCGTAAACACGTTGTTGCATGTGGCATATACAGAGAGATTGTCTACCCAACCCTTAAGCTTGCCGAAGTTGTAACTCAGAGTCATAGACGAAAGGCGCATAAACGAGCCGTTCTCGATATAGCGGTCAGAGGGCGACTGCGAGTTGACATCGCCGTAGTTTTGGTTTGTAAGAGCCTCGCGTAGCACGTTCTTGCCTTGTTTTATCAATGTAACGCTGTTGTACTGGGCACGCAGAGCGTTGAATATCTTGTTGCCGAACATACCCTGGAAGAAAAGGTTGAGTGTCCAGTTCTTGTACGATAGGTTATTGGTCCAACCTAATGTAAGCTTTGGCTGAGCTGACCCCGTCTTGGTGCGGTCGGTATCTTCGGGCTTGATTGTTTTCTCGCCGGTACGCTTGCCGGTTGCGGGATCGTGTACCCAGAATTGCGAGATGCCGTTCTCATCGTGTCCGGCAAACTCGTATGTATAGAACTGGCCTATCGGGCAACCCTCCATAAGGCGCTGTACAGCCACATTGGTGTTGCCAGCAATCCAAGGATAGCCAAGGTCTTGATACTTAACCGAGAAGGCTGCGTTAGACAGTTTCTCAACACGGTTGCGGTTGTGCGAGAGGTTGAGGGTTGTAGTCCATTGCCAGTCATCGTTCTGTACGGGTATGGCGTTAATGGTAAGCTCTATGCCTCGGTTGGAGATGTCGCCCACATTGGCCGTCATAGTGCCATAGGGATAGCGGTTGGTCGACACGGGATAATAGTAGATAAGGTCGGATGTGCGCTTGTCGTAATACTCGATAGTACCCGTAAGGCGCGAGTTGAAGAAACCAAAGTCTACGCCGATGTTGAACATTCCGGTACGCTCCCACTTCAGGTCGGGGTTGGCGTTGTTGGTAGCGGCAAGCGTGTGCTTGTCGGTTGTAACGCCGTTTTCGTCGGTATACTGGAACCATCCAGACACTCCGTAGGTACGTCGTGCCGAGTAGGCGTCAAAGCCGAGCGAGTTGCCCGATACGCCATAACCCACACGCAGCTTAAGGTCGGAGAAGATGCCGAGGTTACGAATGAACTCTTCCTCGCTTATACGCCATGCTGCTGATACCGACGGGAATGTAGCCCAGCGGTTGTTCTTGCCGAATGCTGATGAGCCGTCACGGCGCAGCGTGGCTTGGAAGTTATAGCGTGAGGCATAAGAGTAGTTTAGACGACCATAGAACGAAATCATACGGAGGGTAGATTCGGCTCCGCTCTCCACTCCATCCATGCCGTCAATCTTGTTGGCATACGAAAGGTTGTAGTACTTAACGGCATCGTTGTAGAAATCCTTGACCGTCAAGCCGAAGCCGTCGTCCTGGTTAGTCTGCTCCCACGAATAGCCTATCATGGCGCCCACACGGTGGTATCCAGGGAAACTGTGGTTGTAGTTGGCAAAAGTTTCAAACACCTCTTTGTTGTTCATGTATGTAGAGCGTGTTGCCTGGCCGTTGTTCTTAACAATCTGCGACTTTGTAGAATGATATTCGGAGAGCACATTCTGGTCGTACATATACGAGTACTGGGCGGTCCATGTAAGGTCCTTAAGCAGGTTGAGGTCGGCCTTACCCGTGAGTTGCATACGTCGGTATACGGTTTGTCGGGTGTCCTCGTTTATCATCGACAGCGGGTTGTAGTATTGGGTGGTGCTTGTAGATTCGGTCCATGTGCCGTCGTCGTTGCGTACAGCCTGACATGGCGAATAGTAAACCATAGCGTCGGTAACGCTAATGCCTTGCTCCTGAGCCTCAATGCCCTTCTTTGTTGTCTGGCTTGCATTTACACCCAACGACAGTTGCAAGTGGTCTTTAAGCACCTTTGAGTGGGCAAGAGCACGTGCTCCGAATCGCTCCATTTCTGACGAGCGTATTATACCCTCGTGGTTGAGATAGTTGAGCGACACGTTATATCCCGAGCGGGCGTTGCCACCCGACACGGCAAGGTTGTGGTTGTGGGAAATACCGGTGCGCTGTACCTCCTTCTGCCAATCGACGTTGGCCCCCATATCGTTGGTAAGCTCAAAGCCGTTGTTTGTGGCATAGGTACGCAGGTCGGCAGCCGATGCAAGGTCGAGGTTCTTAGATACCGACTCTACAGCCATGTAGCCGTTGTAGGTTACACGGGCTGTGCCAGCATGTCCGTGCTTTGTGGTTACGATTATAACGCCGTTGGCAGCCTTCGAACCGTAGATGGCTGTGGCTGTGGCATCACGCAGAATGTCTATCGACTCGATGTCGTCGGTAGCTACAAGAGAGAGGTCGACGCCTGGAACACCGTCGACTATATAGTAAGGCTCCATGGCTGCACCGGTGCGCAAGGTAGACGCGCCACGTAGTGTAATGCTTGGAGCGGCATTGGGGTCGCCACTATTCGATACAGTTAGACCCGGTACCTTGCCCTGCAACAGCTGTGCTGGCGAGGTGTAGACACCCTGATTGAGGTCTGACGACTGGATGGTGGTTATCGAACTGGTGATGTCCTTGCGGCGCATCTTGCCGTAACCCACTACCACAATCTCGCTAAGCTTGAGCGTGTCGCGGCGTGTTTCAACAGATTCAGGGTTTGTAGAATCGTTGGCTGCAAACGTGTTTGCACTTATGCCCGTCGCGAGCATTGCCACGATTAGGTTCTTGTTTAGTTCCATATTTATATAGTTAGTTTATTCTTATAATTGTTGACGAGTCCACTCGTCTGCTTGTTTACCAGAATATCAGAATGCCTCGTTGATAATATCAGAAAGCCTCGTTGATATTGAATATAAAGCTACTCTGTCCGGCTTTGCCGAATCCATAGTCGAGGCGTACGTTTACGTTCTTCTTGAATTCCCAGCGGTAGCCCAGTCCGTAGTTGGGCAGAACGTGGCTCATGCGCATCTCCGAGAACTTAGGAAATACGGTTCCAGCTCCAGCCCAAAGCACGATACCGTTGCGTCGCCATATATGCTGTCGCAGCTCTATCTGCGTCTCTATCTTATGCTTGTCGCGGTAGCGGCCCTCGTAGTAGCCTCGCATCGAGTAGCTGTCGCCAAGCAACGCCATCATTGCCCACGACGGATTGCCAAAGTTGAGCAGCGTGCGGAAGTCGGCAGCAAGGGTTGCTCCCTTCCACAAGGGTACGTATCCGCTTGTGTGCAGGTCGGTTGTGCTGAAGGCATACTTGTTGCCCATAAAGCGGGGTCTAAATAATTGCTGCAGCGACAGATACACACCTCGCTTGGGTGCAGTAAGGTTGTCGCGTGTATCGTACAGCAATGTAAATCCGGCGCCGATGTTATAGGTTGTCGCGCGCTGCCCGTTGAGCAGCTCGGGACGCTCTATCTGGCTGCCGTGTATATAGTCGAAGGTAATGGTTGGACCGATAAAGAGGTCGTTGGCAGTGGCAAACAGCCAGCTCGCCTTCATCTGCGCCTGCCAGTCCTTCATCTCACTCTTGTTGTCGTTGTTGTTGCCCATGTCGTAGCCCATGCCCCAATAGTAGCACGGAAAGGAGTAGAAGTAGGTGGTATAGTCGATGCGTTGGCGGTCGCTGGGGAAGATATGCGTGCCCGACACGCCAAGCATATAGAAGCCTACTGTCGACACATCGCCGAAGAGCGACACGTTGCTGGGCGGCTGCAGGGTGTCGTTGGGGTCGGAACGGTACAGTCCGGCAGCCACCAAGCCTAATCCGAGCTTGGTGTCGGTGCTGTAGTGGGGTCCGCCTATGATGCTGAAGTCGAACCGCTTGTCTTTCTTCTCCTTGTTGGCATCGTTAAAGTAGTCGAGCAGTCGGGTTATAAAACCGTGGCGTCTGATGGTATCGGCTTTTTCTACGGCGCTTATGTGTAGAAAGACGAATAACATGCCGACAAGTAGTATGGGGCGAAGTTTCATATTGTATATTATATTACTCAGTTATTAAAATCAACTGTATTGTATGGCTTTTAATGTTTATTTTTTAATAAACCAATCCTACATTATCAACCCACAACGTATTTCCTACTGTCCCAACATAGGCCCCGCCATGACTTGACGAGAACTGCAATAGAATGTGTGTAGGCACGGCATCTGCTGAGGCCCATCCCGTCTCGTGCACAATTACGCTTTGTCCCTTTGAGTTGCGGGCATAGTCGGTAGAGCGCAAGCCCATTGTCGCAGCATCGTAGAATGGTTGGTGGGTGATGTTGCCGTAATGAATTTCGTAAGTGGCGCCGTTGACCCATCCGTTGGTAGATGCGCCATACTTTACAACCATGGTGCCTACACGTTGCGCCGTTATGTGGCCGGCTGCATCCTCGTGTCGTCGTTGCAGATAGAGTACGGCTATGCAGTAGTCGGGACCTGCAACTGTGGTGGCTTTTGAAAATCCGTTCTGTCGTATGCGGTTCTTGTTGCCCGGCACTTGCACACGATAGTCGAAGCGCAGAGCCTTTGGACGATGCGTGAAGGGTATGCCCCAGTTAAGGGCTTTGGGTCCTTCCTTAGTTCCAGTTATAGGTTCCTTCATGTCGCCGAGGAAGATGCTGCCTGCCGCAAGCACCTTGATATTCATCATACCAAGCACCTTGCAGGTCTCGATATGGGTAGTCATCTTTACACAATGGCCCGAGCCGCGGTTGTCGCGGTATACCGAGTTGTTGGTCTTCACAATGCCCATGACCTTTGCCATGACATTGCTGGTACCCCAAGGCGAACCTCCAAGATTGGTGTAGGGATTGTTGCCTTTGAGCGCGCGGTTAGGACCTATCTCGTAGAGGGTCTTGGTCTTGCCTCCAATTACAGCCGACTCGTGTATCTGACGTGTTACCCAGGTATCGAAATTGCCATATTTAAAAGGAACAAACTTGCCATCGCCGTTGGCGATGACGGGAACACTTAAACCGAGCACGGCAGCCAATGCCACCCAGCGCAATTTTCTACTTACATACATCATATTCTTTATTGTTTATCCTATAAACAACACTTATTTCTTTCTTACTATCAGATAGATAGCCTAAAGTTTGCATTACTAAAAGTGCAAAGATATATAAAAAAGCCCAAAGCGGAAACTATTTATACGTTAAAAGTTTCCGCTTTGGGCTAAATAGGATATTTATAAGGATAATATGGAGGGTGTATTGGGTATGGATGTGGCTCTACTTGCCGGCAATCTCTACAGCCTTCGCCACGATGCGGTTGCTCTCGTTCATGATTCGATAGTACTCGTTCATATCCCAGATGTCGCGTGCTATCAAAGCCTTGAGTTGCAAGGTAAGCATAGGCAGCGTCTTGTCGCGTTCCTCCTTTGTGCATGGCTTGAGCTTAAGGCGCTCCGCCTCGGCAAAGATACTGTCTATCATGGCCTGCGGCACATGGTAGTTGGCAAGGTAGTCGTCGAAGTTTGTGTAACGACTCTTGAGCTCTGTACGATGCTGGTCTACATAACGCAAGGTGGCGTTGATGATGAGCGAGCGTGCCACAATCTGTCGGTGGAGCTTTGTAAACTGTGTGGTGTCTAATGGTACAAACTCGTCGGGCATGATGCCGCCACCTCCATATACTGTGCGATGACGTCGCAGAGTTTGGTATTTCAGCGAGTCGGCAAAGTGGATAGAGTCGGCCGAATATAACTCGCCATTTTTAAAGCGCTTCTCTATGTCCATGGCATAGTCCTCGCGGTCGCCTTTGGCATATGGCTTCTGAATACATCTGCCTGATGGTGTGTAGTAGTGGGCTATGGTAAGACGAATCATTGAGCCATCATCAAACTCGATGGGGCGTTGAACGAGTCCTTTACCAAAGGAGCGCCGGCCTATGACTGTGGCACGGTCTTGGTCCTGCAAGGCACCTGTAAGAATTTCGGCAGCCGATGCTGAATACTCGTTGATAAGCACGTAAACTTTGCCTTTGCGCAGACTTCCGTTGCCGTCAGCACGGTAGTTGCGTCTGTTCTGAGCCCTACCTTCTGTATATACAATAAGGTCGTTCTTCTGCAGAAATTCTTCTGTTATCTTGGCAGCAGCTTGTAGAAATCCTCCTCCGTTATCTTGCAGGTCGATGATGATATCGTGCATCCCAATACGGCGAAGCGAATCGACAGCTTGCATAAACTCGCCATAAGTTGTTGCGCCGAATGATCCAATACGGATATACCCGAGATGTGGTCGAATCATATAATAGGCATCAAGTGTGTGTACGGGTATCTTGCCACGTGTAACTGTAAAGTATAGCAGTTCGTTGACATCGCGGCGTTTTATGCCGAGTTTTACCTTTGTACCACGTCGTCCGCGTAGACGCTGCATTATGTCGGAGCGTTGCATTTTGACACCAGCAATGGTTGTGTCGTTGACGGTAATGATGCGGTCGCCGGCAAGTATGCCTACTTTTTCGGATGGACCTTTGGATACAGGCTGTATGATGAGTAGTGTATCTTCCACCATGTTAAATTGCACGCCTATGCCGTCGAACGAGCCTTCAAGCGGTTCGTTCATAGCCTTTGTCTCTTTGGCTGTGGTGTAGGTAGAGTGGGGATCGAGAGACTTGAGCATCCCTCTTATTCCTTCTTCTGCCAGTTTCTGTTGGTCAACTGTGTCGACATATAGTTGTGAAATGGCCATTTCGGCTATTTGCAGCTTGCGTAGAGGGTTGCTTCTTTGAGCTAAGAGGATGCAGGCAACAAATAGTAAGGGGACTATTAGACTGATTTTTTTCATTGATTTCTTTGGTTTTTATGGTGGTGTGGTAGGTTTTGTAGGTGTGGTTGTTTTGTAGGAATGCCAAGCAAATCAACCACATCTACTTACTACTCTTCTATTACATTCTCCTCTGGCAAATCTTCCTCCACCACCAGATTGTCTATGATGAAGTTTTGACGCTCCATGGTATTCTTTCCCATGTAGTATTCAAGAAGTTTTTGCACCTGGTCGTTCTTGTGTAGTGTTACCTGTTCGAGGCGCATGTCTGGACCTATAAAGTGGACAAACTCGTCTGGCGAAATTTCGCCAAGGCCTTTGAATCGGGTAATCTCAGGGTCAGGACCGAGGTCTTTGATAGCCTTTAGACGTTCGTCTTCGCTATAACAGTAGCGAGTAATAAAGTCGCTCTTTTTCTCCTTTCCCGTAAGACGTTCGTCTGCAGCGGCTATAACAGCCTTGTTGCGTATTTTGGTACGGCGATTGCGTACACGGAACAGAGGTGTCTGCAACACAAAGACGTGACCCTTCTTTATGAGGTCGGGGAAGAATTGTAGAAAGAAGGTTATGATGAGCAAGCGTATGTGCATGCCATCGACATCGGCATCTGTTGCCACGATAACCTTGTTGTAACGCAGCGTATCGAGGCCTTCCTCTATATCAAGGGCCGCTTGTAGCAGATTGAATTCCTCATTCTCGTAAACGACCTTCTTTGTAAGACCATACGAGTTGAGCGGCTTGCCTCGTAGCGAGAAAACCGCTTGAGTATTGACATCTCTACTCTTTGTGATAGAACCACTCGCCGAGTCGCCCTCAGTTATAAATATTGATGATTCTTCCTTGCGGTCGTTCTTTGTGTCAGAGTAGTGTATGCGGCAATCACGCAACTTGCGGTTGTGAAGGTTTGCCTTTTTGGCACGCTCGCGAGCTAGCTTAGTTACGCCAGCCATGGCCTTGCGTTCGCGCTCACTCTCTGTTATCTTTTGTTGCATAACCTCAGCCACATCGGCATGTATATGCAAGAAATTGTCAACCTCAAGTTTTACAAAGTCGCCAACATATTTGTTGATGCTTTCGCCGCCCGGAGACATCTGCAAAGAGCCGAGCTTAATCTTGGTCTGACTCTCAAACATTGGTTCCTCCACGTTAATGGCAATGGCAGCCACAAGTCCATTACGTATATCGGTGAACTCGTAGTTCTTGCCGAAAAACTCCTTTATGGTGCGTGCTATGTGTTCTTTAAAGGCGCTTTGGTGTGTGCCACCCTGAGTGGTGTGCTGACCGTTGACAAACGAATGATACTCCTCGCCATACTGGTTGGTATGTGTAAAGGCAATTTCGATGTCCTCGCCCTTAACGTGTATGATGGGGTAGAGCGGGTCGGTGGTCATAGTGTCAGTCAGCAAGTCGGCAAGACCGTTGCGTGAGAGTATACGATGACCGTTATACATGATTGTGAGCCCCGTATTAAGATAGGTGTAATTACGGAGCATCGTTTCTACAATGTCATCGTGGAACGAGTAGCCTATGAACAGAGTAGGGTCTGGTTCAAAGAATATGTATGTACCGTTCTCGTCTTCTGTATTAGTAGTTTGGTCGTCTGTAAGGTTGCCTTTTTCAAACTTCAACGCCCTAACCTTGCCGTCTCTGTACGACTTTACTTCGAAGTGGGCGGATAGAGCGTTTACAGCCTTAACACCAACACCATTTAGACCGACACTTTTCTTGAATGCCTTGGAGTCGTACTTGCCGCCTGTGTTGAGCACGGAAACAGCCTCAACGAGTTTGCCTTGAGGTATGCCGCGTCCGTAATCACGCACAGACACGCGTAGACGCTCGTCGATGTCGACCTCTATGCGGCGTCCGGCATTCATCTTAAACTCGTCGATAGAGTTGTCGATTACCTCCTTAAGCAGCACGTAAATGCCGTCCTCGGGCAAGTTTCCATCACCCAAACGACCAATGTACATACCAGGACGGGTACGCACATGCTCCATGTCGGACAGGTGGCGAATGTTGTCGTCGGTGTATTGGACTGTGGGTTGAATGTTTTGTTCTTCCATTTTTACTTAATGTTCTTTTTGTAACAGCGGCGGCGCTTGTGACACTCTCGCTCAAGATACTGCCATTGCCCTTGCACCTTCTCGTTGGTCTCCATCTCAACATGGGTTTCGCCCCATTCGAAGCCGTACTTCTGATAGCGCGGTATGAGGTCGTAGAAGAGTAGAGCGTTGGCACCCTTTGGACGATACTCGGGCAGGATGCCCACGAGCAACAGGTCCACGATGTTGGTTTTATGACGCTTCAAAGCACGCAGGATATGAACCCATCCAAAGGGGAAGAGTCGACCCTTGCGACACTTCTGCAAAGCGCGCGTAAGCGAAGGTAGCGTTATGCCCACGCCGATAAGCTTGTGGTCGGGCGTATTCCAATCCTCGATGAGCGACACGAGGCTTAGATCTACCATAGGCAGATACATCTTGACGTATTGGTCGATTTGTCGTTGCGTAAGCGTTGAGTATCCGTATAGATGACCGAAGGTGGCATTGATAACCTCGAATATCTTCTGACCATATCCGTTCTCGCCGAAAATCTCGTCTTTCTTAATCTTCTTGATGTGCAGGTTGTAACGCTTCTGAATCATCTGAGCTACCTTAGCATACTTCTCGGGAATCTGCTCTGGCACATAGAGCTTGTACTCCACATAGTCGTTATCTTTTTCCCAACCACCAAGGCTCTCCATATGCTTGGGATAGTATGGATAGTTGTAGATAGTAGCCTGTGTGCCAAGCTGATCAAATCCAGCGGTAAGCATACCTTCTGGATCCATATCGGTGAATCCAAGTGGACCGATTATTTCTGTCATACCCTTCGAACGTCCATAGTCTTCTACAGCGTTGAACAGAGCTCTTGACACCTCGATATCATCGATGAAGTCAATCCAGCCAAAGCGAACAGCCTTGCGTTGCCATTTTTCGTTCGCACTATTATTTATGATGGCTGCTACACGCCCCACCACCTTGCCATCCTTATAGGCAATGAAGTATTCGGCCTCGCAGAAGTCGAATGCGGCATTTTTGTCTTTGCGTAGGGTGTTCACCTCGTCGGTATAGAGGTTTGGAGCGTCGTATTCGTTGCCTTCGTAAAGGTCGTAATGAAACTCTATGAAGGTGCGCAGGTCGCTGCGCGATTCCACTTTGCGTATTTCTATTGCTGACATCTATTCTAATTCTTGCTTGTTTGATGTTTCTTAAAATTGCAAAAGTAATGAAAAAAGGCTAAATTAAAGAATATCAAGCCGATATTTAAATTTATTTTGTAGCAACTTATGTGTGCTGGCCTTTATTGTGTATCAATCGAACAATGTTGGTTCGGCGGTATTATTGCACATCATTGGTCTGCCGAGATGCTGGTAGGCAAGGGGTGTTACCATGCGTCCACGTGGTGTGCGCTTGATGAATCCCTCCATTATGAGGTAAGGTTCGTATACCTCTTCCACTGTGCCCGTGTCTTCGCCGATGGCTGTGGCAATAGTGCTGACACCAACAGGACCACCATGAAACTTGTCTATAATAGTTAGCAGAATCTTGTTGTCAATCTCGTCAAGACCGTATTGGTCGATGTTGAGAGCTGATAGCGAGAGTCGTGCTATGTCGCGGTCTATATGTCCGTTGCCCTTCACTTGAGCAAAGTCGCGTACACGTCGTAGTAAGGCATTGGCTATACGGGGCGTGCCACGCGAGCGTCGGGCTATCTCAATAGCTGCATCGTCGTCTATTGGCACCTTCATTATCATAGCCGATCGCTTTATAATCTTCTGTAGCATCTCTGGTCCGTAGTATTCGAGGTGCAAGTTAATGCCGAAACGAGCTCGCAATGGAGCTGTGAGCAGTCCGCTTCGGGTAGTGGCGCCAACCAGTGTGAATGGGTTGAGGTCTATCTGTATAGATCTTGCCGACGGTCCTTTATCAATCATTATGTCTATGCGATAATCCTCCATAGCCGAATAGAGATACTCTTCCACGAGTGGGGATAATCGGTGAATTTCGTCTATGAATAGTACATCGCGAGGCTCTAGCGAGGTAAGAATGCCAGCAAGGTCGCCTGGTTTGTCTAGTACAGGTCCACTTGTTATCTTGAATCCTACGCCAAGTTCGTTGGCAATAATATTGCTAAGTGTTGTCTTGCCAAGGCCTGGAGGTCCATGCAAGAGAGTGTGGTCGAGCGGTTCGCCACGATACTTGGCTGCTTCTACAAATACCTCAAGGTTGTCTACAACCTTTTGCTGTCCGCTGAAGTCGCCGAATCGTAGAGGACGGAGGGCATTCTCAAAATCCTTTTCGCCCTTTGCCATCCGCTCCTGTCGTATGTCGAAATCTTCTTCCATTTTCTTTTGTTATTTTTTGCAAAGATAATTATTTTTATTCATAAATGCCCCAACTACAAGTTTTTATTCTTTGTTGAGGTTCTTTAAGTGGAGGTTTGCTGATATTATTTCAGTCGCAACATTCTCCCAATAATTAGTCGCTTGTACTGCCGTTTAAAATCATCCGGCAGAAAAGAATCATCTATTAGTGCAACCCATTTTATTAGAGCTTTGCGGAATTTCTTGGCAATATTGTCAAGAACCTTATCGTTAACTCCTGATGCTATTATCGACCTTTCAAAGTCGCTGCGTTTCAATCGAGCTTTTTTGCCGTTGAGCGTCAACGCAAGTTCCTCTTTATCTTCCGGCATGACTATAGCTGTAGATAGTAGGTCGTAAGCAGGGGTGAGAGTGTAGCCGAGCGGTGTCTTGTAAAGCGAAAAGTTCTTTAGGTGCATGTCCGAATTGCCCGTAATCCATGAGAATACAACCACCTCCCAATAGTTTACAAGGTCGAGTTGTGGTGTAGCAGAATACTTCTTTATCAGTTTTGCAATCTGCTCATACGAACCTTTATATTTGTATTCTGTAAGGCGTTCTGACAGTTGGCACATGTCCTCCATTGCTATTTTATAACCATTGCGGTCGCGGTCTATACGTCGTGTAATATAGCAGAGCTCGCCATCGGCAAAGCGTATAAGCGAGTGGGGCACCACAGCTATCTTGGCTGCCTCAGCCATATGCATAGTAAGGTCTTCCAGTTCAGGCAAAGCTCGATATGCATCGGTTTGTGGTTTGAGGATATAGCGTCCCCATAGTCCTACTATGGTAAACCGGTCTGGCTCGTTACGTCCACCAGGATTTACATCGAGCGATAGTTTTGCTTGTACACCCGTAAGTGTGGTTTGTGCACGTACCACCTGCTTGGCTAAATCGGATATTTGACTGCGGCAATAGGGTAAAGTGGGAGCTTCTTTCACGCCAAATAACTTGCGTGCGCATGCAGGATGAAAGTCGGTTTGCCCGTCTTTCAATGGCTTATAGCAGTATAGGCATTTATTCATAGTTGAGGCTTTTTATATTTCTTCTTCAGGTACAACGCTCACAGCACCGATACAGTCTTTGCAACATGCAAGGAGCAGCGACATGCGGTCACGTTGGTTTATCTTCCAACTACGCTCTGCAATATTGAGTAGCCAACCTTCTGGAATTAATCCGTCGAAGAAAGGAAACAGAACCTTGTCCTCATAAGGCTCCTTACGCAGAGGCATACTTAGGCTTATTGGTTCAGCGTCTGGTTGTTGCAGATAGCTGGGATCGTATACAAAAGAAAAACCATTCTCGTCCTCTCTCAGCATTCCGGCATATCTTTCGTACATGTATATCTTGGCAGTCTTCATAATTATTCTGTCTCCTTTGTTTGTGGTCAACACGTTTCTTTGTTAACAAGTATATTTGTTACCGGTACTGCTCCTACTTCATGTCCGAACAATGCCAGCACTTGATTCACTTTATCAAGACGCAGAGTGGGTTTGCCTTGCTCCAGTTCGCGTACAAACCTTAAACCTACTCCCGACTTCTCTGCAAGGTCGATTTGTGTAAGATTGAACATTTTGCTAAGCTACTTTACGAATGATGCTATAGGTGAGTCCATTTCTAAATAGTTATATATATTTTATACCCTTTCGGGTGCAAATATACTAAAAATATTTTATATTGCACCCGAAAGGGTATAAAATATATATTCAATTATATGTTTTTTTGCGATTTTGTTGTTATTTTCAAGCAAAAATACTACTTTTGTCTTTATATACTAACCTTTAAAACCATATACTATCATGCTCGTAAAAACTTATTCTGCTGCTGTTAACGGCCTAGACGTTACGACTGTTACGGTTGAGGTGAACATTGTGCCTGGTGTAATGTATCGTATGACTGGACTGGGCGATACTGCTGTTAGGGAAGGACGCGACCGTATAGCGTCGGCTGTGCAGTTCAATGGCTATAAGTTTCCGCATGGCGATATAACTATCAATCTTGCTCCTGCCGATTTAAGAAAGGAAGGCAGTTCGTTTGACTTGCCATTAGCTATAGGTATATTGGCGGCTAGTGGTGGCATTGTGAGCGAAGTATTGGGCGACTATATGATGGTGGGTGAGTTGAGTCTTGATGGAACGCTGCAACCAATTAAAGGCGCACTTCCAATTGCCATAAAGGCAAGGGCAGAGAAGTATAAAGGCCTTATCGTTCCAAAGCAGAACGAGCGCGAGGCTGCTGTTGTGAACAACCTTGACGTATATGGCATGGAAAACATTATAGATGTCATTAAACTTCTTTCTGGTACAGAAAAATACGAACCTACATTTGTTGATACACGTCGCGAGTTTTACGAAAAACAATATAAGTACGAACTCGATTTTGCCGACGTTCGTGGTCAGGAATCTGTAAAACGCGCATTAGAGGTTGCTGCTGCTGGTGGTCACAACCTCATCATGGTAGGCCCTCCTGGTTCTGGCAAGTCGATGATGGCAAAGCGTCTTCCATCAATATTGCCTCCTCTATCGCTTTCCGAGAGTTTAGAGACAACGCAGATACATAGTGTTGCCGGCAAACTGCAACGTGGCACATCGCTTATATCGCAGCGTCCGTTCAGGGCTCCACATCATACTATTAGTGAGGTTGCGCTTGTTGGTGGTGGTTTCAATCCGCAGCCAGGCGAAATATCTTTGGCGCATAATGGAGTTCTTTTTGCAGATGAGTTGCCAGAGTTTAATAAGCAAACATTGGAAGTGTTGCGCCAACCGCTCGAAGACCATAAGATAACAATATCACGTGCCAAATACACAGTTGAGTTTCCATGCTCCTTCATGTTCATTGCCTCAATGAACCCGTGTCCGTGTGGCTATTACAATGACCCTACCCATAATTGTTGCTGCACACCTGGGCAGATACAACGATATATGAATAAGATTTCGGGTCCGTTGCTCGACCGCATTGACATCCAATGCGAGATAACTCCCGTGCCGTTTAAGGATATATCGCAGGCGCAGCCAGGCGAATCAAGTTCCGTTATTCGCGAACGTGTTATTAAGGCCCGCGACATACAGACCGAACGTTTCAAGGATTTTAAAGGCATCCACTGCAATGCTCAAATGACAGAACGTATGATACATCAGTTTGCCGAACCTGATGAGGCTTCTATCAACCAGTTGCGTATGGCAATGGAGAGGTTCTCTCTCTCGGCACGTGCATACAACCGTATACTAAAAGTTGCACGTACCATTGCTGATCTCGATGGATCAGAATGTGTGCAGGTGCAGCATATAAGCGAGGCTATTGGATATAGAAATCTGGATAGGGGCGACTGGGCAGAAAGGAGAATGTATTGAAAAGTAAAAGGGTAAAAAAGTAAAAGAGTAAAAAGGGGAGGCTGTGCCTTTTGCTTTACTTTAATTATTAAGAAAGAAGACTATTATGAACAATTCAATAGAAATATACCGTTCGCAAGACGGAAGCGTACAACTTAATGTGAAGTTAGAGAATGATACTGTGTGGCTGACACAGAGTCAGATGGCAGAGTTGTTTGGACGTGATCGAACAGTTATTACACGTCATATAAACAATTGTTATAAAGAGGGTGAACTCGATAAAAATATCACATGTGCAAAATTTGCACATATGGGTAAAGACCAAGATCAAACATATGAGACAACAATGTACAACCTTGATGTCATCATCTCTGTAGGCTATCGTGTAAAATCAATACAAGGCACCCGTTTCCGTCAATGGGCTAACTCTGTTCTCAAGCAATACCTCATCAAAGGCTATGCCATCAACCAACAACTCAAGCTCGACCGCTACAACGAGCTTAAGGACGTGGTGCGTTTGATGGGGCGTGCCATTGGTATGCGGGAAAAAGTTACGGCTGATGAATATAGCGGATTGTTCAACGTTATCTCCGACTATGTTTATGCCCTCGACACGCTCGACCATTACGACTATCAGTCGCTTTCTATACAGCAGACAACCAAGGACGAGCCGTTCCGTGCCACATATGAGAATGCGATGGAGGCTATCAATGCCTTAAAGGATAAGTTTGGAGGCTCACAATGGTTTGCCAACGAGAAGGACGATTCGTTCAAGAGTAGTATCGGACAGATTTATCAAACCTTTGGTGGGGAAGAACTCTATCCCTCTGTTGAGGAAAAAGCAGCCATGCTGTTATACCTTGTTGTAAAGAACCACTCATTTAGCGACGGCAATAAGCGCATAGCCGCAATGCTCTTCCTCTGGTTCTTGAACAACAACCATGTGCTGTATGCCGAAGACGGTCACAAGCGTATTGCCGACAACACCCTCGTTGCCCTAACGTTGATGATAGCCGAGAGCCGCACAGAGGAGAAGGATGTAATGGTGAAGGTTGTCGTGAATCTCATTAACAAAGAGAACCAATAGCATGAAAATATTAATAAAAATATTAGCTACCGCTTTATTGTCATATGCCATACTAATGTTATTGCTTGATGGCTTATTTGCATTCTTGTCTTTAAGTCCACAAACAAACATATGGGTTTTGATAGAGGAATCATTAATACCTTATTCCATCAGCATTGTTTCTATGCTATATTGCATTATTTGTATTTGGTTGCACTCTGTCAATTCTCGCAAATAAAGATAAACTAAATTTCCTGGTTTCAATCTACGTTTAGAATGATAACCAGGTTTTTTTTGTACCTTTGTCGCCGAAAAGCGCAACTAGTGGATTTTTGTCTTTTCGAGGAGATAGTTTCAAGCGACGACAATATCATTATTTACATAAACGCAATGAAAAATTCTATTGAGAATCTCTATCAACTTGACGGTAGAGTGCCATTGGGAAAAGCTCTCCCATTCGGTTTACAGCACGTGCTGGCAATGTTCGTCAGCAACATCACTCCAATCATGATTCTTGCCGCAGCCGTTGGGCTGGATAGTGCAGTAAGTGCCGCTCTCGTACAGAACTGTATGGTGATAGCCGGTATCGGAACATTGGTGCAGTTGTTCCCAGTATGGCGTGTGGGCTCGCGTTTGCCAATTGTTATGGGCATCTCGTTCACCTTCCTTTCGCTCGCTATCGGCATTGCCGGAACATATGGTATGGGCACACTTATCGGTGCCGTTATTATAGGCGGCCTTGTTGAGGGATTGCTCGGACTTTTTGTCAAGTATTGGATTAAGCTTATCCCGCATGTTGTGTCGGCCACTGTTGTTACTGCTATTGGTTTCTCTCTTTTGCCTATTGGTGCCAACTCGTTTGCAGGTGGTATGGGTGCATCAGATTTTGGTAGCATGAACAACTGGATTGTAGGCTCTGTTACACTTCTTGCCTGCCTTCTTTGCCAGGTCTTTGCAAAGGGATTTCTTCGTTCGCTCTCAGTACTTGTAGGTCTTGTTGTGGGCTATGTGTTGGCTTGTTTTATGGGAATGGTCAATTTCGATAGCTTGTCGGGTCAGTCAATCATCGCTCTTCCACGTTTGCTCCCGTTCACACCAGAGTTTAATATAGGTGCCATATTGTCTGTAGTGGCTGTATATCTTGTATCGGCAACCGAGACAATAGGCGATACTTCTGCCCTTTGCAATAGTGCATTGAAGCGCGACCCAGAAACAAAGGAGATGGGCTCGGCTATTTGTTGCGATGGTTTCGTAAGTTCAGTTTCTGGTTTGTTCGGTTGTACCCCAATCACATCGTTCAGTCAGAATGTAGGTCTTGCAGCCATATCAGGTGTTGTAAACCGCTTTACCATTGGCGTTGGAGCAGTTGTTATGATTATTGGTGGTGTGTTCCCAGTTATTGGTGCCGCTCTTACCACTATTCCTCAAGCAGTTCTTGGCGGTTGTACAATAATGATGTTCGGCAGCATTCTCTTTGCTGGATTTGGTATGATGTCGCGTGCTGGATTCTCTCAGCGCAATATGGTTATTGTTAGCTTGTCGCTTAGTGTTGGTCTTGGCTTTACCCAGGCAACAGGCATGTTTGCCATATTCCCAGAAATCGTGCGCACGGTATTCGCCGAGAACTGCGTGGCAGTAGTCTTCCTCCTTGCTGTGATACTCAATCTCGTATTGCCTAAGAAGGTGATGGGGGAGTAGATGAGTAGAGGGTGTGTCAAAAAGAAGTTAACGGAAGTTTGGGCTTCGCCCGAAGTTAACGGAAGTTAGCGGACATATGTATAAATTGCTGAAAATAAAGCATTTGTCCGTTAACTTCCATCCATCGTAGATGGATTAACTTCTTCTTAACTTCCTCTAACTCCTATTTTGACACACCCTCCAGTACAATCTAATGCCTCGAAACAGTTACTTAAAACTTGTGTATTATGAGCAATCTATATCTGCTACAATTTGCATGCTTTCTCTTCATGCTCTTCAATGCGCTCGTTCTGCTAATCACTCGCATGCAGGTGAAATGGATTAGCCCACGCTATGAGCGTTCGCGCAGGTTTGTGCTTGCAGGCATTATTGGTATGGCAGCCCACTTCTTCGCCCAAATGTGCTATGGTTTCAGAGCCACCAACGATGCCATGGGAGCCACCATCAACATCCTTATCTATACCCCATGCTTTTCTCTTATAGCTTTGGGCATTTACCATATTGAGGCAACCCACATGCGCCGATGGCGAATATATGTGGTTAGTTCTGCCATCTATGTCGCCATCGTCACCAGTTTCGGCATTGGCTATTTCCAACACGACAGTTTGCATATAGGTAATTGGCTATATGTCATGCTCGCCTTGTTTGCCATCAGTATGGTCTATTTCATTGTATCTATCATCCAAGAAATGATAAAGAGACGACGAATGCTGGAGAAACTTTCTGGCAGCGACATCCTACCCTACGTACGCTATTCGCAAGCCAGCGTGTTCCTCCTTTTCCTTATCGCCTTGATAACCCCATTGGCAATCCTTTTCACCCCATTGTTATACATTGTGGGACCATTAGGACTTGTGTCTTTTCTTTTCTTCATACTTAGTTTCGTAGCCTTAGGCTATAGTTACGTACCAACAGAAGACTTGCTCAACGAAGATGAACCGCAATCCTCTTTTAGTGTCTGTAACGATACATGTCATAAAGGACAACCAATTAGCGAGACTACAGACAATCACAACTCCACTGGTATAGAAGAAGCCAACTATTCTTGTCTGCATAACGATAAGCGCGGAGAATAAATACAGAAAAAGCTTGACGAATGGTGCGCAGTTTTGGGCTATAAGGATGGCAATGCCAACTTGCTCTCTCTATCCCATTCCATCAATGTGCCAAAGGAAGAACTATCGCTATACTTCGACCATTGTTTGAAAACTACATTCAGATTATGGCTAAGCGACATACGCTTCCGTGCCGCCAAAAAGATGATGATAGAATTTCCTAATTATAGCAACGACATCATCTCGTCTGAGTGTGGTTTCTCTTCGCGCACACATCTCTACCGCATATTCAAGGCACGAGAAGGCTGCACACCAACAGATTGGCGCAAACAAAATCGCTCCAACAACCATAAGGCATAACCATCTCTTTTTAGTATATCATCATAACGACCGTTTTGAGCAACGTAGCCCAAACGGTCGTTTTTTATGTCAAAATCAACAGAATAGGTACCAAGGAGACACCTTTTTAACAGCAAGGAGACACCTATTTGGTACCAAGGAGACACCTGAACATTGGAAAGAGACACCTCGTTTCACTTCTTTTTTCTATTTTTGTACAATTAAGCTCTAAATAATCAACAATTTAAAATATAAAGTATGAAGAAAAAAGACTATCTAAAACCACAAATAGTTGTGGTGGAAACAGAGGCATGTTTGCTGTTAACAAACTCGGTAACAGTTAGCAACAAACAGATGAATGACAGCGGGGATATAGAAAATGAGGGACTAACATTAGACTCTGATCGATATCTATGGGGTGAGTAGCCTCAACAACACTCTGTTATCTATAAAATCAACCAAGTTGCCATAGCGCACAAAACTTAACAAAAAACATTATATCATGATCAAGAAAATTACCCAATATCTATTGCAGCGCCGATGCGCGCTCTCGCTCTTGCTGATGCTTATGCTTCTGCAGCCCGTGATGGCGCAGATACAAACGCGAGAAATGTATGCGAGATTGGACCGAGAGACTCAGACCCTCACGCTCTATTATGACACGAATTTTCGTGTAGGGGAAGACCAAGCTGTTTCTTATAATCCCTTGTGGATGCTAGTAGATGAAAGAAAAAAAATTAAAACCGTGGTCTTTGACGAGAGTTTCAAGGATGCACGGCCCAAATATTGTGTAACCTGGTTTTGGTTGTTCGAAGCTTTGACAACGATTGAGCACTTGGACTATTTGAACACGTCAGAGGTCGATGATATGCGATCAATGTTCTCCAACTGTACCAGATTGGAAACACTTGATTTGTCTTCCTTTAATACGGAAAAGGTCACAAGCATGCAAACTATGTTTGAAGGCTCTACGAATCTTCGCACAATCAAGTTGCCCAAAGGTTTCATAGGCAGCAGCGTGACTGATCTCAATGGAATGTTTAGAGGTTGCGCAAGCCTTACCGAACTCGATCTATCTGGTTCTAATGCTGAAAAAGTGAAAAACATGGGCAGTATGTTCTATGGTTGTGTCGCACTTTCCAATCTCAATCTTTCCGGTTTTAAAACTGGATCTTTGACCGATATGCGGTACTTGTTCTCTTCGTGTCAGTCGCTTGAAAGTCTCGACCTCTCTGGTTTCAATACTGAAAATGTGACGAGTATGGTGGCAATGTTCTCCCAATGTACGTCGCTTCGGAGTCTCGATCTCAGCAGTTTCAATACCAGCAAGGTGATTGGTATGAATTTAATGTTTTATAACTGCACCAACCTTGAAAGTATTGATTTAAGCAGTTTTGAAACGGAGAATTTGCAACAGATGCCTCATATGTTCTACTCATGTACGAAGCTTGAGACGCTTGATCTCTCGTCGTTTGCAACGCCCAATATGACTTCCATGCTTAGTGCGTTTCAAAATTGTAAAAACCTCAAGACGATTTATGTCACTTCTGCATTTACTACAGATAAAGTAACCGAGGGTCCTTTTGCTTTTGCCGGATGTGCTAATCTGCCCAACTATACCACTGATAAGACGGGTGTGGAAATGGCTCACACGGGAGAGGGAGGTTATCTCACGGCTGCTACTGCCAGTTGGGTGCGATGGGATGCGCCAACCGGCACGCTCTCCTTCCATCGCAGCGGCACGAAGCCTACGGGCGACAACATCCTTGATTTGGGCTATGGAAATTATCCGAATTGGGACACCCATGCTGCAGAAATTAAGAAGGTAGTCTTCAAAGCTGGTTTCCGAGATGAAACCCACACGACGTGCTCCAAATGGTTTAGTGGTTGTACGAATCTTACCAGCATAGAGGGTATCGAAAACCTCAACACGTCCAACGTCAAGTATATGAACGAGATGTTTGGCCAGTGTTCGAACCTCGAAACGCTCGACATGTCCCATTTCAACACAGAGAAAGTAGGAAATATGAGCAATATGTTCAATGGATGCACAAAGCTCCATGATCTCAACATTTCTAGTTTTAATACGGAGAATGTGACAAACATGTACGGAATGTTCTATGGCTGCTCAAGTTTGGAGACGCTCGATTTGTCTCACTTCAATACAAGGAATGTGCGAAAGGATGGCATGAACTACATGTTCAATGGTTGCAGCAGTCTTAGCTATCTTGACGTATCCAACTTTACAACTGATAAGCCCAGCATGCAGCTGGATGGGTTGTTCCAGGGATGCAGTAGCCTTCAAACGCTTGATCTGTCCAGTTTCGACATCAGTGGGGCAGGTTCTGTTAATTACTTGTTTGACGGATGCTCCGCGCTTCAGACTATCTATGTCAGCGATCTTTTCAAAATCAAATATGGAGTCAAAAGTTCAAATATGTTCCGCGACTGCCATTTACTGAAAGGCGCTATCTCCTTCGAACCTACAAAGAAAGATGAAACTTACGCGAACTACAAATCGGGTTATCTCACCAAGAAGGTTGGCACGAATGGCAATGAGATCATTGGAGCCACAGGCTACCCACTCACCATTGACGTGCTGCCTTTGGATGACAGCAAGGCATACACGCTCTACGAAGACTGCAACGTTTCTTCAGCTTCATATGCACGAGCTATGAAGTCGGAATGGGGAACTCTCTGTCTACCATTCACCATCGACCCAACATCCGAGGCTAACACCTGCAACTTCTACACCTTGCAGAATATTGGCAACGAGAGTGTTGTGCTCAAGCTAATAGAGAATGGTACGGTAGAGGCAGGACAACCTGTTGTCATTCGCAAGAAGGATAATACGCAGACAGATATCCTAATCAACAATGTAGAGAATGCGCAAGCTGTAAAGGAACCAAAGAATACAAACACTGGCAACCGCTTGATGGGAACATTCACCAATATGGAGCTTGCCGACGACTGCTATTTCATTGCCAA
>ERZ1023886.215-NODE-215-length-25614-cov-33.863101_pt1 | contig 25614 bp, 18 predicted proteins | sample MGYA00380395_ERZ1023886 | MGnify/ENA primary metagenome ERZ1023886 (study PRJEB33179, sample SAMN07449002) | human gut metagenome | biome: Human-gut; feature: Human associated habitat; material: Faeces | host: Homo sapiens | place: India: Bhopal | collected... | reverse complement strand
TTATCCTCGATATTCCTGTCAAAGTAGGTAACTCCGTGATTCTTGCCAACACCTTTAATGATGGAACCACCATCGCCAGTGTAGCTAACATGAACGACCTGATTTTCCGTGGCAATATTGACGAGACGGAGGTGGGCAATCTCGTAGTGGGAATGCCGATGAAGATCACCATTGGTGCCCTGCAGGATCTCAAGTTTGATGCAGATTTGGAATACATCTCTCCAAAGGCTGTTGAAAACAATGGAGCCAACCAGTTTGAGGTGAAGGCAGCCGTCCGTTCTGTGAAGGGTGGAAAGATTCGTTCCGGCTATAGTGCCAATGCCGAAATCGTTCTCTCCAAGGCAACCCATGTACTCACCATACCGGAAAGTGCCATCGAGTTCAGCGGCGACTCCACCTTCGTATATATTATAAAAGGTAGCAATAAGGATAAGACCTATGAACGTACCCAGGTAACTACAGGCTTGAGTGATGGCGTGAATATAGAAATCAGAAAGGGTCTGTCGCTGAAAGATAAGGTACGCGGTCCACAAATCGTAGCTGACAGCAAGGAAGAATAAGGCAAATTGAGTAAATATGTTATCAAACTCATGTTTTTAACATCATTTGCCTAAAAAAACTTGGAAGTTATTGAAATAAAACGTATCTTTGCGTAATCTACCAGTTAGAATATATTCTACTGATAGTGAGTGAATTAACTAACAGTATTAACATCAAAAACAAAAGCATTATGAAAAAATATGTATGTGATGTTTGTGGCTGGGTTTATGACCCAGAAGTAGGTGACCCAGAGGGCGGTATCGCTCCAGGTACAGCATTTGAAGATATTCCAGATGATTGGGTTTGCCCACTTTGCGGAGTAGGAAAAGACGAGTTTAGTCCTGTTGAGGAATAAACCTGAATATCCAGACCGGACAGAATCCTATCATCCTGTCCCGGTTAGCTTTTTATCATTCAATTTGGTCATCAATTAATATTAAGGAGGAATCATTATGACTAAGATTAGAGAAATCTACCGCTGCCAGATTTGCGGCAACGTGGTAGAAGTAGTAAACCCAGGAGCCGTGCTCAGTTGCTGCGGCGAGCCAATGAAGCTCATGAAGGAAAATACCAGTGATGGTGCCAAGGAGAAACATGTGCCTGTGATAGAACCTATCGAGGGCGGATATCGTGTAACGGTAGGAAGCGTAGAACATCCGATGCTTCCAGAGCATTACATCCAGTGGATAGAGTTGCTCACCCCTACAGATGTGCTTCGTCACGAGTTGAAGCCAGGCGAAAAGCCTGAAGCTATCTTCCTGACCAACGCAGAAGCCAAGGATGTTGTGGCTCGCGAATACTGCAACCTTCATGGTCTGTGGAAAGGGGAAATCTAAAGAATATTATTATCCGGGAGGGTGTGTCTCTATACTTTAGACACACCCTCCTGCTTTTTTATCCATTTCATCAAGCAACTTTTCTCTAAAAACCTTGGAACATATTGAAATAATTCGTATATTTGCACCTGGTAATGCCAAAAACCTAATTTTAAATCATAAAAACGCATTTAAACAGAAATGCGTATTAAGCATACAATTTTAATTATTAACATTTAAATTACATCAATTATGAGAAGAACAATCTTTACCCTTATCATGCTTTGTATCGCAACCCTAACACTGCAGGCACAAACTGCATGGACAGCAGCTGGTTCCAGTACACTCTTCGGTTCTCATTGGGACGAAAAGGATACCCGCAATGACCTGACTCCTTTAGGAAATGGCATCTGGGAGCTCACCAAAACCGACTGTATTCTTGAAAAAAATGTGAAAAACGAACTTAAAGTCCTGAAAGATCATTCTTGGGCAGAATCGTACCCTCAAACCAACTATGTCTTTACGGTAGAAGAGACAGGTACCTATAACGTCACTATCCAGTTTAATGAAAACACCTACGAAGTCGGTGTAATCACCAAAAAGACAGGTGATGCTGTCATTGGTGAAAAGACATGGACTGTAGCTGGATTTGGCACAATTCTCGGAGTAGAATGGGATCCGGAAGCAACAGAAAACGACATGATCAAACAGGAAGATAACGTCACCTACATTCTGACCAAGACCAATCTGACCATTGCTCAAGGCGGTTATAAATATAAGATCTGTGCTAACCACAATTGGTCAGAGAACTATGGTGATGATAATGACCCAGAAGGTAATGCCTCCATTTATATCGAAGAAGACGGAATCTACGACGTTACCTTCACCTTCAATTCAGTAACTAAGGAAGTATCAGCTACAGCTGTGCGCACCGATACAGATGGCATCAGCCAGATTGCCGGCGACGTCAAAGCCAAGAACGTAGTCTTCAACCTTCAGGGACATCGTGTTTCAACTCCTAAACAGGGAGTTTATATCATCAACGGTAAAAAAGTGGTCGTAAAATAATAAAAACTGCTCAAAGTAATCATCAGAAAGGCATTCACCAGCATCGTGAATGCCTTTTTTAGTTTATTTACCACGAATTATTTTGTATTTTATTCGATTTAACGTACCTTTGCACCCAAATATTTAAACGTTTAAAAATAAAATGGCATTAAAATGTGGTATTGTAGGTCTTCCTAACGTGGGAAAATCTACATTGTTCAACTGTCTGTCTAGTGCAAAAGCACAGGCAGCTAACTTCCCTTTCTGTACTATCGAACCAAACTTGGGCGTCATCACCGTACCAGATGAGCGACTCAACAAGTTGGCAGAGATTGTTCACCCAGGACGCATCGTCCCAGCTACTTGCGAAATCGTGGATATCGCAGGTCTTGTTAAGGGTGCCAGCAAGGGCGAAGGTCTTGGTAATAAATTCTTGGGAAATATTCGTGAGTGCGATGCAATCATCCACGTAATCCGTTGCTTCGACGATGACAATATCGTACGTGAGGGTGGCGCTAAAGTTGACCCATTGGAGGACAAGAGCGTTATCGATACAGAGTTGCAGCTCAAGGACTTGGAGACTATCGAATCTCAGCTCGCCAAGCAGCAGAAGACAGCTGCTGCAGGCAACAAGGACGCTAAAGTGATGGTTACCGTTCTGGAGGCTTACAAAGCAGAGTTGGAGCAAGGCAAGAACGCACGTGGCGTTACTTTCGAAAGCAAAGAAGAGCAGAAGGTGGCTCACGATCTCTTCCTCCTCACTACGAAACCAGTACTCTACGTAGCCAACGTAGATGAAGCTTCTGCCAAGAGCGGAAATGAATACAGCAAGAAGGTAGAGGAAATCGCTAAGGCAGAAGGTGCCGAGTGCATGGTTATCGCTGCGAAGACAGAGGAAGACATTGCATCTCTCGAAACCTACGAAGACAAGCAGATGTTCCTCGAAGAACTCGGATTGGAGGAAAGTGGTGTTAACCGCCTCATCAAGAAGGCATACGCTCTCCTGAACCTTGAGACATTCATCACTGCTGGTGAGATGGAGGTAAAGGCATGGACTTACCACAAGGGCTGGAAGGCTCCTCAGTGTGCTGGCGTCATCCATACCGACTTTGAAAAAGGATTTATCCGTGCTGAGGTCATCAAGTACGACGATTATATCCAATATGGTTCTGAGGCTGCTGTCCGCGAGGCAGGTAAACTCGGTATCGAGGGTAAGGAATATGTCGTTCAGGATGGCGACATCATGCACTTCCGTTTTAATGTTTAATTATGATAAACCTGCTTAATTATATCGTTTGGGATCCAGATCCTATTCTTGCGCATCTGGGTCCTTTGACCATCCGATATTACTCCACTTGCTGGCTTATCGGTTTACTATTGGGTTATCTGCTCATGCAGCGACTCTACAAGCAGCAGAAATTGGGCGATGACAAGTTTGAGCCTCTCTTCCTTTATATCTTCTTCGGTATTCTGGTAGGTGCACGTCTCGGTCATTGCCTCTTCTACCAGCCTGAGTATTTCCTTACGCAATGGGATCACTTCATCGAGATGCTGATACCTATGCACCACATGCCGGATGGCAGTTGGAAACTTACAGGATATGAAGGACTGGCCAGTCATGGTGGTGTATTCGGAATGTTTGTTGCCATCTGGCTCTACTGCCGCAACATGAAGGTAAAGGGCTGGGTTGTGCTCGACAATATGGGTATTGTCTCCGGTATTGCAGCCATGTTTATCCGTCTGGGTAATCTGATGAATTCAGAGATTATCGGCAAGGTGACTGATGTGCCTTGGGCATTCATCTTTGTTCGTGAAGATCAATACCCTCGCCATCCAGGACAACTCTACGAGGCCATCGCCTACCTCATTATCTTCTTACTCATTTTCTTCATCTATAAGAAGAAAGGTCCTAAGAGTGTGGGTACTGGCTTATATTTCGGTCTCTGTCTCACCCTCATCTTCGCCTTCCGTTTCTTCATCGAATATACAAAGGAGATTCAGGTGGCATTTGAGGCTGGACTTCCTATGGATATGGGACAGATATTGAGTATTCCACTCATTCTTCTGGGAGTTTGGAGCATCGTCTCCAGTTTTAAGAGAGCAAAGACTCAGGAAGAGAAACAAGAGAAATAGGACTTGTCTGGGGCTTGTTATGTCATTGCGGATAGTAGTATTTACTTTGCCGAGGCAGTAATACTTACTTTGTCAATGCAGTAGCATATAGGAACCATTTTCAATTTTAACCATACAGTTAGAACTGTTTTTCTATAAAATAAGAAACTCTCCCTTGCAGGAATCCAATCCTGAACAAGGGAGAGTTTTTATTTTCAATTCATCATTATCTACTTCTTATCTTCCCATCAAAATCTTCTTGATTTCATTGAGTTTGTTCAAAGCCTCTACCGGTGTGAGATTATTGATGTCCAAACCCAATATCTCATCGCGTATCTGACTCAAAACCGGATCATCAAGCTGGAAGAAACTGAGTTGTACTCCATCCTTCGGTTCATCCAAATGCTGCATATTAGGTTTGCCGGCAGCACCCACACCCGCATTGTCATCCTCCAGTTGTTTCAGTATAACATTGGCACGATTTACGATGCTACGAGGCATACCGGCTATTTCAGCCACATGAATACCAAAAGAGTGCTCACTTCCACCCGGTTCCAACTTACGCAGGAAGATAACCTTGCCATCCACCTCCTTCACGCTTACATTAAAATTCTTGATGCGAGGAAAGTTCTTTTCCATCTCATTCAGTTCGTGATAGTGGGTAGCAAAGAGCGTACGTGCTTGCGCCTTCTTGTGCTGATGCAAGTATTCCACGATAGCCCAAGCTATTGAGATTCCATCATAAGTAGAAGTACCACGTCCTAACTCATCAAAGAGAACCAGGGAACGAGGAGAAACATTATTCAGGATATTCGCAGCCTCGGTCATCTCTACCATAAAAGTAGATTCTCCAAGCGAGATATTATCACTGGCACCCACACGGGTGAATATCTTATCCACCAGACCTACTCTTGCACTCTCGGCTGGTACGAAACAGCCTACCTGTGCCAGCAGAACTATCAAGGCCGTCTGCCTTAAAAGCGCAGATTTACCGGCCATATTAGGACCCGTAATCATCATAATCTGCTGCTTTTCAGTATCGAGCAACACATCGTTTGGCACATATCGCTCACCTAAAGGCAACTGAGTTTCTATCACAGGATGGCGTCCCTGCTTGATGTCGAGCACCTCAGAATCGTCGATGACAGGACGCACATAGTGGTTTTCTTCCGATGCCTTCGAGAAGGAAAGAAGACAGTCCATACGGGCAATGAGGTTGGCATTGATTTGTATCTGAGGAATATACTCTTGCATCGAAGCTATCAGTTCATTGAAGAGTTGGGCTTCGAGAATCAAAATTTTCTCATCGGCACCGAGAATCTTCTCTTCATATTCCTTCAGTTCCTGAGTAATATATCGCTCTGCCTGAGCAAGCGTCTGCTTGCGAATCCAGTCTTCAGGCACCTTGTCCTTGAAGGTATTGCGCACCTCTAAATAATAGCCAAATACATTATTATAACCCACTTTCAGGCTGGAAATACCTGTTTTCTCTATCTCACGCTCCTGTATTTTGAGCAGATAGTCCTTACCATGCCGGCTGATGGAACGCAGATCGTCCAATTCTGCATTGTAGCCATCAGCGATAACATCGCCCTTATTGATAAGCTGCGGAGGATCCGGCTGGATTTCCTTTGCTATCCGTTCTTTCAGCGTTTCACAGAGATTGAGCTGCTCACCCACTCGCTGCAAGGCTTCATTCTTGGCATGTTGACAAGCCATCTTGATTGGCTGGATAGCCTCCAAGGCATGTTGCAATTGCACAACTTCACGAGGCGAAACTCTACCCACAGCCACTTTGGAAATGATACGTTCCAGGTCACCGATACGATGCAGTTGATCATCCATCAACTGCTTGAACTCCGGTTCCTTGAAGAAATATTCCACGATGTCGAGTCGTTCATTGATTGGACGCACATCTTTCAGTGGAAAGACAAGCCAGCGGCGGAGCATACGTCCTCCCATTGCCGTTACGGTGCGGTCGATGACATTCAGAAGCGACGAACCATCGTCCTGCATCGGAGCCACCAGTTCGAGACTGCGGATGGTAAAGCGGTCCATACGCACGAACTTATCCTCCTCAATACGGGAAAGTGCTGTAATATGATTGATTTGGGTATGCTGGGTAATCTCCAGATACTGCATGATGGCTCCGCTGGCAATGATACCGTTCTTCAGATGTTCTACACCAAAACCCTTCAAGGATTTGGTCTTGAAATGACCGAGGAGTTTCTGTCGGGCAGTCTGTTCGGTGAAAACCCAGTCGTCCAATTCGTATGTACAGTATTTTGTTCCGAAACACTGTTCGAATTTCTGTTTCATGGCACGATCATAAAGCACTTCTTTCGGCTGGAAGTTGCCCATCAGCTTCTCCACATAGTCGGGAGTACCTTCCCCTGTAAGGAATTCGCCCGTAGAGATGTCGAGGAAGCTTACACCACAAGAAGCTTTTCCGAAATGGACAGCAGCAAGGAAATTGTTCTCCTTGTAGTTCAAGACATTATCGCCCATCGCCACACCCGGAGTCACCAGTTCCGTAATGCCACGCTTCACCATCTTATCCATCTGGCTAAGCCCCTTCTTACCCTTGATTTCCAAGCGTTTCTTCTTTGGATCTTCCAGCTGGTCGCACACGGCAACACGCTTGCCGGCACGTATCAACTTAGGCAGATAAGTATCGAGTGCATGATGAGGGAAACCAGCCATCTCAGCACCACCTGCCGAACCGCCATTATTACGACGAGTCAGGGTAATACCGAGCACCTTGGAAGCCTCTATAGCATCCTCGCAATAAGTTTCATAGAAGTCACCACATCGGAAAAGCAACAGTGCCTCGGGATGTTTCGCTTTCATCTCAAAAAACTGCCGCATCATCGGCGTAAGACCTTTATTATCGTTTGCCATTATATAATTTATTCCTTTCGTTATTTTTAAGTTTATCTTTGGGGGATATTCTCTCCCAAATTTTGTAATGCAAGAATTGCAAAAATAGGAAAAAAGAAAGAGAATACAAAAGAACCACTTCTTTTTTAATATTTTTTTGAACTACACCTTCTTATCCAACCATAAAATCAAGAGAGGATCAGCTATACTATATACCTTTTCATTTCTCGTCAGGATATCGTCCTCCAAGAGTTTTTGAGCAGCCGACTGGGTGGCACTTGGCGACTTCAAACGATGTTTTTTGGTAAAAGCTGCAGAAACTATGCTCTTGGCTTGCCCCTCTTCATGTATGGCGTAAAGCACTTCTTTCTGAGGCTCAGAAATATAAGCCAAAAGTTCTCGAATACGGTAATCATTTTCCGTCACAAAACTATCTATCAAACTATCCACTAAAGCCATATCACAAGTTACACCCACTGGAGTCATAGCGTATGCGTCTTTCATAATGCGCTGCATATAGAGGGTAACACCCCGGAATGTCATATATACTTTTTCTATAGCTTCAGGCATGATATTCTTTTCTCCCTCCTGAAAATGCTTAATAACAAACTCTTGATAAATAGGCAAGGCTATAGCTTCCAACTGTATCAACTTGGCACTTTGGAAAAAAGGACGGCGAGAAGAAAGGAACATTTCTTCTAATATGGTACGCTGACTGCCTGCGAAAACAAAATTAGCATTGCTCAGTTTTTGGATATAAGAGCGAAGTATCGCTTCAATGTTCTTCTCCGGGTACTTGGTTATTTGCTGGAACTCATCTATCACCACCAAACAACGCTTATCTGCATGCTCGATAAATTCAAAAATTTCCTTGATAGTATATTCTGGCATATTGATGTCACCCAACTTCACATCAAAAGTCGGAGTATTCTGTATCGGATCATATCCAAAGGAAGCAGAAAGAGAGCGCAAAGTCATCATAAAGAGCCTACGCATCTTATCACTCTTGGAAGCCACTTTCTCATAAACAGCAGTACCCAATACATAAATAAACTCCTTGAAACAAGTGGTATGCAGAATATCTACACTAATCGTGAAATAATCCTTCTGTACATCCTCCTTATCAAAAACAAAATCGACCAAAGAAGTCTTTCCCATCCTTCGTGGCGATGTTATCACTACATTCATTTGGTTGAGCAATGCCATGCTCAACACTTTAGCTTCCTCTACTCGATCACAGAAATAAGGAGCAGGTATCTTTCCTGTCACAACAAACGGGTTGATATTTACAGTCATAGCTTTACTTCTTCTTTTGTTTTGTGGCACAAAGATAAGACTTTTCTATGAATTATCCAAAACAAATTATTTTTTTTTGGTAATTTGCAAGAGGGAATGAAAAAACAAAGATATAGAAGGCACAAAATGGCTAAAAGATATCTTCTATACAAGACATCTTTTAATTATAACGATGAGAAGTGATTTGTTTAGCTTTTACTATCGATTGCTTGATTCAAAACGCCATCAAAGAAACTATACAACTGCAAAAAACGTTTTCTGATAACAAACACATTGATAGGATGATTAAACTCTTTAACTTTCACTTTTCCAAAAGAACCAACATCAAAGCTATATCTAAAAGTTGTTGCCCCCTTATCCACTTCATCGAATTCATGTAATAAACGATTTATGTTTTCGACATCTTCTCCTGAAGATAAATGAGGACGTAAACTTTCAAATAAAGAAGAGAGGTTATGTCCCAAACACATTTCTCCATATTCTTTTAAGGTAGCTTTTATAGTAAGTTCCAAATAATGTCTAAAACAGAATAAAGCAGGGAATATATAGGTGTCATGTACCAAGTTATCATTCGACAATATTATACTATTTAATAAAAGTAATGCACAATTTGCATAGCCTTCCTCTATCAACCCATACGATAGAATACTTCTTGGGAAACCTTCGTCAAAAAGTTTATCTGTCTTTGCCAATGGAGGCAAATACAATGACATCATATTTGCATCTTTCTCGGTTATCAAGTAAAATTCCCTAAGGACTTTACGCTCCATTTGAGCCTTGATAAAATTTTTGTATTTCCGTTTAAGCTGATACCGCTTAATCTTTTTTCTTTTTCCCATATTTCTAAAAATTAAATGGATTCGCAAGAAGTTAGGTGCTTACTCCTTGTGAATCCATATTAATCATGTAACTTACTTTACAAGTACTTTTTTAGTCGTGTTTCCTGCTTTTACTATGTAAATACCACCTTGGGTAACAGGTATGACGCTTTGACCAGATACCGTACCATCATAAACAAGGCTTCCATTAGTTGTACTCACAATAGTTGACTGCATAGCACCATTTGCTGTTGAAATCAGAATGTTTTTTCCATTAACAGCAACGCTTGCATCGTCATTATCAGCCTTTATTGTTACAATCTTTGTTGGGTCTTCTTGAATAACAGTAAATGGGAAAGAAACTGTTTCTGATACATCAAACTCATCAACTTTAGCATAAGCAGTGAGAATATACTTTGTTGACGGCATAATAGGTTCATCATATTTAGCTTCTTCTACATTATCTATAGCTTTCAAAGAATAGTATATGTCTGCATCTTTGGTGTCACAAGTGATATGTATCTTATTATCAACAATAGAGATAACAGGTTCCTTGCATTTTTCTCCAATATTATATTTTTCCTCTATGTTTTTAAAGTTCTTCCATACATCTCCTAAATAATACCAAGGTTTTGAACCTTTAGGTACATACAAAGTGGCATTGGTATATATCTCAGGCAAAGGATTATTATAACCAAAAGTGTTAGTTTTACAATTAGGAGGTAATTCCGATAATACTTTTATTTGTGTTAAATTTTTACAGTAATCAAAAACTAAATCTCCTATTTCTTTTATATTCTCTCTGATAATAACGCTGTTTAATTTATAACAAGAAGAAAAAGCGTTATAGTCTATCTTTGTAACAGACTTTCCACAATCAACACCTTCTATTTTAAAACAGGTTTGAAAAGCATATTTAGGTATATATGTTACTCCATCAGGTATCACAATCACTCCACGCAATTCCTGGCAACCACTAAATGCCGCTTCTCCAATTTTCTTTAAACTCTTAGGCAAGTTTATCTTACGAAGTGTCTTACAATCACAAAAAGCTCTATCTCCAATTTCCTCTAAGCCTTCATTCAATACAACCTCCTCAAGTTTTTTAGCATGTAGAGTAGAAAAAGAACCTTTAGATTCTACTTTCTTTATATTTTTTCCAAAAACAATCTTTGAGGCTGCTGCCCAATCAGTCATATCTGAATCTGATTTATATCTATATATAACAGATGTAACTTGATAAACATTATCTTTGTAAGTTATCTCATCTGGTATTTCAACAACCTCTAAATTTTGGACACGATATACAGCCACTTCATTTTCAGAAGTTACACAATATGATATGTTATCAATTATAAATGTCGTTCCTATGCTTACATTTTCTGCTAACATATACACATTTACAAACAAGCAGAATACTGCCACTAACCATATCCTATGGTTTTGAATAAGATTAATTCGATTCATAGTCTCTAGTTTTTAAAATTAAAATTCCCAATTCTCATCTTTTCGTTTAACTTCCGTGATTTGATAGTTAGGATTATCATCACGTTTCAACTCCTGACGAATATAATCACGAATAAAAATATCATTACTTGCTGCTCGTCTTGCAGCATGAGTTTGATCCACATCTATAGAATGTACACGTGGATCACCTTCTACTTTAAAAGAAATAGTATTATCAGCCATACGCATAACTATTTATGCCCACTGTTTCCCAGAAGTAAGCGATTATTAAAAAGGAAAAGCGTGGGAACTATCGAATATTATTTCTTCGAGGTTGTGGAAGGACCTTGACCAACAATAAACAATAGCCCACGCTTTATGGTATATTGATTCCTCACATGAGGGTACAATACGTCCAAAGCGTGAGCGTCATTGCCTATCACCCTGGTCATAGAAACTTCCACATTTCGAAGAAGGGTAATATCTTTAACGCTCATTTTAATCTAAAATCGAGTCTTCTACATGACAAGTCTCTGCCAATCACTCCAACTCGTTTGCAAAAATAAGAATTATTTTCGTAACTTGTATCATTTATAGCAAACTTTTTCTAAAAATTTTGATATTTCCATTCATAAAGGCTCATTTCTTAGCAATACTTCCCAGTGAATCCCAATCGATAAATCGGGTCAACAAAGGCAAAGCCCTCTTTATCCTTCTCAATGATGTCCTTGTTTTGGAGCATCTTCTTGTTCTTGACAATCGGATTGGGATTGCCTATATTATAGATTTGCCTTGCTGCTTGCGATGAGAAATGCTGCTCACCATTAGCTATCGCCTTGAGCATCTCTAGAAGCAGTAGAATCGTCATCTTATCCCGCTCTTGTGGCACAAATATACAAAATATTACCCAAAGGTAACATATGTGCATTTTTAAGAATTTTCTAGGAAAAGAAATCTACAAAAATTGCCATTAAATAACATTATTCATTAACTTAAAGGAGGGTGTGTCATAAGTCTGTGACGCACCCTTTTTTATAAAGCATTTCCTCAAAAGAAACGCATTTATAAGCTCTAACGAAGCGCTTTATTAAGGTCTAATGAAGCACATCGTTAGGTGTTAATGAAGCGCTTCGTTAAGTGACTAAAAAAGCGCTTCTTCATCCGTCTATAATTTTCAAGGATTCAGGTTTCATAATTTCCGTCCCTGTACCCACTTTTATTTTTCCCTGCCCACGGAAAAATTCTTGCGTGGGCAGGGAGAAAAATATACCCAGGCAGAGAAGGGAAATTATAAGAGTATTTGTAGAAAACGGGAGTGTCATCGAGAAGGGCATGTTTTAACATTTATGGTAGGAAAATACAGATAGAAAAAGGGTGTGTCATGGCTTATGACACACCCTCCTTCTATTTACAGAAACATTTCTTTGTCTAATGATGCCTCAGTCCAAAAGATATTTATAGATAGGAACAACTTCTACATCAATTTCTAAATCTTTCAAAGTGATAGTTTCTTCTTGATCATAAGTGATAATCATACATTTTTTAGCTTTCAGAAACTTTGCGACCTTTTGCAAAGCACCGACCTCACGATTCTTTGTAGTATCATCTAACATACGATAAGAAACCTGAACCAAAAGTCCTTCCTTTGGTACACAAAAATCAACTTCTACGTTTTTGTTATAGTAATACAAGTCCTCCCCATACCTTTTATACAGATGAATAGCCACCATATTTTCCAACAACTTAGTCTCTGGTTGGAAGAGAAAGAGGTTCAAGATACCATTATCATAGAAATAATGCTTTTTGATTGTTTCCCTATCAGAGATAGAGTCTGTAAAACAACTGATACCAAAAGTAAGATATGATTCATTCGTATAGTCAAGATAAGAACTGATGGTTTCCCTTGTAATCTTTGTTCCATTCCCTTGCAAAATATTCTGTAATCTCTTGATGGCTGTAGGCTGCATCACACTATCAGCCAATTTTCTTACAAGCATACGCAGGCTCTGCTCATTTCTTACACCTTTTCGCACAACGATGTCTGAATATAATATTTTTTGGTAAAGAGATTGCAACCAAGACTGTTTGTCTTGCATATTAAACATTTCTGACATACCGCCAAAATAGAAATAGTCAGAAAATAAGCGAATTACATCTGCCTTAACAGGAGAAAGTTCCCAATGACTTGGCAACGTAATGCCTTGATATTCCAAATATTCCTTAAAAGAAAAAGGATATATTTCTTTTGTCAAGTATCTTCCACCAAGAGTTGAAGCAATTTCACGGCTTAACATGTGAGCATTGCTACCTGTTATAAATACACGATATTTTTCGTCGGCTAAACGACGAGCAAAATGTTCCCAACCATCTACATTTTGTATTTCATCCAAAAATATGATGGGTTCATAGCTAAAAAGTTCTCGATAAGCCTCTATAATAAGATGAAGATCTTCTTTTTTTATATCTGTAATACGCTCATCCTCAAAATTGACAAACAATATTTCTTCCCTGGAATGACCTTGTGCTACCAAGTGCTGAATATGCTGATAGAGCATATACGACTTACCGGCACGGCGAATCCCCACCAATACATAATTGGCGTTTTCATCAAAAGAGACACTCCTATTTTGGAGTCTTACTTTACCAACAAACTCCTGTTGCCAAAGTATGATTTGCTTAATGACGTTTTTATCCATTTTCTTCCTTTCTACGCTATATGGATGCAAATATAAACAAAAAAATCGATATAGGAAGCATAAAACTGGCAAAATATGACTTCTATAGAAGACATATTTTAGTTAAAAAATGCTATATTCACAATTTGCAGATATAAATGTTACCCAAAGATAACATTTATATATTTTTAAATGATAATCTAAGGGTTATCCGACAAGAAATGCGTACTTTTGCTTACATGAAAAGAAAACAGATATATATTGCTATCATATCCCTCGTTTGCTGCACGCTCATTGCAATCGGGGTCACTCTTCATCTGCGCAATCAGAAGGAGCCTCAGCCTACCGCTGTCAAGGCACCAGATACCCGCAAGAAGATAACCGTGGCAAAAGATACCATCAAGAAGATAAAACCTGTCATCAAGCAGGACTTCAATATCATAGGTACCCTGAGAGATACTGACGGAAAAGGTGTGGCGAACGTCATCGTAAGCGATGGATATAACTGCGTGAAGACTGATTCGCTCGGAAGATACAAGATGAAACGGGACAGTCTTGCCCGCTTCATCTACTACTGCGTGCCTGCCGACTGTGAGGTTCCTACCCATTCTGCTACAGATCGCACGGCTTGCTTCTACCAGCCAGTATCCAAGAAAAAGAAAATATATGATTTTACCCTGAAAAGACTACCTGGAGGAAAGGAAATCAGTTATAAGATGATTGTCATCGGCGACCCGCAGGTTACCAATGCCTACAGTCCTTATTATACCTCGCCCACCGACAACCCCATCAAAAAGAGCGACGTAGAACGATTTACCACCCAGACGATGGCAGATATCAAGCAGACCATCAGGAGTCTGCCTGCCGGGACTCCTGTCTATGGACTCAGCATGGGTGATGACGTACAGTATTACGGAGGATATAATGCCCACCTGGAGAGACAGATACGCCAAGCTTTGGGCTCATCGAAGATGCGCCTCTTCTCCGTCATCGGCAATCACGACCAGGACGGAAAGGCACTCTACAGACGTAAGTGGGAGGAAAACTTCGGACCTACCGACTACTCTTTCGACCGTGGCGATGAGCACTTTGTGTGCATCAACAACTGCTTCTTCTATCGTGGAAAGGCCTATTATTCACCAGGCGAACTGCGAGAGCGGCAGATGCGCTGGCTCAAGCAGGATCTCGCCCTCACGCCCAAAGACAAAAAGGTAGTACTCTGTTACCATATTCCTTTCACCTTCGGAAATGCACCTTTCGGCAAAGCCAAACCTCTTGGCATAGAGAATGAGAAGGGACATTATTCCTCCTCTCGCCTATCCCAACTCCTGGCACTTCTGCATCAGTTTGAGGGAGGATACGAACTCTTTTGCGGTCACACCCATTTCGCCTGCAACCATGAAATCCGGTATGAGGGCGAGGATGTGATGGAGCATTGTCATGCTGCAGCATGTGGCAATATCTGGCAATCCAACATAAATATCTGCGGTACACCAAACGGCTATTATGTCTATCAGTTCATTGGTACCCGCCTTACCGATTGCTATTATAAGGGCACATTCTGGGATAAGAACAAACAGATGACCATCTTCAGAGCACAGACCGACTTCAATGGCGAATCGTATGCTGAGGACTGGGGACTTTCCAAAGATAAGAATATACTGGTAGCCAATGTCTTTAACGCCGACTCCCACTGGCGGGTTGTAGCAATAGAAGATGGCAAGGAATACCGGATGCACCGCATCAGCAGCAAAGGTCAGGATGCCTTTGCCGCTGGCTATCATCATAAATACAGCGAATCAGTATCCTATCGTTTTGTGAGCAAGGGCAACAGTTATCTGCTCATGAACCATCTGTATTATTATGTCCCAAAGAATCCGAATGCCAGAATAACAATCAAGGCTTCAGACCCTTATGGTCATACATTTACCGCAGAGAGTACCGAAGCGGTCAGTGAGCCTTTCTTCAATTACGCTCACTACTATGAGCAGGAGAATCAGGAATACAAGAAGGCAAGAAACTCCCTCTTGCGAGATTCTACCATAAACAGGCAGAAGGATTCGACACGGAGTAATCGCCATACAAATACAAAACTATAACCATATAAATTGTTGTGTTTAACTATCTATTTTATAATAAGAGTACGTTTAAAATACTTGGTGGATTCATATATGCCAGTCTTTTGACCAATTCTTTTCAGAAACTAATACTCATGATAGTCAAACAGGAAAGCGGCGCCGCCTGCAAATCCGCAGGAAAGCGCCGCCCATTGTAAACCTATTCTCGTACAAATATGACTTCTTGAAAATAAAACTACTTTGCCTTGATGACGAAGCGGAATTCGCGGTCGCCATAATGCATACGGTATTTCTCCATAGGCTTAGTCATCCAGCTGTCGATGCAACCTAAGCCGTACTGGCGTTGCTGGATATGTACCTGTGTCAAGCCCTTGTCAACCAAATCACCGCTATGCTGTCCCCAAGCATGCTCCTTTTCATCACCAGAATCCAAATCCTTAATAGAATAAGGAATGGCACTGCACTCCATCGGAGCATACCCCTCGAAAGTAATACCCTTGCCTGATGCAGGATTGAAGATGGAGAAATAACGGATATCTGTATGGTTGCCACTCTCCTGAGGACGAATATAAGGATAATACTCATCCTTTACATCCGACTCATATTTGCCAATAAAGGTAGAAGAATGACGGTCGATATAATTCTCCTCCGGGCCACGGCCATAATACTCCAACTTAGAGAATGATGCAGGCAAATCCAATACCATACCATATCGGAACAAGTCAGCTATCTTAGCCGCTTTATCCGTGGTCATCTTCTCGGTAACAGAAACCTCACCTACCGCATTGATGCGATAACGAAGTACCAACTCAGCCTTCACCTCAGGCATTTCAAAGGTAGCGGTCAAAACAACACTATCCTTCATCTCACTCTTGTCGAATGACTTCAAGTTCATTACAGGATTTTTCCAAACCTTCAACTCCTTCTGCAAAGAAGCACCATAATCATTATCAGTAGGAGCACGCCAGAATTCAGGCTTCATGCTCTCGCGGAATTTCAAGATAGGCTCACCGTCCACGTCAAGATAGTCTATCAAACCCGTCTTTTTGCCTATAGTAACCGACATTCTCTTGGCAGAAACCTTCACATAGCTATTGGTTTCCTCTAACTCTATATTGCTGGTACTCTGGAGTTTCCCTTTCTTACCAGAAATCTTAGTAGAAGTCGCCGCAATAGGAGTATCTACCTTATCAAACTGATATTCATTGATGACAAACTGCTGGCGGGCTATCACCTGTCCTTTCTCTATCAATGGTTCTGTACCATCGCTGGCAAAGGCAAAATTGACTGTAATTTCCTTCTTACCATGTTCAGACTCTGCTTCAGCAATAGCATACTTCAAAGCATCACTCTTCACCATTTTAGTAGTCTGAGGAGCAATACCCTTAGTCTCAGGAATCTCAACAGTAGATAACTTCACGCCATTGGCATGGATAGTTGCAGTAAGGTGCAGGTCGTCAATATTCTTGAAGAAATTCTCATTATAGATATTGAAAGCACCATTCACGGCATCCAGATCCTTGATCCATACATTCTGATGCCAATACTGGATTTCGTAGGCATGCGGATTCAAACGGCGGTCTGGAGCAATAATACCATTGCAATTGAAGTTGTAGTCACTGGCAGGATAACGCCCATAGTCGCCACCATAGGTAAAGATTTCCTTGCCTGTAATCGGACTCTTGTCACGCAGACCCTGATCTACAAAGTCCCAGATGTATCCACCCTGATACTTAGGATATTTGCGAATCAGATCCCAGTACTCCTTGAAACCGCCCTCTGAGTTACCCATCGCATGAGCATACTCACATTGGATATAAGGTTTTACGCCATCACTCTTGCAATATTTCTCACTCTCCTCGTAGTCGATGTACATCGGACAATGAATATCTGTCTTACTGTCATATCCACCACGTTCATACTGCACAGGACGAGTCTGATCATAGGCTTTCACCCAGTCATAGGTCTTCTCGAAGTTGATGCCATAGCCACACTCATTACCCAAACTCCATACGATGATGGAAGGATGATTGATGAAAGTCTTCACATTACCCTCGTTACGCTCGATATGAGTCTGGAGGTATTCAGGGAACTTGGCGAGAGATTTCTCATCATATCCCATACCATGAGATTCAAGGTTTGCCTCAGCAGTCACATAGATTCCATATTCATCACAGAGGTCATACCAGCGAGGATCATCAGGATAATGACAGGTACGAACAGCGTTGATATTCAACTGCTTCATAATCTTAATATCCTGAATCATGCGCTCCACGCTGACCACATAGCCACCATCAGGATCTATTTCATGACGGTTAGCACCCTTGATCAGGACAGGCTTGCCATTGACCAGGAGCTGTGCATTCTTGATTTCCACATTGCGGAAACCTATCTTTTGAGGAATAACCTCCGATACACCCTGCTTATTTTTCAAAGTAATGAATGCCTTATATAAATAAGGTGTTTCTGCAGTCCATGCCTTCACCCCTGGCACCTTAATAGTACCCTGTACACCTGAAGCCTCAGCAATCTTCTTGCCATCCTTATCACACAATGTAAGAGTAACATCAGTCTTACCACCCTTCAAGGCTATCTGATAGTTCAGGACACCATCCCGGTATTGATTTTCCAAACCTGCATCCAGACGGATATCAGCTGCATGAACTTTCGGACGGGCATAGAGATATACCTCACGGGCAATTCCTGTAAGACGCCAGAAGTCCTGATCCTCAAAATAAGAACCATCACACCAGCGCATCACCTGCATAGCAATGAGGTTCTTGCCTGGTTTCAGATATTTGGAGATATTAAACTCTGCAGCCACCTTGCTGTCTTCGCTATATCCCACATACTTGCCATTCACCCAGAGAGTCAAATTGCTGGTAGCAGAACCTACATAGAAATATACATCCTTTCCCTTCCAGTCCTTAGGCAGGTCAAAGGTGCGGCGATAGGAACCCGTATAGTTGTTGAGTTCGCTGATATAAGGAGGATTTGGGTCAAACTGGGTAGCCCAGGCATAACCGATATTCTTATAGGTAGCGTCGCCATAGCCATTCAGTTCAAACAAGCCCGGTACAGGAAAATCCTTCCATTGAGAATCATCAAAGTTGGTAGCGAAGAAATTGACAGGACGCTTGTTGTAGTCCTTGACGAAATTAAATTTCCAAGTGCCTTCCATCGAAAGGTAGTTGGCTGAATTTTTCTTCTCGAAAGCCTGAGCCTTATCCTGATTCTCGAAAGCAAAGAACGCAGCACGGCGAGGAGCACGATTCTGCTGATTGACATCTACATTATGCCATCTGTTGGCATCTTGCGCCCTTACTTCGCCATGCCCATTAAGAACCATGGCACCCAATAGGGCAAGAAACATGAAATTTCTTTTGTTCATATTCATGAATATTTATGATTTAAAAACAGGTTTTACCTTATTATATATTTAATGGAACAGTTGACTATCTTCAACATCCGCAAATTCCTTGGAATTATCCTTGCGCATCTGCAGGTTGAGTCCGTTCCACCAAGAAGGCCAGCCACCAGTAATATTGGCTATGAAGACATACTTGATAGGATGTAACCCCTTAGCCAAAGTTACGCAGTTGTCACGATGGGAAATACTCTTCACTTCGCTGGAGTTGTCGATAAGCAACTTACTGTCAATCCAAACCTGGTCGGCACGGGAAGAAACATAATATACACCATCCTCTGGCACCATCACATATCCTTCAGCAATAGAAGCATAACCATTCTCTCCACGCAGAGTGCGAGCATCGTCAGCCTGCTTCAATTTCATTTCGCCAAAGTTGCGGATAACAGAATTTTCCCAGACGCCATCCGTCCATTCTAAGTCATTCACATGATGATAATACCCCTTGATACGCTTCATCTCCAAACCCGGCTTTACATCTTTCACTTCAACAGAAGGAGCATAATTCTGTTTCTCCACCTGGATGGTTCTGATGCGACTCATCTTACCAGAAGGCAAAACCGTAGCAATATTGATGATACAATCATGGTTTACAGGGATAGGAGCAGTATAGACCAGAGACTCTGGAGTAGGCATCGTACCATCCAGTGTATAAACCATCTTCATCGGACGGGAAGTGGTAAAGGTTACGGTAGTATCCTGGGTAATCACCACTTTATCGCAAGATCCGTATGGCTGCTCCGGCAGAGGAAGATGATATTTGATACAACGTTCATCAAGTCTTACGAGGTTAGCATCCACTCGTTTGCAGAAATCCGTAAAGTTCTTACGACTCAATGGCGACCAGGCAACCTCAGATAGTGCCAGGGCACGAGGATACATCATATACTCCATCTTGGCATTGGAATACATATATTCAGACCAGTTGTTGCATTGCACACCCAAAATATGATTATCAAGTCCAGCCTTGCGGATTACATCAGGAACAGGGTCGAAACTATAGGTTTTGGCCAGATAGACAGGACTGCTTGGAATCGTGATTGGTTCTATCTTACTGTCGCCCTGATAATGGTCAAGGTAAAGACCACCAGAACCAGGAGTCATGATAACATCATGCCCTTGCTTAGCAGCTTCGATACCTCCATCAATACCTCGCCAAGACATGACGGTAGCATTCTCACTCAATCCACCTTCCAGAATTTCATCCCATCCGATGATTTTCTTACCATACTTCTCCAGCATCTTTTCTACACGCTTGATGACGTAGCTCTGCAGTCTTTCCTCTGCAGAGTGCTTGCCATCGCCCTGAAGATGCTCGTCAACAATACGCTTCTGACAAGTAGGGCAGGTTTTCCAACTGTTTTTCGGGCACTCGTCGCCACCTATATGGAAATATTTGCCAGGGAAGAGCGGCACCATTTCCTTGAAGATATCATCCAGGAAATGGAACATCAATTCCTTACCAGGACACATCACGATGTCCTCAATACCCCAAACCATTCTTGGAGTCCATTGTTCTCCCTTACAGGACAATTCCGGATAAGCAGCAATAGCCGCCATCATGTGTCCAGGAAGATCCACCTCAGGAATCACCGTCATATAGCGCTTGGTAGCATAATCCACGATATCCTTAATCTCCTCCTGTGTATAAAAACCTCCATAGATAGAGCCATCGCCTTCCTTGCGATAACCACCGATAGAAGTCAGTTTAGGATATTTCTTGATTTCAATACGCCAGCCCTGATCTTCCGTCAGATGGAAATGCATCGTATTGACCTTGAGAGAAGCCATCAGGTCAATCTGCTTCTTCACATTCTGTACAGTAATGAAATGACGGCATGGATCGAGATGGAAACCACGATAACCGAAACGAGGATAGTCTTCGATATCACAACATTGTGCCACCCATTTGACTCCCTTTACCAGAAAAGTACTTTCCACTTCCGCAGGCAACAGCTGCAGGAAGGTCTGCATACCATAGAAGGCACCCTTACCTGTCTTAGCTTTGATAACCACTCCCTTGGCAGTAACCTGAAGGCGATAGCCCTCCTCATTCATTTTCATCGAAGGGTTGATAATGATAGAGATATTTCCCTTCTTGTTGCCCACATTGACCTCATATCCAGTAGAAGTCTTGAGCTTGCCTGCCAGATAACCAGCTATCGCTTTACCTTCCTCTGTATTGTAGGAAATACCAAGGCTGGAAGGAAAAATAAATTCTCCACGCTGTTGGGTGAGTTTGACTGGTGTTGGAATCACATTGACTTCTGCAGCCAAAGAACACACAGGATTCATCCCCAAGTAAACCATGAGGGCGAACGCTGGAAATAGTTTTTTAATCTGATTCATATCGTATTCAGTTGTTAGTTTGATCTAGTTATTCAAATATGAGGTTTTAATCTTTCTAATATCTTTTATTAGTTGCCAATATTTTAATAAAATATTTTATTTTGCAAAGATATATGTTTTTTGTGTTACTTCAAAGGTTTTATGGTTAATAAATCTAAAACACCAATACTTTTCGTATCTTGTCATCTTTATGCAGATAAGTGTATATTTACCATATTATCAGATATTTACGTGTAAAGGAACAAAATAACTCACGGAAAGAGTGAGACTATTTTCTATCATAAGAATTTTAATAAAAAGGACTTTAAGATAGAAACTCTAAAGTTTACTTATATATATAAATAAGGTGTAGGGGCTAAAAAACAGCCTCAAAATAATAAAAAAGCAAAGAAATGAACATATTTAATATTTATTAACTACAAAAAAGTTGCACGTATTAATAAAAGCTTTATCTTTGCAAATAAAAAATATTACTTATGAAACAAGAGATAATAAAATATATTAAGAACATAGGTAAAAAAGCTACTATACCTAAGAAAATCTTGGAGCATTTTATATCTCACGGACAATCCACTATCCCGGAAATATCTAAGAGTATAGGAGTAAGTCTCCCAACCACGACAAGCGCCTTGAATGAGATGATGACAGTGGGAATAGTCAAAGAATTCGGAAAGAAGGAAACTGCCATGGGGCGCATCCCAATGCTTTACGGTTTGAAGCCTAAGGCAGGTTACTTTATAGGTGCCAATCCGGAAATGGACAGTCTGGCACTTTCTGCAAGTGATTTCTGCGGCAACCAGATAGTGGAAAAGACAAAAATTCCCTACTGTTACGAAAACACTCCGGAGAATCTGGAAAAACTCGGAAGCATCATCAATGATTTCATAGACAGTCTTCCTATCAAGAAAGAGGAGATACTGAATGTCTGTGTCAATGTAGCAGAACGCGTTAATCCTTTTGAAGGAACGGCATACAATATGTTTACATTTACCGAAAAACCTTTGGCAACGGAAATATCAGAAATGATTAATTTACCGGTTTGCATCGAAAACGACACCAGAAGCATGACCTATGCAGAATACATCAAAGGCTGCAGTAAAGGAATGAAAGACATTATCTTTGTGAATGTGTGCTGGGGTCTCGGAATCGGAATCATCATAGACGGTAAACTCTATTATGGAAAGTCTGGATATTCCGGTGAATTTGGACATACACCTGGCTACAATAACAACATCATCTGCCACTGTGGAAAAATCGGTTGCATAGAAACTGAAACTTCTGGCAGAGCTCTGAAAAGAAAATTGACCGAAGCACTTCTGGAAGGAAAACAATCCATACTTTCAGACAAGGTGGTAAACAGAAAAGAAGAGTTAAACTTACAAGATATTCTGGACGCCATCGCAAAAGAAGATGTGCTCAGCTTAGTTATCCTGCAACATGTTGCAGATGAACTGGGAAAACAACTGGCAGGAATCATCAACGTCTTCAACCCGGAAATGCTGGTCATCGGAGGCGAAATGTCGGCTACAGGAGATTATCTGACATTGCCTATCAGAATGGGCATCAAGAGATTCTCTCTCAACGTCATGAACGAGGATTCTAAGATTGTAACCTCCGAACTGAAAGGTCAAGCGGGCGTAGTGGGAGCCTGTCTCATGGCAAGATACAGATTACTCTATGCTTAGCAAATACCTCTCTCTGACTGACAACTATATATACATGACTAACAAAAATCAACAAAAACCTGATTAAATATAAATCTATCTCTCTATATATAAAAGGTATGAGAAGATACATTGTGTACGAGAAAAAATAACTTAAACCGAAACAACATGAGAAAATGCTTTCTGATTGCCATGATGTTGGGAATCTCAACACTGGCAATTTCGGCACAAAAGACATCCAAGTCACTGGAGCCTGTGCAACCAACTCCTACTACCAAACAGGTAGAATGGCAGAAAATGGAAACATACGCTTTCATCCACTTTGGATTGAACACTTTCAATGACAAAGAATGGGGATACGGAAACTCGGATGTAAAAACCTTCAATCCCAAGAAATTGGACTGCGAGCAATGGGCAAGAACACTTGCTGCTGCAGGTATGAAAGGGGTCATCATCACTGCAAAGCACCATGATGGCTTCTGCCTTTGGCCAACCCATACGACAGATTACTGCATCCGAAACACTCCTTATAAGAATGGTGAAGGTGATGTCGTGGGAGAACTTTCCAAAGCTTGCCAAAAATATGGATTGAAGTTCGGCATATACCTCTCACCTTGGGACAGAAATCAGGCCAGTTACGGCTCACCATATTACCTGAAACTCTACCAGCGCCAACTCAAGGAACTGCTGAGCAACTATGGTGAACTCTTCGAAATATGGTTTGATGGAGCCAACGGAGGAGATGGATGGTACGGAGGAGCAGAGGAAAAACGAACCATCGACAGAAAGCACTACTACGACTTCCCTAAAATCTTCCAGATTGTAGATAGTCTCCAGCCAAATGCCACTATTTTCGGTGATGGCGGACCAGGGTGCAGATGGGTAGGAAACGAAAACGGATTTGCAGGCGAAACCTGCTGGTCTATGATTCCTTCCAATACCGTATATCCAGGCTATAAAAACTACAAGCAACTGCAATTCGGCTGGGAAAATGGTGATCAATGGACCCCCGCAGAATGTGATGTATCCATCCGACCAGGATGGTTCTATCACGAAACTGAGGACAGCAAGGTCAAAACCGTTGACCAGTTATGTGATCTTTATTATAGAAGTGTAGGGCACAATGCCACATTCTTGCTTAATTTTCCGGTAAATAAAGATGGGCTCATTCATCCTATTGACTCAGCCAATGCAGTCAACTTCCACAAGAAGATACAGCAAGAATTGTCCAACAATGTCTTGAAAGGCATCACTCCTAAAACGGATAGCCAACAAGGCAAAAACATTGGCAAAAACATGACCGATGGGAAATACGACACCTTCTGGGCTTCGAAAACGATCAAAGGAGCAAGCATCGAATTCCGTCTGGGCAAGACACAAGAAATCTCTCGCCTTATGCTTCAGGAATACATCCCATTGGGACAACGGGTAAAAGCCTTCACTGTCTATTATCTCCAAGACAAGAACTGGGTGAAACTCAATCAGAAGGAAGAGACAACGACAATCGGCTACAAGCGCATTCTCAGATTTGACAAGATCAAAACCAATGGTCTTCGCATCGTATTCGATGATGCCCGAGGTTGCCCTTGCATCAATAATATTGCTGCCTACTAAGCAGATAGAAATATCTGTCAGGCAGATATAAAGCAAAAATAAAAAAGAACAAAATTATTATCTAAATAACTAACGTAAACAATTACACCTATGAACAAAAAAGTGAATTTTTATTTCGCGGCTCTTTTAGGTACTATGTCACCTCTTTGCGCCGTTCCAGCGTTAGCAAGCCAAAGCTTGATTGCAACTGCTACGCAACAGCAAAATTCCTGTACTGGTAATGTCATCGACCCTGCTGGCGAACCTCTTATTGGCGCTACCATTAGAGTTGATGGACAGGTAGGCGGTACTGTTACCGATATCGATGGTAACTTTACGCTCTCTAACTTAAAGAAAGGTGCCAAACTGACCATTACATCTATTGGCTACAAGGCGCAGACTGTAACATGGAATGGTGCTCCATTGAAAATCACCATGCAAGACGATGCCAACATGCTCGAAGAGACTGTAGTCATCGGTTATGGTACAGTAAAGAAGGCTGACTTAGCAGGTTCTGTTGCAGTATTAGACGGCAAGAGTTTCAAGGACCAGCCTGTTGCACGTGTTGAGGATGCCCTCAACGGACGTATGTCTGGTGTGCAGGTAATGTCAAGTGGTATTCCTGGTGGAGCCATGAAGATTCGTGTTCGTGGTACCAGCTCAGTAAACAAGAGCAACGACCCTCTCTACGTAGTAGACGGTATCGTTCGTGAGACTGGTCTTGAGGGTATCAGCCCTGAAGATATCCAGAGCATTCAGGTATTGAAGGATGCTTCTTCTACCGCTATCTATGGTGCCCGTGGTGCCAATGGTGTTGTGATGGTACAGACCAAGAGCGGTAAGGCTGGTGCTACACAGGTAACATTCGATGCAA
>ERZ1023886.209-NODE-209-length-26016-cov-32.105350_pt1 | contig 26016 bp, 20 predicted proteins | sample MGYA00380395_ERZ1023886 | MGnify/ENA primary metagenome ERZ1023886 (study PRJEB33179, sample SAMN07449002) | human gut metagenome | biome: Human-gut; feature: Human associated habitat; material: Faeces | host: Homo sapiens | place: India: Bhopal | collected... | reverse complement strand
AACAGACCGGTTGGCAGGGTTAAGTATGCGCTAAATTAATTCCGCCAACGGGTTATTATATAAAGAATTCTTTTCATAGACTACTTTGTCTTTATGTTGTATAAGAATAACTATATTTACGTATTTTTGCAAGCTTTATCGAATCGATAAAACTTGCAAAAAAATTATTACTTAACCTTTTGATAAACCGTCGTATCGCCTAATTTAGACAACAGAGTTATTTTCGTACTGCTTATATCAACTATCTTGAACCAAAACACACTATTGTCAACATACTGGATAATATAACTACCCTTTCGACTCTTTCCTATCTGTGAACTATCAAATGTTTTGGGAATAGAAGAAGAGAGATAATACTTTAAAGGGAATTGAAACTCCTTCTTGTTTTTCTTAAACTTTGTTGTCGTCGTACGAGTAGTCATCGTGAAAGACATACCTCGTTCACAATAATCAGAAACAGGGCTTACTAATTTCCATTTTGTATTAGTCAATTGACCCAAAGATACTGTTTGTGCATGACATGCCATGCTCAAAAGTAATGTGAAAGCAACAGCCAAATAACTTCCCATCTTTACAAGACAATTAATAGTTACTTTTTAGAGTAGCAAAATGTACCTCCCAACTTTGAATGTAAGATAAGCTCGTCCTTGGTAAGTTTTTGAATCTCAAACCAAAAGACCTCACCAAACACCTCCTGTATGATATATTTTCCCTTGCTTTCTTTGCCTACAAGAGCTTTATCAAACACCTTTGGAATTGTTGGAGAAATATAGTAATCAAACTTATTATTATAAGTCTTTTGCTTTTCCACAAAGAAAACTTTATCAGTTTTATGGGATAAAGTAAAGGCAATAAATTTCTTGCAACCGTCACAATTAGGAGAGCGCAATACCCATTCTGTATTACACAAATCTGTTGTCGACACTACTTGCGCCAAACAGTTACTGACTATGCTGATAAGCATTAAGATAAAAAGTAATTTCTTCATATTTTATTAATCATTCTTTTTAATGATTTTTTACAGAGATAGTTCTTTTTCTTGATTTCAAGACTTGACTCTTTCTCTTATTATTCTATCACCCATTCCAGGGTACTTACTTTTTCCTTAATTGTATAGTTGATACCTACTTTCACCACAGGTTTGTTTTGCAGGGCAAAGGCATCGGCATACTGCTTGTCGTTGATTTGCTGAAGAGCTTCTTCTGCCGTCTTATTGAACTTCAGTTCCATGATGTAGATGGTGTCGTGCGTCTCCATCGTAATGTTTGTTCTTCCTTTGGCAGTATGTTGCTCTACGAGAATGCGGAAATTGGTGAGCAAGGCAAACATGATGTACATCATCTGTTGATAATGCCCCTCGTAGTTGGTATTATCGCAGTAAGGCACCGTCTCAAGGAAAGTCTTGAATAACAGTAGTGCTTCGTCCAATTGTCCCAGGTTGATCAGCTTGGACATCTTGGCGATGGTCGTGTTGCCCATAACCGTCTTGGAAGCCAGGTAGTGAGGGAGAAGACTTCTGTATAGGCCGACTCTGATTTCCTTGTTAGGAAGGGCGAGAGTGTATAGTTCGGTGTCCTCATCGTAATCCTTGATGGTGAAGTATCCACTCTGGTAGAGCAAAGGCATGATGGTGGTCATCGTCTCTGTAGCAGCATCAAAGTCATCCTTGCCTGCTTCCATCTTTTCGCCAAGGTCGATAGGGGTGAAAGCATACTTGCGCATCATGTTGATGAGGTAAGTTGGTGTGCCTGAACCGAACCAATAGGAATCCATCTTTTGCTTGGAAAAGCAGTTCAGTAAACTGAATGGATTGAATATATCTGGTGATGGCCATGCAAAATGATAGCCGTCGTAGTGCTGTTTGAGTCTTTCAAGGGTTTCGTCATGAGACAGGCTTAATTTTTCTGATAGCCTGTCAATATCATCACTCATTTGTGTCATCAACTCTTCCTTGGTTATACCACAGATTCCAGCGTATGGTGTATCCATGCTTATATTTGTGATATTGTTGAGTTCGCTGAAGATACTTAACTGGGAGAATTTGGTGATACCTGTCAGAAAAACAAAACGGAGCATCTTCTCGCAGTCTTTGAGCGGGCTATAGAAGTTTCTCATCACATTTCGCAGAATGTCTAAGGAGGTTCCTTCATGTACAACATCGAGTAATGGCGCATCATATTCGTCGATTAATACCACAGGTTGTTTGCCTGTTTTTTCATATACGGTTTGTATGAGGTTGAGCATACGTATGTTCGGGGCTGGAGAGTCACATGTTATGCCAAACTTCTCTTCATTGGTCTTTAGTATGAAGAGAAGATAGTGCTCCAACTGCTCTTTTTCCATGTGCTTGCCTCCAGCCAAACTGAAGTGGAGCACAGGATATTCATTCCATTCTTTCTCCAACTTTTCGATGGCAAGACCATTGAATAGTTCCTTTTTTCCTTCAAAATAGCTTTCGAAGGTAGATACAAGGAGTGACTTGCCGAAACGGCGTGGTCGGCTCAAGAAGAAATATGTACCATCAGTATGGGTCATACGATAGATGTATTCCGTCTTGTCAACATAGAACCAATCTTCTTTGCGGATTCGTTCGAAAGTTTGTATGCCTATAGGATATCGTTTTCTTGCCATTGTCTCTTGTTCTTGATTTCGAAGGCAAAGTTAAGCAAAATAATCGAAAGTACCAAGTTTGCTATTGTGATTTTTTCTGTGTTTTCCTCCTTATGGGTTCTTAACTAACCAGTCTTAGTCCTCAGAATAGAAAAGAAATGGCTTGCCAAAATCGTCAAGTACTTAAATTAAAAACGGGTCGTTAAGAATATTAAAAGCCAATGGTAAACTTTCTCCTATCTTAGTTGATTGTTCTTGTTCCTATAAGATAATGTTTTGAAGCCTGATGAATTCTTCGTTCAGCGTCTTTGAATGTCCGTTCAACGACGTTGAACGGACATTTAACGTCGTTGAACGGAACTTTCTTCTAAGGGCATATACTTTTTATTCGGTTTAATGGTTTTAGTTGTGTGGTTTAACGGTTTTAGTTGACCACTCTCAGCATTATTTTTAATATGAGTTGACTCGGTTGTTACTTAGTTATAATTTACGTTGACTTACTATTTCTTGTCTGGATGGATTTATCGTGTCCACTTTGGGGAGCTGCTACAACTGAAAGTGTTAAATCTTGGAAAAACGGACAAAATGCCTCCGTTTTATATTAGATAAACGGACAAAGATATGATTAAACGTAAGATAGACAGATATTTAGCTGACCATCGGTCTTTTGTCAAGTCTTTATGCGAATATTTGGGTTTATTTCTTGTATCTGTCGAATAAATTCTTTTTGATTCTGCGGGGATATAATTTTTATCTTTTAGTGAAAATATGATATGGTAAAGAACGAGATAAGCGGCATTCCTCGGATGTGAATGCCGCTTATCATATTTCGATATTTGTCCGAGTTATCTCAGAAAAGAAGTCTTTTCAGTCTTCTCTTATTTCAGATATTCCCCGAAGTCAGTCAGTCTCATATCTCCCTTCTTCAGGAAGGTATCGTGCATGGCGAGGGCTGCCCGCATGCTCTGTGGCTCATGGCCCTTCTCGGCAAACTTCAGATATTCGCGGAGCATAGGGCGATAGTCTGGATGAGCACAGTTTTCGATGATTTCCTTGGCACGGCGCAAAGGACCCTTGCCACGAAGATCGGCAACGCCCTGCTCGGTAACAATGACATCCACATCATGCTCCGTACTATCCACGTGGCTACACATCGGAACGATGGCTGAAATGCAACCGTTCTTGGTGGTACTCTGAGTGGTGAAGATAGAAATGTAACCATTACGCTCGTAGTCGCAAGAACCGCCGATGCCATTCATCAACTTGCTGCCGCAGATATGGCTGGAGTTCTCGTTGCCATAGATGTCGCACTCGATGGCGGTATTCATGGCGATGACACCCAGTCGGCGGATGACCTCAGGAGAATTGGAAATCTCACTCTGACGGATGGTGAGATGCTGCTTGAAATAGTCGATGTCATCATATACTTCCTTCAAAGTATCATTGGTGACGGTGAGGGATGAGCAGGAAGCATCCTTGATTCTACCTTCACGCATGTATTTTACGACAGCATCCTGTACAACCTCGGTATAAACGCTGAATACCGGTACGTTAGGATTCTGACCCAATGCCTCGAGTACGGCATTGGAAGTAACGCCTACACCGCTTTGGAGTGGCAGGAACTGTGGAGGAATATGTCCCTTCTTCAGGTCGCTGACCAGGAAGTCGGCCACATTATGACCCATCTGTTCTGTGATAGGGTCGAGCGGCTTGAAGGCACGAGCCTCTTCCGGGATATTGCATTCTATCACGCCGACAATCTTATGGGCATCAATCTCTACATACTCTTTACCGATACGGTCGCCTACGTTCATGATAGGGATAGGTGTACGGAACGGGCATTCTGCTATTTCATAGACATCATGGAGATAGCGGGATGCTGGACTGTGGAAGGTATTCTTCTCGATGAGCACCTTCTTGGCAAGGCGTACGATGGTAGGAACGATACCGCCGGCAGAAGTAAGGAATGCCTTGCAGGTGGTTTCGCCTTCTTCCAGATCGCTCACCTCGATGATGGCAAGGTCTATCTCGCCATAGAAGCCACGGCGCAGACGCTCAGCCATGTGACCGAGGTGCATATCCTCGTAGTCGATTTCGCCCAGATTGGTATGGGTGCGGAAATCCTTGTTGGTAGAAAATGGCGCACGGAACTTGATGGCATGGGCTGCTGCCATGTCACCCTCGATACTTTGCGAGGTAGAAGCTCCTGTCAGGATGCCCACCTGGAATGGTCTGCCTGCTTCATGTTCTGCCACGGCTCTCTTGGAGAGTTCGCGGAAGGTAGCCTTAGGCACGCCGTTAGGTGTGAAACCACTTAGTGCTATCGTGTCCTGATCCTTGATCATAGCTGCGGCTTCGGCAGCTGAAAGTCTTGTATATGTCATTTTCTTCTAACTTAATACTCATTAGCGGAACTTATAGCCGCCTTCTTGACAATTGATAACTGTTTGCGGCTGCAAAGTTACACATTATTTTCGATATAAGCTAATAATTTGATAATTTTATGCAAATACAAGGCAAAAAACTTACAAATTGTGAATAATTATACAAAAATCACTTACTTTATGAAAAAACAGTGTTATGCCAGTGCCTCCACTTTCCAATCGTCGATGCTTCTTCGGTCTTCCGAGAAGTTGATGCCCACCTTATATTTCTTTCTGCTGTCATCGGCGAAGGCTGCGAGATAGTCCTTGCTGTCGATTTGCTCCATCGCTGCCTCAGCATCCTTCTTGTATTTCAGTTCCAATATATAGACGCTGCGCTTGGTTTTCAGCACCATGTCGATTCTGCCATCAGATGTTGGCACCTCTGGAGTAACATCACATCCGAGGATTAACAATATGGTGTAGAGCACGGCTTGGTAATGACGTTCGTTGTTGTTGACCAATGTATATGGGAACTTCTTGTAGAAAGTCTGGAGATGAGAGAGGAATGCCTCCATATTGTCCTCGGCACTCAGGATGAAGTTCTTTGCCCATGCCATATAGATAGCATCACGGTCGCCCATGCCGTCTGGGGCATAATAGCGGAAGAGGCTGTTGGAGAAGCCCTTGCGCACCTCTTCATTAGGGAAGGCAAGTTTGTATAATTTCGCCAAACGATTGTATGACTTGATTGTGAGATAGCCGCTTTGGTATAATACCGGCACAGGGTCAACAATCTTCTCTGTTGGAGTATCGAAGCGGTCGGAGGTTGTCCAAATGTCGTCCAACTGGAGCATATCGACATTTTTCTCTTGAAGCAGTTCTATCAGGAAGGTAGGAGTACCCGTAGAGAACCAATAGCTATCAAACTCATGGGTCTCTAAGCAATTGAACATGCTGTAAGGATTATACATATCGGCACCTTTCCCACTAAAGTGGTAGCCATCGTAATTATATCTCAGCTCAGCTAAGGCCTCCTCGTAGTTCATATCATTGGCCTGCGCCAATTCCTCTATGTCATCGTGGAAATTTTCCAAGAGCTCTTCCTTGCTGATGCCACAGATAGAACTGTACTTATCCCACATGCTAATATTCGTGATATTGTTCAGTTCGCTGAAGATACTCAACTGGCTAAACTTGGAGATTCCTGTTAAAAAGACAAAATGAAGATTGTTCTCTTCTGACTTCAAAGGGCTGAAGAAGTTGCGCATGATGTCACGTATCTTATCCTGCAAGTCCTTGTCTTTCATAGAGTCGTGCATCGGCGTATCATATTCATCGATGAGCACAACCACATTCCTGTCGGTCTTTTGCTTGGCGGCATTGATGATGCGAATCAATCGGACATTAAAAGCCTCGGTACTAACAGAAGTTATTTGGTATAAATCCTCGTAAGTTTCAAGAATCTTATCAAGAGTTTCTATCAGGCTTTCCATATTATAGTATTTCCCCTTGCTAAGATCAAGATGGATAACGGGGTGTTTCTCCCAATCTTTTTCCAAGGCTTCCAGCTTTAGTCCTTTGAATAGCTCTTTCTTTCCTTCGAAGTAGGCTTGTAGGGTTGTGACAAGGAGTGACTTTCCGAATCGTCGAGGACGACTCAGAAAGCAATATTTCTTCTCATGCACCAAGTCATAGATTAAGTCGGTCTTATCTACATATACATAATTTCCCTCTATGATATTCTTGAAAGTCTGTATTCCGAGAGGATATCTTCTACCTTTCATAAGCTATTCCCTTTAATTATGGTGGCAAAGTTAAGGTATTTTTCTTGATTAACCAAGCTTTTTGTAGCCTTTTAGCCCGATAACTCGAAAAATCACCTTAAATGTCTCTATTTTTGAATAAAAGTTGTACTCTTGCAAGGCACTGTGATGCCGCTCGAAGTTAAACATGGTTAATAAAAAGTTATAAATATACAAGGAAACGGAAAATTTTGTATTTTTGTAAAAAGAATACTCATTAAAGTTACACTTATGGGAAAAGAAAGTTTATTAGGCATCTTTTTGTTCTTTCCATTGGGCAACAGTGCCCAAATCTATTATTCATACGACTTCCGTGGCAATTTGATTTCTATGCGAGGGTCATCTTGGGGACATCTACAATGCAAGTTTCTGATTCAGATGCTTACGTTGTAGATTCCACTTTCATACAGATTTCTTGGGTCACCTGCAAAAGTTCGCTACGCTCCAAGTTTGGCTAAATATTAATTCAGTGAACACTAATTAGTTAAAATATAAATGATGAAACAGATATTATTACTCTTCAATTGTTTACTCGTCTTTCTTCTGTGCTCTTGTGTGGATACAGAAAAAAACAAAAAATTTATGCAAATAAAAACATCTTATAATGGAGAGCCTTTTGTGTATATAATTCCTAATGAAAATCCTTTGTCATGTTTTTATCTTGAAAAGGAAAAGAATGGTATGTATGCATTATATATAGGACACATGTCTATAAAATATCTACAACGAGTATGCATTCGTAAGGAATATTATAAAGTAGAAAAACTAAGGGCGGATGAAAAGGTTCATTACCCAACATATAAGGCTATCTTAGAAAGACTAAATTCTTATTTATATTTCATGTCTGACAAAATCGAATTAGATTCACTTACGCAGATAAACATCCGTACTGGGGATTTAGCAGAACTAGCAATTGACTTTTCATATAATTGGGAAAAGAACAACGATATTTTAAAAGACAGAACGGATTTTGATCAATTCTCTATTGCAATCAATCAGACTTCTTTAAACAAAGACATTAATAGTATATTGGAAAAGTATTCACTGAGAGTTGATACAATAACATCAGGTATAGAACCGAAGGCTTTGGGAATTCCATTAGAGGAGTTTGCTAAGAGTCGTGGTATAAAAAAAATGAATCAGAACATGCCTAAGATAATAACAGATGCCCCAATTAGGATCACCTGCAAAAGCGTAAGGATGTGATATACTAAAATTTGCTGTACATGAGATAATCAGCAAATCTCTGGGGGTACCAGTGTATTTTGCTGATGGTGAATGAAATTATAATAGCGATGAAAAAATATATATTCTTTTGTGGGATTATTGTATTGCTTGTACTGAATGTAGCTTGTGTTAATAGGACTAAAAGGGATGTCATTTCTTTTCCTGTTAATGCAACAGAAACTGTATATTGTCTAGACAAGGATACACTATATAATACGGATGTGTATTTGGTGTTTGATAAAAAGGACAATGGGATGATTGTCATTTCTTCTATTATACCAATTGAGTATTATATGATGGGGAAGTTGAAAATTGAAAACTACAAAAAGTTTGCAAATTCTAAGTTTCCAGATACAACGGAATTTCTATGCTGTCTCCAAGAAAGCATGGCTAAAGCTTGCAAGAAATATCCTTTAGATTCTTTGAAATACATTTATTGCCACACCTTTGATTTTCCCGACGAAACTGTAGAGTTATCATTAGCTATGGATACGGTAAAACCAATAGAACGCATGGAAGATTTTTCCAGATGGGAAAGACGAGTCAATTCTTTGTTAAGAGCATCTGGATTTTATAGTAGCTTGGATACTGTTCTCAGAGATTATCATTTGAGAGTTGATACAATCATGGCTAAAGATGAGAATGGGGAAGTTGAATTTATGAATTTAGATAAAGAAAGCTTTTCTAAAAAATATACTTTAGGACATCATTCTAAGATGCCTAATGCCATTGTGGGAACTATCCTTACAGTGGTAATAACCCCTTTCGACTAGATACAGGTTCTCCTTTTTACTAGATTCTTTTAACCATAAAATGCCTTTTTGACTGTAAGTATGTTAAAATTACTACTTAGAGCCACTTTCTTACCCATCCGTTTGGCTTTAAGTGGTATTTTTTGTATATTTACAGCTAAATATAGCAGCATCATGCAGAGAGAATTGACCATGGAAGATCTGTTCCATTGATATTTTCGAGGTATTTAATAACATTTTGTGAATGATTTGTCGGATATCTCAGAAAAATGAGTTAACTTTGCAAACAAATATAAATAATAAAAAGAAAGGTTCATAATAAGATGGAACAGAAATTATTGATCTACAACACTCTCACTCGTACGAAAGAGAGATTTACTCCGCTCCACGCTCCTAATGTGGGCATGTATGTTTGTGGCCCTACCGTATATGGCGATCCGCATCTCGGTCATGCAAGACCAGCCATCACATTCGATATACTCTTCCGCTATCTCAAGCACTTGGGCTATAAGGTTCGCTACGTTAGAAACATTACTGACGTAGGCCACTTGGAGCACGATGCTGATGAGGGCGATGACAAGATAGAGAAGAAGGCTCGCCTGGAACAGTTGGAGCCTATGGAGATTGCACAGTACTACACCAACCGCTATCACGATGCCATGGAGGCACTCAATGTGCTCCCTCCAAGTATCGAGCCTCATGCTACCGGTCATATCATCGAACAGGAGAAGTTAGTGCAGGAAATCCTCGACAATGGTTATGCTTACGAGAGCAATGGTTCTATCTATTTTGATATCGAGAAATACAACAAGGATCATAAGTATGGTATTCTTTCTGGCCGTAACCTGGAGAATATTATCAATGAAAGCCGTGAACTTGCTGGTATCGGCGAGAAGAAAAATCAGGCTGATTTCGCTCTCTGGAAGAAGGCTTCACCAGAGCACATCATGCGCTGGCCAAGTCCTTGGAGCGATGGTTTCCCTGGTTGGCATTGCGAGTGTACTGCGATGGGCAGAAAGTACTTAGGCAACCACTTCGATATTCACGGAGGCGGTATGGATTTGATTTTCCCTCATCACGAGTGCGAGATAGCTCAGGCTGTGGCTTCTCAGGGCGATCAGATGGTTCACTACTGGATGCATAATAACATGATTACCATCAACGGTCAGAAGATGGGCAAGAGCTTGGGCAACTTCATCACTCTGGAGCAGTTCTTCACAGGCAATCATGACAGTCTGGAGCAGGCTTATTCGCCAATGACCATCCGTTTCTTCATCCTCTCGGCTCACTATCGCAGCACGGTAGATTTCTCTAATGATGCCTTGAAGGCCAGTCAGAAGGGATTGGAGCGCTTGATGAATGGTTTGAACGACCTGGAGCGTGTGCCTGTGGCTAAACAGAGCGACGAGCAGGTGAAGAAGTTCGTAGCAGAGCTGCGCCAGCGTTGCTATGATGCGATGAACGATGACTTCCAGACACAGCTTGTCATCAGTTACCTTTTCGAGGCTTGCCATGTTATCAATACAGCTCTTGATCATAAGGCGAATATTTCTGCCGATGACTTGAAGGAACTCACCGAAACGATGCAGCTCTTCACCTTCGATCTTCTCGGTTTGAAGAGTGAGAAGGGTGCCAACAATGATGCACGTGAGGAGGCTTACGGCAAGGTGGTGGATATGGTACTCGACCTTCGTGCTAAGGCTAAAGCAGCTAAGGATTGGACTACCAGTGACCAGATTCGTGATGCTCTTGCTGATGCCGGATTTGAAGTTAAGGACACTAAGGATGGTGTAACTTGGAAACTGAATAAATAGGAAATTGAAGCTATAAGAAATAGTGTCAATTGAAAACAGATGCTATAAAAAAGTATAATAGCCTTCACGCTTTGTGGAGGCTATTATACTTTTTACTCTTTAAACGAGTTGTTTGATGGTATTTCTCACTTTCTCTGCTGATGTGACAAGCGAATTGGATTCATCAGCCCCTTTGGCTCCCATATAAACCTCGTGGTTATAATGTTTCATCTTGCTCACTACATTTACTCTTGCAGAAAAATGGTATTCGTGAATGCCTGTAGCATCGAATATCTGTCGGATGTTTTCCTCGTTGACGCCACTACCAGCCAGGAGCTGGATAGGAGGCAGGGGATATTCTTTCAGTTTCTTTTCCAGCTGGGCAAGCAGGCTGATACCATCTATCGCCTTCGGTTGCTGACCGGAAGTCAGGATTCGATTGCATCCCAAAGAAATAATATCTTCAAGGGCTTTCATGGGATCTGCAGTACGGTCGAAAGCACGGTGGAAGGTTACTGACATTGGGCGTGCCAGCTCCACTAACCTGCGGTTGGCTTCCCTATCAATTTCTCCCTCTTCTGTGAGGCATCCGAAAACGACTCCATCCACTCCCAATTCGCGACAGATGCGGATGTCTTCTTCCATGCGTTCCAATTCTAATGGGGTATAGAGAAAATCTCCACCACGAGGTCGGATGATGACGTGGAGTTTAGTCTTTGTGAGTAATTTGCGTGCCAGTTTTATCTCGCCATACGATGGGGTAGTACCTCCTTCGGGTATTCCTGCGCACAGTTCTACTCGGTCGGCTCCTCCCTCTTGTGCTGCCAGACAGCTTTCTACACTATTGGCACATATCTCAAATTTAAATTCTTCTCTGTTCATATCTTCTTTTTCTATTTATTGATCCATATTGAGTTTTTGGCTATATATCCTTTATGTTGGATGGGATAATCGTAGCAAAGTTACTACTTTTTCACAAAATTCCAAGGCATTTATGGTGTTTTTATCACATTTTCCCTAAAATGATATGACGGATAGTAGCAGTTCCTCAAGATAGGCATGAAAAATCGGGTTATCGGTAGGGTAGTGACTGATATAAAAGAATGCTAAAGGTTTATAAGTTTGAGGACTACAAACTTGTGAACTTCATTTTTATTGCTTATCTTTGCGGTTGGAAAAAATAATCTTAATAAATATGAGAAAAAGTATAGTATCTTTAGCCATCCTCTTCTTGGTTTCTTGGCAGGCGGTGATGGCCAACTGTTTGTCGGTGGATGCACATGACAAACCCCATTTTATCTCAGACGGGGCTTATCGCTCTAAGGTGGAAAATGCTTTCGAGAGTAAGATGAAACTCGTGGGCAGGCAGTTCTATCAGGTGAAAGGGATGAACGTCTATGGTACAGTCCTGAAGAAAAAGGGGGCTAAGGAGACGATGGAGGTCACTAAGCAGAAACTGACGACTGAGGAGCAGGAGGCCCTGCAATTCCTCTATGCCTATATGCCAGTAGCTGACGTGACAGACTATCCTACAAGTTTCTTCCTGGAAAATGTCCGTACGAGCTTTGAGGCAAGGAAGGAAATGGCTTGGGGCAAGGACATACCGGAGTTGCTGTTCCGTCACTTTGTGCTTCCTATCCGTGTGAACAATGAAAATCTGGATGATTCCCGAATGATATTCTTTAAGGAACTGAAAGAGCGTGTGAAGGGGATGGGCATGAAAGATGCTATTCTGGAAGTCAACCATTGGTGCCATGAGCGGGTGACCTATCAGCCTTCCGACGGTCGTACTTCTGCTCCTCTTGCCACGATCCGTTCTGCATACGGAAGATGCGGCGAGGAGAGTACTTTTACCGTGGCAGCTTTGAGAGCAATAGGCATTCCTGCCAGACAGGTTTATACGCCTCGCTGGGCGCATACTGACGACAATCATGCCTGGGTAGAAGCATGGGCTGACGGTAAATGGTACTTCTTAGGCGCTTGTGAACCTGAGGCTGTGCTTAATCTGGCATGGTTTAATGCTCCCGCATCGAGAGCCATGCTGATGCATACGAAGGCGTTTGGCGACTATAACGGACCGGAAGAGGTAATGCTCCGCACGTCCAACTATACAGAAATCAATCTGATAGACAATTATGGCTCCTCTGCCCGTATCGACTTCTCTGTAGTTGATGCTGAAGGTAAGCCTGTAGAGGGTGCAAGAGTGGATTTTAAAATCTATAATTATGCAGAGTTTTGTTCTGTCGTGACGAAATATACGGCTCAGGATGGCAAGACCTTTCTTTCGGCTGGTAAGGGCGATATGATGGTTTGGGCTTCGAAGGATGGTAAGTATGGCTTTGTAAAGGCTTCTTTCGGTAAGGCAAATCTGCCTGGTGAGGAAGGCGAGAAGGCGAGAAAAATGACCATCCGTCTTGACCGGAAGGTTTCTGCTTCGGATATGAACCGTTCTCTTGATTTTTCTTCCGTTAGTTTCCGTGATTCTTTTGATATCGTACCTCCGCCAGAGAAAGCAAATATTCCTGAGGTTTCGGCAGAGGCGAGAGCGAAGAACCTGGAGCGATTCGCTTATGAGGATTCTATCCGCCATGCTTATCTGGCTACTTTCTATAATAAGGAGACGGCTCTGGAGGCATTGCAGAAAAATGGATTGCTTGAGGAGAAGTATTTGACGAGAAACGGGGTTCCTACTTGGATGGTAAAGGGAGAAAAAGTGGACTATCAAAATGCTCAAAAGTTCTCTGATAAAGCTCAGAAGTTAGTGGATTTCCTTGTTGGTTCTTGGGGTAATCACGAAGTTATCCTCAAGTTTCTGATGCTTCATCAGGACAATCTGAGTCGGGCTATAGATTTGCTCAGTACGCTGAGTGCCAAGGATTTAAGGGATATGCAGATGGATATTCTGGAGGATCATTTCAATGCCCATAGCAACCAGTTGTCTCCTCGTGTGGAGGACGAGATGATTATTCGTCCTTTCAAACAGTTCTTTGAGGAGCAATTTGAAAAGATGAAGACCTCTGTTGCTGATGATCGTGATGTGTCTTCCAAGTCTGTAAAAGCAAATAATGCAGCTAAAGCAAAGCAATCTTTGGCTCAAGTTTTCAGACAAGATCCAGCTCGTCTGGTGGAATGGGTGAAGGAGAATATCCGTCTGAACCCTGACAAGAAGGCATTGCAAATCGCCCAGACTCCTATGGGTGTTTGGACATCACGTCTTACGGATGAGCGCTCTCGGAAGATTTTCTTTGTGGATGTGGCAAGAAGTCTTGGAATTGAGGCGAGAGTGGATGCTGTGACCAAGAAATTGCAATATAAACAAGGTGGAGTGAAGGAGGGTTTGCAGAATGACGTCTGGATAGATGTCGATTTTGACGCGAAAGCATCTTCTGCTGCATCTGATATGGAAAAGACAAAGGTACAGTCTTCTCCTAAGGGCTTGTTAAAGCTTGATTATCAGCCTAATGGAGTGGTGGATGATCCTAAGTATTATAGTCATTTCTCTCTTACTCGCATCAATCCTGACGGCTCTACTTCGCTGCTGGAATATCCTGAAGAGGGATGTACTTGGAGTAATACGTTCAAGAATGGAGTGGAATTGGATGAGGGGGATTATGCTCTTGTAACGGGTACTCGTCTTGCCAATGGCGGGGTGTTGTCAGAAATGCAATTGTTTCATGTGAAACAAGCTGAAACCAATGTAGTTAAGATGTTTTTACGTACTTCTGATACCGAGATTACGGTTAAGGGAAATTTTGATTCGGAGTCTAAATTCATCTTGGATGGTAAGGAAGTCAGTCTTTTGAGCCAGACGGGTCGTGGTTATTTCATTACTGGTTTGTTGGGTGTAGGCCAAGAGCCTACTAATCATGCCTTGAAGGATATCGCTAAGGTTGCGCAAGTATTCGAAAAGTGGAATCGTCCTATGGTGCTCCTCTTTGAGGATGAGGCTTCAGCTAAAAAGTTCCGCATTGCCGAGTTCCCGGGTCTGCCTAAGAATCTGATATTCGGTATAGATAAGGAGGGGTCTATTCGGAAGCAAATCGTTGAGAATATGAAACTTACGAATGCCAACCTCCTTCCGATATTTATGATTTCTGATACATTCAATCGTGTGGTTTATTTCTCACAGGGTTATACTATCGGATTGGGTGAGCAGTTGGAAACCGTAATCAGGAAATTGTAAATCCGCAGTGCTGATGATTTGAAACTATTATTGTTTGCTGGTTCTGAAATTTGCTTGTTGGCAAGGACGCCTGTTTACACAAATTTCTGAAATATAAAAAGGAACTTTGGAGTTATCTTATTCCAAAGTTCCTCTGTTTTTTATAGGTTTCTTTTGCCAAAAGTTCTTTTTTCATTCATGTTTAGAACTTATAATCTAAGTTCCCTTGTTTTAGTGTCATTCTGAGTTGGCATTAATGTGCTTCCAGCCAGTTCTTTCCCCAGCCTGCATCGGCTACTAATGGTACGCTCAGATGATAGGCATTCTGCATTTCCTCTACCACGATTTGCTCTACTTTTTCTTTCTCTTCCGGATAGACGGAGAAATTGAGTTCATCGTGTACCTGGATGATCATTTTGCTCTTGATGCCTTCAGCTTTGAACCGGTTGAAGATGCGAACCATCGCAACCTTGATGATGTCGGCCTCTGAACCTTGGATAGGGGCATTGATGGCATTGCGCTCGGCAAAACCGCGTACTGTACCATTGCGGCTATTGATGTCTGGTAAGTAGCGGCGGCGGTGGAAAATAGTCTCAGCATAGCCTTTCTCGCGGGCAATTTCCTTTGATTTCTCCATGTAGGCCTTTACGCCAGGGAAGGTGCGGAAATAATCCTCAATGATTTGCTTGGCTTCTTTATTTTCTATATTCATGCGCTGCGCCAGACCGAATGTAGTGATACCATAGATGATACCAAAGTTGGCAGTCTTTGCCTTTTTGCGCTGAGTATCAGTAACTTGCGATATTTCTTCATGCCATATTTTGGCAGCTGTTGCGGCATGGATATCGGAACCTTCACGGAAGGCTTCTACCATATTCTTGTCTTCGCTCAAGTGTGCCATAATGCGCAACTCTATCTGGGAGTAGTCTGCTGAAAAAAACAGACAGTCTGGCTCTGGAATAAAGCAGCGGCGTATTTCTTTTCCATCATCATCACGTACAGGAATATTCTGTAGGTTTGGATCACTTGATGAAAGGCGACCTGTGGCAGTAATGGCCTGATTGAATGAGGCATGTATATGTCCGGTACGTGGGTTGATGAGCTTAGGAAGAGCATCCACGTATGTGCTCAGAAGTTTCTTTAAACCCCTGTAGTTCAGAATCTCATCGATGATCGGACTCTTGCTTCTCAACTGTTGCAGTACTTCTTCACTCGTCACATATTGTCCCGTCTTTGTCTTTTTCGGTTTCTCCACAATCTTCATTTTTCCGAAGAGGATTTCACCTACCTGACGTGGAGAGGCTATGTTGAACGATTCACCTGCCAGTTCGTAGATGTGATGCTCTATGTCTGCCAATCTGTTGGTCAAATTATTAGACGTTTCTTTCAGCGTATCAGTATCGATGCATACTCCGTTCATCTCCATGTGGGCCAAAACGGGTACAAGTGGCATTTCGACATTCCAAAACAGATCCTCACAATGAATCTCCTTGAGTTTTGGCTCAAGTACATTTTTCAATCGCAATGTGATGTCTGCATCTTCTGCTGCATATTCATAAACATCGGATGGAGCAAGATCTCGCATCGATTTCTGGTTTCTGCCTTTCGGACCAATCAACTCCTCAATATGGATGGTCTGGTAATTGAGCAAGACTTCAGCCAGATAATCCATGTTGTGGTATAACTCTGGTTGGATGAGATAGTGAGCAATCATCGTATCAAACATCTTGCCTTTTATCTCCACTCCGTAATTCATCAAAACCTCGTAGTCGTATTTGATATTTTGGCCGACTTTCAGAATTTGAGGGTTTTCATAGAGCGGTTTAAAGATGTTTACGAATTTTAAAGCTTCTTCACGATTTGCAGAAATGGCGACATAGTAAGCCTCTTTTTCTTTGACGGCAAAGCTCAAACCTACCAATTCTGCATCAATTGCAGTAGTAGAAGTGGTCTCTGTATCTAAACTGAGAATATCGAATGTCATCAAATAATCACAAAGTTTCTTTGCATCTTCCTTATTTTCAATTAGTTGATACTTATGAGGAGTGCTTTTAAGGGTATCAAAACTCGCGTTTTTTTGAACATCCTGCCCATCGTCTTGCTGTGCGCCAAATAAATCGAGCTCTCCTGTAGGCTTTATTTTCTTTTGTTGAGGTTTTTTAAGAATTCTGTTTGCAAAGCTTTTGAACTCGAGTTCGGAGAAGATTTCGTCCAACTTTTCTTTATCAGGTTCAACCAACTTCAAATCATCCATTTTAATTTCCACAGGAACATCAGTCCGGATAGTTGCCAGGAACTTTGAGATTTTGATATCCTCGATAGCACCTTCTACTTTTTCGCGAAGTTTGCCTTTCACCTTAGAAGAATTTTCAATCAAGTTCTCTACGCTTCCAAATTCATTGATCAGTTTGGCAGCCGTTTTCTCTCCGACACCAGGACATCCAGGGAAGTTATCTGCCGAGTCACCCATGAGAGCCAAAAGGTCAATAACCTGGAGTGGGGAAGCGATTCCGTATTTTTCCTCAATTTCCTTTTCACCCAAGGTTTCATATCCGCCTCCATGTCGAGGACGGAACATATATACATTCTCCCTTACCAGCTGACCATAATCTTTATCCGGTGTGAGCATGTAGGTCTCTATACCTTTCTCTCCAGCTTGAATCGCCACAGTACCAATGATATCATCAGCCTCAAAACCATCTACTTGGAGGATAGGAATGTTGTAGGCTTCGAGTATGTTTTTGATGATTGGTACAGAGAGTTTGATGTCTTCCGGTGTCTCTTCTCGCTGGGCTTTATAGGCAGGAAAAGCCTCATGGCGGAAGGTCTTGCCATGGTCGAAAGCCACTGCGATATGAGTTGGTTTCTCCTTGGTAAGTATCTCGTTGAGGGTATTGCAGAACCCCATGATACACGAAGTGTTAAGCCCCTTGGAATTGATTCTTGGAGCTTTGATAAAGGCGTAATACGAGCGATAAATGAGCGCATACGCGTCTAAAAGGAATAATTTATCCATAATATTCATATTTATGGTGTAAAATTACTAAAAAATTGCCACATTTCACGAATAATTGATTAATTTTGTATCAAATTTCAGAAATTAAGTAGTTTTACTATCACATAATGGATTATTTATCACTTATCAGACAGCCTATTGAGGCAGAGTTGACAGATTTTATTGATTTGTTTAATAAGTCTTTGATGCATAGCGACGGACTTCTTTCGCAGGCTCTTGACCATATTCGACAGCGTGCGGGTAAGCGTATGCGCCCTATGCTTATCCTGCTGATGGCGAAGAATTTCGGCAAAGTTACTGAGGTTACTCAGCATTCAGCAGTCGGTTTGGAACTGCTTCATACGGCTTCTTTAGTTCATGATGATGTTGTAGATGAAAGTGGGGAGCGCCGTGGTCAGGCAAGTGTCAATGCTACTTATAATAATAAGGTTGCAGTACTGGTAGGTGACTTCATTCTCTCTACTGCCTTGCTCCATGTTTCCTATTCTCATTCTGAGGAAATAGTGAGATATCTTGCTGAATTAGGGCGTGTTTTGTCCAATGGTGAGATTCTGCAATTGAACAGTATCAGTAATCAGGAAATATCGGAAGACATTTATTATCAGGTAATTAAGCAGAAAACGGCAGCTCTTTTTGAGGCTTGTGCCGGTATTGGTGCCTTGTCGGCTAATGCTTCACAGATTGCTATAGAGGAAGCCAAGCGATTTGGCCAGAATTTAGGTATTATCTTCCAGATTCGTGATGATATTTTTGATTATTACGATTCTCAGGAGATAGGTAAGCCTACTGGTAATGATATGGCTGAAGGTAAGTTGACTTTGCCGGTTATCTATGCGCTGAAATCTACTGGTGATGAGGAGATGATGAAGTTGGCACGTAAGGTGAAATCTCATGACGTAACCCCTGATGAAATTGCTCGTTTGGTGGAATTTACGAAAGCCAATGGAGGTATAGAATATGCAGATAAGCGTATGTGGGATTTCCATGCCGAAGCCATGAATTTCTTGGACACTTATGTGGAAGATAAGGCCATCTATAACGCTTTGAAAGCTTATCTTGATTTCGTTATAGAACGTAAGGTTTAAGCTCGTACGTTTATTAAGTTTATAGTCGTACGTCATTAGATTTTATAGTCGTACGTTTATAGGGGTTATAGTCGTACGTCTATAGAGTGAGTAGTCGTACGACTATAAGTCTCTAAAAATAAAGGTCTTTCAACTGGCTATATTTGCCGTTGAAAGACCTTGTTTTATCTACGAATCAGTTTTCCCTTTTTAGAAATACTTGATTTCCTTGCCAAGGATTTCGCTCAAGAGGAGGTTGGTAAGTCGAGATGTTCCCAAGCGGAACCATTGGTTGGTTAACCACTTTTCGCCAAGAACTTCTTTTACAATTGTGTAGTAAACGATTGCATCGTGAACGGTGTTGATACCACCAGCTGGCTTGAAGCCAATCTGGATACCAGTCTTCTCATAATATGCCTTGATGGCCTGGCACATCACGTAAGCAGCCTCTGGGGTAGCTGAAACTTTCTCCTTGCCAGTAGATGTCTTGATGTAGTCAGAACCTGAGTACATGGCAAGAATAGAAGCCTTCATGATGTTGCTGCAGTTCTTCAGACAACCAGTCTCCAAGATACATTTCATCTTGTGCTCGCCGCATGTTTCCTTCAGTTCCTGGATGTCAGAGCAAAGGCCTTCGTAATCCTCACTGAAGAACTTGCCAACAGGCATTACGATGTCAACCTCTGTGGCGCCATCTTTAATAGCCAATGCAGTTTCAGCTACCTTTACCTCGATGAAAGTCTGAGAAGAAGGGAAATTGCCGCTTACGACAGCGATTTCTACGCCATCAACTTCCAGACTTTGGCTAATGAGACCAGCGAAGTTAGGGTAGGTGCATACTGTTGCTACATGAGGAAGTTCAGGATAATCCTTGGAGAATTTGTTGACTTTCTCTATCATCTTCAAGATACTTTCCTCTGTATCTTCTGTATGGAGAGATGTTAATTCAACGCTTCCAAAGAGGAATTTCTTCACCTCCATGGTCTCGTTTTCTGCAACTTTCTCGTCAAGGAGTTTCTTTACTTCTGCTGCAATTTCCTCATCGTTAAGGTTGCAATTATACTGTTTGAGAACTGACAAATACTTGTCGTCTGCTTCACTGTATTGTCCTTGTTGCTGTGCAAGAACCTGTTCTTTAATACTGCTCATACTTAATGTTACTTTTTTAATTATTAAAGTTAAGTTTATCTATATGATTCCTTCTATTTCAGGTGTTTTATTTCCTTCAATTTCGGGTATTATATCCCTTTAATTTCAGGTATTATATCCCTTTAATTTCAGGTATTATTTCCCTTTAATTTCGGGTTGTTCTTATGCCTTTCAGAATCCCTTTGGGTCTTCTTATCGAAGCTCTTTTTGAGTTCTTCAGTAAGGTCGATTCCTGTTTGGTTAGCCAGACAAATGAGAACCCAGAGAACGTCTGCCATTTCCTCTCCGAGGTTAGGTTTTTCGTCCTTTTTGAAACTTTGGTCGCCGTATGTTCGGGCGATGACGCGAGCCAGTTCTCCTACTTCTTCTGTGAGACAAGCCATATTGGTTAGCTCGCTGAAATAGCGAACGCCATACTCTTTGATCCATTTATCTACGGCTTCCTGTGCTTCTTTTATTGTCATTTTATTCCTTATTATGAGTGTCCATCATGATGGTAACAGGACCATCATTCAATAATTCAACCTTCATATCAGCTCCGAATTCGCCCGTTCCTACAGGCTTTCCAAGTGCTTCAGAGAGCTTTTTGCAGAACTCCTCATAGAGTGGAACGCTGATTTCGTGTTTGGCAGCTCTCAGCCAACTTGGCCTATTTCCCTTCTTATAGCTGGCGAAAAGGGTAAATTGGCTGATAACCAGGATTTCCCCGTTTATGTCCATGATAGAACGGTTCATGACATGGTTTTCATCATCAAAAACACGCAGTCCTATCACCTTTCTTACTAGCCAATCAATGTCCTCTGAAGTGTCGCTTTCTTCTATACCCAAGAGGACGAGATAGCCTTGCTTGATAGCAGATTTTACTTCGCCTTCAATGGTAACAGAGGCATGTGCGACACGTTGTATCACGATTCTCATGTTATCTTATTCTTTTATATTTATATATCAATTCTTTCTGTTTCTATAATGATTTCAGATGCAAATATACGATATTTATTTGATATTCTTGTCTTTTTCTGTGAAATATTTCACAAGTATTTCCGCTTTATGTGGTCCGAGTACTTCTGTCAGGGTTTCTATACTTGCTTCCTTGACCTTTTTTACGCTTTTAAACTTGCTCAGAAGCGCTTCTTTAGCCTTTGGACCAATGCCTTTGATGTCGTCCAATTCTGAGTGTAAAGCGTGCTTAGAACGCTTATCTCTATGGAAGGAAATGGCATATCGATGTACTTCGTCCTGTATCTGAGTCAAAACCTTGAAAAGCTCACTTTCAGGTGGAAGAGCTATGGTTTTGGGCGGGAAACCGTAGAGCAATTCATTGGTGCGGTGGCGGTCGTCTTTGGCAAGACCTGCAATAGGGATGTCCAAGTGTAATTCGTCTGCTATAACTGCATGAACTACGTCCATCTGACCTTTACCTCCATCCGTAATAATGAGGTCGGGTAAGGGTGTTCCTTCGTCCATCATGCGGCTATATCGACGTCTCACGACCTCTTGCATGGAGGCATAATCGTCGGGTCCTACAACCGTTTTTATATTGTATTTCCTGTAGTCTTTTCTGGAAGGTTTCATACCTTTATATACGATGCAGCCAGCCACCGCGTCTGTACCGGAAATGTTGGAGTTATCAAAGCATTCTATCTGATATGGCAACTTCGGAAGCTTTAATTTCGCCTGTAACTCCTTCATCAAACGGGTTTGTTTCTGCTCTGGATTAAGCTTTTCTGCCTGCTTTAGACGGTCGAACTTATACTGCTTGCAGTTCATTTCAGAGAGTTCCAGAAGGTGCTTCTTGTCGCCTCTCTGTGGTACGAAAAATGATGCATCTTTTAGCTTCCATTCCATCTCGAAAGGAACGATAATCTCTTTTGCGGTGGAATGAAAACGCTCCCTGATTTCTGGAATAGCTGTAATCAAGAGTTCCTCGTCGCTTTCTTCCAGTTTGCGTTTATATTCATAGGTAAAGCTCTGGTTGATAGTTCCATTCTTTACGTGAATATAGTTGATAAAGGCATTCTTGTTGGAGTCATCATTCCCGATGGTGAAGACATCTACGTCTGTAATTGTGTGGCTCACGACCTCGCTTTTGGCCTCAAATTCATCCAAGAGTTGATACTTTTTCTTGTATTCTTCAGCTATTTCAAACTTCAGAAGTTCTGCGTTTTTCATCATCATATCATATAGATATTTGCTCACTTCTCTTGTATTTCCTTTAAGAATTTCGCGAGCTTGGCGCATATTCTCCTGGTATTCTTCGTAGCTTTGTTTGTTGATACATGGCGCACCGCAATTGTGAATATGGTACTCCAGACATGGCTTATATTTACCGACAGCTACGCCTTCTTTTGTGATAGGAAAGCGGCAAGTTCTTGGCTTGTAAAGCTTCTTGATGACCTCAAGAACGGCGTACATGCTGCCAATATGGGGGTATGGCCCAAAGAAAGTCCCCACCTTTTTATTGATATGGCGAGTCTTGAAAATGCGAGGAAAATACTCGTTTGTCACACATATAGAAGGATATGTTTTGCCGTCTTTCAGCAAAACATTATATCTGGGATTATACTTTTTTATAAGGCTATTTTCAAGCAAAAGCGCATCTTCTTCCGTATTGACAACCGTATATGAAATGTCGAAAATCTTAGAAACGAGTACTTTTGTTTTGTATCTATCTACTTCTTTGTGGAAGTATGAAGATACGCGTCTTTTCAGATTCTTGGCCTTTCCTACGTATATAATCGTATGGTTTTCATCATAATATTGATAGCTGCCAGGCTTCTCTGGCATGCTCAATACAATATTCTTAAGTCTTGTGAGTCTTTCCTCATTTTCCTGCTTGGTCATATTCCAATACCTTTATTTATAGGAGTTTAATTGAGTCCTGTTTCACGTGAAACGAATGAGCGCGTCAAACGTACAGTGAAGTGTTCTATAAAACATACTATTAAATATGATGCCAAACCTATATAATGAAACTATGATAAAGGGCGTTTTTTTGTGTTTCAAAACTGTATTTATGCGTACTGAAACATTAAAAAAGCATTCTTCGCTTCTTTATATAGGCTTGGCATAAGGGGGCTATAATTGAAGAAGAGTTGAAACTTCAACGTCTTCATCAAAAATCTTGCGGCCGATGAAATTCTCGTTTACCAACTCGATAATGAAGTTTGCGTAAACCTTTTTAGGATGGAATTTCTTAACCAGATCGCATGCAGCTTTCATGGTTCCGCCAGTGGCAAGTAAGTCGTCATGGAGTAGGACAACATCGTTTTCATTGATCGCATCTTCATGGATTTCGATGGTGTCCATACCGTATTCTTTAGCATAGCTTTCCTGTACGGTTTTGCAAGGGAGTTTTCCAGGTTTGCGGCAAAGAACAACACCTGCGCCAAGTCTGATAGCTAATGCGGAAGACATAACGAATCCACGTGATTCTATGCCAACAATCTTGGTTATACCTTTATCTTTATACAATTCATACATCTCATCGCTAATTTCTTTTAGCGAAGCAGGGTTCTTGAAAAGGGTAGTAACATCACGGAAATTAACACCCTTAATTGGCCAATCTGGTATGCAACGCAGATTGTCTAATAATAGCTGATTGTTCATAGTTCTGTACTTCTTAATTATATGTTTTATTCTTTTGATTATATGTTTTTTTACGTACTTATTTTAATGCTTTTTCTTTCGGATCATATCATTATTTTTAATGCTCTTTTGCTTGAAGGCGAACTTGAGATATTATCGAAACCCATAGCGTTTTATGTCTCTTTTTCGGTGTATCTTTAAGTAGTGTTTCACGTGAGATTAAAGTTTTTCTTTAACCACAAAACACTTGATGAAAGCAATCTTAATTGACTGAAAATCAAAAGCTTTACAATGTTTATGTTCCACGTGAAACATTTTTAAAGATAGAGAGCGTAGAGTTGCGTGAAACTATCTTCCGAGCAAAACGAGCAGGACGTTAATGTCGCTTGGGGATACACCAGGAATTCTACTTGCCTGAGCAAGAGTTTCTGGATTGATATGCTCCAATTTCTGTCGGCCCTCTGTGGAGATTTCGTTAAGCTCTGCATAGTTGAATCGGCCTTTGATTTTGATATTCTCCAGTCGGTGCATTTTGTCTGCAATGAGACGTTCTCTTTCGATGTAGCCCTTGTACTTCATTTTGATTTCTGCAGCCTCCGAAATTTCTTTCTGTCGGTTGGCTGGAGATTCCATTACTTCTTTTAATTCAGGAATAATTTCTGAAAGGTTTTGAAGATTGAGATGTGGACGTGCCACGAGATCGATCAGTTTGCATCCTGCGCGAAGTGGAGTGGTGCCCAGTGCTTCCAGTTTTGGATTGATCTTATCCTTTTTGATTGGGTAGCTCTCACAGAAGTTGATGATTCTTTCGATATTCTCTTTTTTCTCTTGCCACCAGTCATAACGGTCTCGTTTTGCAATTCCCAGTTCGTAAGCTTTCTCTGTCAGTCGGGCGTCTGCATCATCCTGTCGGAGGAGAATTCTGTATTCGGCTCTGGAGGTGAACATTCTGTATGGCTCATCCACGCCTTTTGTTGTGAGGTCATCGATAAGAACGCCGATATAGCTTTCGTCTCTTTGCATTTCAAATGTCTTGTCTCCCACACAATGGAGCGCTGCATTGATTCCAGCAACAGTACCTTGACCGCCGGCTTCTTCGTATCCTGTCGTTCCATTTACCTGGCCTGCGAAGAAAAGACCTTTTATGATTTTTGATTCCAACGAATGCTTGAGTTGTGTTGGATCGAAGTAATCGTACTCAATAGCATAACCTGGTCTGTAAATCTTAGCATCTCTTAAAGCTGGAATTTCATGAAGGGCTTTCAACTGTATGTCCATTGGCATACTGGATGAAAAACCGTTCAGGTACATTTCATTGGTATCTTCACCCTCTGGTTCCAAAAATAGCGGATGCTGTTCCTTGTCTGGGAAAGTGACGAGCTTTGTTTCAATGCTCGGACAGTATCTTGGACCGGTACTTTGAATCTGACCATTATATAAAGGAGAATCAGAAAGTCCGCTTCTCAGGATTTCATGCACGTTCTTGTTGGTGTAGCAGGTCCAGCACGGAAGCTGTTTAAGTACCCGATGTTCGCCCATATACGAAAACTGGTGGAAATCATTATCGCCAGGTTGTTCTTCCATATCCTCGAAGTGAACGCTTCTCTTGTCGATACGAACAGGAGTTCCTGTTTTCATTCTTGCGGCTGTGATTCCCCATCGGGTGATGCTTTCCGTAAAATGGTGTACTGCAGGTTCTGCACATCTGCCACCTTCTACCATTTTTCTTCCTACATGCATCAGGCCGTTCAGGAAAGTGCCTGCAGTAATGATGATGCTCTTGGCATGGAACTCAGCACCCCAGATGGTACGTACACCTATTGCTTCTCCGTTTTCGACTAAGAGTTCGTCAGCCTGATCTTGCCAAATTTCAAGATTGTCGGTGCGGTCGAGGATGCTTCTCCATTCCCAGATGAACTTTCCTCGGTCGCATTGAGCACGGGGACTCCATACGGCAGGTCCTTTACCTATATTTAACATACGGAACTGGATGGCGGTCTTATCGGTTACGATTCCCATTTGTCCACCTAAGGCATCAATCTCCCTTACAATCTGTCCTTTTGCAATACCACCGATGGCAGGGTTGCAACTCATCTGTCCAATCTTGTTCATGTCCATTGTTATCAGGCAGGTCTTAGCCCCCATGTTGGCAGAGGCTGCAGCAGCCTCACATCCGGCATGTCCGCCGCCGATAACAAGTACGTCATAATTGAATGTCATAATCTATACTTTTTCTAATTTTCGGCAAAAGTAAGAATTTAAATTGAAATTTTAGCAAAAATACTTTGATAAATCACGAATTTATAGTAATTTTGCAGCAAATTTATGCAATTATACTTAGAAATGAGGATTGTGATTCCCCATGATCTATGTTTTGCAGGTGATAGATAGATGTAGAATAATAATTTAGTTTCAAACAGTTAAATATTTTAAAATCAATCATTTATGTGGTTAATCAATTCATCTATTGGTAGAAAGGTAGTGATGTCA
>ERZ1023886.207-NODE-207-length-26235-cov-14.882391_pt1 | contig 26235 bp, 20 predicted proteins | sample MGYA00380395_ERZ1023886 | MGnify/ENA primary metagenome ERZ1023886 (study PRJEB33179, sample SAMN07449002) | human gut metagenome | biome: Human-gut; feature: Human associated habitat; material: Faeces | host: Homo sapiens | place: India: Bhopal | collected... | reverse complement strand
AACCAACTTTACAATTAAGACTGAAAGTAGTCAACTAAAAGCGTTAAACTACAGTTTTTCAACTACAAACTTCAGAAAAGCGAGTGTTACCGCAAGCTGGGCACAACGTTACAGCGGTGCGGTAACGATATAACCGGGGCGCGGTAATGGCATTACATGTATGCGGTAAAGCCATTACCACGCCCCGGTCAGCATTTTAGAATTCGGTCTGCATTTTAGAACTTCAGTTTCACACTCGCACCAGCCATAACCCAGATGCCAGGCTGTCTGACGTTGCCCAGGTCGTAGTAATGGTGGTTGGTGATGTTGTCGGCCTTTACATATATATTGTATGTAGGCGCAGTCCACTGCAGACGCACATCCACCTTCGTATACGGATGATAACCGTTCATGCGCTCCTGCCAGCGCAGCGCCCACGACGCCGTGAGCTGTCGCCAGATGCGATGGTCAACCTGCAGCGTAGCCTTGTGGCGCAGATACTCCAGCGCGTAGAGCGAACCGTAGACGTCGCCGTCGGTAGAATGTTTCTGATGGATGAACGCATAGCCCGCCTTTATGCGCGTGATGAAGAACTCAGGCAGCAGTTCCTGCAGATGCAGCGCAGCATCTACGGAGTAGCCCATATTGTCGAGTTTGCCGATGTTCATCGCCTGATACTTCTTGCTCTCAGCCGTAGGATACACCCAGTCGATGATGTCCGTACCCTTCGAGTAGAACCCACTCAGCAGCGCCTCGAAGCCGTGCGTGCGGTAGCGTGCGCCCACCTTGAACGCCTCGTTCTTCTCCGGACGCAGCGCAATGTCGCCCTGCTGCACCGCATTGTTCGTATACAGGTCGGTGTACGTAGGCACGCGCAGCGCGCGGTTCCACGAAGCATACACCTTCCACTCGTCGTTCGGGCGGTAGCTCACGTCCACACCCGGGTAGAGGCGGAACTTGCCGTCGAGCGCCGTGTTGCGGTTGGCGAGCAAGCCAGCCGACAGCGTGAAGCCGCCCACGATGACGTTATGCTCGAGGAAGAGACTCGTATTGGTGCGCTCGCCGAGGCGGTTGTACTTGCGGTCGGTGCCGCTGATAGACACCCATTTGTCCTCCGGCTGCACATCGCCGTACGCCGTACTCAGGATATGCTCGCGGCGCACGTCGACGCCAGCCGCCGTCTTGCCGAGCAGCCACGTAGCATGAGCGTTGAGCGAACCGCCGTAGGTGTCGAGACGGTGATAGTTCTCGCCGGCAGCAGCGCCCTCCTTGCCCTTTATGAGCTGGTAGTGGTCTACATCCTTATGCCAGTAGACCATTGGTGTGAGCACGAAACGGTCGTCAGCCCACGGCTTAATCTCCGCCTGTGCCGACGCCAGGAAACGTCGTGTAGCCTCAAACTGATTATTGTACTTCGCACTGTAGAACGTAGACGCACCGTAGTCCTGCGACGAGAATCCGCCCTGCCACTGCAGGTCTACATAGCGCGACTCCCAACGGCCCATGTAGTAGGCACGACGGCGGCGGAAGTCGCTGTTCTCCGTGCCTCCATCGCTCTGCGTGTAGCCTCCGCTCAGCTTCTGGCGCACCGCACCCGTAGCAAGGTTCACGCTCGCGTCGCCGCCGAACGTGCCGAACGATCCGCCCTCGGCAGCCACCGACACATTGCTCTCGGCGTCCTGGCGCGTAACGATGTTGATGGCGCCGCTGAACGCCGACGAACCGAACACACGTGCCGAAGCACCCTCGAGAACCTCGATGCGCTCAATGTCGGAAAGCGAAACTGGGAAATCGGCAGCGTTGTGACCCGTCTGTGCACTCGAAATATTCATGCCATTCAATAGAATGGTAATCTGGTCGAACGTGCCGCCGTTGATGGAGATGTCCGTCTGTACACCAAAGCCCCCGCGCTGACGGACATCCACGCCCGGAACTAACTTTAAAATGTCGTTGACACTCGCTGCCTCCGCACGCTGAATGTCGTCGCGCGAAATGACAGCCACAATCTTTGCCGACTGCAATGCAGTGAGCGGAGCACGCGAACCCGTTACGAGCACCTCGTCGAGCTTCACCTCCTCGCGGCTCAGCGAGTCGAGAGCCAGAGCCGACGCTACCGGCTTGGTGCTGATGCCTTCTGCCTTGGCGTTGGTGAGCGTAGCCACACTGAGCGTGCAGATAAGCACCTCGCGACCCAAGCAGCTGAAAAGAGCATAGCTGCGGTGCGTGAAGTGCTTGAAATGCAAGGCTCCAGGGCGTGCGTTGAAATTGTTTTTGAACATAAAAAATATAAATTGTTAATGATGATAGGGGTGTTTTGAGCGTGCAAAGTTAATACAAATCTAAGACTGCACAAAAAAACAAGCCTATTAATTTCCCTACAGCTCAACAGTAGCGGAGGTCTCCCGGCCTCCTACAGTTAGTCTTTCATCGCTATTCTATAGTTTTGGCACACCAACCTCCTACACTCCGATAGGGATAAAAAAACAAACTGCGGTTAGAATTAGCCTCACGGATCATTCTAATCGCAGTATGAAAAGAGTTATGCAAATAATATAAAAAGTACCATTTTTATGAGTGCCGGCGCAGCTTATGGGCGCTTGCGCACTGCACGTACATTGAGCAACGTTGTACGCTTTTCGAGAGATGCACCAGAATTAAGTATATACTTATACGCATTCTCATCATCCTCAGAAATGTCAGAAGCTGTAGAAGTCCAATAATTACCCTGCAACGGATATTCGTTATCTACAATTGCTGTGATTTCCTCCTTGGCTGGCAGATACCATACTAAGTTTTCACTCTTAAGTATCGGGCGTTCTATCGTTTCACCTGCTGAAGTCTGAACTTCCTTATTGAACTTGTTCTTCATAACAGCTGCTCTTACTGCAAACTCAGTAGGATTAAGCGGGAATGTCTGATTAGTCGTACCGCCCCAATTTTCGAGTCGCTTTATAAGTGCACTTACGTCACTGATACCATTGAAGTTATACAGTTCAGACGAGTTCTTTTTACCATCAGTCGGACTCTTTGCCACATTAGGCGACGGAATCTTATTAAAGTCAATTGTAACTCTAAATGATGTCGACCAAGAATCTCTATCTACAGTGATGTATTTGCCATAGTCGTTAAACCACGTTAGGACTATCTCTACCCACCATTTCTTTAATATCCAACCAGGAACGGTGTAGACCATCTTCATATTGTCGCCCCACAGGAAACCCCATTGGTATTTTTTACCCTCAATGCGCTCGCAACCCAAGCCATCGGCATTCCAACTCGGACACAACTGTCTGATTGTGAATTTGGCTGGTGTAGCTGAGGGGAATCCCTTAGGACTCAACTCGAGTACAACATCTCGCTCTGCATTAGTGACATTTTCTTCGAGGAAAGCATATACAGTTATGTCACCGCTCTCAGTACCTTCAATGGTTTGTGTACCACGATCTTCCTCAATCCAATAGCCAACTTCCTCTAACTCGGTGAGATTTTTACGTAAGGTCACCTTTGGCGATGTTGACTTCAATCTCCAACCACCGGTCAAACCTGGGTCTACCTTTATCTTGATAGGATAGATCACATAGTGAGCATCCTGCACCTGCGGTTCTGATGTGAACTCAAGCTCGTACTCAGGAGTGATAGAGAGGCGATAGGTAACGGTCTTGCCCATCGGCCATTCGGCGCCGTTCAGAGAAGCTGTGAGCAGGCGGTCGCGGCCAGAGATGTTGTCGTGGAACATCACTTCGAGCTTGCTGTCAGCACCCAATGTCTGCGGCAGAAGCATGAATGTAGCGTCGTCGGCGTTGAGCTTAGTGCCTTCGGCCGTAGAACCGCTTGTAGCCATGTCGGGCGAAACGGTGTAGCTGGTTGTTGCGTCGTTGAGTGTCCATGCGGATCTCAGCATGTCGTACGTTCCAGAGTTGCGCACGTTGGTGACGGTTACGCTCTTTATCGTGCCGGGCGCCATCGTTGCACCGGTCTTCACGACAACGGCTGTGCAGAGATGCTTGAACTGCAGCGATACCGGAGCGCATACTCCACCCGCAGGACTTGCGTTATAGCCGGTGGCTGCAGCCACGAGGTCGCGCTGCTTTGAGAGGTCTGCCGGAACGGTGTACTTTATGGTTGTCTTGTTTACGTCTTCTGAAGGCTTGACCGGCGATTCGTCAAGCTCTGCATCTAAAGGAGCCCATGCAAGGAAGCGTAGCGATCCGTTGTCGGGCCAGTAGTATATCGACGAAGAGGGTTGCCAAACAACACCCTGCTTGGTAGCTACCTCGTTCATGTAGTATCGTGGAGCAATGTTACCGTCAGACTTCTTCAACTGCGCTACGACGTTGAACTGGTCGTACATCGTGGTCTGCATGGAAGCACGTGTGGCATGCTTGGCAGCGGCTTTGCCTATTCCGTCGCTTACGACAGCACGCACGCAGAGGGTGTCGCTCGATTCTGATGAGCGTAGCACATAACGGTCGGTGGTTATCGCTTCGTTTGCGGCTGCGGCGCGTGTGCCGTTGCCAGAATCAGAAATACCGAAGCAGATATTGTCTGTTGTGCTGTAATCAGTGTGTTCGTACGGCACATCGCTGCTGCATGAAAAGAGTGTCACCGACAGGAGCACAGCAGCCATGCCTGCTGTCATGTTTAATATATTTATTCCTTTCATATTCGTTCGTATTAAATGGGTTAATTGGTTTTAAGAGAAAAGAGCGGGTGTAAGGGGGAACTGTGTGTTCCCCCTACACCTGATGTGTTAGATGTTCACAGATGTGTCTTTTCGACGCATCGTGTGTTAGTTGTTTTCTACGATTACATGTTCATGTCGATTGCGTCGCCCCAAGCGTCCCACTCGTTAACAGTAGGTTCGAATACGATCGGGCAGAGTGCGCCTTCAGGATTGATGTTCTGTGCTGTGAACTCAGCCTTGAACTGGTAGCTCTTGCCAGACTCCATCTGCATCTCTGTGAGGTTAACAGAGTGCTCGTAGGTGTCAACAACGCCGTTGTGTGCACGCTCTACTTTGAATGTTACATTATAAGCCTTAGTTGTCGGAATCATGTACTTGTGACCTGTTGTGCAAGCTGCGTTCTGAGCGAAACCTGTTTCTGCTGCGTTGTCAAACATAAGGGCTGCGTTGCCTGAAGCTGCCCATGCCAAACCTGCATTGTCAGCAATGAGCTGTACAGTGCCCTCTGTGCAAGCGTTTGTGATCTGCACGTCCTTAACGGTGAGCAAAGAGCCGTCGTCCATAGCGTTCACGAAGTTGAAGCGAACGCGTGAGAGCATGTGGTTGAATGTCAGATCGACAGCAGCCGGACATACATCGCCATCCCATGTCACGAGACCCTTGTTATTGGTAGCCCAGAGAAGGTCTGTATCGCCTCTACCGTTGTTGAACTTAACCTTGCCGTAGTCCTGGTAGTCGGCAGGAGCTGTTTCCATCTCGAATGCACCAGCCGGAGCCACAGCTACGAAGCTATACTGATAGCCCTTCTCCCAGTAAACTGGTGTGCCATAAGACCATGCGCCGCCAGCCTTGTTAACCTGTGTGCCAACGAACGGCTTGCCGATCTGGTTGTCCTTCTTCATAATACCCCAAACCTGGAAGTCGGTGAGGTTAGCGGTTGTCAAGTCTGTCGCACGTGTGCTGTTATTTACAAAGCTCTTGAACTGGATGCCGTTCTGATTCTTAGCTACCTCTACAGTCTCGTCGTTGCTACATGAAGCAAACAACATACCTATTGCTGCCAAACCGATTAAAAATAGATTCTTCTTCATAATGATGTAGTTTAAATTAGTAAATAAAGTTATATGAAAAGTTTAGTTGTAAACCGTGTACAGTTTCTGCTTGAGTTGCGTAGCGTTACTTGAGCGGCATGTCTACGTCCTCGAACTCGCCCCATCCGTCTACCTCTACGTCGAAGCCCGATCCGCCGTGCTTGCCGTCCTCGTCAGAGATCTCGATGCCCTTCACTACGATTACGCCGCCTTGCGGTTGCTTTGCAATTTGGTCGCTCACGTCGAAGTAGAAGTTCTTTATGATGCCGTTCTTCAGTCGTACCTCGAGGTTGAGCGCATGGCTGCGCGGTGCTCGTGTAGAAGTGTAGTAGCCGTTAGGATAGTCGGGCACTCCGAACGATGCAACTATAGCCTGTGCTCCCCATTGCTGCAGCGTGCAGTCGTAAAGCAGCGTTGCTGCCTCGGCTGATGTTCTGCCGCTGTTGAGGTATACGGCTGACGCCATTCCGGAGAGTGCTCCGCGCACCAGTCCTACGTATTGCAGACCCTTGCTGAACTCGTAGCGAACGAGATACTTGAACACGAGCGGGTGCATCACGACCGGCATCACCGTCTCCTCCACCGTGCGCTCCGATGTATACTCCTCGTTGAAGTTGCCGTAGAGCATGTCGGGCATTGCCACCGTAGGCTCCTTGGCGTCGGTCTGTTTCTGGAACGGATTGCCGAGGAACGAAGCACGTGTGCGTGTTCGGGTTGTAGCCTTGGCTGCTGCGTACGAGTACATGTCGTCGAACACGATATACTCGGTGTCGTTGTTGTAGAACAGCAGCTGGTGCTTGCCCGGTCGGAGACCTACTACGTCGCCCTGAGCCGGCATGTTGATCATGTCGCTCGGTCCGAGAGCCGGGAAGTCGTGCATTCGGAGACCGGCGGGTATGAGCGGTCTGAGGTCGTCGTATTGCATACCGTAGGTGTCGACCCATGCAGAGAAGTTCTTCCAGTCGGTGCTTCCGTCGCTGCGTATCTCCCACTCCTGCTGATATGTTGCCTCTACACGGAACTTGTACTTAGGAGAATGAGAGTCGTGGTCGAAACACAAATCCTTGTGCTCGCAAGATGACAATGCTGTCATGGCAACCAGAGCAAACGCCGTTGCGATTCTCGTAACATTGCGTTTAAATATGACCTTAATCATTTGTCGCCTCCTTTCTTCTTATTGTTGTAGTTTCCATGTCCCAAGAGCCATACGAGCGACACCTCAGCCTTTGTAGGGCCTATCCAGTGGCGGTTCTTCGTGGCTTTCCACACGTAGTGTCCGTCCAGCGGCTCGTACTCGTAGTAGCGTCCGCCCATGTATCCTGCCACAACACTGAAGTCGATGTTCAGGCGCTTTGCTATCGGCAGCGAGTAGCCGTATTCGGCTCCTACTGCGTAGCTTGTGCGGTCCAAAAGTGTTCCGCCGGGTATGCCTGCCATGTATCCCTTTCCGCCGAGCTCGAAGTCGTAGGTGAACGCCTGTGCGTTGATGCCGAGGTGGTGTCCCTGCAACGGCTTCACCTTAGAGGCTTTGCCAAACCACTTGCGCAGCGAGATACCTCCGCCGTAGATGCGCCAGTAGTTGTGGTGATGGTTGTTGTTCCACCATGCGTACATCCAGTCGGCTGCTATCGACCAGCGCTTTCCGAGCGAGAACTCCATACCTATGTTCGGTACGCCGAGCGCGTCGTAGAGCATGTTGGTCTTGATGGCGAGGTATGCGTTTCGGCGCTCAGGCTCAGGTGCGGGCTCCTCTACTTGTGGCTCCTGTGTCACGGGCTCTTCCGGAACAATCACTTCTGCCTTTTGGTTGTCTACCACGGTTGGCTTCTGCTCGATGTAGACAGATATGAGGCTGGCGTTGCGCACTGCGGGAAAGAACTCGCGCAGCATGTAGTTCCATGTGCGTCCGTAGTTGAGGTCCATGAGGCGCTTCTTGCGGCTGTCTACCAGAACTCCCTTCGAGTTGTATGTGAACTCATCGGTCTCGCGTATCTGGTGCAACACCTCGTCTCTGTACGGCATGTCCGACTTCTCTACGAAGTAAGCCAGCTTCTGCCACATCTCCGAGCACTCGCACTTCGACACTATTGCGTCGGGCAGCTGCACTCGCTCGCGAACGTAGCGCTCCATGTTGGCGCAGCGTCTTTCGGTGAGACGCTGGTTGAGAAGAGGTCCACCTTCGGGCGATGCCGAGCCGCAGAATTTCACACTGGTCAGCTCCAAGGTGCTGTCTTTCTGCACGTCAGTAAGGAACTTGACTATTTCTGCGAGACTTGCTGCGTTGTCACCGAAGTTAGGATTGAGCACGCTTGATGCCACCGGGAATCTTACGCAGACTTCCTTTGTATATGTCTGGGCTGACATATCGTTGCCGCAGAACAGTATTAATAGTGCAAATACAAGTCGTTTCATAAGCAACTCCTTTTTTGTTGTTTAGTTTATATATGTTGGAATGTCTATCGGTTGGTTTGGAAAGACTACTCCTTTTTAGTTATTCAGTTTGTATGGTTTTGCTCGGTTGGTGCACTTGAGACAAGTGCACCCCCTTACCCTGAGTATGCGGTTTCGAGAGAAGAAGCTGTTTCTCCTTCGGTTTCGAGAGAATACAATTTCTCCGTCGTGTGCCAGTAACTCCTTTTGGGGTTTGGTTTTTTGATTTTGGGTTTTGTGTGGAAGGCTATCTATAGCGAAAGCCGCTCCGATTTCGTTTTTGTATTTTCGTCAGTTTGCGTCGTTGATTGCGTCAGTTTGAAATTTATCGTTTTCGTCAGTTTACATCGTCTTGGTTTCTCTTTTCGTCTGTTTGCGTCGTCGTCTTGTCTGTGTCGTCAGTTTGCTTCAATAGCAAATGCTGTTTGTATCTGTGATAAACCTCTTCTTTTGAGAAGAATTAGTTTTTCAATTGCGAATTTAGAGAATGTTTTTATAACTTCCAAACATTTCTCAAGAAAACTTTACGTTTTTAACGTTATTCAACATATTCCATAATTAAACACAAAATACGTTATAAGTAAAAAAACGCATAAAAACTAACACTTTGACCTACATTATGTAATTAAAACCAGCCATTTTACTTTCACGCACTATTTTCTGCTTTTATTACATACCGTTTAGTGTCAATATGTCAAAAAATAGACTACAATTTGTAAGCAGCATACACTATGTAGTTTCCGTCGCCACGCAACGTGACGCTCTCGCCAAGCGCCTCGTTGAGCGTACCCTGCCAGAGTGCGGAAAAGGCGTAGGGCTGCCAGCGCAGTCCGTCGCCGTCGATCTGCGTGCATGAGAGATTGAAGATGCTTATCTGCTGTCCGGCGAAAGTTCTTATTGCGGTTTCGCCCGCAGCCGGGATGAACACACCGTAGTCGGTGAGCATCAGGGCGTCTACATGCAATTCGCGGCGGTAGAAGTCGAGTAGCGAGATGTTGCCAAGCGTGTGGTCCTCGCGCTTGCCCGTTGCTCCGACGTAGGCAATGCGGCGGCAACCGCGCTCCGTGCAGAACCGCGTAGCCTTCGTAAGGTCGTTGTAGTCCTGCTCCTCCACCTTATATATAATGTCGGCATGATCCGCACGAAACTCCGCCGACATCGAGTCGCAGTCGCCAACTATAGCCGTCGGCTTGTAGCCACGGCGTACGAGTTCCTCGCCTGCCGAATCGCATGCTACAAGCATCCGTGCACGCTCCATCACGGCAAGCGGAACGTGGTGCGTAGGGAAGTCGCCGCCGGCTACTATCACGGCGTCGAAGGCGTCGGGCTGCAGCGACGCAAGAAATTCTGTGTTGTCCGAAGTGGCAGTCGCCGAATCAGAAGTAGCCTTTATTGTGTCTGAAGGATTGTCCATAATTATCGTGTATTCCCCAGCCGACGTTATCTGCCGGCTGAACATGTATGTTTCGACGGACAAAAGTACGAAATAAATGGGAATTTGTTATGGATACGCTTGTGCCTCTTTACATTTTTCTTTAAATTTGCGACAAACAATCAAACTATTAACCCGCTATGGCTGAAGATAACGATTCTGCCAACAAAGACAAACCCGCTATGGCTGAAGACCCGAACACTCTACACGTACTGAATCAGCAGCGCAACTGGGACACGCTCTACTTCTACCAGAAGTCGGATGTGGTGTATCAGCTGGTGTTCGCTTTCTGCGACCGCTTCATTCATTTATACAAAGACCGAACGCGCGACCAGGTGATTCAGGCGGCACGCTCCTGCAAGCAGAACATCGTCGAGGGTTTGGCTGACGGTGTGGCATCGACGGAGATGCAGCTGAAGCTGCTCAACGTGGCACGCGCCTCGCTGAAGGAGTTGCGCGAAGACTTCGAGGACTATATCAAGTCGCGCCACCTGCAGTTCTACGTTGCCGGCGACCAGCGCTACACCGATATGCTCGACTACTGCCGCCACCACAACCGCCTGCCCGACTACGCTCCGTTCTTCCAGCAGTGGAGCGACGAACAGATGTGCAACTACGCCATCACGCTCTGCCATTTCATCGACAAGATGATGATGTCGTTTCTGAAGAAGCTTGAGCAGGAGTTCATCACCGAAGGTGGCATCAAGGAGCGCATGCACCGCGCCCGCACCGCCTACCGACAGCAGCAGGACGCACGCCTGAAGCAGCTGGAGGAGGAGCTGCCACGCCTGAAACAGGCTCTTACCGAAGCGCAGGCGGAGGCTGCGAAATGGAAGGCAGCCTTCGAGGATATAAAGCAAAGAGCGCTGAAGGCGTATTATAGGCAGGAGGCAGAGATAAAAGGGCTGAAGGAAAAGCTCGACAGCCTGGAAGGAAGCAAGGAACTTTAGAGAGGCAAGGAGAACTGGGAGAGCTAGGTTGGCTAGGAGCTCTAGGTTTCCTAGAAAGCCTAGAAAGCCTAGAAAGCCTAAAAACCCTAGAGAGCCTAGAAAACCCTAGAAAGCCCCCAGCCCCCTAAAACAAAAGGATGCCCCAGGTTTCCCTAGAGCATCCAGATGAGTTATGCCTTTTTCGCAAGGCCCTTCCACTTTATGTATCCCATGACCGCTATCACGACATACAGGCCGTACAGCCCTGCCTTGAACGGTATGCCTTTCACCACATACAGATAGCAGCAGACCACGTCTACGGCTATCCAGAACAGCCACTGCTCTACGTACTTGCGCGCCAAAGCCCACAAGCCGACAAAGCTGAGAGCGTTGGTGAACGCGTCGAGCAAGGGCACGGTGCTGTTGGTGTAAGCCACGAGAACGTAATAGGTAGCAGCCCATGCGAGGAGGAAGAAGCCGAGCGTGCGCAGGATAAGGCGGCGCGGGAAGAGCATTATCGGAAGCTCTTCGGAAGAACCGCCTACAGCATCCACTGCTTTATCTGAACCTGCAGCATCTACTGCTTTATCTGAGCCATCGGCGTCAAGAGCTTTATCTGAGCCTGCTGCCCCCGAAGCCTTGCGCTTCAGCATCCGCTTCCATTTCGCCCCGAACTTCCACACGGCGTAGCCGTATATCGCAGCCAGCGTGTAGTAGACAGCCATGCCAGCGTCGCCGTAGAGTCCGTGGCTCCAGTAGAGATAGATATCCATAGCAGGCATCACGATGCCCACTACCCAAAGCGCTATGCTCGCACGATATTCGAGGACGAGATAGATTAGCCCGAGTATTGTCGTTACAATGTCGAGCCAATGAGTGGAGAGAAATTCAGTCATAACAATTAAAAACAGCCCCTCCCGACCTCCGAGGAGAGAGAGGATTGAATTATCAATTACAAAAATGTATCACTTTGCCCTGCAACCTTTTAAAAAAGAAACAAAGCATATATAACTCTGCCCTGCGCCCCCTCCCCGACGGGGAGGGATGGGGAGGGGCTTTTTTTAGAACTTCAACGTTACGGTTCCGAGGCAGTTAAAGCCAGCCATCGGGATGTAAGCCACGGTAGAGTTGCGCTTGTTGTTGTTATACCAGTCGTAGTAGACGTAGCCAGACGCAGCGTAGTGGCGGTCGAAGATATTGTTGAAGTCGGCACCGAGCACCACCTGCTTCAAGCCGAGCACACGCTTAGCGAAGTTGAACGTGTACGAAGCGTTGACGTTGGTCTGCGAGTAACAAGGCAGCGAGCGCTCAGAGCTCTCGGTGTTGTCGAGATACTGCTTGCTGACGAAGTTGGTGTGCCATGTAGCGCGGAAACCAGCGAAGTGAACGTCGACGAAGCCGTTGAGGATAGCCGACGGCGAGAATGCTATGGTAGAGCTCTTGTATGTGTTCCATACAGCAGGACCGTCCCAGCTTTCCACACACTCCTTGAAGTTCTTCAGACGATTGCGGCTCAGAGCGGCGTTGCCCTCAAGAGAGAGCCAAGACAGCGGGCTCCAGCCTGCAGACACCTCAGCACCGAGACGGTAGGAGTCCTTGATGTTGCGTGTCAGCGACTCGCCGATGTCGCTCTTCTCGCCGGTCATCACGAACTGGTTGACGTACTTCATGTAGTAGAAGTTGACACCTGCGAACCAGTTCTCGCCCTGATACTGATAGCCCCACTCCAAGTCGAGCAGACGCTCCGGCGACGGATTGCCGTAGCCGATGTTGTCGGTGAAGTTGTTGCGCTCGGGCTCGCGGTTGGCGTAAGCGATAGAAGCGTAAGCCTTGTGTCCGTTGGCGTCGTAGCTGATGCCAGCCTTCGGGTTCACGAAGAAGTAGTTCTCGTTGATGTCGATGCTCTGGTTCTTGTAGTTGCCATCGGCGCCCTGCTCGAAGTGGTCGTTGAGTCCGTCGGTGTTATAGTTGACGTAGCGCATCTGCATGTCGAGGAACCAGTTCCAGCCGTTGCCAAACTTGCGGTTAGCCTTGAAGAACCAGCTCCAGTCGTTCTTGTTGGCGTCCGAGTCGTAGTACTTGTATCTGCCGTCGGTGAAGTATTTCTTCTCAAGAGCCTCGTCAGCGATGTACGTCACCTTGCCCCAGTGGTTGCAACGGAAGAGCTGCATGCTGAAGCCGCCCATTACGTCCCACAGAGCGTCCTTGTAGTTGACGTTGTAGAGAGCGCCGTAGTTGTTCTGTGTAAGGCCCTTCTTGCGTATAGCGTCCGACTTTACGGGCTTCAGCTCGCCATTCTTCTCGTACATCTCGTTGATGCCGAACTTAGAAGCCAGCTTTGTGTCCTTCTTGAACTCGGTGTAGTAGCCGTAGCCGTATGTGTAGTGAGCCGTTACGGAGTGGCTCCAGCGCATGTCGGCAGGCTGCCAGGTGAAGTTGAGTATGTTGTGGCTCTGCTCGAAGTTGTCGGTAGTCTGCTTCCAGTACGATCCGTCGCGCATCTTGTAGCGTTCAGTGGTGAGCGGCTTTGTAGGATCGGCAGCCCAGTTGTCGTCCATCGGTATTACAAGTTCCTCGTAGAGCGAGTTGAACTTGCCCAGTCCGTGCTTCCACATATCCTTATAGCTGTTGATGCCCCACGCCTTGAGGTCGGTATCGCCGTCGTAGTTGCACGCCGCAACGCCGTTCCACGCCTGACCCGTGTGCTCGAAGTTGCCGATGTTCTTGTACGACAGCTTGAAGCGGTCGCCGAGCCAAGTCAGTCCGCCGTAGTAAGAGCCAGAGCGTCCGCCTGTGCCGTGGATGTATCCATCGGTGTTGGTCTCGTGATAAGCGCCGTCAATGATGAAGTGGTCGGCAAGCAGACCTGTAGAGAAGTTGCCTCCGACGCGATATGTGTTGAACGAGCCGTAAGAACCCGTCACCTCTACGGTAGGCTTAAGCGACGGAGCGGCTGTAGCGAGCGACACCGAACCGCCGAAGGCTCCGTCGCCGTTGGTAGACGCGCCCACGCCACGCTGTATCTGCGCACTGCCCATAAGAGCTGCGTAGCTGTTCATGTTAGCCCAGAACACGCACTGGTCTTCGGGCGAGTTGAGAGGCACACCGTCTACCGTAACGTTGATGCGGCTGTCGGCAGCGCCACGCATACGCATATAGACGGTGCCGGTGCCCACGCCGTTCTCGCTCCATGCGAGCACACCCGGTGTGCGGGCGAAGAGCATAGGCAGCTCCTTGCCTGAAGAGGCAAAGCGCTCGAGCTCGGTCTTCTTGATGTTCTCTACTGCAAATGGTGAACTCTTCGGGGCTCTCACAGCCTTCACTACCACCTCGTTGAGGTTGTTCACACGGGTAGTGTCGAGCTTGGTCTGCTCGTCGGCGGCTTGCGAAGGGCAAGCACACGCTGCAGCCAAGGCTACTCCAATGAATTTCTTCATGTTATTTTCTATTAATGTTGTTATTCCTGAATTTTGAACCGATGCAAAGTTAACTATTTTTTGCATATCCAAACAATCCGTTTATATAATAAACCCTAAAAAATGGGCGCAGCAGTCGAAATATGAAAAATTTGTAGTAAGTTTGCATGTAATAAAGACCAGTCTGCAGCGACTGACGTGTCTTTACCACTAAAACATTATATATAATAAAGGACAAATGGGGCGTTTGAAACTCATTCTGGCTCTAATAAGCCACTATAAATATGCCATCACTATAATCATCGGTATTCTTACCGTAGGTTTCGTCGACGAGAACAGCTTTCTTCACCGCTTCCAGCTCGAAATGCAGATAAACGACCTGGAGGAGGAGATAGACAAGTACAACGCGCAGAACGAAAGCGACCTGAAAAAGCTTAAGGATATGCGAAAAGGTACGCAGGAGTTCCAGAAGATTGCTCGCGAACGCTACTTCATGAAAGCCGACGACGAGGATATCTATGTGCTCAGCGACGACCCAAAGCCCGAACAAGCTAAAGAAGAACAATAATGAAACAACTAAATACACTACAAAGCGCGCTCTTCCTCACGGGAGGCATACTGATGGTCATCGGAGCCGGATGCTTCGTGTTCATGTTCGCACAGCAGATTGTCTGCTGGATATACCTGCTGGGCGCACTGCTATTCGCAGCAATGCAGGTGAACCAGGCGTATGAAGGACAGAACCCCACCATCAAGCGACTGAAGAAGATAATGACCTTCGCCGACATCTTCTTCGTGCTGGCAGGTCTGCTCATGGTAGACAGCGCAAACATGTGGCTCAGAGACTCGTTCTCCGACCCCGTGACATATTTCAACCTCATTTACAACAAGTGGGTGATGCTGCTGCTCGCAGCCGCCATCCTCGAGATGTACTCTATGCACCGCATCGCGTCGGAGCTGAAGAAGGAGGAAGCGAAGGAAGACGCCGAAGAGAAGCAGGAAGAGGCTTCCGCTACAGACAAAGAATAAAAGAAGACAACAAGAAACCAACAATTTTTTTTAAAACCAAAGATGATGAAGAAGCTACTCTACGCTTTACTCGGTATAATAACACTGGCATCGTGCTCCAGCTCGTACAACATTCAGGGATCGTCGAACGTGTCTACGCTCGACGGACGCATGCTCTACCTGAAGGTGCTTAGCAACAACGACTTCAAGAAGATCGACTCGTGCGACGTGGTACACGGCCAGTTCCAGTTCTGCGGAACGTTCGACACGGTGCGTCTCGCCAATATCTTCATGGACGACGAGAGCATACTGCCGCTCGTGATAGAAAGTGGCGACATCACCATCAAGCTCGACAACACTCAGCAGATCGTTAGCGGCACTCCGCTCAACGACGAGCTGTTCAAGTTCTTCAACAAGTACAACCAACTGAAGAACCAGGAGGCGGAACTGCTGCACACGCACGACCGCGCCATCATGGACGGAAGCGACATGGACGCCGTGACACGCAAGCTCAACGACGAGGCGATGCGACTCACCGCCGAAGAGGACAAGCTCGTAACGACGTTCGTCACCGATAACTTCGACAACGTGCTCGGACCGGGCGTGTTCTTCATGATGACTATCGGCTACCGCTACCCCGAACTCACACCGTGGATAGAGGACATCATGAGCAAGGCTACAGACAAGTTCAAGAACGACCCGTACGTGAAGGACTTCTATCAGAAGGCGCTCGAGAACCAGGCTATCATGAACGGCATGAAGGACATGAACACAGCGCCTGCCGGCGCAGCGCCCGCACAGCCGATGCCCGACGGACCGACGCCTAACCAACTGGCGCAGCCTGCTGCTGCCGAGTAACAGCGCTAAACACGATAAATAACTATCATCCAAGAAATATGAAGACATTAGTATTTGGTGGTAAGCTGGTCAACGAGGGAGCTACTCGCGTAGCATCCGTCGTTGTCGACGGCGACACCATTACAGACATTATAGAAGGTACAGAAACACCTCGTGGCGACTACGACAATATCGTGGATGCCACGGGGTGTTTTGTTATGCCTGGAGTTATCGACTGCCACGTCCACTTCCGCGACCCCGGCCTTACCGAGAAGGCGGACATGGAGACAGAGAGCCGCGCTGCGGCTTACGGCGGAGTGACAACCTACTTCGACATGCCGAACACGAAGCCGCAGACCACGACACTCGAAGCGCTCAACGCAAAGATGAACGACGCCCGAAACAAGTCGCACGTCAACTACGGCTTCTTCATCGGAGCCACCAACGACAACATCGACTGCGTGACTGCCATCGACCCGCACCTCGTGCCAGGCATCAAGCTGTTCATGGGTTCGTCTACGGGCAATATGCTCGTAGACCGTCAGGATGTGCTGCACGAGCTGTTCGAGAAGGCGAAACTGCCTATCATGGCTCACTGCGAGGACACCGACATCATCAACCGCAACATGAAGCACGCGCAGGAGCTGTACGGCGACGACCCTGCCGTAGAGCATCATCCGGAGATTCGCTCGGAGGAAGCCTGCTACGAGTCGACAAAGCGCGCCGTAGCCCTGGCAGAAGAAACCGGCGCCTGTCTGCATGTGGCACATCTCACCACGGAGCGCGAGCTGCAGCTGTTCGGCACTTCGCCACGCATCACGGCTGAAGCTGTGATAGCCCACCTCATGTTCACACAGGACGACTATGCGCGTCTCGGAACTCGCATCAAGTGCAATCCTGCTATCAAGACTGCGACCGACCGCGACGCTCTACGCCACGCTCTCACCGACGGACGCATAACGACCATCGGCACCGACCATGCGCCACATCTGCTTAAGGACAAGGAGGGCGGCTGCGCACGCGCCGCTTCGGGTATGCCTATGGTGCAGTTTTCGCTCGTAACGATGCTCGAACTCGTAGACAAGGGCGTGCTCAGCATGGAGCGTCTCGTGGAGCTAATGGCGCACAACCCCGCAAAGCTCTTCGAGGTATCGAAGCGAGGCTTTGTGCGTAAGGGCTACAAGGCAGACCTCGTGATAGTAAAGCCCGACGCTCCGTGGACCGTTACTAAGGAGACTATACAGAGCAAGTGCGGATGGAGCCCGATGGAGGGTCACACCTACCAGTGGCAGGTGCGCACTACTATGTGCAACGGACACATTATATATAATAACTGGGCATTCGACTCGGCGAGTCGCGGTGAGGCTGTGCGCTTCAGAGAGTAGGCTCAAGCAGGGTTTATACAAATAGAAAAACAATTCAGGTAACTAACGATGTTGAAATACACCGACTACAACATCTCTACGCTACGCCCGTACATCAACTGGATATACTTCTTCTTCGCCTGGGGACTGTCGGGAAAGCCGCAGGAGGCGAAGGACAAGATGCGGGCGGAGGCAGAACAGATGCTCGACCGCTTGGAGAAGCGCTACACGACGCACGCTGCTTTCGGGTTGTTCGACGCCAACAGCGACGGCGACGATATCCTTATCGGCGATGTGCGCATGCCTATGCTGCGCCAACAGCATCCTACTCGGGAGGGCGAACCGAATCTTTCGCTCGCCGACTTCATACGTCCGCTGTCTTCGGGCGTGAAAGACCACATCGGAGTGTTCGCCACAACGGTCGACTTGGCGTTGGAGCACGACTTTCTTGCCGACGACTACCAGCGTATGCTGGCGCAGACACTCGCCGACCGACTCGCTGAAGCCACGGCTGAGGTGTTTCACATGGAGGTGAGACGGTCGATTTGGGGATATGCTCCCGACGAGAATCTGTCGGTAGCCGAACTCTTGCGCGAGGACTTCCAAGGCATTCGTCCGGCTGTGGGCTATCCGTCGATGCCTGACACAAGCGTCAACTTCATCATCGACCGGCTTATCGACCTCAAGCAGATTGGCATCCGTCTCACGGAGAGTGGCGCCATGAAGCCTCATGCGTCGGTTTCGGGACTGATGTTCGCACACCCGAAGGCGCACTACTTCGAGCTTGGACGCATCGGCGAAGACCAACTGCGCGATTATGCCCGACGACGCGGACTGCCGATTGAACTGATTCGCCGATTCTTGAAGTAGAATGTAGGACAACGGTTCGGTCCGAACTGTTATAAATTCAATAGAAACGTTTGTGGGTTCAATAGTAACGAAGCAATCGAAAGTAAAGTTTAAAACAATGATAGCAAGAATATCAATACTCATACTGCTACTCACGCTGCTGCCCGACCTGTACATCTACATGCGCTATCTGCGCCAACGCAGAGACATAACGCTGTGGATGCGCCTGTTGTGGTGGGTGCCGGGAGCTGCTATGCTTGCATGCACAGCAGCCTACTCTATGATGCGCAACTTCGCACCGAATAACCTCACGTTCTTCAACGTGTATCTGTTCATGATAGGTCTGCTCATCATGCCGAAGGTGATTTTCACTCTGGCTTCGCTTGCAGGCATGGCTGTGAAGCGACTGCTGAAGCAGCGCAAGAACTGGGGCAACCACACAGGATTGGTGCTTGTGCTCGGATGGTTATACGTGTTGTTCATGGGAACGATGGTAGGACCCGACCAGCTGCACGTGAAGCGCGTCACACTCGAGTTCGACAACCTGCCGCAAGCCTTCGACGGCTACCGCATAGTGCAGATCTCGGACATGCACCTCGGCTCGATGAAGCAGGAGTTCGCACGACGCATAGTGACGCAGGTGAACGAACTGCATCCCGACGCGCTGCTCTTCACCGGCGACTTGCTCAACATGCGTCCGCAGGAGGCTGTGAGCTTCACGGCCACGCTGATACATCTGCATCCTGTCGACGGAATCTTCTCAGTTCTCGGCAACCACGACTACGCCGACTACGTGAAGACTGCCACCGCAGAGCAGAGAAGTGAAATGGAACGCCTGACGCGCTCGCTGGAAGGTTCGATGAACTGGGACTTGCTGCTCAACGAACGCCGCATACTGCGCCGCGGAGCCGACTCTATAGTGATAGCAGGAACTGAGAACGACGGACGCCCGCCGTTCCCGGCGAAGGCCGACTACCGCAAGGCGCTGCACGGAATATCGCCGAAGTCGTTCGTGATAATGATGCAGCACGACCCGTCGGCTTGGCGCCGACACATTCTGCCGCAAACCAACGCACAACTGACGCTGAGCGGACACACGCACGGCGGACAGCTCTCGTTGTTCGGCTGGCGACCGACAAGCGTCGTGAACACTGAAGATGCCGGACTCTACAAAGAGGGCAACCGCTATCTGTATGTATCTACAGGCGTTGGCGCCTTCATACCATTCCGCTTCCACATGAAGCCGGAGGTTGTGGAAATCACGTTAAAAGTAAAATAAAGCCCCTCCCAACCCTCCCCATCGGGGAGGGCTTAGGAAGACCCAAGAAAGCTTAGAGAGGCTTAATAAAAACGCTTAGAAAGGCCCAAGAAGGCTTAGTTCGGCTTATAAAATAGAATAAAAATAAAAAACAAGCAATGAAATATCTATACCGTACATACCAACTCCTGATAGCTCTCCCCTTGATAGCTATCTATACCGTCATTACAAGTCTGATGGTGATAATAGGTTGCTCATTGGGCAACGGCCACTTCTGGGGCTACTATCCTGGCAAGTGGTGGGCACAGTTCATCATACGCATACTCATGTTGCCGGTGAAGGTTGAAGGACGCGAGAATCTTGTGAAAGGACAGTCGTACGTGTTCGTCGCCAACCATCAGGGAGCGTTCGACATCTTCCTCATCTACGGCTTCCTGTGCCGCAACTTCAAGTGGATGATGAAGCGCCAGCTACGCCAGATGCCGTTCGTAGGCAAGGCGTGCGAGGCTGCTCACCACATCTTCGTCGACAAGCGCGGCGCAAGCAAGATACGCGCCACATACGACAGCGCACGACAGACGCTGCAGGGCGGCATGTCGCTCGTTGTATTCCCCGAGGGAGCGCGCTCGTTCACCGGACACATGGGCGTATTCAAGCGTGGCGCATTCATGCTCGCCGACGACATCGAACTGCCCGTAGTGCCGCTCACCATCAACGGCTCGTTCGACGTCATGCCTCGTACACGCGACATGAAGTGGGTGGTATGGCATCCGCTGCGCCTCACTATCCACAAACCGATACAGCCTATTGGCAAGGGCGCGGACAACATCAAGTATCTTGAAGAGGAGAGCTACAAGGTGGTGATGAGCGGACTTGAGGAGAAATATCAGGGTTTTGTAGAGAATCCCGACCAGTAACACGCATAAAAACACGTTTTTTAACGCAACAAGCGCACTTGTGTCGAATACATTTCGTACATTTGCATTTTAGTTGACCAGTTGACAAGTAAACGAGTTACAAGTAGACGAGTTACGAGTTGACAATGTTAAACCATTTCAACAGCAAGACTATGAACAAAAGCGACAGTATCGTAATCATACCGACATATAACGAGAAGGAGAACATCGAGAAGATAATACGCGCGGTGTTCGCACTTGAGAAGTGTTTCCACATTCTTGTAATCGACGACGGCAGTCCCGACGGCACCGCAGCCATCGTGAAGCGCCTCATCAGCGACGAGTTCGCCGACCGCCTCTTCATCCTCGAGCGCAGCGGCAAGCTGGGCCTCGGCACAGCCTACATCACAGGCTTCAAGTGGGCGCTTGAGCACGGCTACGACTACATCTTCGAGATGGACGCCGACTTCTCTCACGACCCCAACGACCTGCCGCGCCTCTACAGTGCCTGCCACGACGAGGGCTACGACGTGGCTATCGGTTCGCGCTACGTGAGCGGCGTGAACGTTGTCAACTGGCCTATCGGTCGCGTGCTTATGAGCTACTTCGCTTCGAAGTACGTGCGTATGGTTACGGGCTTTAAGGTGCACGACACCACAGCCGGCTTCAAGTGCTACCGCCGCTGCGTGCTCTCGTCTATCGACCTCGACAAGATCCGCTTCAAGGGCTACGCCTTCCAGATAGAGATGAAGTTCACTGCCTACAAGATGGGCTACAAGATAAAGGAGGTGCCGGTAATCTTCGTCAACCGTCGCGAGGGCGTGAGCAAGATGAGCGGCGGAATCTTCGGCGAAGCGTTCTTCGGCGTGATGCGACTCAGATGGGACGGCTGGTTCAGAAAGTATCCTGAGGCGAAACACTAAACCACCCACCCTATTCCTATGGAAATAAGAGAAATCAGTAATGTATATACAGCCCTGCCTCAGTGCGGGGCTTTTTTGAAAGCAATAAGCGACGAGTCGGTGAGGCATGTATTCCTTAGTGGACTACTTGCCTCATCGGCTCCTGTGTTTTTCTCAGCCGTAGCCGAACGAGTTAACGGGAAGAAAAACTCAAAACTCAAAACTCAAAATTGCGACGCTCCGTCGCAACAATTCAAAACTCAAAACTCAAAACTCAAAACTCTCACCGCCGTTTTCGTTCTGCAAGACAACGAGGAGGCAGGCTACTTCTACCACGACCTCACGCAAATACTCGGCACCGAGAACGTGCTGTTCTTCCCGTCGTCGTACCGTCGTGCGGTGAAGTACGGACAGCGCGACGCCGCCAACGAGATATTGCGCACCGAGACGCTGAGCCGACTCTCTGCACAGACAGCCGGCGACGCCTTGTACGTCGTCACCTGTCCCGAGGCGCTCAGCGAACTTGTGGTGTCGAAGCGCCGCCTCGACGAGCGCACCATCAACATTGCCGTGGGCGACATCGTCGACTTTGCCGACCTTGGACGCAAGATGCGCGAATTCGGCTTCAAGGAGGTTGACTACGTCTACGAGCCGGGGCAGTTCGCCATGCGCGGAAGCATCATCGACGTCTACTCTTACTCGTCGGAGCTGCCGTTCCGCATCGACTTCTTCGGCGACGAGGTAGACACCATACGCACGTTCGAGGTGGCAGACCAGCTCTCGAAGGACTCGAAACAGCAGGTGCGCATCGTGCCCGAACTGGCGCAGCTCACAGAAGAAAAGCAACCGTTCACGTCGCTTCTGCCCGAAGACGCTCTGCTCGTGATGAAAGACCGTCTCTACCTTTGTTCTACAATCGAGAAGATATACAACGACGGCTTCTCGCAGCAAGCCATGACCGAGCGCTTGGAGGGAGCTACGGAGGTAGAGCAGGAGCAGATAATGCGCGACATGCGCAAGGAGAACAACCTCGTGTCGCCGTCTAAATTCCGCGAGGAGATATGCCGCTTCCGCCTCGTCGAGTTCGGCGCACAGCCTTCGGGCACGCCGCAGGTGTCTATCGAGTTCCACATCTCGCCGCAGCCGCTTTTTCACAAGAACTTCAGTCTGCTCACTCAGACGCTCGACGACTATCTCTTGCAGGGCTACCGGCTCTACATCCTCGCCGACTCGGAGAAGCAGACGCAGCGCCTGCGCGATATTTTCGATAGTGAGGAGTTGCAGCAGATGCGCAGAAAAACTCAAAACTCAAAACTCAAAACTAAAAACTCGAATCTCCCCTTCACCCCCGTCAACCGCACTCTGCACGAGGGTTTCGCCGACAACGATCTGCGTCTGTGCTTCTTCACCGACCATCAGATATTCGACCGCTTCCACAAGTACAACCTTAAGTCGGACGCTGCCCGCACGGGCAAGATGGCGCTCACGATGAAGGAGTTGCAGGAGATGGAACCCGGCGACTTCATAGTGCACGTCGACTTCGGCATCGGCAAGTTCGGCGGCTTGGTGCGTGTGCCTGTGGGCGACTCCTATCAGGAGATGATACGCCTCTACTATCAGCGCGGCGACATCGTCGATGTGTCCATCCACTCGCTCTACAAGATATCGAAGTATCGCCGCAGCGACACTGGCGAACCGCCCCGACTCAGCACGCTCGGCACCGGCGCATGGGAGAAGCTGAAGGAGCGCACGAAGAAACGCATCAAGGACATTGCGCGCGACCTCATCAAGCTATACGCCAAGCGGCGCCACGAGAAAGGCTTCGCCTATTCAGCCGACTCGTACCTGCAGAACGAGCTTGAGGCGTCGTTCCTCTACGAGGACACGCCCGACCAGCAGCGCGCCACTCACGACGTGAAAGCCGACATGGAGTCTGCCCGACCGATGGACCGCCTTGTGTGTGGCGACGTGGGGTTCGGCAAGACCGAAGTGGCAATACGTGCGGCGTTCAAGGCGGCGTGCGACTCTAAGCAGGTGGCGGTGCTCGTGCCTACAACGGTGCTCGCCTTCCAGCACTACAAGACTTTCTCAGACCGTCTGAAGAACATGCCGGTGCGTGTCGACTATCTCTCGCGTGCCCGCACGGCGAAGCAGACACGCGAGGTGCTTGCCGACCTTAAGGCGGGCAAGATAGACATACTCGTTGGCACGCATAAGCTGATAGGAAAGACTGTAGAGTGGCACGACCTCGGACTTCTCATCATCGACGAGGAGCAGAAGTTCGGCGTGTCTACAAAGGAGAAGCTGCGCAAGCTGAAGACCAATGTCGACACGCTCACGATGTCGGCTACGCCTATACCGCGCACGCTGCAGTTCTCGCTGATGGGCGCTCGCGACATGAGCATCATGCGCACGCCGCCGCCCAACCGCTACCCCGTGCAGACCGAACTGGGCGTGTACGGACATGAGATAATAGCCGACGCCATCAATTTCGAGATGTCGCGCAACGGACAGGTGTTCTTCGTGAACGACCGCATCAGTAACCTGCCCGAGATTGCTGCGCTCATAAAGAAATACGTGCCCGACGCGCGTGTGGCTATCGGACACGGACAGATGTCGCCCGAGGAGCTTGAGAAGATTCTCATCGGCTTCATGAACTACGACTACGATGTGCTGCTCTCTACGACCATCGTAGAGAACGGCATCGACATAAGCAACGCCAACACCATCATCATCAACGACGCCCACCGCTTCGGACTCTCCGACCTTCACCAGATGCGCGGTCGCGTGGGACGTTCCAACCGCAAGGCGTTCTGCTACCTGCTTGCGCCGCCTAAGTCGGTGCTCACGCCCGAGGCACGACGCCGCCTTGAGGCTTTGGAGAACTTCTCCGAACTGGGTAGCGGCTTCAACCTCGCCATGCAAGACCTCGACATCCGCGGTGCGGGCAACCTGCTTGGCGCCGAGCAGAGCGGATTCATGGAGGATCTTGGCTACGAGACTTATCAGAAGATTCTCAACCAGGCTGTCACCGAACTGAAGAACGACGAGTTCGCCGATATGTATGCCGAGGAGATGGCTGCGGGCAACCATCTCACGGGCGACGCTTTCGTGGAGGACTGCGCCGTGGAGAGCGACCTCGAGATGTACTTCCCCGACACTTACGTGCCGGGAAGTGCGGAGCGTATGCTGCTCTACCGCGAACTCGACAACATCAGCGACGACGCTGCGCTCGACGCCTACCGCCAGCGACTCATCGACCGCTTCGGCGCTATGCCTCACGAGGGCGAAGAGCTGCTGCAGGTGGTGCCGCTGCGCCGCTACGGCAAGAGTCTCGGCTGCGAGAAGATTATTCTGAAGCAGGGCCGCATGCAGATGCAGTTCGTGAGCAACCCCAACTCTGCCTACTACAAGAGTGCTACATTTGGCAAGGTTCTCAACTACATCGCTGCCAACGCACGCCGCTGCGACCTCAAGGAAGTGAGGGGCAAGCGCTATATGGTGGTGAGCGGTGTACCTACCGTGGGCGAAGCGGTGAAAGTGCTTTTAAAAGTAAAAGAGTAAAAAAGTAAAAAGGGATTTTAAGAGTAAAAAAAGTAAAAGCGTCACCACTTGGCTTTTGCCATAGTAGGTGACGCTTTTACGTTTATATACAATACTCTCACGTTACGCTTTAATGCGCTATGTATTTGCGCTTGTTCTGTATGTATATGCCCTTTTCAGGTTTCGCAATCTTCACACCCGAAATGCTATACACATCAGCGCTCTTCTGGTCCTCAGCAGTTACGTTTTCGATGCCGGTCGTTGTGTTATAGAAGTCGTCTTTGGTGAATATCAATTCGCCGTTGTCGTAACACTCTACCATATAGTCTTCCAAGATATAGGGCGGCGCCAATTCGATTCCCATTTCCGGTATAATCTCAAATGCGTTTCTACTGCCTATGCCTTCAACCCAAACGTAGTCACTTAGCACAAGGCGTCTGTATGTGCGGTTTTTCGCCTCAAACGTTTCTTCATTTGTAACTACATATTCAGGATAACTGGAAACGCAATCGCCTTCATGCAGATTGAAATCAAAATACAGAACATCCCCATCTTCGCTGTAGCTATACACCTTGCGGTCTTTTTCTATTGCGGCGAAGTACGTGCATTTGTTTTTTCCCGACGGAACATCCTGGGTATACTCCTTGCACATCTTCTTGTATGCGACACCGTTTATAACACTGTCGCCCACCACCTTTATGGTGTATGTCCATTCTCCGTTCGGATCCCAATCTACATCCGACAATGCCACTCTACGAAAACAATGCCACTCCTTTCCGTCGGTCAGCATCGGACGGTATTCTTGTGCAAACGTAGATAATGTGATAAGGCACAACAACATGTTTAATAGTAGTTTTTTCTTCATAGGTTTAAAGTTTTAGTCATTATTTTTTGCAAATGTAGTTTTTTTTTAAATAAAAACAAATATTTGGCGTTAATATTTTAATGGACAACAAAAAAACAACGATATGACAACACTTCTTCTTGTGCGCCACGGCGAGACCGTCGACAATGTGCGCCAGATTATGCAGGGGCAGACTCAAGGCAAGCTGACCCCGAACGGCATCGAGCAGGCACGCGCCCTCGCTGCCGAGCTAAAAGATACGCCTATCGACGTGTTCGTGTCGAGCGACCTTAAGCGCGCTTTCGACACGTGTGTGATACTGGCGGCTGCGCACGGCGTGGCGCCCGACGCTATTGTGCAGACGAAGCTGCTGCGCGAGCGCGACTGGGGCAGCTTCACGGGCAGATATATCCCTGACCTAAAGGATGCGGTGTGGACCGACGACATCGAGTCGCTCGACGCTCTCAGGGCGCGTGCCGCATCATTCCTGCAGTTCGTGAGAGAGAATTATGATGGAAAGACCGTGCTTGCCGTGGGACACGGAATAATGAACAAGGCAATAAGAAGCGTGCATAGCGGCACGCCGATGAACGAAACGCCACGCATGGCGAATGCGGAGGTGGTGAGACTGGAGGTAATTAGTAATTAGTAATTAGTAATTCGTAATTATTAATTAGTAATTAGGAATAGTAATAATAAGAGCAACATAAGTAGCGGAGGTCTCCGGCCTCCGCAGCACCAAGTCGGACACAAATTGTATGTCTGTTTTAGGA
>ERZ1023886.205-NODE-205-length-26336-cov-16.297021_pt1 | contig 26336 bp, 18 predicted proteins | sample MGYA00380395_ERZ1023886 | MGnify/ENA primary metagenome ERZ1023886 (study PRJEB33179, sample SAMN07449002) | human gut metagenome | biome: Human-gut; feature: Human associated habitat; material: Faeces | host: Homo sapiens | place: India: Bhopal | collected... | reverse complement strand
TCTTTTTCATAATTGTTGACTTTAGGGTGTCAACCTTATTTAAAAAAAGACACACGCTGCGGTAATCTATAAGAACTATGATGTCAATAATATCTTAGTCCTCCGAAATGCGTTTAAAAAGACAAGAAAGCAAATATATGCAACAGTTCAACATAGACAGATACTTCAATCTGTTGCGCATGAAAGGCTATGAGGTAAAGCCACGTTACGATAAGCAACGGAAACTTGTCGGCTATACGGTCGGCAAGAATGCTTCCGTGTTCAAGGCTTCGGAGATTGGCAGAAAGTTTATGGCATCAAAGATTGAAGACACATGGATGAAACTGCACCCAAAAACAACACAAGTCAAGACAAAGCCTGTTTCTCCATCCGTTGCTCCTGCGCCTCGCCAAGTTCGTCATGTCGTTCAGACTCCAACAGCATCACAACCAAAGGCGCAACCTCAAATTGCACAAACGGCATTCACAATCAACATTGGCGATGAAGTCAAAAAGGTGTGGATTCCGAACTCTGTCAAAGATGTCTTTACTAATGAGGTTCAGATTCCAGAGGATAATGATATAGCGACAACAGATAATGTCGCTCATGTAGCGATACTGTTGTTTGCAGGGTATATTGACACAGCCACTTCCATGTCTGAGTCATGTGGCGGTGGCGGTTCTGCTCCCTCTTCTGGTTGGGGTAAGAAGGATGATGAAGATGACTGGAGGTTTGCCCACCGTTGTGCACAGATGGCTCATTCCATGTGCAAGCCTAAACCACGCAACAGAAGTTTCCACCGATAAATCAATGACAATATGGCAATCAGAAAAAGCAAGATAAACATAGACACAGAAGAAAGATCCGACTTCGACAACATGATGAATGATGTCGAAAACGAGGTTGAGGAACAGCAAGCCGAGGATGGACTTGTAAACCGAGTTCCTGAGTTGAAGCAGTTGAGTGAGGACATTGACAAGGCTACAAACACCTTCATCAATGCCGCACTTGAACTGGAATCTTCCATTCAGCAGTATCAGCGTGCAGAAGTTCAATTGGGTGGTGCTGTGACTACAATCGGCAAAAAGGTAGATACCATCAATCAGCACATAAACAAGGTCTTGGAGAATGCACCGAACCAATTAAAGGTGTCTGTAAATGTCAATGATGCTGACTGGCAGAAAATTCAAGAAATGTTTGCCAAAGAACGTCAATGGATGACCTCACAGATGCAGATACATATCCGTGAGGTCAATTCCATGTTTGCCGATGAACGGAAAAAAGTCCGTGAGCGATACAAAGAATATGATGGCTGCTATCTCGGTCACTATGCCCAGTGGTTCTTTTGGTTCTTCTTCACGATTGGTGTCGTTATCACCTTTACAATAATATTTCTGTTAATCAATAGTTTTTATCATTGGACGAAGTAACCTCATTTGCCATCTTGATTTTAAGATTCCATTTTGAAAACTATTAGCCCACTGACAAATAACATGACTTTCAAAAATCAGTGGGCTACAACATATAAATCATCTATAGAGTTTATTTACATCAATCCTTATTGTTACTCCCTATTTTTCAAATGCATCACCAACTATCTTCTTCGAAGGTCCTCTTTCGGCGAAATTGTTACTTACCTATTTTTCAAATGCATCAACAACAAAAAATTGCTACCGCTGAATAGTTACCATGCCACTCTGTTGCAGTTCCAACTGCAACGCTTCAAACTTTTCTTTGTCATAAAAAACCGAGGTTTGATTGTTAAACTTATATGGCGGCAAAGTTACGATCAAACCTCGGATACTAAAACGCGTAGTTGTTCGAATACTTATGATGATATGGGATGGACCGGTTTTTCACAATGTACAAGAATATAGCTTCGATAAAGATGAATTTCAGACTTTTTACAGCCACAACTAAGGAATAATCAGACCATTTAGAATCGTGTAATCTGTCAACAAAAGATGGATTATCCAATCTTTTTTGAAAAATAGACAATATAAATCTCTTAGTATTTAAACCGTAGCGAAATCAGAAATTCACGGCCACGTAGCGGTACACGGTAGTACTGGAAATTGGCTCCTTGATAGAGTGAAACTTCATAATCTTTGCGATTGAGTAGATTGTTAAAGTTCGCACTAGCAGACCAACGTGAACTGAAGTCGTAGCGCATTCCTGCATTAAAAAAACTATTGACAGAGTAATGGCTGTGGGCAATCTCAAACGCCGATTGTGAAAAGTCAGCATATAGACGGAGTTTGGTGATAGGATAGAAATCCATTGTCACGGAATAATAGGCATTTTTCAGCAAATTGTCTGTTGCAGAGAAGGCATCCGAATTTTTCCAACTGACGTTTCCTGCCATCGTGAGTTTGGGCTGGAACCATGATAATCCACTCCACTGCGCCGTGAGGGAAGTGTGCAGTGTATGGTAACGTAAGTAATCCTCTACTTCGTTTTGAGCTACAAACTCCTTATTATAAGAGTAGTTGGTTTGTCCGCTCAAACTGATGTGAGCGTCACGGAAGTTTTTACGGCATGATAGTGCGGCGCTCCAGGTTGTTTTGGTGCGGTCATTCCATATAGGAGTAACAAGCGTATAGTTCTGATTATAAAGACCTTTAAGATAGTAATCGGATGTACTGTGTGTCCAACCCACATAAGCATTCCATGAAAAGAGCGTGATGGTGTTCAGATACGACAGACGAAGATTAGCCAACGTGGTGCATTGCACCGACAGGCTGTCAATGCCTGCTGTGAAGGTACGATAATTGTTCATCATCGTACCATTGAACCAGGGGTCGGTATTCGATGCGTTTTGGTTGTATGTCACAGTGGATTCCAATCGCAACAGATGACTGATTTGTTGGCTGAAATCAACCGATGGAGAAAAAAGAATTTTATGCTCATTCTCTTGTCGCCAACCACAACGGGAAACGACATATTCCACGGGAAGATGCAGCTCGATGTTTCCGTTGCTCCACTGAATCTGATACGATGGTTCGAGAGTGTGCAACCAATAAGATGAAGTTGCAGTCTGCCGGGTATCGTGCAGCCGATTATGCTTGTATTCCATAATGTATGCCAAAGTCAACGGATTTCCCACCATATCAAAAGCCGTTGAAAGACGGTTGCGCATAAACCAATGGTTCAGCCTGTAGTCCTGCCGCTCATATTCATTGTCTGTTGTCCAACTGTCAGAGAGTTGTTCGCGAGTCTGATAAGTACGCACAATGGAAGCCAGACTGTAGATGCGGCTCGGAGTGTTTAGATTGATATTGGCAATATTTTGAATATAATAAGGTTTACGATGGATGTCTTCCGTCAAAGAGCCTAAATTGGTCATATTTTGGTTATAGGAACTTATAGCCTGCCATTGTCCCGAAAGTATATTTTCTACGTACACCTTATTGCTGTTCAGTTCATAGCGCACCTGCCCTTTTACCATATCTTCGCAATCCTTTTGCCGGTTGTTTTCGTAAATACCAACCGTGTCGGCTGCATAATACTCATAACGAGTGCTGTCCTCACGATTTTCTCCTTCGTGATTGTAAAGCAGGTTGAAACGCAGCGTGGAATAAGGCGTGAAAGCGTGCATATAGTTCACTCCAGCAAAATAGGAACGATTGTCAAGATAGTAAATGGGGGAAATGGGTGGACGGCGGCTTGCGGAAGAATAGAGGAATGGAGAGGGCAGTGGCTCTTGCGTATAGACGCCACTGAAGTTTGACATATCGTTTTGGATGCCGCGCAATGATGCACCTCTGTTGTTCAAGGCTCCGGTAAATAATAGCTGGTTTTTCTTTGCCACTTGAATGCCCGTCATACTGCCGTCCCATACTGTAGGCGTGCCTCCAGCTCCCACTTCTGCATCACCAAAAGGACGCATCTTGTAATTCTTTTTCAATTTAATGTTGAGCGTTGCATGGTTGCTATGAACTTTCCCTTCCAAGGAACGGACGGGCTGGTTATTCTCCATTACCTGAATGGTGGATACTGCTTCCGCAGGCATATTTTGGGTGGCTTGATTATATTGGTCTCCCATAAGATCCAATCCCTCAATGTTCAGTTTGTTGATGCTACTGCCTTGGTACAGAATTTGTCCGGAAGGCATCACCTCGATACCCGGCATACGTTTGAGCACATCCTCAATGCTGTAGTCCTCTTTTTGGCGGAATGACTCTACATAATAGTTAAGCGTATCTTTTTTTCGGGTGATGGCATCGGTCTTTATAACCACCTCGTCCAGAGTACAAGTCTTTTCTTCTAACTGAACAGTATATTGATATTTATCCTTTTGAACCTGTATGGTCTGTGTGGCATAACCCATTTTAGAGAATGTCAGTTTGGTTGCATTCTTCTTGTATTGCAATGAATATTGCCCATTGTTCTTGGTAATACAATAAGCCAATAACGAGTCATTAGTATTCAATGCCTTGCATAACACATTTGCAATGCCCTTGCCGTTTGTGTTTGTAACGGTCCCTTTAAAAACAGTTTCTGTTTCCTGTGTCCAGCCAGACAGAGGAAACAGAATCAGCAAAAATAGTATTTTAAAGATTCTTACCATTTTAGTTCAAGCATATTACTGGGACGCTTCGGATTATTTGCTTCCGGAGTTACCATTTTCCCATTTTTCTCAATTTTTACATTATAAATCTCAATACTTAGATTATCAAAATCTTCAATATCATTGCGATAACCGGTCAAAGCATTTTCATGTGTAGTTACAATCAAATCTTTGATATACTTTTTCTTATATAGATACATATCGCTGTATTGAGACATTGCTCCAAATCCATTATTTGTAAAAATCCAATTACGATTTTTATCATAAATTTCCATTATTAGTCCAGGTAATCCAGTAAACAAGTAAGGTCCGTAAGGAAGTGATATAGTCTCTGTATACCATGCTATATAATTGCGTCCAGCAAAGGAGCAAATAGCTTTCTTACAAGGTTGTTGATTAATCAGTGAATCTCCAGGAACCAGCTGCCAGTCTATTTGGGGTGTCTGGTATGTGTACTCGTAACTTCGCAATACATCATAAGTCTGTACCGTGGTTTTCGATTCTTCTAAATCGGTTAGGGTGACAAAAAAGAATGTCCATTTTTTAATAGCTTGGTTCCATTCCTCGCGTGCTTTAGGGTCTTTTTTATGTTGTTTGCTACTTGCTAAATAGTCATTTATTGAATCGAATGCCAAACGATTGTAATCGCAAAAAAGTAAGTGCTTATCTGAAATCATCAAAACTGTTTGTGCCTCTGTATAATCCTCCAATTTGGTAGAATCTTTGCGGAACTTTAATTCATAAAATGCTCCCAACCTTGCCTTATCAACAACACACCTCTTTGATTTTTCATAAAAATCACCACTTTCACTATATAGTCTTTGAGCTTTAATAGTGTTCAAACATAATATTGTAATAATAAAAGTTAAGATTCTCATTTTTTTTAATTTGAATAAAACAAAAAGGCCGTATAGCCGATACCACAGCTTTTACGGTTTTATTGGAAGTCCAAAATACCGCCATTGGGGCGTTTCATCAATACGCCTTCTTTGTAATGTTCACGAAAATAGTGAACAGCTTCTGCGCTATTTTTCGCATCAAATGTAGCATGTGTTCCATTAGGTAAAGTCACATGATACTTGTAAGCTGACGCAGTCTGTGGAGCAATAAAGCTACCAAGAGCAATTACTGCTGCAATGGAAAATAATCTTACCTTGTTCATAGTTTAGGTGATTTAGTTACAACCAACTTCTCAAAGGTTATTTTTGTTATTAATGTAGTTGGGAAGTTTATACGATGTGTATAAACTGCATAGCCATCGTAATTGATGAAATAGTCGGATCCAAAACTATTACATCATTTTACTTGTATAGCTAAATACAAAGGTATAACTTTTTGTTGAAACTGGATACATTGTTTGGACTTTTTTTAGCATAATGACAAAAAATAAGCTGACCGTACAACGGCTGTCCGAAGAAATGATTACTTTTGCTCATGGTTGTTTTATTTATTCGCATCAAAATAACCAAATAGGGCTGACTCCTGCAAATGGAATCAGCCCTATTTTTTCGAAAGTCTCGAATCTTATCGGACACCAATAATTGTAATCACAAAATTATTGAGTTATCCTGCTAACTCATTTGTTTGTCATGTTTTTTCAGTAAGAACAATTTTAAGTCTATTTATCAACTGCATTTGATATTCATCTAATTATAAAAAGTTAGCAATTTAATATGTTGATACAAAAACGATAACTTTAACTTTCATTAGGCATGTGTTCTAGTTCAAACAGGTTATCAATGAGGGAAGTGACCACTACTTTTTAGTGAGTTCATAGCTCTTACAAAATAGAGATTCATACACAATCAACTTCGTTTTTTAATGATAAAATCGGATAATTACTGTTGTTTTCCATGTTAATTTTTGTTTTCTCATACTTTCATTTTGGGGTTTCTCAATTATGTTGTTCCTAATTTGTTTCTTTTGTCATTTTATTACTCCTATCAGTATTGATTATCAGTATGTTACGAGCAATCAGCAAGATTTCAAGAAGTATATTAATAAGGTAGCGTCACCTTGAACAGCGGATTGTCTACATGCTCCTTGCGTATAACGTCTACAAGTTCGGCTACTATGTCGGGATGCGCAGCGCTCACGTCGTTGTCCTCGTGCAGATCGGTGGCGAGGTTGTACAGGCGCGGCTTGCCCTTTACGACAATCAGCTTCCAGTCGCCACGGCGCACAGCGATTTGGTCGGTCTCGTGGAACTCCCAGTAGAGATGGTCGTGCTTCAACTGCTTGGCATCGTCGCCGAGGAGCGTCGGAGCGATGGAGAGTCCGTCGAAGCCGTCGCCCGCGAGCTGGCGGTTGGTGTAGCGCTTGCGGAAGTTCTTCACGCCGGCGAGGTCGCAGAACGTAGGCATGAGGTCGTAGAAGGCGAACTGCAGGTCGTTCACCTCGCCCGCCTTGACGTGTCCGGGCCACCATGCGATGAACGGAATGCGTATGCCGCCCTCGTAGCACTGACGCTTCAGTCCGCGCAGCTTGCCATCGCGTCCGAAGAATTCGGGGTCGGCGCCGCCCTCCTCATGAGGTCCGTTGTCGGAGGTGAAGATGACGAGCGTGTTCTTGTCGAGGCCCTTCTCGCGCAGCTTCGCCATCACCTCGCCCACGTACTGGTCGAGACGCGTTATCATTCCGGCAAACTGTGCGTGGGTATGCTCCACGGCGTTGTAGCGCGAACCCTCCTGTCCGCCCCACGTCTTGTCGACGAAGAACTTCTTCTCGTAGCCCTCCACGATGCTGTCGTAGGGCTGTGCCAGTTCGGCGTGAGGAAGGGTGTACGTGAGGAAGCCCACGAACGGCTTCTTACCGTCCTGCTTATCAATCCACTCGAGCGCCTTGTCGTGTATGATGCGTGCCGAATACTGCTGGCGCTTATGGTAGTCGCGTCCGAACATGGGGTACTGTATGTTCTGCTCCATCACCTCGCGCACTACCGCCGTGTCGCCCATAGAGCGCGAGTAGCGGTTGAGGAAGTTGGGATAATACAGATGCGCCTGAAACTGGCAGATGTAGCCGTAGAACTCGTCTACGCCGCGCTTGTCGGGCGTAGAGGGCGAACCTTCGTAGCCGCCTGCCCACTTGCCGAAGACGCCTGTGGTGTAGCCGTGGTCCTTCAGCATCTCGGGCAGAATCTTGTGCTGCGGATCGTAAGGCTCCTGACCCACAACAGCAAAGTCTACGTTGTTGCCGTATATCACGGTATGCTCGGCAGACCAGTACTCGCGGTTGCCGCGCACGTGTCCGTGACCCGAATGCTGACCCGTCATTATCGAAGCGCGCGAGGGCGCAGACACCGGCGAACCGGCGTAAGCCTGCGTGAAGCGCATGCCCTCCTCAGCCATGCGGTCGATGTTGGGCGTGCTGATATAGGGCTGTCCGTAGCAGGCAAGGTCGCCGTAGCCCATGTCGTCGCACAATATAAATATAATGTTGGGTTGTTTCGGCTGCACACGCTTCTGGGGAGCCTTTGCAGCCATGAGCGTAGGCACTACGGAGAGGGCGGCGCTCGCTAAGAGAATATTCTTGTTCATCGCGAAATATGTTGTTTTAGAGTAATCGATTTGTTTTCAATGTATAAAATTACTGCAAATAATCCGAACGCCAAAATCATTTGACTACAAACGCATAAATTAAGCCGTTTTTACTCCGTTTTTCAGATAAAAAACATTACTTTTGCATATAGATTTTGCGCGGAAGCGCACATTTTAATCTAATAAAAGGACATTTACTAATAACTTTAAAGCAAACAATATGGCAGCAACAGTACTGAACGATGCGCAGATTGATATACTCAATATGATGCAATGGGTGAAAAGTCCCGAGGCTTTAGCTGACTTGAAACAAGCGATATCCGATTTCTTCGCAAAGAAAGCAAAGGAAGAGATAGACGCTATGTGGGCTAACGGAAAGATGAACGAGGCAAAGTTCGAAAGCTTTGAGAATCTTCACGAAAGAAATTAACAGACTGCGCCATTATTGGCAACGCAAAGTATATTGTAACACAAGACCATCACTTCAATATTCTGAAACAAATATCATTTCCGAAAGTAGACGTGATAACACTGAAAGCGTTTCTTGCGGACTTGCAAAAACTATAAACAACAATGAGAGAAAAAATCGATTGCTTTCTGCCCTGCAACGATGTAGCCGAGATTGCCGACTCGCTGCAGACGCTGAGCCAAAGCAAGACTACACAGCATATAAACCTGCTCGTGAGCGACGCAAGCGACATCTGCGCGTGCGGCGACTCGGACAGCATCAGCGACTGCACCGTGATTGCCGTCGACGGACTGACGTCGACAAAGACGCTGCTCACCATCGAGGAGCATACCGACGCCGAATACGTGCTACTGAGCCTGAAGCACACGCCGGTGAGCCTCGGACTGCATGCGCTCGACCGACTGCTGCGCGTGGCTACCGACAGCAATGCGGGCATGGTGTACGCCGACTGCTACATACAAAAGGACGGCGTGCAGGAGAAACATCCTACCATCGACTATCAGACGGGCAGCATACGCGACGACTTCGACTTCGGACAGCTCGTGCTCATACGCGCATCGCTGCTGCACGAGTACGCGGCAAAGCAGCATCTCGCCGACTACAAGTGGGCGGGCTTCTACGACCTGCGCCTGTACATAAGCCGCAAGTCACAGATTTTCCACCTGAACGAGTATCTGTACACGCAGGTGGAGACCGACTCGCGCAAGAGCGGCGAGCGCCAGTTCGACTACGTCAACCCGCGCAACCGCGAGGTGCAGATAGAGATGGAACAGGCGGCAACGAAGCACCTCGACAAGATTGGCGCTACGGTAGACACGTCGAAGTATATGAAACCCGACTACAGCGAGCAGGACTTCACGTACGAGGCTTCGGTGATTATACCTGTTTTCAACCGCGCCAAGACCATCGCCGACGCTGTCGGATCGGCTCTTGCGCAAAAGACTACATTCAAGTACAACGTAATAGTGGTGGACAACCACTCTACCGACGGCACAACCGCAATACTCGAAGCGGCTGCTGCTGAGGACAAACGACTCATACACATCGTTCCTGAGCGCACCGACCTCGGAATCGGCGGCTGCTGGAACGTGGCTGTCGACGACGCACGCTGCGGACGCTTCGCCGTGCAGCTCGACAGCGATGACCTCTACTCGTCGCCGCAGACGCTGCAGCACATCGTCGACGAGTTTCACAAGCAGGGGGCTGCGATGATTGTGGGCTCCTACCGCATGTGCAACTTCCAGCTCGAGACGCTCCCACCGGGACTTATCGACCATAAGGAGTGGACCGACCAGAACGGACCAAACAACGCCCTGCGCATAAACGGACTCGGCGCGCCGCGCGCTTTCTTCACGCCTATCCTGCGACAGATTCAGTTCCCGAACACTTCGTACGGCGAAGACTACGCTCTCGGACTCGCCTTCAGTCGCAAGTACCGCATCGGCAGAATCTTCGACGAGCTTTATCTGTGCCGCCGCTGGGACGGCAACAGCGACGCCGCCCTCAGCATAGAGCGCCAGAACGCCAACAACCTGTATAAGGACCGCCTGCGCACGCTGGAGATTGCGGCGCGCCAGCAACTCTCCGAAGGCACCGCAGACGCCTCAGCCGACAGTTCGCTGCAGCGTTTCTTCAACCGCCAGCTGGAGGTGTGGGAGGATGCCAGACAGCACTTCCACGACCTGCGCAACGTGAAGACACGCGAGTTGTCGTGCGGCGAGATTACGCTCAAGCTGCAGTTCAACCCCGCACGCATCGTCTCTACGGGCGCAAACATCGACCGCAAGACCATCGCCGAGCGCCCCTGCTTCCTCTGCGAGCAGAACCGACCGAAGGAGCAGATGCAGAAACAGGTGGACAAGAACTTCACGCTGCTCGTCAACCCCTTCCCTATCATGCCGCAACACTTCACCATTCCGCTGCGCACGCACCGTCCGCAGAGCATCGGCATTAACTATGGCGAGATTTACCGACTGCTCAACGCCTACCCGACGCTGACGGTGTTCTATAACGGACCGAAGTGCGGCGCATCGGCTCCCGACCACATGCACTTCCAGGCTGTATGTTCGGGCATGCTGCCACTGCAGACCAACTGGCCCCGACTGAGCCGCGACACCGAAGTAATCATAAAAAACGACGAGCGTGGCGCGATAACAGCCGTACGCGGCTTCGCCGTGCCCGTATTCTCTATACGCACTACCGACCAGCACACGGGCGAACAGCTCTTCCGCAAGCTCTATTCGGCGCTGCCGATGCACGGCGGCGACACCGAGCCGATGATGAACATCATAGCATGGCGCGACGGCGACGACTATCAGGTGGTGGTGATACCACGCACGAAGCATCGTCCCGACTGCTACTTCGCCGACGGCGAGCAGAAGCGCCTCGTCAGTCCGGGTTCGCTCGACATGGCGGGCTTCATCGTCACACCGCGTAGCGAGGACTTCAACACGCTCAGCGCAGACGAAGCCGTAGCTATCTTGAAGGAGTGTGGCATGGACACGGCTACGTTCAACGAGACAGCCGAGAAGCTGCGCACACTTGCAGCTGGCAACCTCGCTTCTAACACCCACTTCGCAGGCAAGCAGCCGAACGTATCGGTAGGCATCGTGAGCGGCGCGAAGATATCTTTCTCGCTTAACAAGCCGTACATGGCTAAGGGCAACCTGATAGAGGGCGAGCAGGTGGTTGAGTTCCATGAGGGCGGCATTCTGTGGAACGGCAACCAGTATCGCGAGCTTACTTTCCATCCGCAGCAGAACGACGCCTCGTTCTCGCTGCACGATGTCACAATCGGCGTCAACTTCCACTGGGAGCGTCAGGAGACGCAGACCTTCCTGGGCACGCTGCGACTCGTGGTAGACTCAGACCGCGTCTGCGCCATCAACGAACTGCCCGTGGAGTCGTATCTGGAGAGCGTCATCTCAAGCGAGATGAGCGCCACATCGAGCCTCGAACTGCTCAAGGCGCACGCCGTCATCTCGCGCAGCTGGCTGCTTGCACAGATTGAACAGCGCCACAAGCAGCAGACGGGCGCCGGAGGCAGCGGCTTCTTCTCGTTCATACGCAAGGACGACGAGCTGATAAAGTGGTACGACCGCGAAGACCACACCATCTTCGACGTATGCGCCGACGACCACTGCCAGCGCTATCAGGGCATCACAAAGGCTACGAGCAAGCATGTGGCGGAGGCTATACACGCCACACGCGGACAGATACTGATGGACAACGACGAGATATGCGACGCACGCTTCAGCAAGTGCTGCGGCGGTGCGACGGAGGAGTTCCAGTATTGCTGGGAGAACGTGAAGAAACCGTATCTTGCGGCGATACGCGACGTGGCTGACGCAAGCTCTTGCGGATGCAGCAACGCCGCAGCCGCAGAACTGCCCGACCTGACCGTAGAGGAAAACGCCGAACGCTGGATTCGCACGGCGCCGGAGTCGTTCTGCAACACCAACGACAAGAAGATACTCTCGGAAGTGCTCAACGACTACGACCAGGAGACGACCGACTTCTATCGCTGGCACGTCACATACACGCAGGACGAGCTGAAGAGCCTCATCACAGAGCGTCTGAAGATGGAGTTCGGCGACATTCTCGACCTCGTGCCGGTGGAGCGTGGCAGCAGCGGACGCATCTGCCGCTTGAAGATTGTGGGCTCGGAGCGCACCTTCACTATCGGTAAGGAACTGGAGATACGCCGCGCGCTCAGCGATACGCATCTCTACAGCAGCGCCTTCGTGGTTGACAAGGAGGACGTAAAGGACGGCGTGCCGCAAACATTCCGACTCACGGGTGCAGGCTGGGGACACGGCGTGGGACTCTGCCAGATTGGTGCCGCAGTAATGGGTGCCAAGGGCTATAACTACGACCAAATCCTGCTGCACTACTACCGCGGAGCGGAGATAAAGAGGATATATAAGTAATGGTGAAGTGGTGAAAGAATGTTGTGGTGGTGTGGTGTTGAGATGGTGACATTAGTACATTTCTCAACATAACAACACCTCAACAAAACAACATTTCATAACTCAAAACTCAAAATTGCCTTTGGCAACAATTAATAATTAAAAATTAAAAATTAATAATTGAAAAAGACAAATCCGTGGGCATGGATCCCCACACTATATTTCGCAGAAGGCCTGCCAAACGTTGTCGTTACAGCCCTGTCGGTAGTCATGCTGATGCAGATGGGACTGAGCGACGCTGAGGTAGGACTCTACACGGGCTGGCTGGCTCTGCCTTGGGTGGTGAAGCCGCTATGGAGTCCGTTCATTGACCTGCTGAAGACAAAACGCTGGTGGGTGCTCACGATGCAGCTGCTCATGGGCAGTGCGCTGGCTGGCATCGCCTTCACGCTGCCTACGTCGTTCTGGTTTCAAGGCACGATGTTCTTCCTCTTCGCTATGGCGTTCGCCAGTGCTACGCACGACATCTCTGCCGACGGCTTCTACATGATAGAGCTTGACGAGCACAATCAGGCGAAGTACGTCGGACTGCGCAATACGTTCTATCGACTCGCCGTCATCTTTGTGAACGGCGCACTCGTATCGCTCGCCGGCTTCCTTGAACATCAGTTGCAGATGCCGGTGGTCTACACCTGGACGCTTATCTTCTACGCTCTCGCGGCGCTATTCATCGGCATTTGGCTCTACCACTGCAAGATGATGCCGCGTCCTGCCGACGATGTTAGTTCGGAGAAGAGCGTTGGAGAGGTGGCAAGCGAACTGAAAACGATGCTCGCCACATTCTTCTGCAAGTTCGGCACAAAGGAGACGGTGTTCGTGATGCTCTTCCTGCTGTTCTACCGCTTTCCGGAAGCTCTGCTGAACACGATGACAAAGACGTTCCTCATGCGCCCGATAGCCGAAGGCGGAATGGCTCTGACACCCGAGGAGTACGGACTGGCGCAGGGCACGGTAGGACTCATCGGACTGCTCTTGGGCGGAATCCTCGGCGGCGTGCTCGTCAGTCGCGACGGCATGAAACGCTGGCTGTGGCCGCTCGTATGTGCCATCACACTGCCCGATGTGGTGTACATATACCTCAGCTACACGCTCGACTCTAATCTATGGGTCGTATCGTCGTGCCTCTTCGTGGAGCAGTTCGGCTATGGCTTGGGCTTCACCGTATTGACGCTCTACATGCTTTACTACAGTCAGGGCAAGTTCCGCACCTCACATTATTCTATATGCACCGGCATCTCCTATCTCGGACTGATGCTGCCTGGCATGGTGTCGGGCTACGTTAAGGACATCATGGGCTACAAGATGTTCTTCATCTTCGTGATGGCGTGCTGCCTGATCACGTTCCTCGTGACGGCGTTCCTGAAGATTGACCCCGAGTTCGGAAAGAAAAAATAATGACAGACAAGCAAAAGAAAACAACCTACCGCCCACACCGCAGAGGTGCAAAGACCCGCTGCCTGTGGTTTCCGTCGCTGATGTTCGGTGACGGATTGGCTGTGTCTGTGCTTGTTCTGACGATAGTGATGCTGCGCCGCATGGGACTTGACACCCCCGACACAGCGCTTGCCATCGCCTTGCTCTGTCTGCCCGTGCTGCTGCGCCCGCTGTTCGAGATGATAGTCACCCACTTCTGGGGCACCACAAAGGTATGGATTCTCTCCACACAGTTCATCTCCGCTCTCTCGCTCGCCGCCGTAGCCTTCACGCTCCATACGAGCTACTGGCTGCTGGGCACGGCATGCTTCATGCCGTTCTTCGTCTGCTCGGCTCTGTTCTACAACATCGCTCTGCACCGCTTCTATGTTGACTCGCCACAAGGGGTGCACTTGTCTCAGGGGGTGCACTTGTCTCAAGTGCACCAACCAAGCACAACACCTCAACACCTCAACACCTCAACCTCAACACCTCAAATCTCAACACCTCAAATCTCAACACCTCAACACAACAACACAACAACATTCCATAGTCAAAAGTCCTGTGGATTTTTGACTATGGCCCTCCTCTTCGGCTGCGGAGTAATGGCGATGGTGGGCGGCAATATGGAAGTCGTGACACGCAACATACGCTACTCGTGGAGCTTTGTGTTCTACGTGATGGCAGGCGTGGAACTGTTTCTGTGGCTCTGGCACGCTCTCTTTCTGCCCGGCGGACCGCACGGATACGCCAAGCCGAAGCCTACGATGGGCCTGCATCGCGGCGAGTTCAGAGAGACTATGCGCCGTATGCTGCAGCGCAAGGACGACATCGCCACACTGATGTTTCTGCCACTCTTCCTTCTGCCCGAAACGCTGCTCGCCCTCACCGCCCCACTCTTCGTCATAGCCAAGCCACACAACGACGGACTGGGCATGTCGCCGCAGGAGTTCGCCTACGCGCAAGGCACAGCAGCCGTCATCGCCATCACCGTCGGCTACATTCTCGGCATATACGCCATACGCCGCCACGGACTGCGTCGTTGGCTGCTGCCCTCAGCCCTGCTGCTCGCCGTTCCGGGCGCCGCACTGCTCTTCCTCAGCTACAACACGGCAGCGCCACTCAGCATCGTAGCCGCAGCGCTGGCTGCGGGTCACGCCGCATTGGGCTTAGCTCTTAGCATGGTGAAGAAGGTGGTGGTGCGCTTCACGCGCAACATGCCCGACAGCACTTTGCGCCACGCCATAGCGCGCACGCTCATCGCCACGCCGTTCGTCATCGTTGGCTCATTAGCCAGCCTCATGCTCACCATCGCCGACTATCAGCGCATCTTTCAGCTCGCCACGGAGCTTGCCGTAGTGCCACTGATTGTCAGCGTGTTCTACCTTTATCTCACACACAGACAGCCGCAAGCGGAGTGAAACGATTTCCCAGCTTTCTTCTTCACCTTCTCGCCAAAAATGTGTATCTTTGCATTCTGTATAACACCAGTTGCAACTAACGAAAAAGATAGATAATCATGAGCAATAACAAGCAACTATATATCGACTTCGAAGCCTACGAACGTATGGCAGAGCCGCATAAACAAGAAAAGGCTTCTGCATGGCGTACAGCAATCGGTCTGCAGGATGTGGATGGACTGAAGGTGTCCGACTATCTAAGAGAGACTGCTGTACGCCATATTGAAGGCGATATCACCATTGATGATGTTAGGGAGCGGCTGAAATCTTATTACATCAACAAGACCACACATGACAAGGACGATGAAGAAAAGGAAGAAGCTGACCGAGTTGCAGCCAATATTGCAAAACTGCTGAGCGAAAAGTCGTTCTCGTTTACAGCGTTGGAATTTCTGAATATCCACAGACACCTGTTTGAAGATGTGTTCAAACACGCAGGCGAGGTACGCACTTACGACATTAGCAAGAAAGAATGGGTGCTTCAAGACGACTCCGTTGTATATGGACGTGCAGCAGACATCATGATGGCATTGAGGTATGATATACAGCAAGAGAAAGAGTTCAATTACAAAGGACTGACCACCGATGAAATCATAGAACATATCGTTGATTTCGTCACGTTGCTTTGGCAGAACCACCCATTCCGCGAAGGCAACACAAGAACAACGGCGGTATTCGTCATCAAGTATCTGCAATCTATCGGATTCAAGGTGAACAATGATTTGTTTGCAAACAATTCGTGGTACTTCCGTAACGCATTAGTACGTGCCAACTATCGCAATCCATTAAAAGGAATAGAGCCGAACAAGTCTTTTCTAATCAAGTTTTTCCGCAATTTGATATTGGAGGAAGAAAACGAATTGAAAAACCGCTATATGCTTATTGGCTACCAAGATGATTGCGACACCCATACAAGCACCCATACAAGCACCCATACAAGTACCCATACAAGTACCCATACAAGTACAAACAATTCCGTAAGCTCATTGAGCGAAAATGTAAAGCGTTTGGTTATAGCAATTGGTACTGAAGAAAAAGGCATAAAAGAAATGATGTATGCTGTAGGATTGAGAAACCGCCCCAACTTTATCGAATACTCTCTTACTCCTGCCATCAACGGAGGACTTGTCACAATGTTATATCCCGACTCCCCCCGCCATCCGCGTCAGAAATACCTCCTGACAGTAAAAGGTCTGGCTGTGTATAATGAGTTTAAAGAAATGGGAAAATAAAGCCTCGGGCTGGTAGATACCGAGAAAAAGATGGAAGATGGCTGGAAGATACGCCCGTTTTGCGGACTATCTTCCAGCCATCTTTATATCCGTTTATGTTTGGTCTTCAACACATTACGATTGCACGACGCCCATAGCTGGAAGATATGGAAGATAAAAACGGCAATCGAGAATTATTAGTCGATAAATCGCTTTGTTATCTCGCCGTACATGTCGATGCGGCGATCGCGCAGGAAGGGCCACCAGCGGCGCACGTCCTCGCTGTGAGCAAGGTCTACCTCCACGATCACGCTGTCCTCAGCATCGGGAGCCGAGCGATAGAGCATCTCGCCCTGCGGACCCACAACCATTGACGAACCCCAGAACTCTATGCCCGGAGTCTGCTTGCTCGGGTCGGGCTCGAAGCCTACGCGGTTGACCGACACTACGGGGAGTCCGTTGGCTACGGCATGACCGCGCTGCACGGTTGTCCACGCCTCGCGCTGACGCTGCTGCTCGTCCTCGGTGTCAGACGCTGCATAGCCTATCGCTGTAGGATAGATGAGCAGTTCGGCGCCCTGCAGAGCCATCAGTCGCGCTGCCTCGGGGTACCACTGGTCCCAGCATACGAGCACGCCGAGCTTGCCCACGCTGGTCTGTATAGGGCGGAAGCCGAGGTCACCCGGTGTGAAGTAGAACTTCTCGTAGTAGGCAGGGTCGTCTGGTATGTGCATCTTGCGATACTTGCCGGCGATAGAGCCGTCGCGCTCCATGACGACAGCCGTGTTGTGATACAGACCCGGAGCACGGCGCTCGAAGAGCGATGTGACGATAACCACGTTGCACTCGCGTGCCAATGCGCCGTAGAAGTCGGTAGACGGACCGGGGATAGGCTCCGCAAGGTCGAAGTTGTCTACATCCTCCACCTGGCAGAAGTAGAGCGAGTTGTGCAGTTCCTGCAGCACAACAAGTTCGGCGCCACGCTTTGCGAGGTCGCGCACGCCGTCGGCAAGACGCTGCATGTTTGTCTTCACGTCAGCCACGTTGTGCTGCTGAAGATATCCTATTTTCAAGTGTTTCATAATCTTTCTACGTATTTATTTTGTTGCAAAGTTAGCCATTTTCGGTTAAAAAGCCTTATCTCAACTGCCAGAAAGCCACGGCAGCAGCTGCGGCAACATTGAGCGAGTCGATGCCGCGCGCCATCGGTATGCGCACCACATAGTCGGCGGCAGCGATAGTAGCGGCAGGCAGTCCGTCGCCCTCGTTGCCCATGACGATAGCAAGACGAGGCTCGGCGAGCAGCGCAGCATCGTCGATAGACACCGAATTGTCGGTGAGAGCCATCGCAGCGGTGCGGAAGCCATATCGGTTCAGGTCGCTGACCGGACCGTCTATCCATGTCCAGGGGATAGAGAACACCGCACCCATCGACACCCTCACCGCACGGCGGTTGAGCGGGTCGCAGGAAGTGCGCGTCATAAGCACGGCGTCGATGCCAAGAGCGGCAGCCGAGCGGAACATCGCTCCAACATTGGTGGCGTCGACAACGCCGTCAATAACCACCACGCGACGCGCATCGCGGCACACCTCCTCGACGCTTAGCTCCGCAGGGCGACGCATAGCACAGAGCACGCCGCGCGTCAGCACGTAGCCGGTGAGCGAGGCAAGCAGTTCGCGACTGCCCGTGTAGACAGGTATGTCGCCACATCGGCTGATTATCTCTGCCGCATCGCCAACTACATGACGCTGCTCACAAAGCAAAGCCAAGGGCTCGTAGCCCTCAATCAACGCACGGTCGATGACCTTCGGACTCTCCACGATGAACACACCACTACCCTTTTCGTAGCTGTGGCGCAACTGCTTCTCCGTGAGACTCGAGAAAAGCTCAACACCGGGGAAGTCAAGCGAATCAATTTCTACTATAGCCATTGCGCAAACCGTTTATTTCGCCAACTGACACTCGGCAGGATACTGCATTGTGAGGCAATGGATAGATCCGTGCTGACGAACGATAGTGCGCGAATCGATACCGATGATGTCGTAGCCGGGGAAAGCCTCAGCCACGAGAGCCAGAGCACGAGCGTCGTTCTCCTCCTGTGCGTATGTAGGCACGATGACAGCGCCGTTGATGATGAGGAAGTTGGCGTATGTAGCCGGCAGACGGTCGCCGTCGTCGTAGAGTGCGTCGGGCATAGGCAGACGCAGCAGGCGATAAGGCTTGCCGTCGGCGTCGGTGGCAGCCTTCAGTTGCTGCTCAAGAGCGTGCAGGTCGGCATACTGCGGGTCGTTTTCGTCGTCGCAACCCACATAAAGTAGCGTATTGTCGGGACAAATGCGCACGATGGTGTCGATATGTCCGTCGGTGTCGTCGCCGATGAGCTGTCCGTGGTCGAACCATACTATCTTGCGGGCGCAGAGTCGCTCCTTCAACACCTGCTCCACCTCTGCCTGCGACAGGGGTTGGTTGCGGTTGGGCGCCATAAGGCATACGCTCGTGGTGAGCACCGTGCCGCGTCCGTCGCTCTCGATAGAACCACCTTCGAGCACAAAGTCGTCGTAGTCGACACGCTCGCCAGCGAACACTCCGCGAGCATGGAGCGTACGGTTGATGAGATTGTCCTTGTCGGCAGCGAACTTCTCGCCCCATCCGTTGAAACGGAAGTCGAGAAGGCGGCAGGAGGCTACGGCATTCTTGCCGTAGTCACGCACCGTTTGCTCGGTTGGTGCAGCAGAGCCTGCTACTCCCTCTATGTGAATGCCGCTGCCTTCTGCAGTGGGGATAAGCGTGATGAAGGCATGGTCGCGAGCCCAAGTGTCGTTGTTGTCGCACTCGTAGATGCGCACGTTCTCCATCTCCTCGTCTGAAAGACTCTCCTCAAGCTCTGCACGCACCGCGTCTGGATGCTTTGCGGCGATGACAAGCGGCTCGTAATGAGCCACAGCCTTGGCTATCTGCACGAAAGTTTCGGTGATGTCGTCGAGGTACGGAAGCCAGTCGGTATCATCGTGAGGCCATGTGAGTTGCACGCATGACTGACGGTGCCACTCGGCAGGAAGTATGTAGTTTTTGTTCTGCATAAATCTAACAATGTGTCATTTTTGTTTAAAACTACTGCAAAGTTAGTGTTTTTCCGTCAAACAGTCTTACAATTCAAGTTTTTTGACTAAATTTGCAAATAATACTTTATACTCTAAAAAAGAAAAACTTATGAAAGACTTCATCAAAAACGTACTTGCCACGATGGTCGGTATGTTCGGATTCTTCATCGTGATGGGCGTTATCGGTATGATGAGCATCATCGGCATGATAGCGTCTGGCAACGCCGCACAGAACGTGGAGAAGAACTCGGTGTTCGTGCTCAATCTTTCGGGAACTATCAGCGAGCAGGGATCGGAGAACCCGCTCAGCATGTTCACTGGCGACAACTCGCTGAACAGCGGACTGAACGACATTCTCTCGTCTATCAAGAAGGCTAAGGCTAACGACGACATAAAAGGCATATACATAGAAGCGGGCGCACTTGCAGCCAACTACGCTACGCTGCAGGAGATACGTAACGCACTCGCCGACTTCCGCAAGAGCGGCAAGTGGATTGTGGCTTACGGCGACTTCTACACGCAGGGCGCCTACTACGTAGCGTCGGTAGCCGACAAGGTGTACATCAACCCGAAGGGCATCGTCGACTGGCACGGCATCGGAGCACAGACCATGTTCTACAAGGACTTCATGGCGAAGTTCGGCGTGAAGTGGGAGGTTGTTAAGGTGGGCACATTCAAGAGTGCGACGGAGACCTTCACCGAGGAGAAGATGAGCGACGCCAACCGCTTGCAGACACAGACATTCATCGACGGCACATGGCGCAACGTATGCAACGCCGTATCGAAGAGCCGCGGCATAAGCGTCGACTCGCTCAACAGCTACGCCGACTCGTATCTCGCGCTGCAGGCTACAGAGACGCTCGTGAAGGCAAAGATGGTTGACGGCATGATGTACGGCGACCAGGTGAAGAACGCCGTGAAGAAGATGATGAAGCTCGAGAAGGACGACGACATATCTCAGCTCACTCTGAACGACATGCTCAACGTGAAGGACGGCAAGGTAGAAGGCAGCGAGATTGCCGTATACTATGCAGAGGGCGACATCGTGCAGGACCCAAAGGCTGCTACGATGTTCGGCAACAACAACTATATAGCAAGTCGCAAGGTGTGCAAAGACCTTGAAGACCTTATGAACGACGACGACGTGAAGGCGGTGGTTGTGCGCATCAACTCGGGCGGCGGCGACGCCTACGCTTCGGAGCAGATGTGGCACCAGATGAGCGAGCTGCGCAAGGTGAAACCGGTAGTGGTGTCGATGGGCGACTATGCTGCGTCGGGTGCTTACTATATGTCGGCTCCGGCATCGTGGATCGTGGCTCAGCCGAACACGCTGACGGGCAGCATCGGTATCTTCGCCGTGATACCCGACCTCAGCGGACTCGTCACAACAAAACTCGGCGTGCGCTTCGACGAGGTGAAGACCAACCGCAACTCTACATTCGGTAACCTCATGGTGCGCCCGTTCAACGCCGAAGAGAAGGCTATGCTGCAGGCAAGCGTCAACCGCGGATACAGTCTGTTCCGCCAGCGTGTGGCTGAGGGCAGACGTCTGCCGGTGGAAAGCGTGGAGAAGATAGCACAGGGACGCGTTTGGCTCGCTACCGACGCACTCAACATAAAGCTCGTAGACCAGCTGGGCGGCATCGACGACGCCGTGAAGAAGGCTGCACAGCTCGCAAAGCTGAAGGACTACTACACAAGCGACTATCCAGCAGCGGCTTCGTGGATGGACGCTATGCTCAACTCGATGTCGTCGTCGGGAACTTATCTTGACGAACAGCTCAGACAGACGCTCGGCGACTTCTACCAGCCGTTCACCATGCTCCGCTCTATCGACAAGCGCGAGGCTATCCAGGCACGCATACCATACGCTATAAGCATTAAGTAATGAGATGGTGTGGTGGTGAGATGGTAATGTGGTGACAATACTTTAACTTGCTCTTATTAATCCGAATATATAAAGGACTGTACCGAATATATAAAGGACTGCACGGAGCGTTTAATTATAATAAATGTGAGAACAGAAGGCGACTTTATAAAAATCAACGAGTGGCTGCTACCGCTTAGCTGGCTCTACGGATTGGGAGTGCGACTGCGCAATTGGATGTTCAATATCGGACTGAAGAAGAGCCGCAGCTTCGACATACCCGTAATATCTGTGGGCAACATAACGGTGGGCGGCTCGGGCAAGACTCCACACGTAGAATATCTCATCAATCTGCTGCATGAGAAGTTCCGCGTGGCTGTGCTCTCGCGCGGATACAAGCGCAAGAGCAGCGGCTATCTGCTCGCCGACAAGGACACCACAATGCCCGAAATCGGTGACGAGCCGTTCCAGATGAAGAGCAAATACAAGGACATCTATGTGGCTGTCGACAAGAACCGCTGCCACGGCATCGACCGACTCACTACCGACGAAGCCACAAAGGACGTGGACGCCATTCTGCTCGACGACGCATACCAGCACCGCTACGTGAAACCGGGCATAAACATTCTGCTCATCGACTATCACCGACTGATAATCTACGACAAGCTGCTGCCTGCCGGACGCATGCGCGAACCGAAGGAGGGCACGTCGAGAGCCGACATCGTGATTATAACGAAGTGTCCGAAGGACCTGAAGCCGATGGAGTTCCGCGTGCTGAAGCGTGCGCTCAATCTCTATCCTTATCAGGAGCTCTACTTCACGACGCTGCGCTACAACGCCCTGAAGGCGCTGTTCTCGAACGAACGCATCTCGCTCAACTCGCTGCCGAAGAACACTAACATTCTGTTGCTTACGGGCATAGCCTCACCAGAGCAGATGATGGTAGACCTACAAACGGTGACGAAGCGCATCACGCCACTCACCTTCGGCGACCACCATCAGTTCACGGCAGAAGACGTGGAGCGCATCAACAGCACGTTCGCCGCTATGCCCAAGCCGAAGATTATCGTCACAACGGAGAAGGACGCTACACGACTTGAGCACGTGGAAGGACTCTCAAAAGAAACAAAATCAAATATCTATGCCCTACCGATTCGCATACAATTCATGCTCGGAGGGGAGGAAGAATTCAACAATAAAATAATAAGCTATGTACGAAAAAATTCAAGAAACAGCATCTTGGTTAAAAGAAAGAATGACCACAAAGCCTGAAACTGCCATCATCCTTGGCACAGGTCTCGGACAGCTCGCAACTGAAATCACAGACAGCTACGAGTTCTCATATTCAGACATCCCTAACTTCCCCATATCTACCGTTGAGGGCCACTCTGGCAAGCTCATCTTCGGCAAGCTCGGCGGCAAGGACATCATGGCTATGCAGGGACGCTTCCACTACTACGAGGGCTACTCGATGAAGGACGTTACGTTCCCTATCCGCGTGATGTACGAACTTGGCATCAAGACCCTCTTCGTAAGCAACGCTTCGGGCGGCATGAACCCTGAGTTCAAGATCGGCGACCTGATGATCATCACCGACCACATCAACTTCTTCCCGGAGCACCCGCTGCGCGGCAAGAACTTCCCGACAGGTCCGCGCTTCCCGGATATGCACGAGACTTACGACCATGCTCTCATCAAGGAGGCTGACCAGATTGCCGAGGAGAAGGGCATCCGCGTGATGCACGGCGTATACGTAGGCGTGCAGGGTCCGACATTCGAGACTCCGGCTGAGTACAAGATGTACCACCGTCTCGGCGGCGACGCCGTAGGCATGAGCACCGTGCCTGAGGTTATCGTGGCTCACCACTGCGGCATACGCACATTCGGCATCTCTATCATCACCGACCTCGGACTGGAGGATACTCCTGTTGAGGTATCGCACGAGGAGGTGCAGGTGGCTGCCAACAACGCACAGCCGCTCATGACCGAAATCATGCGCGAGATGATTCGTCGAGCTTAACAGTATACATTAATTATATATATGACCGACATTTCTAAACTCGGTGAGTTTGGTCTTATCCACCATCTCACCGACAACATAAAAATAAAGAACGAATCGACCGTGAAGGGCGTGGGCGACGACTGCGCCGTGCTCCACTATCCCGACTCTGAAGTGCTCGTAACTACAGATATGCTCATGGAGGGCGTACACTTCGACCTCACATATATCGACCTGCAGCATCTCGGATACAAGTCGGCGATGGTGAACATCAGCGACATCTTCGCCATGAACGGCACACCGCGACAGCTCACCGTGAGCATTGCGCTGAGCAAGCGCTTCAAGGTGGAGGACATGGAGGAGTTCTACAGCGGACTGCGCATGGCTTGCGACAAGTGGGGCGTCGACATCGTTGGCGGCGACACCACATCGTCGTACACCGGACTCGCCATCAGCATCACCTGCATCGGTGAGGCTCGCAAGGAGGACATCGTCTACCGCAACGGAGCGAAGGACACCGACCTTATCTGCGTGACGGGCGACCTCGGTGCGGCTTACATGGGTCTGCAACTGCTCGAACGCGAGAAGAGCGTCTACTACCAGCAGGTGGACGAGGCGCGCAAGAAGAACGACAAGCGTGCGCTCGAAGAGTTGAAGGGCTTTCAGCCCGACTTCGCCGGCAAGGAGTATCTGCTGCAGCGCCAGTTGCAGACCGAGGCGCGCGGCGACATTATCGCTCGCTTCCGCGAACTCAATATCCGACCGACAGCGATGATGGACATCAGCGACGGACTCTCAAGCGAACTGATGCACATCTGCAAGGAGTCGAACTGCGGATGCCGCATCTACGAGAAGAACATACCGATCGACTATCAGACGGCGGTGATGGCTGAGGAGCTGAACATGAACGTTACGACGTGCGCCCTCAACGGCGGCGAGGACTACGAACTGCTCTTCACCGTGCCAATCGGCGACCACGAGAAGATTCAGCAGATGGACAACGTGAAGCTGATTGGACACATCACACGTCCTGAACTCGGACAGATGCTCGTAACACGCGACAACCAGGAGTTCGAACTGAAGGCGCAGGGATGGAATCCGCTGAGCGAAAAATAACATAGAAGGGTATGGCATCCTGCCATAACCACGCAGGCTCATAGGGGGTGCAGCAGTCTCTGCTGCACCAACCGAGCTACACCATAGAAGCCCACACCTTTCTTTTTATCAATAAAAAGCAGTCCTTTAGTGTTGTAAAAGCTCTGCTCTACTCACCGGACGGCGGACGCAATCCAATCGGACGGCGAACGCAATCCGATCAGACGGCGAACGTGATCCGATCGGGCGGCGTTCGGTGTACAATGACAAGAACATAGGCTTTACATTATTAATTTCCACTCTCAAACCACTCTCACACCACGATATAATCACACAACTTACGGTTCAAAATATCATTTTCAAAAAAAATCGGCAAATAATTTGGCAGATTCAAAAATAATGCGTACCTTTGCACTCGCAAAATTAACGCAGTTGGTGCCATAGCTCAGATGGTAGAGCAAAGGACTGAAAATCCTTGTGTCCCCGGTTCGATTCCTGGTGGCACCACTTACAAAGAGTTACTCATAAAGAGTGACTCTTTTTTTTGTTTTCATTTTATCCATTACCTTTGTAATGTTTTTTCCGAAAAATTCTGCTAAAATATGCCGAATAGCTAAAAATGAGCGATTTACAAGTGTTTCACCTCAATAGAGGTAATGACTTGGTAATAGTTTTAACTTCTGTATTATACATAAGTTTGCATTACTTGTCAAACAACTCTTTTCGGTGACAAAGGTACAACATTTATGTGGATTGATGAAAATCATATCCATTTTTTAGATTTTATTTTCAGTTGCTGCCATATACGTAACTACTCAACACCCCTTGGATGTGTCAAATCCGCAAAATATTGATGATTTTGGCTATATTTATGCTACAAAATAGGCTATTATGTCAAATGAGTACTTGAAATTCATTTTTAGGGGCTGAGTAGTAACAAGAACATCTGAGACCTACAGAGAATGAACCGCCAACCTGTGGGGAGGAATAAATTGAAAAATGCTTCCATACTGCGGGAGTACGGAAGCATTGGTATGGGGGAAAAGACAAAAGATTATTGCAGACTCTTGTCAAGAATTTCAAGAAGAATGGTGGGATCTTCATGGATTTGCTCTGCTGTGAGTCCTCTCTTTTCCACTTCTTCAGCAACAGTAGGATAGTCCTTGAATTTCTCACTTATCTTTTTCAACAGTTTCTTTTGAGAGTATTTTTCTCTCTTAGCATTAATTTTTTTACTTTCAAACAAATTCCAATAGTACACATGCTTGCCGCCATCAACCATATAGTGATATGATCTACAACCTGAATAATTGGTACCGGCAACATACGGGATACCTGTAAAAGTTCTGCTTGTGATGGTGTTTTCAAAAGCATAAGGTTCCATATAGCCAACGACATGCTTTCCCTTGAAAACTTCAGTTGCCAAAAATGGAAATTTAGGGTCGTCATCTATAAGAATGAAAGTGCGCTGCTTGCCGTCTTGCATAGCATTGTCCACCACAAGGGATTTTATATCTACTATCTTGTATTTTACGTCCTTGCCATCTTGTGTTTCACTGAAATAGATGTTTTTCTTCATAAAGTGGATGTCGTTCTGCAAATAGCCGTTAAGTCCTGACTTCGTCACTCAAAAATGTCCATTTTGTAATTAATTGATAAACAATATT
>ERZ1023886.196-NODE-196-length-27039-cov-84.434813_pt1 | contig 27039 bp, 10 predicted proteins | sample MGYA00380395_ERZ1023886 | MGnify/ENA primary metagenome ERZ1023886 (study PRJEB33179, sample SAMN07449002) | human gut metagenome | biome: Human-gut; feature: Human associated habitat; material: Faeces | host: Homo sapiens | place: India: Bhopal | collected... | reverse complement strand
TATTATCGTGAAATATAAACATTTTAAACAGGCCTTACTTTTTAAAGTGGGCTCAACTATTTAGCTTGGCAAGTGCAATGCTTCTTGCAAGCGCAGCAGGATTCACTTCCTGCTCATCAGATTCAGAAGATCCTCTGGACGGAGGATCAGGTGTGGCAGGACAAGTGGTGAAGACACAGTTCTACCTGAACATTCCGTATGCCGGAAATGATGAGGGCGGAAATGCCAGAGTTTCAACGAGAATGAGTGATGAAAACACCCAAAATAAAAATAATTTTTTGGGATTAGTAGATTTGGAAATGTTTGCGTTCGGGGAGGATCCTACTTCAGAAGCAACCTCTACCCGAACTATCAGAATTGGAGATAACACAGGTACTAACGATAACGATGCTAAGCGCCGACTCTATAGTGACATTGCTATTCCGGTAGGTACAACAAATATGGTTTTGTATACAAGAGCATCCAAGAAGAGTAATAGCACCTCAACTGGCATAAAGACTAAGTTCCAAGCAGGTTCTTTGACACCTATTTATACCAAATTTACGGATGAAGCAAAGCCAAAATTATCGGAGATCAATTTTAATTTGGAAACAATTCATAGTGCTAATGACTTTACTTCTGAAGGTAGTAAAATCCTGGAAACATTGAATAAAATCGCACAAACGAGTGCAAGCGTTAACGGAACTACTATTGTATGGTCAAAAATAGAAGAAGCTACCACCATAGGAACAACTGAAGAGCGTAAAATTCTGCAGGATTTATACGACAAATTCGTTAGTTTAACTGCAGGTTCCGAAAATTCTGTTATACGTGCTATAGAAGACCTAAAGGCTGCTGTCGGAACACAAATACTCGCCGATTTCAACGAGTTGACAAAAGTCATTAAGGATAATTGTACAACACCTGATCTCAACACAGGATTCCCGAGAAACCTTGGTTTACCTGATGGTGCAGCAGTATTGACTTTTGACAAACCAAACAGGACTTTTTCATATAAGGAAGTTACTGCAGGAGTACCAACTGGAGGTAATCTTGTTGACCACAAGACAATTACTTATCCATCAGAATTGGCATATTTCGTAAGTTCTCCTGTCGGAACATCTTCAACAAAGGATAAACTTGCAGACTTACCAGACTATAATGCATGGTTAAAAAATAATGAAGAAACGTGGAAAGAGAAAGAATACGAAGGCGTTGTTAAAAGCAACACCAAATTAGTGGTATTAAAGAATCCTGTACAATATGGTGTAGCATGCTTGAAATCCAAGATAACGTGTGCTACAACATTACTAGAAGACAATGCTAAGAATTTTAAATTTGCAGCAAATAACACTCTAACAGTTCCTACAAACGGCATTGAAGTAAAAGGAATTCTGATTGGAGGCCAGCCTCAGGGAGTAGAATGGAATTTCGAACCTGCTTCTAGCGCAACATTTGATCATACGATTTATGACCGAGATATGAATAATGGAATAGCAGCCAAAATTTCTGAATCAAAACCAAACTATACTTTGGTTTTGGACAATAGAAATTCATCAACTACAGCACCAGGACAAAGCAAGGTGTATGTGACAGTTGAATTAGAAAATAACATGGGCGACTTCTATGGTGCAGAAGGTTTGATTCCTAAAGATACCAGATTCTATTTAGTAGGACAATTGGACCTTAATGCTCCTACAGGAGTCACCAAACCTTCTGAGACACTAGACCACGTATTCATAATGGATCATACAACTGTAGCCAACTTCATCATCAAAAACTTACAGAATGCCTACAACCATATCCCTGATATGCGTACATCAAAGATCAACGTAGGTCTTGCAGTAGATCTTTCATGGCAGGAAGGTATTACATTCGATGTAAACCTCTAAGCCAGATAGAATAAAACGATAGCTTATCCCCCACACGTTCCAAAAGGGCGTGCGGGGGAACTTTCTAGAAACACAAAAGGGGCTTGACAGGCAAGCAACTGTGCCTTATCCCGTTTTGCGCCTCAGAAAGGCACAAAATTGCCCTAGCTGGGGCAACTTTCTGTCCTAACTACGGCAGTTAACTGCCATGCCTAGGCACTTTGCGAAATGAGCGGAATTCCACTCCGCTATCGTCTACACTTGCCTTCGGAAACAGGCTTTCGAAATCAGCGTGTCGCAGCATACGCAGAAATCTCGAAAACTATTGCACACTACGCTCACATAACAACCTTATACACAGCCACTTGCTGGACTTCCGTGTAGTGTGCAATAGAAATCGCAAATTATAATCATATTTGTGGAGGAAGATTGTCGAACATTAAGAATGCAAAAAGTACAATGAAAAATCTATATAACACTTTACTGGCAGCCGTGATGACCATCAGCGTCATCGCATGTTTATCTTCATGCATTGATGAAGATATGAGCGACTGCGGCAAAGACTATAAGATACAATATAATCTGCAACTCAATACGCAGATCAACACCGTGATTGACGTGGATCTGAATCTCATCGAGGAACAGGAGATTGCAGCCCGGCTGAAACAGGCGCTCAGTACGGTCTTCACCGACCATGCCCACGACAACGACCTCTCCTTCTTCGTAGGCGAAGAACTCTCCCACCACGAGGCAAACAAGATGGGTGCCAACTCGGTATCCTACACCATCTATCTGCCCCGCAACAACTATCAGAACCTCTCTCTCGCCAACACCGAAAGCGCAGACAACGTAAAGATTATCAACGCAAACTCCTGTAAATCACTCGCTTTGCAGCAAGAGGCAAAAGATACCATCAACAGTCACAACATCGGACTGTTCACTTCACGACTCACCATCAACGAGTACGATTTCGAACACGATCTGCAAACCACGCTCTATATGGCAAACAGCTCAGCTGTGGTGGTCATCGACCAAAGCAGGGTGCAGCCCACAGAACTCTGGGGATTTGTAGAAGGCATGGCAACCCAATTCCAGGTGAACGACAGCACCTATTCTTCCAGCCTCAACACGATGGTCAGGGCAAAGAGAATCAACCAGGATTTCATCACCAACTCCATTCCAACCCACGATGCCCTCTACACAGTCTGTTTCCCGAGCATCAAACCGGAATGGCGCTACCACGTCATCGCCAAGGTGAACGACAAATACACCGAAACCATCTTCACCATGAACGAACCGCTGAAAGCCGGCAAGCTTAAGATTATCAAGACCCGACTGAAGGAAGACGGTTCGCTCTCTACCAGTAACACCGCCGTAGGCGTAAGCGTGAAACTAGACTGGAAACCAGGCGGAAGCCACGACATTGACATTTAAGTGAAGAGTGAAGAACGAAGAGTGAAGAATTCAACGGCTATAAAGATTTGATACATGAATCATATTACGAAATACATATTTGCGATACTATCGCTTATCATGCTGGCAGGATGCAGCGGAAGCGAGCAGAGCGAGGAGAGGCCAAAGGACACGTTGGCACCCATCTCGATCACCCTCTCCGTGCCTAACGACAAGTCAAGCACCCGCGTCGGAGACCCGGGAGAAGACACCCACGACATGGAGGACTGGGACCGGCTCACCATCATCGTTGCCTATAAGGAAAAGGCCCAAGGCGACGAAATACACGATGCAGCCCCCCAGAAAATGGTATATTACGATACCTATACCAAGGAAGAATTCGACAGAAAAAACCTCGTTCCCCATGCCACCTCAACCCTATCAGGACCTGATACCAACGGCTTTCGCACCTATACGATGTATCTGCCGCTAGGCACCTGTTGCGTTTATGGGGTTACCTACAGTAACGGAGAAGGACTGAATCTGGAGGAGATGTTAAACAAAATAGACCATAACTCAGACATCTATAACTTACAGATTACCAACGACTATGCCCATAAAAACGGAGCCATAGACGTAGCCAAGTTTATCAGCGTAGCCACAGGTTATGCGCTCAAGCTGGACCCAGAGACGCAAATTCTCACCAATGACAGAGATATAAAAGTAGAAAAAAACATCAATGCCGATATTACCACCAAGCAATACTGGCGCATGGTGCTGGGCAGACTGGCTGCCAAGATTGACATCCAATGGGATGCCAAGGGAGCCTATGAGAAAGACAAGGATGGAAATCTGAAATATACCAACGTGAAAGTAAGCCAGTTTACTTATCACGGAGAACAGGCAAATCAAGAATCAACCATTTCCGGCTCCGGGAATGGTAGACTCTTCCCTACCCTTTATACCCTTTACCACCAAGAAGTATCTTCCAGGACTTCGGTAAGCGGTCACACAACCTTTGTGAACACCTCGGAAATCAGCAAGCGTAACGGAAGAGTATATCATTATACCTTCCCAGACGGAGCCATTCCTCCTCGCCTCACCTTCAAGCTTGACACAGAGAAAGAAGGAACGACAGGGAAATACAACGTAACATTTGACATGAGCAATCTGAAAGATGGCTTTATCCCAGCTCGCTGGTACAAGATCAATGTAAAAATATCGGGCACTCAGCTCACAAAGGAAAATATCACGATCAACAATTTCAACATATAAAACTCTTTTCAGCATGAGAATACATCATACAACATACAGGAAAATCATAGCAGTCCTCATCCTCCTGAACTGTGTCACTTCCTTGTCTGCACAAGGCAAGACCTATTATGTGAAAGCAGATTCCGAGATAACGACCTCCGGCAGCGACGGTTTATCATGGGAGAATGCTATCACCCTGACAGAAGCGCTGCGCCTAGCCAAGGCTGGCGACGAAATCTGGGTGAAAGGCTACGAGGATATTACCGGCCACATCTACAAGGCACCGAAGGGAGGCTTCGTTCTCCCTTCGGGCGTTGCCATGTATGGAGGTTTTGCAGGAGACGAAACCATCAAGAACGATCTCCCTACGGGCAGACATAAATATCAGATGAAGTATCAGACGGCTCTGGTGGGCGACATCAACACCAACGACAAGGCGAGCCAGCAGCTGATTATCTATCCAGAGAACACCACCCGCTCCGACAATGCCACCCATGTACTGACTCTCCAGATGGGCGTAACGCAGGACAACACCAACGACGGCAACAAGCCAACCATTGTTTCCGGTTTCCTCATCGCAGCAGGTAATGCCAGTGGAGAGAACACCTCTGCAAATGGCAGAGGCGGCGGCATCTACGTAGTAAACAAAAGCAACGACAACAATGCCGGCAGCCGTTACTTCCGTATTTCGCAATGTAACTTTGCGAACAACTACGGCATGCGCGGCGGTGCCATCTATGTAGATAATTCCTGTACCAACCAGCAGTCAGCCATCAGCTACTGCAGCATTTTTAATAATGTGGCAGGCAAGCGAGGCACCAGCGAAAACGAAGGTGGCGGTATGTGGATAGACGGAACAGCCACCGTCTACAACTGCAACATCAACAACAATACAAACGGCGGCATCCGACTTTCGAACACATCGAAAATCGTCAACTGTTCTGTAATTGCCAACACCGTATCCGCCGCAGACCTGACCACAGACGGGGCATCAAACAGCATTGGCGGCGGAGCAGTTTACAACAGCGTGCTCTGGCATTCCACGGCACTCAGCAAGCAAGACAGCCGTCCTGCCTTCCATTCCTGTGCTTTTCCAGAAGTAGAAGTTACCAATCCCGATACCAATACCGACGCCAACGGGAACGTAAGGATCAGCAACGAGAACCACGGCATTGAGCCAGCCCCTTGGTTCAAGCAGAGTGCCGTGACCCAGGGTTACGACTTCTCATTCAGCAGTAACCTGAAGCAATTATACAGCACCGCCTTCACTTTCGAAGAGACCTCTGCCCTTTTGAACAAGGGAAAACTGGAATACTACACCAACAACGTAGTTAAAGCAAACCTGGAAACTACCTCTACCGACATCATGGGTAGAACACGCTACCAGAATCAGGACAACACTATCGACATCGGCGCCTACGAGTATGCCCGAATGAAGGCAGGACGCATCAGATACGTGAAGCCCAAGAAAGCGGGAAAGGGCGACGGATCAACATGGAATGATGCCACGGACGATATCCAGTGGGCCATCAACGATTTGGCAGAAAAGGCAGAACAGGCAGGAGCGCCAGGCGAAAAAGGCGAAGTCTGGGTAGCAGCTGGAATCTATGAGGTAAAAGAGCGTATCATTGCCAATGATGCCTCTGCACCGGTATCCCTACTGATGAAGAATGGCATCAGCGTTTATGGCTCCTTCAAGGGAACAGAGAAAAGACGTTCCGAGCGCATCGAGGAATCCAAGAATTTAAAGCCTTGGGGATGGAAACAGGAATCCATCATCAGGGGTGCGGGATTCACGGGAAGCGATGATGCCAAATGGAATAACAATGATGAAGCCTGGAACATACAGACCAGCAACTCCTATCATGTGGTATGGTTTGCTCCCCTGCCGGGAGGAAAAGCCTTTACCGACGAAGTATATCTTGAAGGCTTCACCATTGAGGGAGGTAAATTTCACGATACGAACAAAGCCGAATACGCCCCTGGCTGTGGTGCAGGCGTTTATATCAATGACCCGTCAGCCCGAATGCGTTACTGTACCGTGAGATTCTGCAACCCGGGCATGAAAGAAAGCGGAACCATCAAGCCTCGTGGCGGCGGCATCTACTGCAAAAACGGACAGACGGAAGGTAACCTGGTATACGACTGTTCGGCTTACCAAGGCGGAGGCATCTATATTGACGAAGCCGGCTTCATCACCCGAAGTATGGTAACCAACTGTTCTGCCTATCAGGGAGCGGGTGTATATCTGAATGGTGACGCTAGCAACCCGGAGAAAGCCTATTATCAGATTCTTGCCACCTCGGTAATCAGTAACAATACCAGCACCCGAAATGGTGCTGTGTATCTGTATGGTCAAGGACTGGTGATTAACAACACCATCGTCAACAACTATACCAACAACACCTCGGATCCTGCTGACGAGCTGTCATCCAATACGGGTGGTGTGTATATCAAGGAAAAAGGTCTGCTTGCCAACAATGTCATCTGGAACAACTCGCTGCTCCAGCACAAATCAGGCACCAACAACTCTGCATCCATGGCACAGATTTATGCAGCCAACCCTTCAGAAAAGACCGTACAGTTCTACAACAACGCCATCTCGGATGTAAATGCAGCCAAATGGACCAGTACCTATCAGAGCGGAACCATCTCCATCAACACGTATTACTCGGGCAAGGGATTCGTGATGGGCAATGAAGCACCTTACAACACGGTGGAAGCCTTCAACGAGAAACGTGGCGTTCTTACAGACATGAAGACGGTGAACTATTACTGGGAAACATTGACAGGTAGCCGACTGCGCAACGTGGGTATCAGCTATGCTCTCCTGCCATCTTCCTACCTGTATCAGCCAAAAATAGACCTGAGCGGAAAAGCTATCAGTTCGGTTCCGTCAGCAGGAGCCTATATGGCTGACAACCACTACCTTGTATTTGAAAAGAATGACAGCAAGAAACGCCTGCGCATCTACTTTGACCGTTCACGAGAACTGGTGGACGGAACAGGAGAGTCGTGGGAAAAGAGCTATACCTCATCATCTGTAGATGAAGTACTCGGTTATCTTGCCGACATCAAGGATGGGGACAATATCAAGGTAGTTACCAAGGACAATACTACACCAGAGGATTTCACTATTGAGAAGAACAGCGGATGGGAGTTTGAAATCTGCGGTCGTGAGGGTATCTTCGAACCGAAGATTGCCTACACGTTCGAGGAAACAGATGCCAGGGCATGCACCTTTAACATTCAACCTTGCGTACTTCCTGTAACCGTATATGGCGGTTATCCGGAGTATTCGGAGAACCCGAATCCGAAAGATGAAGACCGTGACCCTATCAAATACCGCACCGAGCTGAACGGAAACCTGAACGGTTCTGAACTCAACGAGGGACTCTACCATCTGGTCCGCATCGAAGCGGGTGCCAACATCACCATCGACGGCTATGCCTTTACCCATGCATACGCTGCCGGTACTGCCTACATGCCTTATGGTGGCGGCGTGCTGATAGGCAGCATGGACCAGAGCAGCCAAGCAACCACCGTGAAGCTGAAGAATTGTATCTTTGAGAACAACACGGCGGCAGATGGCGGTGCTATCGCTACCATGCCGGATGCCGTGAACGTAACATTGGAACTGGAGAACTGCATCATCAACAACAATACAAGCAAGGATCCGCATAATCCAAGTCCTTCGAAGCTGCCTTCCATCATCTATCTGAACAAAAGCCAAGGCAGCAACAACTCTCTCACACTCAACCATGTAAGCATCATCAACAATGAGGGAGTAGCACCAGATTACGACCTTGTGAAGGCTACCTCGTATGCTGTAGGAAACAAACTGAACATCAACGGCACATGGGATGGTTCGGAATGCAAGAACAGCATGGATATCAACACTCTGGGAAAAAACGGAGCCCTGAACTTCAGCAACCCAACCAATGAAGTGGGTGCCAGAATGAGCGGCAACGTTTATTACGGAGGCTATTCATCCTTCCGCCCGCTGACCAGTTCTGCAGAGGCTGGCCGCATCATCAACAGCGCCCAAGAAAACAATGCAACCACAACAGCCAAGGACATCACCGGCGAAGACCGCAATCTAGGTGGCGTTCCTGACCTAGGGGCATACGAAGCTCTCCTGCCAAAAGCAGGAAAGATTATCTACGTGCGTTCATACAACCAGAATTATGATAGCAGCAGCGATGCCAACAAAGACGACAAAGACGGCAACCCAGACTTTAATCTTCTGAATGAATCAGATACCAAATATGACGGAAGCACATGGGACAAGGCTATCATCGGTAACGCTATGTGTGATAATACAAAGACAAGAAGCGGCAACGATTTCTATGTAAAGCAGAGTGACAATACGCTGCTTAGCACCACTATTGACAATACAGATTATAGTAGTCAGACTAACGGCAAGTATCGTTCAGAAATAGATTCTTATGGTGATTTCTGGACGAATTCAGGTAACAAAGCGGCAGATATTTCCGATAGTTGGGGAACCTATAACAAGATTACCAACAACAGAGAAGAGCAATACATCAGCGATCTGCAATACGCTGTGGAAAGAGCAGCTGAGTTGAATAAAATAAAAAAAGACAGCGTTGTGGTGTGGGTAGGTGCAGGTATCTATACAGACTACAAAGGATTCGTTATCAGAGACAACGTGAAGGTTTATGGTGGTTTCCCATACGAAGGCTATCCTACAGAAAGCGACCGTCATCCGCTGCTCTCCCAATACGTACCAGCACGTAAGGAATACGAAAATCTGAAAAAGGCCAAGTATGAAACCATTCTACAGATCAGAAAGGAATCGCCTGTATACTTCAAAAACGGAGATAAGGAAATGTGGTATCAGGAGAAAAATCCTACTGATGGCTCTAATTATGACTTTACAAAAACGTTGATAAACAGCGGGAAAACAGAGCGCCATTATGTACTGTATCAGCCAGACGTATGCCTTCCTACCTGGTCGCCATCGGGTGATGGAAACACCTCACGTACCGACGGTAATGCTGTACGCTACAAAGAAGAATATTTAAAAGACAACATCTACTACAAGGATTACGAGTATGCCAAATGGGATGGCTTCTCCGTACGTCATGGTTATATCATCAACTATCCTGGTGCCAACCGTGACGGAGGTGCAGGTGTGCGTGTATTCCGAGGAGTAGAACTGGAAAATCTTATCATCGTCAACAACTTCAACCATGGCAGTCGCGTACGTGGTGGCGGTTTGTATATGGACGGCGAGAACAGTAAGATTTCGAACAGTTACCTGCTGAGAAACCTGAGTTATGCCAACCGCAGTGAAAGTTATGGAGGCGGAGCCTATATGATTCAAGGCACCGGCTACAACCTTGTGGTGGCAAACAACCGTTGTTATAACGGATCCTGTCGTGGCGGAGGTATCTTCCTGGAGAGTGCCAAGTTCTACAACAATACCATCGCCTACAATATGGCGACAAACGGAACCGGCATCTATCACTGGCAGGATGCCAAAACCGGAGTTGCATCGCAACTTTCACTCTACAACTGTATCATCTATGATAATTACAACAACAGCAAGCAGATTACAGATCAGGTAAACTCAGCTGCATCGGGCAAGATGAATCCATCTCACAACTGCTACATGAACAGTAGTGATAGCAATAGTAAATTCCTTACCAGCGATGGCAATTTCACGGGCACGGATCTGATATTCCCATTTGAGGACCAGACCTACGAGAGTGGACATGATAATGATAATAACAAATTCCGCTTCCGCAATGCCCGACTGAAGAACAACTTCCGTCTGTACGAGACGGGTGGTTTGACGGGTAACAAATGTCTGAATGGTGGAACCACAAATGTAGGAAATGGAATCATCCTTCCGGAAACCGACATGGACTATACCAACCGAATCAAGGACTGCGCCATAGATATCGGTGCCTACGAGGCTGACAATACTGCCAATATTGCGCCACAGGAAAAGACAAACAGCGCAAATATTATAGATTACATTTATTATGTAACCCAGAACGGATGGGGAAACAGAAGTGGAGACAGTCCGGAAAACGCTGCCTGTGCAGACAAGCTGCAGGACGTGCTGACTGCTGCCGGAAAGAAATTTGAAACAGAGAACCGGGGCATCACAGATAACACCCTAAAGCATCAGGTGTTTGTAAAAGTGGCAGGCTATCAGGCTGATGAAACCGGAAAGCGCTTTACTTATCATGCCAATACGCTGGCAGACCCTAGCGATCCGCAGAGTTATACCTTCCTGATTCCTAACGGAGTATGCCTGATGGGTGGTTACTATGAGGGCGACCAGGAAGGAGGAAAGCCGAAAGCCGGAACCGCCAATTGGGATAATGACAAGCGCGACTGTATCAGCACTTACCAGACTGTATTAAGCGCGAAGACCGAAGTAAAAGAAGGTTCTGCCGTTAACCAGGAGGTGAACGGCTACCACACCGTGTGCTTCGGCAAATGGCCTACGGGCGACTATGACAATTACAATACCACAGCCTTGACAGACAATACCATCATAGATGGCTGTCGCCTGATTGACGGTAACGCAAGCGACAAGTCAGGCTTCAAGAGTATGGGTGGTGCAGCCATTGTACCAAGAAAGGCACATGTACGCAACTGTGAGATTTCCGACTGCCAAGCTACCCTGGGCGGTGCTCTCATGTTGCTGAAAGGTAGCATCGTTAGCGGTAGTGTCATCGTAAGAAACAAGGCACAGAAAGGTGGCGCCATCTATGCGCTCCGTTCCAACGATAAGAACGAAGACACCAAGAACTACCATGCCTACGTCATCTCATGCACCATCGCTAAAAACGAGGCGACCATTGGTGGCGGAATCTATCAGGAGGAGAACTCCCTAATTGGCGGTAACTCCGTGATATGGGGAAATACGGCACAGACCGACAACAACATCAGCGGTGATGTGAACTATCAGTCTTACGACTATCTGCAGGGACTGGGAGCATATACGGAAAAATTCTATCCATACAACTATTGTTTCGTAGAGAAGATGGCGTTGCCTGCCAACAGAATGAACACGGAGATGACCAGCGACCTGGACAGTTATTTCAACGACAACAAAATCTTCAAGCCTCGTGCCTATTCACCATTGATTGGCAACGGAGTTGAGGAAAAATACGTCAATGCATGGAAGAAATATGGTATCAGCAGCTACGACATTACCGGTAAGGAAAGAAACATGACCAAGCAACAGACAGCAGGTGCATACACATCTGATCTGCCTGAGTTTGATAATACCAAGCTTTTGAGGCGCCTGTTCGTTTCTCAGACAGGTGGTGAGATTGTAACAGAAGAAGAGAAGGCAAAGTATTATGGCCGCTCCTTCCTGACTCCTTTCAACAGTCTCGAAGCAGCCCTCGACTATATCAATGAGGCTAGAGAAGAGGGAGTGGCTGATGAAACTACCCACTTCGAGATTCTGATGACAGGCGGAACCTATAAGCCGAGCAAGATGCGACAGAATAAAGACCTTTCGCAAGAGCAGAACACGATAGACCGCCGCTTACAGAGTTTCACCATCCCTATGAACGTAGATATCTTCGGCAGTTTCTCGAAAGATGACCTGTATTCTTCTACTCCAGTTAATCCTAAAACGGGAGAAGAAACTGGAGATAAGTTTACAAGCTTTGGAGGTAAGACTTTGACTCCAGATGGAGACATCAAAGACATCTTGGCTAACCGCAACAAGGACTACATGACCGACAACAATAAGAACGGATTGATAGAGCCATGGGAGTTCCAGAATCCTACGATTCTTTCCGGTGACATCAAGGCATCGGAAAAGGAACGTAATGTATATCATGTAGTCTACAGCAATACTTCGACTACATCGAACAACGAAGTCGTATTAGACGGTATTACCATTATGAATGGTGAGACCACGACAAAACTGAAGACTGAAGAAGGAGGAACTAACGAAGTTGCCGAGATTGGTCGAGGAGGCGGTATCTACACCAACCGCGTGAACTATACATTGAACCGTTGCCGACTGATCAAAAACTCCGGTCTGCATGGCGGAGCTGTCTATGTTAACAATGCAAGTCTAGACATCATCGGCAGTACAATCAGCGGCAACAGTAACGTATCAGAAAAGGCTAGTCAGGATGAAGTCACCGAACCAGGTAAGGGTGGAGCTATCTATCTCTATCTCACAGAATCAGAGAATGGAAACCTGCATATCGTCAACTCGCTCCTAGCCAACAACGATGTGACCTATGGCAAATATACGGGCACAGAAAGTTCGCAAGGCGGAGCTATCTATATCCGTAGAGCTAATGATGCCAACACCATGGCTGAGGACTATCAGGATGCCTACATCGTAAACAGCCTCATCGTGAACAACAAGGCAAAGCAAGATGGAGCCATCCATGTGGAGAACGAAGTAACAAGCGGTACGATTACACCTATATTATATAATACCGCCATTTGGGGTAATGAATCAACTGTAACTGAGGGTGACAAAGTTCTCCTCAAGAGAGAGCACATGCGCAACTGCGCCTGGGATGAATTACCAGCTTCTACTGCAAAGGATGGCAACGTCAAGCTGAACAAGGAGAACATCGCATCGGATGGTCCACGCTTCACAGCGCCTACAACGACAAAGGATTACGAAGGTTATACACAGGATGCCAAATGGAATCCACAGGCTATCTCTGTGCTTACAGATGCAGGTGACGGAAAGAAGGATGCAGACGATAAAAACGAGAGTGGTAAATATCAGAATTGGTGGACTATGCACAATGCTCGCCTTGAGAAATATGGTTATCCATCTGAGTATATCCGTCCTGTCAGCGGTACATACAAAAGATACGTAGGTCCGAAAGACGAGAATGGTAATATAGCAGAAAAACCTATCGATATCGGTATGTATGAATTCCAGTATGTATTCAAGTTTACAGACTTAGAAAAGGTTTATATCGGAACGGAAGAGAAAGGAAATGGCGATGGTAGCAGTTGGGATAATCAAAGCACCGACCTTCGTGGTGCTATCATTGCCATGGCTAACCCTTCTGGCAACGTAGCTGCTGGTATTACAACCAACAACAACAGAAAGGTGTTTGTACGCGGAGGTACCTATTATTCGCCAACCTACTCTAGCGGCGATGCCTTCTCTCTCATTGTGAACAATGACGAAAAGGCTAAGTATATAACATCGATTGAACTTGTGGGTGGTTGTACGGGCTCGAATGCTGACGGAACAGAGGTGCAAGACTTTAGTAAACCTTCGGTACTCATCGAGAACCCAGCCAAGGCGGGCGAAACCAAAAACTTGCTCAATATCGTAACGAATGGTAAGCCGGTAACTATTTCCGGTTTCACATTCCAGAACCAAAGTGGTGTGGGAGTAAATACGAAGGTTAATAATGATCAAGCCGGAAAGGGAGAAAAAATGAGGCTCCATCATTGTGCCTTTAGAAAGAATAACGGAATCGGAATGAAGGTAGACAACACCCTGGGGGATGGCATACACATGTGGAATGTACTGTTTGCAGATGGTATCGGAGATGGTCTTACTATTGACGGTTCACAATCAGCAGACATAACAAATGCCACATTTGTCAATAATACAGGCACTGCGGTTAGTGTAACAGACAACGTGTATAATTCTGTCGCCTGGAAGAATGGTTCTCAAAATCTGAATACAAATAACAAAAATGTCGTGATTGCTAGTTCTATCGAGAATGGAGATGTGCTAAGAGGTCCGAACTTTGTAGATCCAGCGAACGGTGACTATAGAATTCGACCTAGCCTCATGTTACTCGATAAAGGAAACAATGAGAAATATCAGCTAAATGCTAATATAAACTCAGAAAAGGACTTGGGAAATACTGCCCGTCTGATTGGCGACAACATAGATATCGGTGCATACGAGTGCGACACGAAGTTGCGGGATATTATCTATGTAAAAGAAGGTTCTGCTGTTGCAGGTACAGGTGAAAGCTGGGATAACCCAACCAACGACCTGCAAGGCGCCATCAACCTTGCTGAGCTTTATGCCAACAAGAATGCAGGTAAATATGGCTACGTCTTCGTAGATAGGAATCTGAAGGCTGATAACGTGAATATCAGCATGCCAGGCGTCAAGATGTTTGGTTCGATGCGCGAAGAAAAAAGTTCTGAAAAAGAGACAGAAGCTATCGTAAAGGATCTCCTTACTCAGAGAAAAGGAATCATCGAGTCTTCCAGTCAATCTACCATCAATGGGATGACACTCAACAGCGGAACTACAGATACCAGAATGTGTATTGTTGATGGTTTCAAGGTTTCGGACGACGTCAGCCTCCAAGGCAACAGCATGCTCTCTACCTCTGTCCTTGATGCAACCACAAACGTAACTGGCGATGCAAATGGTTTGCTCTATAACAGTCTGGCATTAGGAAGCGTGGAGAATGTGAAGTCCGTCAATGTAACAGCTGCTAGTGAATTACCATCAACAACGGGTAATGCTGCCAACAGATCATCTGTAACCACCTATAATAAATATGTGAATGATGATTATTGGAAGTACCAGCTTGACGAGACAGACAATACCAACATCAACGCCAATGCAGATGAAAGCAAAACCCAAGGATGCATCGACATGGTGATGCACAACCATGACCTTGCCGGCAACCAACGCATCAGAGCCAACGTAGACAACGGATGTTTCGAGACTTGGTATCTGACAAACGATGCTACAGCAAACCAGGACGATTATCCTCATGGTAAATCTGTGGTCTATGTCATGACAAAAGACAAGGAACTGAAACTCGACAACACATTCTATACAGAGACGAATCCGTTCAGCCCGGGCTTCCTGCTCTTGAAGCACCACGCTGGTTTAAGAGGCAACAACAGTTATGTAAACCTCACCAACTTTGCTGTGGAAAGAAAGTTGAAGGCAGGAACCAACTTCTTCTCCATGCCATTCAAGGCTAACAATATGGAGGTTGATGGAACTGATTATACTGCAACTAGTGGCGTAATAGCCTACTATTATAATGCAGCTACTCGTGCCAAGTACGACTATAAGTTTGACCAAAACGATAGTAAAGCATGGGTAAGAGGTGTAGATAACCAGCGAAACTTTACCACAGGTTTCAGAATGGATGCCACTGCAGCTAAGACCGTCCGTTTCTATGGAATCAGTTACACAGAGAACGGTAGTCAGTTAGGACAGATTATCTTGACGCAGAACAACAACCAGCAGCCATGGTCAGACAGTAATGGCGGCGGTTTGAAGTTCACCCACAAGGAGAACATGGGCTGGAACCTCTTCGGTTCTCCTTATCTCTGCGCCATGAACTATAGAGATATGGAGTATGGCAGAGTCATCTATCAATATGATGACAACGACAAAGACAATGACAATGACAACGACAAAGACAATGACAATGACAATGACAACGGCAATGACAACGGCAATGACAACGGCAGCTACAAGGCAATCAATACCGATGGTGTAACAACCGGCTACATCCCAGCAATGGATGCCGTGTTTACCCAGACTGCGACTCTGGACAATTCTGAAATCGTGATCGTGGAGCATTCAGAGGCAAAGGCAACAAAAGCCTATGCAGAACCCCAAGCCCTCAACATCGCCATCACGCAGAATAGCAGAACTAGCAGAGCCGGCAACAGCACTCCTGTAGATGACCAGCTCCAACTGAACGCAGTTCCTGCTCAGGAGGCGAAATCAGACTTCGACCTGGGAAGCGACGGTGTGAAATGGATGACCTGCCAGAATGCTCAGATCTATGCTACCCGCAACGGCGGACGCTACTCGCTCCTCTCTGCCATCAGCATTGAAGCAGAACAGAGCATCGGCATCAGTCTGCCAGAAACGGGTGAATACACCATCAGCATCCCTGAAGAATGCGATGCCAGCGAATACGAAACCGTATGGCTGAAGGACAAGGAAACCGGAAAGGCTATCGACCTGAAGGAAGGCGATTACCGATTCCATGCAAGCCAGGCAGGCGAGCAGAACCATCGCTTCACCATCAGTTTCAACCGCATGGCAACCGACATGAAGTCAGACATCAGCATCCAGGCTATCGGATTCAGAACCATCGTCCTCAAGGGGCTCCAGCCAAACGACCTCATCAGCGTGTATGCTGCCGATGGCGTTCTCGCCCTCCAGAAGAAGGCAAAGGCTGAGAAGGAACAGGTTCGCACAGCCATCCAGGGCAACGTAATCGTAGAAGTGACACGAGGCGGCAAACAGGTGGCAGTAAGGAAGATTGCCCTGAAATAAGGGATGAGGACACGGACGAAGACTGAAAAGAATGAGATAAAAACCAGTCAAAACAGTCGGAAAGCCGTAAAAGAACGGAATAAATGTTAATAAAGCGCAGAGATAATCGCTAGTTTCAATAATTGGCATTATCTTTGCGCTTTGTATTTGCACAACAATTAGAAAATAAAACTATGACAGAAAAGGAAATGTACAATCTGATTAATAATCAGAATGAACAGCAAAGCAACGGCTTTGCTATCAATGAGAAGGAGCGTGGATTGAGCGGCGTGTTCTCCGCACTGATGCGCAAGGTTTATACATGGATGACCCTGGCTCTCGTTATTACGGGTGTTACTGCATACGGCGTGGCTGCCAGCCCAACCCTGATGATGACGCTGATGACTAGCCGAGGCCTGCTCTTCGGACTGATCATCGCTGAACTCGCCCTGGTATTCATTATCACAGGTGCCCTGAACCGCCTGTCGTTAAGCACGGCTACCCTGCTCTTCATCGTCTACTCGGTATTGAACGGAGCGATGCTCTCTTCCATCTTCGTGGTTTACACGATGACCAGCATTGCCAAGGTGTTCTTCATCACAGCCGGTACCTTCGGCGCCATGGCTGTATATGGTTACACCACCAAGAAGGACCTGACCTCGATGGGTAAGATCCTCTTCATGGCTTTGATTGGTTTGATTATCGCCACCGTAGTAAACATGTTCCTGAAGAGTTCTGGATTTGATTACATCCTGAGCTACGTGGGTGTTGCTATCTTCACCGGTCTCACAGCCTGGGATAGCCAGAAGATTAAGCACATGCTCCAGACACAGTACGACATGAGCGAAGGAGCTCAGAAGTTGGCACTCATCGGAGCCTTGACATTGTACCTCGACTTCATCAACCTGTTCCTCTATCTGCTTCGCATCTTCGGAAGCAACAAGGAATAAGATTTCTTCAGAAATAGGAATCAGCAGTTTTTCTTAGTATATAAAAAAGCAGAGGTTGGCTTGCCCACCACGGGTTAGCCAACCTCTTTATGTGTTCTATCAAAAGCAAATGATAAGTAAACCTAATCTAGAAAATTCTGATGCAAAGATAAGCTTTTTCTCCGAAAGTCAGGCTTCATTTGGTAAAAAAAAGAAGCCATTTGAACAAAAAGTATCTTTTTTATTGCCTGTTACCAAAACTCATTTCGTAAAAAACATGCATTCATTTCGTAAATTCAGCTGGTTTACAATCATTTACAGAGCATTTCTAAATTCATTAGGCGAACATCCATAAGCAGAAGAAAAGACTCTTCTAAAGGTGGAAAGGGAATTAAATCCCGACTTCTCTGAAATCTCCAGAATGGAAGATTCTGAGTTTCGAAGCAGATTTTCCGCATAACGGAGGCGGTAATTGTTCACGAAATCATAGAACGTGCTGCCATTCTCCTGATTGAAATACCTACTGAGATAAGTGCGGTTGGTGCCCACCATGTGTGCCACATCCGAGAGCTTGAGTCGCGGATTGAGATAGATTTTCTCCACTTCAAAGAGACGCTGCACCTCGGTGGCGAGACCTTGCTTTTCCTCTTCACTCTCTTGCGGAGCAACTTCTGCATGCGCTGCCTCCACATCCTTCAGTTCATCAATCACCGACTCATGTCGATCCCCAAAGTAACAGATGAACATCCAGATAGCCAGGGAGCAGACCATATAAAGATTGTCGAAGCCTCCGTCGATGACAAAGCAGCTCAAGGTCCAGATAATCAGGATGAGGAAGAAACTGCCCAGGATGGCAAGGAGCCAGGAAAGGTTGATGTTCTCCTGATAGGAGAAACGCTCCTTGAGCTGGCGATGATACCTGCGGATGAGGAAGAAGAGTACAACGAAGGTGGTGACGCCATAAACGGCACCCCATACCGAGAGAATATAAAAATAGATGTTGGCACCCGAAATGAGAAACAAGAGCGGAAGCAGCACAAAAGGCAACTCCAGCATCACCGCCTTGGTCCAGGTGGTCCATCCCGGTTTTACCAGTTCCATCAGCACAAAGCTATAGAACGGAATGATAAACATATCGACAGCGGAGGTGAAATACCATCCCTCCGTACTGTCGAAACCCTTGTAGTAGAAGAGCACGAGGTCTTTCAGGCACTGTGCGTCCGCTATCAACATCAAAAGCATGATGAGGCGGAAGAGCCGTTCACTGCCCTTACGCCAAAACATCCATGCCATCATGGAAAAGAACATCATGCTCATTCCATAAATAAAACTCGTTACAGCATCCATATACTTATCTGTTAATTGATCTAGTTGCCAGGCTTACGCCTACAGTATTAATTTCTATAATTCTATTATTTCAATTCAAAAAGCAGTTGTCCTCCACTCACTATCTGCTGGTGAGAGAGGCGGTAACCAGTTAGTGGTTTTCCGTTAAGAGAGGTAGACTGGATGAGGTAGCTGCCTGCATCCTTTCTTCGGGCTGACAAGATGAACTTCTTTCCGTTTTCCAGATTCAGCGTCACCTTGTCGAAACCTGGCGTACCTATATAATAATAAGGTGTGCCAGGACAAACCGGGTAGAAACCCAGGGAGGAGAATACATACCATGCCGACATCTGACCCGCATCATCATTGCCCGACAAACCGCCCGGCGTATCATTATACTCCGTCTGCAGGATGTGGTGCACCCATTGCTGGGTCTTCTCCGGAGCTCCGGCAGCATCATAAAGATAGGCTATCTGATGGCAAGGTTCGTTGCCATGCCAGTACCATCCCTTGTCGAACATCCTGTCCAGGCGGTAGATAACCTTGTCTTCTGCCTTCTTCTCCTTCTTATCCATCGGTTTGCTATGGCGGATTACCTCAAACAAGCCTTCCGGATTCTGGGGCACATACCAGGTATAATGACAGGCAGCGCCCTCGGTGATGAAGCTCTGGCGATGAACCAGGTCTTTATTGTTCAGCCATTTTCCATTCTCATATCTGCCATCCGCCCAACCCGAGACGGGGTTGATGACATTGCGCCAATTCTCTGAACGGCGCATCAGTTCGTTATAATCTTCCTGATATTTCTGTCGCTGCGAAGCATCCCTGCAGGAATCCATCAGCGCCTTCGCCATCTGCGCCACGGCAAAATCATCGTAGGCATACTCCAGGGTGCGTGAAGTCTGCTCGTTGGTATGATAAGCTTCCTCCACCATATCCTCCAAAGGAATGTAGCCATTATTGATATACGACTGGATGGCACGGCGTCCCTTTCCTTCCTGATACTCCTTATATATATAAGGTGTAGAGAAAGCATTCATGCGCATTCCCTCGTAAGCCTTCCGCGCATCGAAGTTGCGGATTCCCTTGACGTAGGCATCGGCAAGGGCGGCACTGGCATGGTCGCCTATCATCGCAGCCGTATAACTGTTCCAGCATGGGAAAGCAGGAAGCCAGCCACGGTTCTGATACATCCTGACCAACGACTGCATCATCTCGCCCGAACGCTTCGGGGTGATAAGCGTATAGAGCGGCAATTCGGCACGATAGATGTCCCACATAGAGAAATCATCATATCTGATTTCATCACCCACATCACTCACCTCGTGAGGGAGGAAGGAACAGCGATACAAAGCACCATAGAACTGGTTGACCTTTGCCTGGTCGTGATGCTCCACATCGATGGTATGCAGACGGTCGCACCACAAATCGGCAGCAAACTGCATCATGCTATAGAAATCCAAGCCGCCATAGTTGTAGTTCTCGGCATTGAGATTTGCCAGGGCTTTCTCGCGGGAGGTGAAGGAAGTGCCCGACATCCACTCCATTGCCTTGCCCGCCTTTCCACGGAAAGTGAGCCAGGCACCGATGCGTGGTTTATCCTGCATCTTCAAGCCCTTGCTAATTCTGTTGTCACCTTCGAACACTCCGTAATCCACCAGGTCTCTGGCATCGTAAGCCAGTACGAAGTGACCGCTGAAACCAGCCGACTCGCCCCATCCCTGGTAAATGCGATGCACCGGATTATAGCCATACACCACATGATTGAGGGTATCAATCTCGATGTAGCCCTGCCCTTCATCACTATTCGGATTGATGACCAGATGCACCAGCTGGTCCTTTTCGGGAGTGACACGGAGGATGGAGGTATGGCTCAATGCCGTCATCTCAGCCTTGAGATGCTCCTTCTTCAGATTCACCGCATAGTAATGAGGATGCGAAACCTCATCGGCATGACTGAAAGGAGTGGCGCGCTGCTCGGGCTGGAGCCTCAGCTCATTGCCCAGGGCGGCAACGGTAAAGGAACCGTAATCCTGCATGCAGCCACCCACTATCCAATGGCTGCAGCGGAAACCCTGCAAAAGGGAGTCCTTATAATAATAAGGTGCGATGCACTTCTGTTCGGTATCCTGGGTCTGCGGAGTCCAGAAGTTCTGACCATTCGGAACGAGTACGGCAGGCAGGGTCTGTCCATGCTCCTCGCTGCCCTTGCCAAACAGGCCGGCACTCTGGGTATTGGCCTGCGCCGTGCCCACCATCGTATTGATGGCATTCAGCTGGCGGATGTGCTCCAGGTCGTGGATGCGTTCGTGCATCTGCTTCTTCCACTGGTTCCAGGGATAGTAGCACGTACCATACTCCACCTGCGAAAGGATATTGATCTTGATGTCCTTCTCATTGAGCATGAACTTCACCAAGACGGAATCCTGGGCATTCTTATAGAAAATCATCTGCAGATTCGCTGCCATCGGAACCACCCTATCCATCTTATCTACATCGTCGCCCAAAACCACCTGTTCCTCATCATCCTTGGCACTTGGAGGAAGATGGGCGGTATTGAAGAGGAGCGAAAGCAGGCGATAGAGTGCCGTATCGTGACCGAAGCGGAGAGTTGCCGACGACTGGCGAGCACGCAGGGCGGCATCAGCCTCAGCCTCGATGTTCAGCCAGAGCGGAATGGCACAGCGTGCAGGAATCGACTCGTTGGTAGGTTCGTTGCCATTGACGATGGTCATGCGACGGTTGTTTGCCTCATAGATGGCTTGGAACTCCTCGTCCGTGAAGAGGGCATTCAAGGCTTCTTCTATGTCGATAGGATAAACCGGGAAATTCAAGCCCACATCCTGGATGGATGAAGTGATGGCATGCATCTCGACCATCAGTTTCATCGGTTCATCTATCTTCGAGATGTCTTTGAAGAGTTGACGGAGAAATCTGTCGGGAGAAATCAGAGGTTCCACCTTGGTTCTGCTTGCCAACGCCTTGATTTCGGGAGAAACGTGGGCTATCCATGCCATATCAGCAGAATCGGTCTTCACATTCAGATTCAACTGGGGCTGGAGGAGCTGTAGTTCCGAAGTAAAAGCTTGCATACTCCTGGCACAACGGTCGGAGATGCTGGAACGTGCCTTCACCTGATTGCCGGCAGCAAAGATTTGCGGAAAGTGGGCAAACATGCGTCTGGCGATGCCCTGATGCTGAAGTGCCCCGAGAGGAGTGAGCTTTCCACCATTTCCCCTGGCATTCTCCCACATTCTCGTCAGCATTCCCTTCACCTGCAGTCCGAGCGGAGTGAGATTACTCTCATCCTCGAAATGCCTGCATATCCATACATAACGGTCGTCATGCGCCATCCATCGGGAACCGTGGCGACCATAATGACTGACATAAAAAGGAGTAAATCCGGCTGGGATAAGACCCGACGAAGGAATCAGGGAATCCTTGAGAGCATGCTTCTGGGAATCTGGCAGAGTGCCTTTCAAGGAATCAGGCACAAAGCAGGAGTCTGTCCCGAAAGTTCCAGTCTGCGCTGACGGACCTCCGGGATAGGCGAAATAAATGCCCCCCATCTGATGACGGGTTTGTGCTTGCATGGAAAGGATGCAACCTAACCATATATATAATAATGTAACTATTCTGTTCATTGCAGTTTACTTACTCATTGCATCAATGAGGAATAACTTTGCAAAAATAAGCAAAAAAATCAATATCTGCAATTTTTCTACAAAGAAAATACACTTTGAAGACGAAATTTCTACACTTTTCTTTCATTATCTGGAAGAATGAGGAAGAAGAAGACAGAGTGCAAACACGCCGTATGCATAAATATACTGCATAAAACATGCATAAAACCTAACTTTTGAAACATTTTATCGCTTAAAATGCATTTTTCCTAATATTTATTTGGCAGTTTCGCATATTTTGTGTAATTTTGCAACCGCAAACGAATAAAAATACAACGTATGAAGGTAAAAAATAGCAGATTGGAAACATTGAAGATGCTCATCTCTAGTCAAGAGTTGAGTTCGCAGGATCAACTCTTGCAAGCGCTCGCCCAGGAAGGATTTGAGATAACGCAAGCCACATTGAGCCGCGACCTCAAGCTACTGAAGGTAGCCAAGGCAGCTTCATCCAGCGGCAAATACACATACGTACTTCCGAACGATGCACTCTACAAGCGGGTTTCCAACCATATCCCGATCAGCAACATGGCAATGGGAACAGGATTCCTCTCCATCAACTTCTCGGGCAACATGGTGGTTATCAGAACCCGACCGGGATATGCCAGCAGCATTGCCTACAACATTGACAACAGTGACATCACCCAGATTCTGGGAACCATCGCAGGAGATGACACCATCTTCCTCGTCAAGAAAAAGGGAATTACAGAAGAAGAGATCATCAATGCACTTTCGGTGGTTATTCCTGAACTCAGTCTGCACGACTGATTCAACCCATAAATTAAGAAATAGAAACAAGAACATTATTAAATATTTAAGAGAAAATGGAAGAAGTTAAAGTAATGGTGGCTGACGAAAGTCACATCAAATACATCGACACCATTCTGACTACAATCGCAGAAGCAGCAAAGAAACGTGGTTCAGGTATCGCCAAGCGTTCACCTGAGTATGTCGCCACCAAGATGAGAGAGGCCAAGGCTGTTATCGCACTCCAGGGCGATAAGTTCGCAGGTTTCAGCTACATCGAAACATGGGGCAACAAGCACTATGTCACCACATCAGGTTTGATCGTTCACCCAGACTTCCGTGGTATGGGATTGGCTAAGCGTATCAAGAACCTGACCTTTACGCTTGCCCGACAGCGATGGCCTCATGCCAAGATTTTCTCTTTGACATCCGGTTCGGCTGTCATGAAGATGAACACCCAGCTGGGTTATCTTCCTGTTACCTTCGCCGACCTGACCGATGATGAGTCATTCTGGCGTGGTTGCGAGGGTTGCATCAACGTGGATGTCCTCCATCGTACCAACCGCAAATACTGCATCTGCACCGCCATGCTCTTTGACCCAGAAGAACATCTGCCTATCAAGCTTCCTCAGGAAGTGATTGAGAGAATCCGCAAGATTGACGGTCCATCTGCAGAAATTTAAATCCTTACATATAATTTAAGGTGTTGGCAAAAATGCCATCTAAACATTATTCACCACATATTAAACATAAAATAAAATGGCAAATAAAAAAGTAGTAGTCGCTTTCAGCGGCGGTCTCGATACATCATACACAGTAATGAAGTTGACCCAGGATGGCTGGGATGTTTATGCAGCATGCGCTAACACAGGTGGTTTCTCTGCCGAGCAGTTGAAGACCAACGAGGAGAACGCATATAAGTTGGGTGCCAAAGCATACGTCACTCTCGATGTTACCCACGAGTATTACGAGAAATCATTGAAATACATGATTTTCGGTAATGTACTCCGCAACAACTGCTACCCTATCTCTGTATCTTCTGAGCGTATTTTCCAGGCTATCGCCATCGCACGCTACGCCAAGGAGATTGGTGCTGACGCCATCGCTCACGGAAGTACAGGTGCCGGCAACGACCAGATTCGTTTCGACATGACCTTCCTGGTGATGGCTCCTGGTGTAGAGATCATCACCCTGACCCGTGACAAGGCACTTTCTCGTAAGGAGGAGGTTGACTACCTGAACGAGCACGGTTTCTATGCAGACTTCACCAAGTTGAAGTATTCTTATAACGTAGGTATCTGGGGAACCAGTATCTGCGGTGGTGAGATTCTCGACCCAACCCAGGGTCTCCCTGAGGAGGCTTACCTGAAGCACGTTACTGCCAAGGAAGAAGAGGCTGAACTGAAGATTACCTTCGAGAAGGGTGAGATTGTAGCTGTCAACGGCGAGAAGTTTGATGATAAGATTGCAGCCATCCAGAAGATTGAGGAGATTGGTGCATCTTACGCTATCGGTCGCGACTGCAACGTGGGTGACACCATCATCGGTATCAAGGGTCGTGTAGGTTTCGAGGCTGCAGCTCCTAAGCTCATCATCGAGGCTCACCGCCTGTTGGAGAAGAGCACATTGAGCAAGTGGCAGCAGTATTGGAAGGACCAGGTAGGCAACTGGTACGGAATGTTCCTCCACGAGAGCCAGTACCTGGAGCCAGTGATGCCGGATATCGAGGCTATGCTGACTTCTTCTCAGCGCAACGTAAACGGTACTGCCATCCTGAAGCTCCGTCCATACAGTTTCCAGACTGTAGGTGTCGATTCACCAGACGATTTGACCAAGTCTAAGCTCGGTGAGTATGGTGAGATGCAGCATGGTTGGACAGCCGAGGATGCGAAGGGCTTCATCAAGGTTTCTTCAACACCTTTGCGTGTTTACTACGGTATGCACCCAGACGAACAGCGTTAATTCACATTAGCAAGACACTTCAAACAGACACTCTTCACTTAAATTATGGTAAAAGTAGGTATTTTAGGAGCAGCTGGTTATACAGGAGGTGAGTTGATTCGCCTCCTTATCAACCATCCTGAGGCAGAGATTGTATTCGCCAACAGCGAGAGTAATGCCGGCAACCTGGTGGCTGAGGTTCACGAGGGATTGTATGGCGAGACCGACTTGAAGTTTACCGCCGAGATGCCTTTCGACCAGGTGGATGTCATCTTCTTCTGCTTCGGTCACGGCAAGAGCGAGGCGTTCCTGAAGGAGCACAATGTTCCGGAGAACGTGAAGATTATCGACCTGGCACAGGACTTCCGTCTTGCCCCAGAGACTGTGGTTGCTACCCAGCAGCCAACCCCAGCCGCTCACGATTTTGTATATGGTCTTCCAGAAATAAATGAATCAAAAATAGCCGTAGCTCAGCACGTGGCAAACCCAGGTTGTTTTGCAACCTGCATTCAACTTGGTTTGTTGCCTGCTGCTAAGATGGGCCTCATCAACAGCGATGTATCTGTCAACGCCATTACCGGTAGCACCGGTGCTGGTCAGAAGCCAGGTGCCACTACCCATTTCTCATGGCGCAACAACAACATGAGCATCTACAAGGCATTCAACCATCAGCACGTGCCAGAGATTCGTCAGAGTCTGAAGCAGACACAAGGTTATCTCGATGCTGCCATCGACTTCATCCCTTACCGTGGCGACTTCGCCCGTGGTATTTTCGCCACAGAAGTTGTAAAGACCGATAAGCCTATCGAAGAAATCGTGGCAGGTTACAAGGAGTTCTACAAGGATGCCAAGTTTACCCACTATGTGGATAAGGCAATCGACCTGAAGCAGGTGGTGAATACCAACAAGTGCCTGGTTCATGTAGATAAGTATGGCGATAAGCTCTTGATCACTTCCTGCATCGACAATCTTCTGAAGGGTGCCGTGGGTCAGGCTGTTCAGAACATGAACATCATGTTTGGTCTCGACCAGACAGCAGGTTTGAAACTCAAGCCATCAGCATTTTAGATAAAAGAATTCGGAAGAACGGATGAAAAATCATTCGTTCTTCTATCATAAAAAATAGTTTGTAATAAGATAACTCTATGAGTTGTCTTTCTTAAAACATAGATTTAACATGAAACTTTACGACGTATATCCTCTTTTCGATATTAATATAGTAAAAGGTAAGGGCTGCAAGGTATGGGACGACAAGGGTCAGGAATATCTCGACCTCTATGGCGGTCATGCCGTTATCAGCATCGGTCATTGCCATCCTCACTATGTGGAGATGCTCACCAACCAGTTGAACAACCTGGGGTTCTACTCCAACTCTGTCATTAACAAGTTGCAGGTGAAACTCGCTGAGCGTCTGGGCAAGGCTAGCGGTTATGAGGATTATCAGTTCTTCCTCATCAACTCGGGTGCCGAGGCAAACGAGAATGCCCTGAAGTTGGCTTCTTTCACCAACGGAAGAACCCGCGTGCTTTCTATAGAGAAGGCTTTCCACGGCAGAACATCCCTTGCCGTAGAGGTAACCAATAATCCAAAGATCATCGCTCCAATCAATGACAATGGTCACGTAACCTATCTTCCTATCAACGATTTGGAGGCTTGGGAGAAGGAAC
>ERZ1023886.192-NODE-192-length-27497-cov-16.145106_pt1 | contig 27497 bp, 19 predicted proteins | sample MGYA00380395_ERZ1023886 | MGnify/ENA primary metagenome ERZ1023886 (study PRJEB33179, sample SAMN07449002) | human gut metagenome | biome: Human-gut; feature: Human associated habitat; material: Faeces | host: Homo sapiens | place: India: Bhopal | collected... | reverse complement strand
GGCCTAAAGATGCTTATTCAGGCCAATTCCCCCCCCCCAAAAAAAAATAAATAGCATAAATTATGATAAAGACTCAGAACCTTACCAAGGTCTTCCGCACGGAAGAAGTGGAGACAGTCGCCCTCAACGGCGTTAGTATAAATGTAGAAGACGGCGAGTTCGTCGCCATAATGGGACCGAGCGGCTGCGGCAAGTCGACGCTGCTGAACATCCTCGGACTCCTCGACAATCCCGACTCGGGCGACTATCTGCTCGACGGCGAACCCGTGGCTAACCTTAAGGAGAAGGACCGCACACGTTACCGTCGCGGACGCATCGGCTTCGTGTTCCAGAGCTTCAACCTCATCGACGAACTTACCGTTGAGGAGAATGTCGACCTGCAGCTGCGCTACATGGGCGTAGCGGCGAAGGAACGCCGCGAGCGTGTTACGGAGATTCTGCGCAAGGTGGGCTTGAGCCACCGCGCAAAGCACTATCCGCAGCAGCTCTCGGGCGGTCAGCAGCAGCGTGTGGCGATAGCTCGCGCCGTGGTGGGCAAGCCGAAGCTGATTCTCGCCGACGAGCCTACGGGTAATCTCGACTCGAAGAGCGGTTTGGCTGTCATGGAACTGCTCTCACAGCTCAATGCCGAGGGCACAACAATCGTAATGGTGACCCACTCACAGCACGACGCGCAGATGGCAAGCCGCATCATCAACCTCTTCGACGGACAGGTTGTGGAGGGCAGTTCTTTTAGTCTATAATTGAGAATTGAGAGTTGTCTCAGTTGAGAATTGAGAGTTGTCTCAGTTGAGAATTGAAAGTTGAGAGTTGAAAGTTATGATATGCACTATAGATGATATGTACTAATGATATTGTGTTTCGTACCATTCTAAATGATAATCATCGCTCGGCTTTGCCGCTTGCATAAGCAAGAACTCTCAAGGTAATCATAACTCTAAACTCTCAACTTTCAATTCTCAACAGAGACAACTCTCAATTCTCAACAAAATAAAACATCATAAATAATGAAGACATTCCTATATATGTTCCGCCGCTACCGCATAGCCACGCTGCTCAACCTCTTCGGCTTGAGTGTGGCTGTAGCGACGTTCTACCTGTTCATGACACAGGTGATATACAACCGCACGTACAACCACAACATCAACGACTATGAGCACACGTACCGCCTCGAAATCTACGGCAATCTGTTCGGCGACAACTGGGGTTGCACTATCTGCCGCCCGTTCGCCTCAATGCTGAAGGATGTACCGCAGGTTAAGAGCGTTGTCTATTACTGTCCGTATGTCAATAAGACCGATGTTAAGGTGAACAACCGCACAATAACCGTGCCTGTAGTGAACATGAGCAAGCCTGGCATTGAGTTCTTTACAGGCAAACTCATCTCCGGCTCAAGCAAGGCTTGGGGCACTGGAGCTACTGCCATCCTCAACCGCAGCACAGCCGAGAAGATGTTCGGCACGGCGAACGCTGCTGGCAAGACGTTCGAAATCAACACCGACGATGGCGGAATGAAACCCATCACCGTGGTGGGCGTGAGCGAGGATATGCCCGACAACTGCACCATACCCAACGGCATGTATCTCTGCGATAACGAAAGCGGAATGACCGACTGGAGCGAGTGGAGCTACTATATATATGTGCGACTTGACAATGGTGCAAGTCCTGAAAAGGTAGTGCGTGGCTTGAAACAGGGCTTCATGAAAGCCAATGGCATCAGTCCTAAAGACGAGAAAGAGTTTGACAAGCAGATGAAGTTCAGAATAACCTCCATTGACGACGTCTATTTCTCTGGCATCGGACAGCAGGACAAGGGCAACCGCAGCCTTGTCGACGTGCTCACCGTGGCCTCTGTCTTCGTGCTGTTCATCGCCCTGCTCAATCTGCTCAACTTCCAGCTCTCCGAGGTGCCGATGCGTATGCGCGGCGTCAACACACGCCGTGTGATGGGAGCCTCTGTAGGCAGTCTGCGCCTTAAGATGATAATGGAGAGCGTGCTGTTCGCCTTCGTGGCTTTGGTTGTCGGTGTTCTGCTTGTAGTGGCGTTCCTGCGCAGCGAGGCGTGCATGAAGCTCGTTTCTGGCGACATCAGCTTCTCGTCACACTGGCTTCTTGCCGCCGTCATGGCTGCGTCGGCACTCGTCGTGGGAGCGTTGGCGGCTGTTGTGCCGGCGTTCTACAGCACGTCGTTCGCTCCGGCTCTGGTGCTGAAAGGTTCGTTCGGACTCTCGCCGCGCGGCAGACAGCTGCGCCTGGCGATAATGGCGGTGCAGTTCTGCGTGGCTTTCGTGCTCGCTATATATATAGGTGTCATGTCGAGCCAGTCGAACTACATCTTCAACTGCGATTACGGCTTCAATAAGAACGAGGTGTTCTACACCAAACTCTCGGAAGAGGCGAAGGCGAAGCGCGAGACGATACGCACCGAACTGAAGAAGCTTCCGTTCGTGGAGAGCGTGGGCTTCGCGCAAAGCGCCATCGGCACAAGCGACCAGTATATGGGCTGGGGACGTGGCAACGATGAGCATCAGATGTCGCTGCAGGTGCTGCCGTGCGACTATGAGTATACGCAAACTATGGGACTGAAGATTCTGGAGGGTCGCAACTTCAACGAGGCTGACATGAAGACGGGTGCCTACGTGCTCAACAAGGCTGCCATGCAGCAGTACAAATGGCTCGCCGTGGGCGACTCTATCGGTCGTCAGAACGAATGGGGACCTATGGCAAACTATCTCATCGTGGGCGTCTGCAACAACTTCAAGCTGAAGTCGATGCGCAACGACAACAGTCGTGTGGCTGTGGCGTTCATCATCTTCGGACCGGACATGGAGCAGTGGGGCGACCGCTGCAACCAGGTGTTCGTGCGCGTCGCTAAGGGTCAGGACAAGGTGGAGGCAAAGCGCCGCATAGCCGATGTGCTCAACCGTCTCGACGCGTCGCAGAAGTACGAGATGAACTTCATCGACAACGACCTGCAGCAGACCTACGTCGAGGAGTTCCGCTTCATATCGCAGGTGAAGTTCTTCGCCATCATCTGCATCATCATCACCGTTATTGGTGTGTTCTCGCTGACTATGTTCGAGACCGAGTATCGCCGCAAGGAGATAGGTATACGCAAGGTGATGGGTTCGTCGGTTGGTTCTATCGTGCGCCTCTTCGCCATGCGCTACACCGTGCCGCTCGTGGTGTCGTTCGCCGTTGCAGCTCCCGTGGGCTGGTGGCTCAGTATGCAGTGGCTGCAGAGCTTCGCCGAGCACACGCCGCTCCACTGGTGGCTCTTCCCGCTCAGCTTCGTCGGTGTCTCTGCCGTTGTCATCGCGACGGTCGTGGCGCAGTCGTGGCGCGTAGCGACGCAGAACCCGGTAGAAAGCATCAAGACCGAGTGATGCCGCCTTAGTAGCGGAGGTCTCTGGCCTCCGCAGCAAGCAATGTCGCAATCAAATCGTTATATTACGACCACTAATTTCCCGAATCAATCTAACGTATTCGTACTGTTCGAGTTATTCGTGGTCGGTCTTTTATTATTGCTGTCCGGTAAGACTATAAAGAACACAAAAGTTATAAAAATATTGTTTGGCGAAAATATCCACCATATCTGCCAGCATCGCCGTAACTCTCACGGTATAAGAACAATAAAGGCTGGTAGATAGACTGGGAAATACAAAATCTTCCAGCCTATCTACCAGCCTTTTTGTCAGTCGTTACTTGCTGTGATATATTCTTCCACAGAACTTCTCCCCCTTAAAGCACCATAACTTCTGTGTAAATCTGTGCCATCTGTGGGAGGCTCTTCTCTGCAAGAAGATTCTGTGCGTTCCGTGCCTTCTGTGGGAGAACCACTTCTTGCTTGGTTGGTGCAGCAGAGACTGCTGCACCCCCTAAGATTGCATCTGTGGAAGGCTATTCCAAGAATGAGGGTGCGTGGGTATGGCAAGAACTGAAAGTCAGCGGCGCGTAGCGGAAAGCTAATGCCATACCCTCCTATTGCACGCCTCGCCGCGCTTTACGCCTCGCGGTGCTCCGCGATAGCCTTCTTGATGAGCATCTCGAGCTCCTCGCAGAGTTCGGGGTTGTCCTTCAGCAGAGTCTTTGTAGCGTCGCGACCCTGCGCCAGTTTCGAGCCGTTGTAGCTGTACCACGAGCCCGACTTCTGGATGATGCCGTACTCTACACCGAGGTCTACAATCTCGCCAACCTTTGAGATGCCCTCGCCGAACATAATCTCGAACTCGGTCTTGCGGAACGGAGGCGCCACCTTGTTCTTGATCACCTTCACGCGCACCTGATTGCCGATGATCTGGTCGCCGTCCTTGATGCCCGTCACCTTGCGGATGTCGAGGCGCACCGAAGCGTAGAACTTCAGGGCGTTACCGCCCGTTGTTGTCTCGGGGTTGCCGAACATCACGCCGATCTTCTCGCGCAACTGGTTGATGAAGATACACGTAGTATTGGTCTTCGAGATTGTAGAGGTGAGTTTGCGCAGCGCCTGCGACATAAGACGAGCCTGCAGACCAACCTTGTTGTCGCCCATGTCGCCCTCAATCTCCGCCTTCGGAGTGAGCGCAGCCACAGAGTCGATGACGATGATGTCGATAGCCGATGAGCGGATGAGCTGGTCGGCAATCTCGAGAGCCTGCTCGCCGTTGTCGGGCTGCGAGATCCAGAGGTTGTCTACGTCTACGCCGAGCTTTGCAGCGTAGAAGCGGTCGAAGGCGTGCTCTGCGTCGATGAATGCTGCGATGCCGCCTGCCTTCTGTGCCTCGGCGATGGCGTGGATGGCAAGCGTTGTCTTACCTGACGACTCCGGGCCGTAAATCTCGATGATTCTGCCCTTCGGGTAGCCGCCGACACCGAGTGCGGCGTCGAGACCGATGCTACCGGTAGGGATTACCTCGACGTTCTCCACCTGCTCGTCGCCGAGTTTCATGATGGAGCCCTTGCCGAAGTCCTTCTCTATCTTTGACATCGCAGCCTGGAGGGCTTTGAGTTTGCCCGCCTGGTCGATGTTCATTTCTTCTTTAGCCATTTTTTTGAGTTTTGAATTTTGAATTATAATTCAATGTCTACATTGAACAGCTCGTGCCAGGGCAGACCCTGCTTGTTGAGCTGCTCCATGAACGGATCCGGATCGAACTCCTCTACGTTCCAAACGCCCGGCTTGCGCCACAGACCCTTGAAGAACATCATAGCGCCGATCATAGCCGGAACGCCCGTTGTGTAGCTTACGCCCTGCATGCCAGTCTCCTTGTAGGCAGCCTCGTGCGAGCAGTTGTTGTAGACGTAGTAGGTCTGCTCCTTGCCGTCCTTGATGCCACGGATGCGGCAGCCGATAGAAGTCTGTCCGTCGTAGTTCTCGCCGAGGTCCTGCGGGTTAGGCAGCACGGCCTTGAGGAACTGTAGCGGCACAATCTTCACCTTCACCTTCTCCGAAGGATTGTCGGCGAGCGGAGCCTCGTATGTTATCTCGTCGATGCGCGACATGCCGAGGTTCTGGATGCAGTCGAGGTATGTGAGATACTGTTGGCCGAAAGTCATCCAGAAGCGAGCGCGCTTGATGGTCGGGTAGTTCTTCACGAGCGACTCTATCTCCTCGTGGTGGAGCAGGTAGCTTTCCTTCGGACCCACCTCCGGGTATGTGAGCGGCTTGTGGATCTCGAGCGGAGCTGTCTCCACCCATTTGCCGTCCTCCCAGTAGAGACCCTTCTGAGTGATCTCGCGGATGTTGATCTCCGGGTTGAAGTTGGTAGCGAACGCCTTGTGGTGGTTGCCGGCGTTGCAGTCTACGATGTCGAGATACTGAATCTCGTCGAAGTGGTGCTTAGCTGCGTAAGCGGTGAAGATGCTTGTAACGCCCGGGTCGAAGCCGCAGCCGAGAATAGCTGTCAGACCAGCCTCCTCGAAGCGCTTCTTGTAAGCCCACTGCCAAGAATACTCGAAGTGAGCCTCGTCCTTCGGCTCATAGTTGGCGGTGTCGAGGTACGAGCATCCGCAAGCCAGACAAGCCTCCATGATGGTGAGGTCCTGATAGGGCAGGGCGAGGTTGATGACCAGTTCCGGCTTGTAGTCGTTGAAGAGAGCCTTGAGCTGCTCTACATCGTCAGCGTCCACCTGAGCGGTCTTGATGTTGGGGTTGCCGATTGCCTCGACAATGCGGTCACACTTCGACTTCGTGCGGCTTGCAATCATGAAGTCGGTGAAAACGTCAGCGTTCTGTGCAATCTTGAACGCTGCAACTGTAGCGACGCCACCGGCGCCGATCATAAGTACTTTTCCCATTGTTTCTATTTTTTTAGTTTGTTGTTTTTTCGGTTTGAAAATTTAGATAGAGGGATAGCAAGTATACAGAGATAATATTGCCGCCCCTTTCTGTTTATGAGTGTGATTGTGCCAGAATCTTTTTGGCTGGAATTTCCAATACACAACCTTTGCCGTCGCTGACAACTACAGAATTATTGTGCAGCGCTTTTTCTTCGAGCATATGCTGTTGTGCTTCCTGCAATCCGCTTTCTACTTTCTGTAGAAAGTCTTCAATATACGCTTCGCTCATAGATTCTTTATTTTATTGAATTTAATTTCGTCTTTTATCTTTGTCTGAATATTCTTGCCTCCGAATGCGATTCGTTCACCTTTGTTGTAGCTGTTGTCATACAAAACCCAAACATCCACTTCGTTCATAAACAATCTGAATAGATTTCGGATGCCTAAGTAGTATCGTCGCTCAATGACATCTGTCGGTATGTTGTGCCCGCCGTTTGCCACTCTGTCGGCTACTCGCATTTTTGCCAATTCTACACTGTCAAGCCAGAAGAACAATATGTGTACAACATATCCTTTCTCGTGTGCCCTTTTTACAAGGTTAACATACGACTTTGTTGCCAGTGTCGTTTCTATTGAGAATGACTCCTCTGCATTTAGCAGTTCTTCTATGCGTTTAAGCATCAAGCGTCCTGCTTCTATTGCTACGCCTTCCGGGTTGAAAGGAGATAATCCTTTTGCTATTTCATCTGCATTTACAAATTCTTTCACAAGCAGCGACTTGGGAAGAATAGTGTTTGAAGCCGTTGTTTTGCCAGCTCCATTGCATCCTGCTATGATATATAGATGTTTTACCACTTAGTTTTGGGTTTTATTGATTATCTACTTCTATTAACAGTCACTACTCTGAGGCAAACCCCAGCCCACCGCTTTACAGTTCGTTGCCCTTTATTCCGAGGGCGTTCATGAGCGAGTAGCCTAAGATTTCCTGCTTGAAGTTGCCGCCTTCGAGCGGCTGCATGGCGAAGAGCGTAACGCGCTTCTCCTCGTCGTCTACGTCGCGCAGGGCGTGGCGCAGAGCGTCCCAGAGTGCGGGGGGCTCGGCGTTGGGGATAGCCATCACGCGGTGCACGTCCTTGTGGTTGACCACGGTTTTGAGGATGTCGAGGAAGAAGTCATCGTGCTTCACCACCTCCTCTACGGGGTAGGAGCTGAGGATGAACTCGCCCAGTCGGTCCTTGAATGCCTTTGCGTTGAGGTCTGCCTCGTAGTTGCCGGGCGCGAAGTTCTCGAGCGCAGCCTTCTCCTTAGAGTGGATGAAGATGACCTGCGTCTCGCCCTCGCTGTCGCGGCTCTCGCGCATTCCGCCGTCGAGCGCCACGCAGTCTATCCAGCGTGCGAGGTCGGCTTTCGGGATGCGTCTCCCGAGCATGCGCTCGAAGTTGACAGAGAGGTTGAAGGCTACGGAGTCGACATAGTCGCCGTCTACGAGGATTATGTTGCGGCTCCAGTTGGTATTGTTGAATTGCTGTATATCCATTTCTTTTTTATTCGTAGCGGAGGTCTCCGGCCTCCGCAGCAAGCAATAATATTTGTTCTATTTGGTGATGCGGAGGCCGGAGACCTCCGCTACGGAGTACTACTTCACTATTTCCTTTGTAACCCTGTGCTCGCCGTCGGCGTATGTCACGCTCTTCAGCACGATGGCGCCCTTAGCAGGTGTCGCGATTTGTGCACCCTCCATAGAGTAGTAGCGTGTGCTGACCGGCTGCTTCGCTGCGGTGTTGCTGCTGATGCCCGTCGGGTCGAAGTCGTAGAGTGCGCGGTCGGAAGCGGTCGCCGTGCCGTCGACGGTGTAGACGCTCTCCACGTGCAACTTCTTAGCCTGCAGGTTGTGGAAGTAGATGACCTTCTGCGTGCCGTTGTTCACGAAGTCGAAGTTGTCGGTGAAGCCGAACGGAATCTCGTCCATGTCCTTTGCGAGGTGGGTGCAGAGGTCGGTGGTGAACGTATAGCGCTTGCCGTCGGCGTAGATGCGGTAGCTCAGCTTGTCGGCGTTGATATACTCGCCGTCGACGTCCTCGGTCGGCATGTTGAACACGAGCGCCGAGTTCAGATCGTCCCACTGCAGGTCGGTCGGCATGGCAGGCTTGGCAGCGTGGTCGCCGGCGTAGTATTTCATCGTCACGCCCGTGGCTGTCGTCACGAACGCCTTAAGGTCGTATGTCGTCTCGCAGAGGAACGCCTTTTCGGGCGTCATCGTGAGCAGCTTGCGGTCGGCAGAGAAGTTGAAGTCGATTATGCGGAGATACTCGTAGTTCATGTCCTCGTCGACGCTCACCGGCGCAATGCGGTAGAAGAAGAGGTCGGCGTCCTTCACAATCTGGAACGACGGGATGGAAGCCGTTGTGCCGCTGTACGTGCCCTCGTACACCTCGTCGGGCGACTTCGAAGCGAGTCCGCTGATGAAGAACTTGCCGTCGCTGAACGCTATCTTCACCTGGCGCGACGCCTTCACGCCGTTCGCATCCGTGCCGCTGAGCACGTAGGTCTGCGGCTTCACGCCCTTCGGGAACTCGAAGCGCACCAGTTCGCCGAGCGGTCGCAGCTCCATCGTGTAGAAGAATCCGAAGAAGCCAGCTTCGTCCTCCGTCTCGGCGTCCTCGTAGATGGCGAAGATGTCGCCGTTCTGCGTTGTCAGCTCGCCCTGAGAGCCGATGGCGAGGCGCGCCTCCTTCTCGAAGCTCGTGATGTTGCCCTCCTCGTCGGCGTGTACAATCTCGAGGTAGAGCGTCTTGGCGTCGTTCTGCACGAGCACCTGACCCGCCTTCACCACGATCTCCTCGCCCACCTTCTCGCCCTTCAGCCAGCTCTCCTTGGCTCCGCGGTAGTCGCGGTTGCCGCCCGGCGTGAGTCCGTTGAAGTAGTAGGTGGTGCCGTCCTGGCGCACCGTCACCTTGCCGTTCGTATACTGCTGCTCGTAGAAACCGTTGTTCTCGGTGTACGCCATGATGTACGCCTCGTCCTCGCCCTCGGGGTCGAAGATGGGTTTCTCGTCCTTAGGCACGCTCAGCTTGTGCATCAAAGCCTTGCTGGGAGCCTTCAGCACGCGCTCTGCAGGAGCGGCGGTATTGTTGGCTGATGTTGTTTTCAGAAGTGGTGCGTTGCCCGACACGACGTCTTTGAACGACTGCGCGTTGGCAACTATTGCGGTGAGCACTAAGCCCAGCAGGAGTAGAGTCTTCTTCATAATCCGAATCGCTTAAAAGGTTTTTATCAAAATTGCTTGAAAGGTTTAATTTTAGGTTTTGCAAGTCAACGACATACAAGACCCGTTTTAGATGACAAAGTTAGCGAGAATTATCCGAAAAACCAAGTTTTTTAGGCGCCATGTTGATGATAAAAACAAACAGACAAAACAAGTATCTTGTTACAGCAGCGTGGTAAACCCATTACCGCGTATCGGCTACAATATTACAGCCCCGCGGTAACAGCAGTTCCACCCCGCGGTAAAATAAAACGGGGATGCACCCTATGCAGGTACATCCCCGTGTGTTTGGTTTATGCTTATGGCTTATGCCGTCGAAGCAGAGGCTGCGAAGCCATGCCCCGTGGCAAAAGACTGCTGCTTACTTCTGAAGCAATGCCATAGTGTCCTTAGCGATCATCAGTTCCTCGTCGGTCGGGATAACGCAAACCGTTACCTTAGACTCCGGTTTAGAGATGATAGCCTCCTCGCCGCGCACCTTGTTAGCCTCTGCGTCCATTTCTACGCCGAGGAACTCAAGGCCCGAGCAAGCCTCAAGACGAGTGCCGACCTGGTTCTCGCCTACACCGGCTGTCCATACGATGATGTCAACGCCACCCATAGCGGCAGCGTAAGCGCCGATGTACTTCTTGATGCGGTAGTTGTACATCTTCAGAGCGAGCTGTGCGCGCTCGTTGCCCTCAGCAGCAGCGCTCTCTACCTCGCGCATGTCAGAAGAGATGCCGGTGATGCCGAGCACACCGCTCTCCTTGTTGAGGAAGTCGGCCATCTCCTGCGGCTTCTTGCCGAGCTTCTCCATGAGGAATGTAACGGCAGACGGGTCGATGTCGCCAGAACGGCTGCCCATCATCACGCCAGCGAGCGGAGTGAGACCCATAGAGGTGTCGACGCACTTGCCGAACTTAACGGCTGACACAGAAGCGCCGTTGCCGATGTGGCAGGTGATGATGCGCTGTGTCTTGATGTCGCGGCCAAGGAACTCGCACACGCGCTGCGATACGTAGCGGTGGCTGGTGCCGTGGAAGCCGTAGCGGCGTACGTGATACTTCTCGTAGAGCTCGTAAGGCACGGCGTAGAGGTAAGCGTAGTCGGGCATGGTGCTGTGGAATGCGTTGTCGAACACGCATACCTGCGGCACTTCCGGCATCAGCTTGTCTACGGCGCGCAAGCCCTTCAGGTGGCCTGCGTTGTGTACAGGAGCGAGGTCGCAGAGGCTCTCGATACCGTCCTCTACCGACTTGTCGACGATGACGCTCTTCTCGAAGAGGTCGCCACCCTGCACGATGCGATGACCTACGGCGTCGATCTCGCTGAGCGACTTGATAGCGCCGAACTCAGGGTCGAGCAAGCACTGGAACACGAAGTTGACGCCTTCCTTATGGTCGGGCATGTCGTGCATGATCTTCTTCTTCTCGCCGTTAGGCAGAGTGATTTTGATGAATGCCTCATCAAGACCGATACGCTCAACGCCGCCTGCTGCCAGCACTGAGTTGTCGTCCATATTGTACAGCTTGTACTTGATTGAAGAGCTGCCACAATTAAGAACTAATATCTTCATTTTTACGAGTTTTGAGTTTTGAATTATTACTTAGCGTCCATTGCCTGGCAAGCTGTGATAGCCACCATGTAGTAGATGTCCTCTATAGAGCAACCGCGAGAAAGATCGTTCACAGGACGAGCGATACCCTGGAGGATCGGACCGATAGCGAGGGCATCGCCCAGACGCTGAACGAGCTTGTAAGAGATGTTGCCCACCTCGAGGTTCGGCACAACGAGCACGTTAGCGTGGCCTGCGATGAGAGAGCCCGGAGCCTTCTTCTCGCCTACAGCCGGCACGAGAGCAGCGTCTGCCTGCAGCTCGCCGTCGAGCTTCAGCTCAGGAGCCAGCTCGTGAGCGAGGCGTGTAGCCTCAACAACCTTGTCTACCACCTCGTGCTTTGCAGAGCCCTTTGTAGAGAAGCTCAGCATAGCCACACGCGGGTCCTGGATGCCAGCCACCGAGCGTGCTGTCTGCGCTGTACAAACAGCGATCTGAGCCAGCTGCTCTGCTGTCGGAACCGGTGTGACGGCTACGTCGCCCATCACGATGATGCCGTCGTCGCCGTACTGGTGCTCGTGGGTGAGCATGAGCATTGCGCCGCTCACGCATGTCACGCCGGGAGCGCACTTGATAATCTGCAGTGCAGGGCGCAGAGTGTCGCCCGTTGTGCTCAGCGCACCAGAGATCTGGCCGTCGGCACCCTCGGTCTTGATGATCATGCAGCCGAGGTAGAGCGGGTTCTTCACGAGTTCGCGAGCCTGCTCGATGGTCATGCCCTTCTTCTTGCGAAGCTCGGCGAGGAGCTCTGCATACTCCTCAGCCTTCGGGTTGTTCAACGGGTCTACGATGGTAGCCTTGTCGATGTTGTGAAGGTCCCACTTTGCAGCGAGAGTCTTCAGCTCGTCGGGGTTGCCGATGAGGATAAGGTCAGCCAGGTCGTCAGCGAGGACGCGGTCGGCAGCCTTCAGAGTGCGCTCCTCTGTTGCTTCAGGGAGCACGATGCGTTGTTTGTTGCTCTTTGCGCGAGCTACAATGTGTTCAAGTAAGTTCATATATCTATGATTTAACTAAGTTCCGTATTCTTACAGTGTCTGCTTTACCTCAATCTCTGTGAAGGTCTCGAGCACGTCGCCCTGCTGTATGTCGTTGAAGTTGACGAGCGAGATACCGCACTCGAAGTTGGTAGCAACCTCCTTCACGTCGTCCTTGTAGCGCTTGAGGGCTGCGATGTCGGCTGTGTGAACCACGATACCGTCGCGGATGACACGAGCACGGTCGACACGATGTACCTTGCCTTCTGTTACGTAGCAGCCGGCAACGGTGCCCACCTTCGAAATCTTGTAGACCTCGCGCACCTCTACCTGACCGGTGATAACCTCCTTCTTCACCTTGTCGAGCATACCGATCATAGCCGACTTGACGTCGTCGATAGCGTCGTAGATAACAGAGTAGGTGTTGATTTCAACGCCTTCCTGCTCAGCCAGCTTGCGTGCTGCGGCAGACGGGCGCACCTGGAAGCCCACGATGATGGCGTCTGAAGCGTCGGCGAGCGTTACGTCGCTCTCCGAGATCTGACCCACTGCCTTGTAGATGACGTCCACCTTGATCTTCTCCGTAGACATCTTGATGAACGAATCGGAGAGAGCCTCGATACTACCGTCGGTGTCACCCTTGACGATGATGTTAAGCTCCTTGAACGATCCGAGAGCGATACGGTGTGAGATGTCAGACAGCGTAAGACGCTTCTGGGTACGCAGACCCTGCTCGCGCTGGAGCTGCAGACGCTTGTTGGCGATGTCGCGTGCCTCCTGCTCTGTCTCGAGCACGTGGAACGAGTCGCCGGCTGTCGGCGCACCGTTCAAGCCGAGGATGATTGCAGGTTCAGCCGGACCTGCCGACTGTATGCGCTGGTTGCGCTCGTTGAACATAGCCTTGATGCGTCCCCATGATGTGCCGGCGATGATGTTGTCGCCCACGCGCAGCGTACCGTTGCTTACGAGCACCGTAGAAACGTAGCCGCGGCCCTTGTCGAGCGACGACTCGATGATAGAACCCGTTGCCTTGCGGTTGGGGTTGGCCTTCAGGTCGAGCATCTCTGCCTCGAGGAGCACCTTCTCCATGAGGTCGCTGATGCCGATGCCCTTCTTGGCGCTTATCTCCTGACACTGGTACTTGCCGCCCCATTCCTCTACGAGGAGGTTCATGCTTGCAAGTTCCTCACGTACGCGGTCGGGGTTAGCACCCGGCTTGTCAATCTTGTTGATTGCGAACACCATCGGCACGTTGGCAGCCTGAGCGTGTGCGATAGCCTCCTTGGTGGTAGGCATCACGGCGTCGTCGGCTGCGATGATGATGATGGCGATATCCGTCACCTGAGCACCACGGGCACGCATAGCGGTGAACGCCTCGTGACCCGGAGTGTCGAGGAACGTAATCTTACGTCCGTCCTCCAACTGCACGTTGTATGCACCGATGTGCTGTGTGATGCCGCCAGCCTCGCCAGCGATAACGTTTGTCTTGCGTATATAGTCGAGCAAAGAGGTCTTACCGTGGTCTACGTGACCCATCACGGTTACGATCGGGGCGCGCGGAACGAGGTCGTTCTCGTCGTCCTCCACCTCGGTGATTGCCTCCTGCACTTCTGCACTTACGTATTCAGTCTTGAAGTCGAACTCCTCAGCAACGAGGTTGATGGTCTCGGCGTCGAGGCGCTGGTTGATAGACACCATGATGCCCACGCTCATGAGCGTACCGATAACCTGGTTCACGCTTACGTTCATCATCGTAGCGAGTTCCGATACGGTAACGAACTCCGTCAGCTTCAGTGTCTTGCTCTCCTTCTTCTCCTCGCGCAGCTCCTCGTTCATCTTCTCCTGAGCAGCCTCGCGCTTCTCCTTACGATACTTGGCGCCCTTCTTGTTCTGGTTCTGCTTGTTAGTAAGGCGTGCGAGCGTCTCCTTTACCTGGCGTGCTACGTCCTCATCGTTCACCTCAGCCGGCTTCTGCTGTCCGCCGCGGTTGCGGTTCTTCTTCTTGTTCTTGTTGCTTGTGCCGGCATTGCCGCCGCCGTTCTGCTTGCCGCCGTTGTTGCCACCGCCGTTGGGCTGGTTAGACGCAGCGTTGATGTCTACGCGCACCTTGTTGATGCGTTCGCGCTTTTTCTTGTCGCCGCGCTGCTGCTGCGCCTTGTCCTCACGCTCCTTGCGCTTCTCCTCCTTCGACTTCTTCTTCGGACGAGTGCTCTGGTTGAGCGTAGATAGGTCGATCTTGCCCAATACGTTCACCTTCGGCGCGTTGAGTATCTTCTTCTCGCTCTTTGTGGTGAAGATGCCTGTCTCTGTCTTCGGTGCTTCTGCCGGCTTCTCTGCGGCTTCCACCTTCTTCGGGGCGCTTGCTGTGTTGTTTACAACAGTCTTTGCTGCTTCCTGTTTCTTTTCCTGCTTGTGCTCTTTGTTCTGACCCACAGTGTTCTGATTTTTGTTTTGATTGTCCACTTTAGCCTCTGTGCTTGCTTTCTGTGGTGCTTCGGAATTTGTTGCCGGCTTCTGACTTACGGCATTAGTCTTTGCCTGCGGCTCTTTATGAGTCTCAGGTGTTGCTGGCTTTTTCTGTGCCGGTTTCTTGTTCAGACTGTCCAGATCTATCTTGCCCAGCGGCTTGTACTGCTGCTGAGTAGACGATTTGAGGAGCGGCTCAGCCTGGGTCTCCTCGCTGCGTTTCTTCTCTTTCGGCTTCTTCTGCAAGAGTTTCTCGGCTTGAGAACGAACCTCCTTGTCCTGCTGGAAGGCTCCAGCGAGTGCGGCGTACTGTGCGTCGCTCAGCTTGAAGCTGGGCTCTGCCTTTACCTCTCCAAGGTCACTTCTTTTCTCAAGGAACTCCACTGCCGTTTGGAGCCCGATGTTCAACTCTCGTAATGCTTTGTTTAACCTGATGCTCATATTTTGCTGTTTTAAAAGTAAAAGAGTAAAGGAGTAAAAAAGTAAAACGTCTGCCTACCTCTGCTTCGGCCTCGTGCCCTTTTTCGGGGCGTTGCGTGGAGAAAGCTACCCGCTTTACGTCTTTCCTTTTCCTTATAAAATTTGTTTATAAATATGTTAGTGTGTAGATACTCGCTAAGGGAGCATCAAAAACCATGCGGTTTTGAGACTCCCTTATATGTGTATCTTGATTACTCGAATTCGGCGCGCAACACCTTCAGCACGTTGTCGACAGTCTCCTCTTCGAGGTCTGCCTTCTCAACGAGCATGTCGCGCGGAGCGTTGAGCACTGCCTTGGCTGTGTCGAGACCGATGCCCTTGATGGCGTCGATAACCCACTGGTCGATCTCGTCTGCGAACTCGTCGAGGTAGATGTCCTCGTCGGCGTCCTCTTCAGACACTTCGCGGAATACGTCGATGGTGTACTCTGTGAGCAGCGATGCGAGCTTGATGTTCAGACCGCTGCGGCCGATGGCGAGGCTCACTTCCTCTGGCTTCAGATATACTTCTGCCTTCTTGTTCTCCTCGTCAATCTTGATGCTCGACACCTTAGCCGGTGAGAGTGCACGCTGGATGAAGAGCTTTGTGTTGCCGGTGTAGCAGATGACGTCGATGTTCTCGTTGCAGAGCTCGCGTACGATGCCGTGAACGCGGCTACCCTTTACGCCGACGCATGCGCCTACCGGGTCGATGCGGTCGTCGAAGCTCTCTACTGCTATCTTGGCGCGCTCGCCGGGGATGCGTGCGATGCGGCGGATGGCGATGAGACCCTCTGCAATCTCGGGCACTTCTGCCTCAAGCAGGCGCTGGAGGAACATCGGGCTGGTGCGCGAGAGGATGATCTTCGGGTTGTTGTTTTCGTTGTCAACGCGCTCGATGACGGCGCGTATTGTCTCGCCCTTGCGGTATACGTCTGCCGGAATCTGCTCTGCCTTCGGGAGGATAAGCTCGTTGTTCTCGTCGTCTACCACGAGCACCTCGCGCTTCCATACCTGGTAAACCTCGGCTGCGATAACCTGGCCTACGCGGTCCTTGTATTTGTTGTAGAGCGAGTCGTGCTCGAGCTCAAGAATCTTCGAAGCGAGAGTCTGGCGCAAGTTGAGGATGGCGCGGCGGCCGAACTTGGCAAAGTCGACACGCTCCGACACGTCTTCGCCCACCTCGTAGTCGGGCTCTATCTTGCGTGCCTCCTTGAGCGACACCTGCTTGTTCTCGTCCTCTACCTCTCCGTCAGCCACTACCACACGGTTGCGGTATATCTCGAAGTCGCCTTTGTCAGGGTTTACGATAACGTCGAAGTTCTCGTCGCTTCCGAATATCTTTGCGAGAACGTTGCGGAAGCTCTCCTCCAAAACGCTTACCAAAGTAGTGCGGTCGATGTTCTTTGTCTCCTTAAACTCCTTGAAAGAGTCGAACATGCTCACCACGTCGTCTTTTTTAACTGCTGCCATAGCTTATTTGAAATTTATTAAGTATTTTGTATATTTCACTTTGTCCATCTGGAAGGTGTGGTCTGTGTCTACGAGCTGCGGGCGCTTCTTGCCTTCCACCTTCTGCTTCTCCTGCACCGTCACAGTGAAGTCGTTGCCTTCAACGGCTTTGAGCACACCTTTGTACTTCTTTCCGTCGGCGTCGAGCACTTCCACGTCCTTGCCTACGAAGCAGTGGTACTGCTGAGCCACCTTGAAAGGCTGTCCCAGTCCGGCTGATCCTACTTCAAGTTCATAGTCCTCTTCGTCGCGGCTGAGGTGGTCTTCGATGAAACGGCTCAATTCTACGCAGTCTTCAATCCACACGCCGTCGGCATGGTCAATTTCTACTACGATACGGTCGTCGGGGCTTATCTCGATGTCAACAAGGAAATACTCCTTGCCGTCAAGCCACTCTTCAACAATACTTCTTACGGTGTCTTTACTTATCATACATTATTTATTAGAATAAAAAATGAGGAGCTCTCTCGGAGCCCCTCATTCCACTGAACGATGCAAAATTACTAATTTTTCGCAACGTTTGCAAATATTTACTGAGTTTTCTACCCTGTTTCGGGCGTTTTATCGTCTAAGCCACGGCTCCGGGTTGAGTCGGGTGCTGTTCTTGTGCAGCTGGAACTGCAGTATGCCTTCGCCTCCGACTGATCCGAGCGCCTGACCGGTCGACACCTTCTGGTCTTTATGCACGCCTACCGACGTGAGGTTGCAGTAGACCGAGATGTAAACGCCGTGGCGTACCATCACGAGCCACTGTCCGCCGATGCCGTACACCGCACTTACTATGCCGTCGTACACGGCGCGTGCCTGGCAACCTGGCTGTCCCTTGATGTTGATGCCCTTGTTGTCGAGCGTCACGCCGTGCAGACCCTCGATGGTGTTCTGTCCGTAGTGCGACACGATGCGGTAGCCGCCCGATACAGGCATTGGCAGACGTCCGCGGTTTGCCTCGAAGCCGCCCGACATCATGCGGTCTACCGACGACACGGTGTAGGTCTGTTCCACTTCGCGCTTGGCGTTGGCAATTTCTTTCTTGGTGCGGCGCTCGTCTGCCTTTGCCTTGCGCTCTATAGCCTCGCGCTGAGCCTCTGCTTCGCGAGCCTGCTGCTCGGCGCGTGCCTTCTGCTGTGCTGTGGCTTCGCGAGCACGCTGCTTGGCGCGTTCCTCTGCCTCGCGAGCTTCGCGCAGTCGGCGTTCGTTCTCGGCGCGTGCTCTTTCTGCCTCGGCACGCTTGCGAGCCAACTCCTCCGCACGGCGTTTCTTCGCAGCGGCTGCTTCGGCAGCCTTGCGGCGAGCCTCCTCCTCGGCACGCTTGCGCGCCTTCTCCACTTCTATAGCGACGAGTCGGTCGATTTGCGCATTGAGGGCGCTGGCGTCTTTACGCTGCTTCGCAATCACGCTCTGTATAGTCTTCTGCTGCTTCTGCAGCGAGTTGACCATAGTCTGCTGTTCGCTCTGCTTGCTCTCAAGCGCGCGGTGCTCCTGTCTGCCCTTGTTGAGCATCACGTTCTTCTGTCCGCGCACCTGCTGCAGCTGCTTCTGCTTCTCGTTCACCTGCAGCTGCTTCGACTTCACCATCTCGCCCTGCGCTTTCTGCCACGACGAGTATTCGCGCACGAAGCGCAGACGGCGGTACATCTCGGTGAGACTCTTCGCCGAGAAGATGAACATCAGGCGGTCCTGCATGGTGTGCTGTCTTGAGATGTAGCGCATCGACTTCACGTACTTCGCCTTACGCTCCTTCAACTGCTGCTGCAGTGTGGCGAGCTGGGCGTTGAGCAGTCCGATGTTGCCGTCGAGGTGTGTTATGTCGCGCTGTATACCGTCGATGTTCTGCTTGTGGCGGTCTATCTCGCTGTTGAGGATGAGCAGGTCGTTGAGGCGCTTCTTTACGTCGGCTTTGTTGGCGCGCAGAGCCTCCTCCTGTTTCTTTATCTCTTTCTGAATGCCCGAGCGCTTGCTCTGCAGTCCGCGAATCTCGGCTGTAGAATACTTTGCGTTGTTCTGCTTTGTGCTTCTCTTCTTTGTAGCGGTTTTCTTGCGCTGCGTTGTTTTCTTTTTTGCAGCGGTGGTGGGCTTTCTTGCCGTCGTTGTCTTCTTGCGCTGAGTGGTTGTCTTCTTTGCGGCGGTTGTCTTGCGCTGCTGTTGCTCGGCGTTGACGCCGTTCGCCGTGCAGGGTAGGGCGAGAGCTATCAGGGCGGCGAGCATTATGTTTATTAACTTCTTCATTCTTGCGACGTGTTTATTGCATCAATTGCGCTGCGTTTTTTACTGTAGCGATGTTATCTTGCGGAGCAGTTCGTCTACCTCCACCTTGCGATACTTCGACGACACCTCGGTCTTGGCGTCCCAGTCGGCGTTGGTTTTCGGTGCTGACATCTGCAGCGTCACCTGCGCTGCATGGTTCTTGCCGCCGTAGTTGGTGTTGAAGCCGAACTGCTGCGTCATCGGGAACTTCTTTGCGCCTACGGTCTTGAAGTCGTCGTAGCTCCAGGCGAGCGACGATGTGCCGTGCGCAGCGCTGCGATACGAGATGTCGGCGTTCTTGATGAGCGCCGTGGCTGCGTCTACGCTCCACTTGAATGTCATGTTGCCGCTTGAGAGCGACACAGGCACACGCGAACCAGCGGCAGTTATGTCTGCTGCGAACTTCTTCAGGTCGGCGGCAGACAGGTGCTTGGCGCCGGGCGCCGTGAGCTGGTTCCAGAACAGCGACTGCAGGCTGTAGAACGAGATGCCGTTGTTGGCGAGGAAGCTCACCTCCGAATACGAAGCCTTTATGTACTCCTTATGGTAGCGGTCGATGAGCAGCACATAGTCGGGCGTGAACTCGATGCGGGCGAGTTCGCTGCGCAGGATAGGCATGAGCAGCTGTATGCGTATGCACTCGTCCTTGCGCATGCTGAGCTTGGCGGGCACCGTTATCTCCTTGCTGCCCGTCCTCAGCGTGAAGTCGCCACTGGCGAGTATGTTCGCTGTGGTGGCGTTGTTGTCGGCAATGCGCTGCACGAACTGCAGCGACTGCTTCTCAGCCGACTTCTCGGTCTGTGCGTGTGGCAGCGAGGGCAGTTTCGTGCCGTCGGTGATGGTCTTCTTGCTCGCACACGAAGCCATGAGCAGCATAGCCATGGCTATCGGGGCGTATCTTAATATCTTCTTCATCTTATTATTGTTTTCTGTTTCGTTTCGTGGACTTTTTTGTTTTATTCGGGTGGTTGCATGCCGCGGCAGCGTCGGTGCGCTACTTCAGCTTGCGTGTCTTTATCTTGCGTTCGAGCTGAGTCTTGTCGCCTCCGCTCTCAATCGCCTTCTGCCAGTATTCTACGGCTTTCTGCTTGTCGCCCGTCATCAGATAGATGTCGCCGGCGTGTTCCCAGAGCACGTTGCTCGGGTCCTTGTCGTTGGCGAGAGTGAGGTCGATGTACGCCTTCGCCTCGTCGTAGCGCTTCTGCAGGAACAGGATCCAGGCGTAGGTGTCGAGGAATGTGGCGTTCGTAGGTTCCTCCTTCAGCGTCTTCAGACTCATCTCTGCCGCACTGTCGAGGCGTGTGTTCTGCATCGAGAGATAGTAGGCGTAGTTGTTGAGCACCTGCACGTTGTCAGCCTTCATCTTCAGCGCCTCCTCGTATGCGCCGAACGCCTCGTCGTACTTGCCGTTGCTGTAGCTGATGTCGCCGATGAGTCCGTACATGTCGGACGCCATAGTGCGCTGTGTCTCGTCGGCGTTGCTGAGATCGACGGCGCTGAGTCCGCGTTTGAAAGCGTCGTAAGCCTCAGTGTCCTTGTCCTGCTGCACGTAGGCGAGTCCCATAAAGTAGTAGAACATAAGCTCCTCGGGTGTGTATTGCATGCCCTTGTCGCAGAGGTCGACCACCTCGTTCCACTTCTTCTCCTCCCACAAGTTCTGCGTCAGCGTGAGTCGTGCCGACAGGTTGTCGGGCTCGAAGGAGAGCGTGTGGGCGTATGCGGCGTTGATGCTGTCCTGCGGCATCTTCTTCAGACGCATGTACACAGCCTTGAGGTTAGACAGGTCGGCATTATGTGGCGCTGTGCGCATCACGCGGTCGAAGATGTCGAGCACGATGGTCGAGTCGCCGCCCTGCTCCTGCTCGTTCTCGCGTATCGCCTGCTGCAGCATAGACAGCTTCGTCTTTATGTCGGTCTGCTTGCTGAACAGTATGTCGTCGCGCAACTGTCGTGCCTTTGCGTCGTCGCCCGTGTTGCGGTAGTAGTCGTAGAGCGAGTTCAGTGCGAACTCGTTCTGCTTGTCGTCCTGCAGCGCACTCTCGAACCACTTGAACGCCTCGTTCTTGCGGTCGTGCTGCATGAGCCAGTTGCCGAGCATCACCTTGTACGACGGTTCGTTGGGATGGTCGTCGGTGAGCGCTTTCAGTATGCGGTAGGCGTTTTTCTTGTCGCCCTGCTGCTCGTAGATGCCCATGCGCATGAACGAGATGTCCTCGCTCGGTCCGTCTGCCTGCTCCATGCGGTCTACGGTGGAGAGCATCTTCGCATAGTCTTTCTTCGCATCGTAAAGGCGAACCAGAATCTCGAGCACGTCGCTGCGGTCGCGGTGGTGGGCGTAGAGTTGTTCGTAGGCTTCGATGGCGCGGTCGTACTCGCGCTGGTGTATGTATGTCTCGGCTACGTTCTCCAGGTAGTTGTCGTTGTCGGGCTGCAGCTCGGCAGCTCGGCGCATATACTCGATGGAAAGCGAGTCGTTGCCGCGTTTGGCGTATGCTATAGCCTGTGAGTAGTAGACCTCGGCGGCGTCGGGGCGCATCTTGCGGCACTGCTCGAGCAGGTCGAAGGCAGTGGAGTCGCTGTCTATCTGTCGGCACACGGCGTCGAGATAGAGTCGGTCGAAGAGTGGCGTCTCCTTCAGCAGCGAGTCGGCTGAGATGCTCATCGTGTCGCACTTCTGGTCTACTGCTGCTCCCGTGCGCGCTCCGCCTATTGCGAAGAGAGGGGCGATGGCTGCCACAGCTATCGCAAAGAGTATGATTTTCTTCATTTTTCTTCTTCTTTTCTAATTGTTTTGAAGTGAATTGCCGATGGAGGCTAACCGTAGGAGGCTGCTTACTTCACTCCGGTATGTCCGTATCCGCCCTCGCCGCGCTCGGTTTCGTCGAGTTCCTCTACGAGGCAGAACTCGCCCTGCTCGTGGCGTGCGATTACCATCTGTGCGATGCGCTCGCCGGCTTCAATCACGAACGGCTCGGTAGAGAGGTTGATGAGCAGCACGCCCAGCTCGCCACGATAGTCGGCGTCGATGGTGCCGGGCGAGTTGAGCACGGTGATGCCGTGCTTGAAGGCCAGACCCGAACGGGGGCGCACCTGCGCCTCGTAGCCCTCGGGCAGCGCAATGTGCAGTCCGGTGGGGATGATGCGGCGCTCCATAGGCTGCAGGGTGATGGGCTCGGTGATGTTGGCACGCAGATCCATGCCTGCGCTCTGCGGTGTGGCGTACGCCGGAAGCTGCTGCGTTCCGCGGTTCACTATCTTTATCTTTACCATTATGTGTTTCTATTTTAGTTTATGACGTAATGTTTCAAACTGCAAAAGTACTTAATTATAACGAGATAACGCCGTTTTGGAGTATTAAAAAACTGGAAATGGCGACGCCGACTGCGCAATCTTCTTGTCTATTCGGAATAATAGTTTTAATTTTGTGCTATAAACGATAAAACAAAACCACTATGGCAATGAACTGGCAACAACTCATATCTAACAAGCGTCTCGGACAGGAGCTGCGCCACCCTGAGCGCCACGATGACCGCTCGGAGTTCAAGCGCGACTACGACCGCCTTATCTTCTCGGCGCCCTTCCGCCGCATGCAGAACAAGACACAGGTGTTCCCGCTGCCGGGCAGCATCTTCGTGCACAACCGACTGACTCACTCGCTCGAAGTGGCGAGCGTGGGCATGTCGCTTGGCAACGACGTGGCGCGAGCCTTGAAGCGTGTTCGTCCCGAACTCTCTGGTACGCTCTTCGAGGAGCTTGGCACCATCGTGAGCACGGCGTGTCTGGCGCACGACATGGGCAATCCGCCGTTCGGTCACTCCGGCGAGAAGGCTATACAGGCGTTCTTCCGCGAGGGTAGGGGACTGGCGCTGAAGCCTCGTGTGTCGGCGCAGATGTGGGAGGACCTCACGCACTTCGAGGGTAACGCCAACGCCTTCCGACTGCTCACGCACCGCTTCCACGGGCGACGCGACGGCGGTTTCGTGATGACTTACTCTACGTTGGCTTCCATCGTGAAGTATCCTTACTCGAGCGAGTGCGCCGGCAAGAAGGGCAAGTTCGGCTTCTTCTGCTTCGAGCAGGAGGCGTTCCAGCGCATCGCCGACGACCTCGGCATGCTGCGCCTCTCGGCTGAGGGCGAACCGCTGCGCTATGCACGCCATCCGCTGGTGTATCTTGTTGAGGCTGCCGATGACATCTGCTACGAGATAATGGACATCGAGGACGCTCACAAGCTGCGCATCCTCTCCTACGACGAGGCAAGCGGTCTGCTGCTGGGCTTCTTCGGCGACGACGCGCGCCGCCATATCCTCAACCGCATCGACGAGGAGGGCATCACCGACAACAACGAGAAGATTGTGTATATGCGTGCCTGCGCCATCGGACTGCTCGAGAGCGAGTGTGCGAAGGCGTTCGTGCAGCACGAACAGGAGATTCTTGATGGCAAGCTGCAGGGCTCGCTCATCGACCACGTCTCTCCGCTCGTGAGCGCCGCCTACCGCCATTGCATCGAGGTGAGCGTGCAGCGCATCTACAACTCTAAGCCGGTGCTCGACGTGGAGCTCTCGGGTTATAAGATTATGGAGACGCTGATGGATACGCTCATCGAGGCTGCCACCGAGCCCGGCAAGTTCCACTCGGAGCAGTTGCGCAAGCGCTTCAGCAGTCAGTACGACATCAACAGCGACGATTTCGAGACGCGTGTCATGGCTGTCATCGACTTCATCTCGGGCATGACCGACATCTTCGCGCTCGATATCTATCAGAAGATACAGGGCATCTCGCTGCCGATTGTATAGGGTGTGGAATGCTGCAATGTTCTCCCACGAATTTCACTCTAAGGGGGTGCACTCTAAGGGGGTGCACTTGTCTCAAGTGCACCAACCAAGCAAACAGTGCCCTCTGTCTCTATTTTGTAGTTTTGCACCCTCCACGCTGTTTTCTGCTGCGGTGTTCTCCCACGGATTTCACAGATGCACACAGATGGTTCGGGTGCGTAGAATCAACAACGGATTTATCGGATTAAACGGATTTTGGGGTGTCTTCAAGGGGGTGCACTTGTCTCCGCTCGGCTTTGCCGCTTGCCAGAGCAAGAAGTGCACCAACCGAGCACATGAATGCCATCAGCTTTGTTGGTGCAGTTGAGACAGCTGCACCCCCTGGAGAATGCCGTCTGCTTTGTTGGTGCAGCTGAGACAGCTGCACCCCCCCCTGAAGAATGCCGTCTGCTTTGTTGGTGCAGCTGAGACAGCTGCACCCCCTGGATGGTACGTTTAAAACAAAAAAAGAGGAGTCTCGGTGTTTGCCGAGGCTCCTCTTTGTCTTTATTATATGCTTGTCCGAGTGTCAGACTTAGCGTACTATGAATTTCTTGTTGTTACTTACGAGCACGCCGTGCTTGCTTGTGGCTTTGCGACCGCTCAGGTCGTAAAGAGTGGTGTCGGCGAGCGTTTTTTTTTCATTCTTGTTGTTCACAACACCATTGATGGCAGAAGACGGGTCGGCATCTACGCCGCCGAACATGAACACGCTGTTAGCAGGCAGAGTGAGTGTGAGCTGCTGGTCGATGTCGATAGCCTCGCCCTCGGTGAGACCCTCCAGAGCTGCCTGGTCGTCGAACGGCTTTGTGAGGACGATCTTGCCAGAGATGTTAGCCGGAATCTCCAGAGCCTCACGCAGAGTGAGAGTGATTGACTTCGCCTTTGTGTCGCCGTTGCGCAGGGTGAGTGTCGACTTCTTGCCGTTCCATGCTGCCCAGCCGTATATCTCGTGGCTGTAGCCGTTCCACGGATTGCCGCCTACCCAGTGAGCGTCCATCAGCACGTCAGCGTTGTCCTTCTGCCACTTGATGAGGTCGGCGAGGTCAGACCACAGCTTGCCGTTGTTGATGTTGTCCATGAGCTTATAGTCGTTGTAGAGCTCTACCATGCCGCTACCGCAAGCGAAGGCGCAGCGCAGCTCGTTGAGAGCGTTCTCGTAGTTCATGTTCTTGCTCACGTCGCCGTGCTCGGTGAGAATGAAGCCGTGAGTCATCAGCGTGTTGATCGGGCAGAGCGGAGAGTCGGTAACGTAGATGTTATATACCTGCATGTCGCGATATGTGATCCATGCCTCGCGGTCGTTCGGGTTGGTGCCGATCTTCTTCCAGTCGGCGTCCTGACGCCATGTAGCGTCGGTGATCTTGTACCAGAACGGTGAAGCCCATGTGCCTACTGTAGTGTTGAAGAAGATGTCCTCCTTGAGGTTATCGCGGATGTACTGCTCCATACGGATGATGCCCTCGGCGTTCTCGTTGCCGGTGTCGCCCGGGTCGGGACCTACGGCTGTACCCTGAGCAGAGATGCCGTCGAACTTGAAGAAGCCGAACGAGCCCTTGCCGTTCTCGTCGTGCTGGTTCTTCACGAGGTTTGTTGCTGCTGCGAGGAATGTGTCGTAGTATGCAGGGTTAGAGAGCTGCATGCCACCGTTGTTCTTCCAGTAGTTGCGACGATATTCGCCGCTCTGTCCGTAGCCGCCTACCGGACCGAGCCAAGCACCTACGCTTGCGCCCATGTCGGCAGCCTGCGAAGCAATGTCGCGCATCTCTCTTGGGAAACCGCTATGGAATGTCCATGTGCCGTAGTTGTCCCATCCGTCGTCGATTACGAAGTTCTTCGGAGCCACGTTGTAGCGGTCCCAGAGGCTGCTCTTCCAGTGTGCCAATACGTCGAGCACGCCGTCGGCAGTCATGTTTGTGTACTCTCTGCCAGGAGCAGCATTGTTGCGGTCGATGTTAAGTTCATACCAGCTGATGTAGCAGGGGTTAGCACGCCAAGGCACTGCACGCTCGCGCTCAGAGTAAGCCAGGAACGAACGGCGCTTCTGTGTCTCGCGTATGTTCTTTGAGCTCTGCTTGCCGTCCTGTGCGATGAGGCCCACAACGGCAGACACCTTCCATGTGTCGCCCTTCTTCAGAGTGGTGTGGCGGCTCCACATACCCTGGATTACAGAGTAGTCGGTGTTAGCCACGTCTTCTACGGTGTTGAAAGCTGTAGGAGTCTCAAGACCAGCGAATATCTTGTCGTTCAGAACCACCTTGCCGCGTGTGTTGCCGATGGCGCTCGGCTTGCTGCCAGCAGCCTTTGTGTCCACCTTGTACGACATCGGTATGATGCTGAACATGTCCACGTCGTCTACGCCGGTGAGTTCCATCTCGGTGCGCAGGTAGTGGCTGCCCGAGCGCAGTACGGCGCGCCATACGATGCTGATCTGCTGTCCGTTGTACGAGTATGTGTAGTTAGCCTGCAGAGCCTTGCCGGCATAGTGCTTGGCGCCGCGGATGGCGTTCGGCTCAGCAGCGAGGTCTACCAGCTCTACCTTTCCGAGAGTCATCTGGCTTGCTGCCACGCTCACGCCCGAACCGAAGTTCACGTAGAAAGGCTCAGTGCCAGCCACGAGGTTCATTGCCTTAGAGCCGAGGAAGTAGATGGCCTTCTCGGTGTTGAGGAAGCTTGCCTGGAGCACGTTGTTGCCCAATGTGTATACGTTGTTATCCTGCCATGCAGACGCGTCGCCCACCTTGTCCTGCTGAATAGGGTAGAGCCATGCGTTGGTGTACGGCTCGCTGTCCTCGAGTGTGGGCAGGTCGTAGTATGCTACGGTGATGGTCTTTGTCTCGGGGTCGATCTGTACGGTGGCGAACTTGCCTTCCTTCTCGGGAGCGGTGACGTCGCTCGGCAGCAGCGAACCGCTTACGGTGATAGTCTCGCCGTCGTTGTATGTCTTGCCGTTGATTGTGACGCTTGCACCGCTAACGGTGTACGTGTTCGACACCATCTCCTGCAGCACCCATGCGCTGCCGTTGTCCTGCTTGCCGTTGTCCTGCCACAGGCCCACGGTGATGGTCTTGTTGTCGAGCGGGTTGAAGTCGACGCCGCCGTGCCAGTTCATGTACTTGTCAGCCTTGCCGGTAGAGGTGATAGGCTGGAACTCGTAGGCAGCCGAGCCGTTCTGCGCGGTTGTCTTGTTAGCCTTCCACGGCTGAGCGCTCGCCTTGTCGCTGATGAGCTTAGCCTTGCTCGGACCGTTGCTGTAGCTGTAAGCCTGGTCGTAAGAGACCCACACCTTGCTGTCGACGTTATAGATGAGATACTGGCCTTCTGTGCTTGTGGCATAGAAAGCGAACTTGCCTGCGTTCTCGCTCTTTTGTGTAGGCGAGGTGTACGGTGTCATCGTCAGCCCGTTGCAGTTGCTGATGGTGTACACTCTCTCGGGGTTGTTTACATTCGCCGAGGCAGTGATGTCACTGGTCTGTGCCCATGCTGAAGATACCCCCCCCAGCAGCAGCGAACAGCGCCAATGAAAGAAGATAACGAATACTCATTGTCTTTGGTTTTGCAACACTTTTAGTTAGTAATAAATAATAAAGTAGCCTGTGTAACAGAAGATAGTAGTTAGTTCTTGAAGTATAGTCTGTCATTCCACGCTTTGTCATGTTGTAGAGTCAGCTTGCTTCAGTGTTGCAAAAATTCAAGTAGCTTTGATTCTACAATAGACGCTGCAAAGTTACGAATAATTTCTGATATGTTGGTTGTTTTTCTATGATATTTCAAGGGTGCACTTGTCTCCGCTCGGCTTGCCGCTTGCCAGAGCAAGAAGTGCACCGACCGAGCACATGACTGCCGTCTGCTTTGTTGAGAGTGTGTCAAAACTCACGAGTAGGACGCCCCGAAGGGGCAAAAGCACAT
>ERZ1023886.182-NODE-182-length-28178-cov-19.307115_pt1 | contig 28178 bp, 21 predicted proteins | sample MGYA00380395_ERZ1023886 | MGnify/ENA primary metagenome ERZ1023886 (study PRJEB33179, sample SAMN07449002) | human gut metagenome | biome: Human-gut; feature: Human associated habitat; material: Faeces | host: Homo sapiens | place: India: Bhopal | collected... | reverse complement strand
GGGCGTAGCCAGTATGTTTCAATTTGTGCCTTGGCACAAATTGAGTAGTATGTAAAAAAAGTATGTAAAATTGTATGTTATGTATGTTCTCGCGCTAAGCGACTATAAGCAACCTGCTGCTGCCGCGGGTTGAAAACCCGCCCCCCAATTAGGCAGACAAACCGCAGTTTATCTAATTTACTTATTACATTTCGGACACCGACCGACCATTACATAATTAGCGCTCGTAAGGGTAAAGCCTTGCGGCAACGCTACTTGCGGTATGGGCATGCCGCGCAGACAAAACGTGCGGCCACACCGCTCGCAGCGAAAGTGAACGTGATAATCGTCTAATCCATGTTGATGATCTTCCTCACCACAATGGCAGTCCGCATCACAAAGGGCATACTTCGTCATGCCCGTTCCGTCTTCAATACTATGCACCATATGGTGGGAGAGAAAGAGCGTGAGCGTGCGAAAGATGCTTGACTTGTCAACGGTGACAAGCCGCGCTTCAAGGTCAGAAAGCGAGAGCGCGCAGTCAGCACGTTCCAATTCATTCAATACGAGTACGCGCACCGAGGTCGGTTTAATATGTCTAACGGTAAAGAGTTTGTCGTCAGTAGCTTTGTCCATACTATCTTATTTTGTGCTACAAATGTAGTCAATTTGTCACAAGGAATGTCATTTCGTCAAGCCAAATTGGCACAAAAGGTGGACTAAGGGGGGACGATACGTTTTGGCACGCACGTTGTAATATTGGTAAGCGCAAGTCGGAAGCTCCGAGAGGAGCGGAAGATGAAGCAAACAACATTCTAAAACAACAAAAAAATATATACAATTATGACACGCTATTCACAAAACTGGTTACCTAACGTATTCAACGACTTCTTTGATAACAACTATATGCCACGCGTTAATGCTACAGCCCCTTCAATCAACGTAGCTGAGGACAACGAACACTACCACGTAGAAGTTGCCGCTCCTGGTATGACAAAGGACGACTTCAACATTCACCTCGATGAGAATGGTGACTTGGTCATCAACATGGAGAAGAAAGAAGAAGACGAACAACACAAGGGCAAGAAGTACTTGCGTCGCGAGTTTGCTTACACTAAGTATCAACAGACGTTGGTTCTGCCCGATGATGTTGACAAGACAAAGATTGGTGCAGAGGTTAAGCACGGCATCTTAAACATCACCTTGCCTAAGATAGCCGAGGCAGAAGCCAAAGTAGCACGTACCATTGAGGTGCAGTAATATAATTTCGCGCTTTGCCGCGAACCCAATAATATAAAATCCGTGCTTCGGTAAAGCTCTTATAAGGGGTTTATCGAAGCACGGATTTTTGTGTTGTTAGCCTTACAGATTTATTCTTGGAATGCTCATCAATCGACAATTCATGTCAAGGCACTAATCCAATGATGATGGTCGCTAATGCCAATGTTTTTATTGTATTCATATTCTTTATGATTTTATATTTCTTAATTGTTATTTACCTATAGTGTATCTTACACCTACATTGAGATTGAAGTTCAGCGGTTTCTCCTTGTAAATAGTCTGGAGCGAAGAATGGTCGTCTAAATGATAGCTTACGCCCGGCTCTGCATAAATACCGACATTGTCAAGCACGTCAAACTGCACGCCGAAATCCACATTTACAGACATTTGCAAAGGCTTGCTGTCGATATTGACAGTCTTTTTCTTCTTTGTCGCATTATTGATGACATATTCTTTCGTGACATTTCCCGATACGCATTTTTCTGCAAGTACACCTGCCGAGCCATATAGATTGAACCTTTTGTATGACCATACATTATATTTCATGTTGACAGGAATTCCTACATAGTTCAGCCTTTGCTCGCCCGTAAAGTAGTTCTCTTTTGTTCCGTCTTTCATGTCGGAAGAGAGACGAGTGTATGTAAGTCCGCTTTCGATGCTCCAATGCTCGTTAAGTGTGTATGCCACTTTCACACCAATGCGTACAGGCAAGCGGTGCTTGTATTCTGCTTTCACTTCCTTTCCCTGATTGAATATATTGATGCCGAGCATAGGGTTGTCCTCCCAGTCAGAATCATCTGGACCGGTTGCAACAACAGGGTCGCCAATAGATGTTATGGTTCTTGATGACCCCATCAATCCCATTGCACTTGTACTTACAGTCCAACGTAGCGATGTGGACGAAGAGGCGTGACGCCTTGCGTCAGAGTTGTAAGCCACAAGACTGCCATAATTGCTGTTGTGATGAGAATTGTTTGCTTTCTTGCTCTCATTCTCACGTTTCGGAAAATTTTCTTTGTCGGCAGTTGTATTCGTTTCTTTTGAACTGTTGGCATCATCCTCCTCATGGTTGTCAGACGCTGTTTCCAAAGATTTCTCATCATTAGCATAAGATGACAATGTATTAATGTCACCAACAGATTTGTGTACTATGGTTGTAATGATGCGTGGCACAGGTGAGTTGTGGGCAATAGGATTATTGCCGTCGTCAGCAACGATATTGCCTTTAGGGGATGGCTCTGCTGGTGTATGTGCTATTTGTAGATTTGTCATTTCTGATAGCGTTTGCCCATCGTTTGCGTATTCAGTATATATTGAATATCCTATCAACAAAGCCACGCTTGCAGCGGCTGCAGTATACGCTGTGCGCCGTAGCCAGTAAGTTCTGATAGGTCTGCCGCCGTTCATATAGCCACCATTCTCATCAGTCGTTCCTTTGCGAATCTCCTCCCAAAGTCCTTTTGGTGCATCTTTCTCATAGTTGCCCAAACGGTCGTGTATGTCTTTTTGCCAATTATTTTTCATACGTTAAATGGAATTGATGGTTCTATAATGTTTTATCTTCTGCACCAGCATTGATTTGGCCTTGTGCAGCTGCGAAGCTGAAGTATTCTCCTTTATGCCGAGCAATTGGGCTATTTCCTTGTGACTCTTATCGTCAATGACATAGAGATTGAATACAGTTCGGTATCCATCGGGCAACTCACGTATAAACTGATGAAGTACATCGGTAGGTATGTCCTCAGTCTCCATACTGTCGCCATCTGCAATGTTTATATCTTTATCATCGATACTATCAATGGGCAAACGGCTGTTGTTGCGTACAAACTTCAGGGTCTCATTGAGAGTAATTTTTGCCATCCATGCTTTCAAAGACCCTTCTCCACGATACTTGAAACTATCCAGAGAAGTAAATATCTTGATGAACGATTCTTGTAGCACGTCCTTAATGTCTTCGTCTTCTGTGATGTAGCGCGAGCAGAGTGCAGACAGGTATCGCACATGCTTGCGATAAATCCACTCGATGGCAGTATTGTCGCCATCGAGTGCCTTTCGCAACCATCGTTCCTCTTCCGTTTCTTTTCTGAATATTATGCCGAACATGATGTTTGTGTCCTTAAAAGCTTTGGAAACAACGAAGTGCAAATGCCTTTACCATACAGCCAAAAGCATTTGCACTATCTCGTAACAACGAGTTTCTTATTCTATACGATGCAATAATGAGGGTGTTCCGGTATTGTACGCTGATGTGACCGTATGCATTTTGAGCGACAGTTCGGCAGACTTTTTGCCACGGAACGACAGCCAATTGAGTTTTATCTTCAGTTCCTTAGGATGTTCCTTCCATAGTGAGTTGAGGTCAAATGCTATAAGTGCATCCCCCATTCTTCCGTTGGTGTCACCTTGGGCATTGTGGCGCAAGTCGAACTCATATACATTATCCTTGTTCACACCGCTCACAAGATTAATGACATGTTTGGTAGTTCCTCCCCACAATGTGCGTATGCGGAGCGTAACAAATCCGTCCTCGGCAACAGAAACCCAATCACGGACAATTTCAATAGGGTCATTTCCAAATGCTTTTGCATTTTTTTCTTCTGATCCTTGCGTCATTACTGGCTGTTTGGTACGGATGCTGTCAATCCAATTTACATACACACGCTGTTGGTTGCCTCCGTTGCTTCGTTCTTCTATTGTATAGTTCACCAAAGCCCTCACTTTCTTGTCTCCAAACGGTGAGGCTTTCATATTGGTAGGTACAAGCGACGTTGATTCATCAAGTTGCATGAAGAAACCGTCAGGCGCAGAAGGATACACCGTTACAAGGGCAGTTGGGCGTCGTAACACCTCATTGTTATCATTGTAATCGCATGAGTTCAGCGTGAGCGAACTAGCTATCAGACCTATTGCCAGAATTGTTTTCTTTGTTATTCTCATATTTTTTGCTTTTTAGTTTCTACTTATTAAATCATCAAAAAGCAAGAATCTTGCCTGTAAAAAATAATTTTTCATGAGATTTATCCTTGCTCCAACAAGTTCTTATCCGTCTTTACACCGCAAGATAACAGTTTTATCCCAAAAGCCAGCACAATCAATGAAAAAGCTGCGTTTATCAAGTAAAAAGACAGTAAAACGTAGCATCGTAAACTATACAAAAATGCGTTTTAGAACAAAGGGTATGACATGTAATCACACCCTACGTTCAAGGGAGTCGTTTCAACCGTACACCTTTATAAATTTCGCCCTATAACTTCCATTCACCACATTATGGGGTCGGTTAAAAGCGCCCCCTCCCACCCCTTATTTCGTGGTTCTTGATCATCAAGCATACTTGAATGTTCCAGAGTACAACTTGTCTCTTTTTATATAGAGCGCCGAAAAAATATTGGTATTAAGAAAAAATTTTATAAAATATATTACCCCCCCCGATAAAATATGTTATCTTTGCACCAAATTATATAAAATATTAAACACATGCCCCAGGGCATAATAACAAAGAACCTCAAAAAACACTCAATAAGAACTCAAGAAATTAGAGAAAGAGCTAAATACCCCACCCTCAAAAAAAATGGGGAAAAGCCCAAACTTTAAGTAGAACTGATATAAAGCAGAACACAGCTGCTGTATAAAACAGATATCTTATGAGAATTACGAAACTATTATTAGGTGTCTTCTTGTCATTGACGAATACCCTACTATATGCTCAAACTGTAGCTATAAAAACTAACGCGCTTTATTGGGCAACCACCACACCAAATATCGGAGTAGAATTATCATTGAACAACAAGCATACCGCACAACTGTTTTATGGACTAAATCCATGGGAACAATCTGGTGGCGACCACTCTAAGCTCAGACATTGGAGCACAATGGCTGAGTATAGACATTGGTTTTGCCAGAGTTTCAATGGTTGGTTTGTTGGTCCCCATGTGATGGGTGGCGAATTTAATATGGGAGGTGTAGACTTACCATTGGGTTTGCTACCTAACCTGAAGAGTCATCGCTACGAGGGTTGGTATGCAGGCGGTGGCATTTCGTGTGGCTACCAATGGCCAATATCTCGCCATTGGAACCTTGAAGCTTCGCTGGGCGTGGGATATGATTATATCAAATATGACGAGATGAAATGCGGAGCTTGTGGCAAGAAATTAAAGAGTAGTCACAAGAACTATTTTGGTCCTACCAAAGCCGCTATATCATTGATTTATGTGATAAACTAATACGGAGAATATCCGTTGGCGGAATTTCAGGTTAACGAGTTAACAAGTTGACAAGTTAACAAGTAAGTATGCGATACACTATTTATTATGTTAAAGTCATAATGGTAAGAAGCTAAAAAAGCTTGGCAAACTTACCTGTTAACCCGTTAACTTGTCAACTTGTTTACAAATTCCGCCAACGCGTAGAGAATACCCCCTATCTTTTCCTAAGTATATATATAAGAGCAAAGATATGAAACACAACATTCTATTCATATTACCGCTACTTACCCTTGCCGCAGTTACATGCTACGGGCAAGGCTGCAAGCGTGTGCATATAGCCAACGAAAGCATAACGATAGAGAATGTGAGGGTTAAGAGCATGGGCAAAAAGGTGACTCTTGCCATGACTGTGAACCTGGACAAACTGAAGATGGGTGCCAACAACCAATTTGTGTTTACGCCAACCATAGCTACCGACGATGGCGAGGTGGTGATGCCAAAGATGGTGATAAACGGCAAACGACAGCACATAATGCAGCAACGCAACGGGCGAAAGGCGAAAAACGACGAGGCGTATGTGGTGAGGAGAGAAAACGGCAAGCCGCAGCAAATAGAATATCTGCAATCGATGAGCTACGACAAGAGGTTGGGCAACTACAGGGTGAGCATAAGCGAAGACCTTTGCGGATGTGGCGACAACATTGGCAACAAACACTATGAGCTGGCTGAATATCGACGACCTACGGCAATGTATGTGCGTCCAGAGGTGGTGGCAGAGAAAATTCAGGAGCTGAGCAAAACGGCATACATTGATTTCCCCGTGAACCGCACAGAACTGAATCCACAATATCGCAGAAACCCCGAACAGCTGGACAGCATAGTGAGAACCATCGAGGCGCTGAAGGCTGACAAGAATATCACCGTAGTGGGCATCAATATTCATGGCTTTGCATCACCTGAAGGAAGATACGAGAGCAACAACCATTTGGCGCAAGCACGGGCGAAAACGCTGACGGAATATGTGCAACGCATGGTAAAACTTGACAAAGAGATATTCACTGTGTCGCATACCGCCGAAGACTGGGAGGGGCTGTGCAAATATATTGCCGGAAGCAACATGGAGCACAAGCAGCAGATACTCAGCATTGCCAACGACACATCGCTGAAGGAAGACGAACGCGAGGCACGAATAAAGGCTGAATATACCGAGGAATACAAGTTTTTGCATGCAACATGCTATCCTGCATTGCGCCACTCTGACTATCACATAAAATACAAGATTCGTCCATTCAATGTGGAAGAGGCAAAGAAACTGATAACAACTCGTCCGCAACTGCTATCGCAAAACGAGATGTTTATGGTGGCACAAACTTACGAGCCTGGCTCGAAGGAGTTTAACGAGGTGATGGAAATTGCGGTGCGCATGTTTCCTAACGACCCTACTGCCAACCTTAATGCTGCTTGCATGCGTTTGAATGCTGGCGACGCAGAGAGTGCTAAGCCATATCTCGACAAGGCTGGCAACAGCCCTGAGGCTGAGGCGGCACGAAAAATATATGAAGAGATTATTAAGTAAATATCAACATTATTAATAACAACTTAATTTCCTGTTATGAAGATTCCTAAATTATTCCCTTTTGCATGTGTGGCATTGATGATGACCGCATGTGCTTCAGACAAAGAAGAGATGGGTGGCGGCACAAAACCTGGTAGTGACCCACAGTATCTCGCTGTGAACATTGTGAATGTAGGAGCTACTCCTGCAACACGTGCTACTGATGACTATGAGAATGGAACTACGGAGGAAAGCACTATCACAAAGGTGCGCTTCTACTTCTTCAACGGTGATGGTTCGCCATATCTTATTAAAAATCCTGGTGTTGCGGGTGTAGAAGGTGGCGGAGAAAAGAACTGGCTTGAGGCTTCTCCTGCTGACGACAGCTCAACTTCAGGCACACCATCACAGATAGAGAAGATTACGCAAACCGTGCTCGTAATCAATGGTGTTCAGTCTGCGGCTCCTGCTGCTATTGTGGCAGTTGTTAATCCTAAAACGATTGATGCTGCAAAGATCCAAAGTGGTGAAACAATGAGATTGAGCGAACTTCGTTATTCTACAGTAGGTAGCCAATTCTACAAAAAGGATCCGACTACCGGTGCTGTGTCTGACTTTGTAATGAGCAACTCTGTATATGTCAATGCAGGTGAAGATGTTTGTGCATCGCTTGTTGCAGGTCATGTAACAACTTCGGAAAAAACTGCCAAGGAAAAACCAGTAGACCTCTATGTAGAGCGTGTTGTAGCTAAGGTTACTGCCGATGTTGACAATACAGCCTTTGAGCTTGGCAATGGTACAAACTGGGACGCCAAGAAATATGGCACCAAAAATCCTGTTGGACAATCCGGTGATTATAATGTTTATGCTGTTATCGATGGCTGGGGCTTGGCAAATGAGAATGGCAAGGCTGAGGTAGAAAAGCAGGTAAATAAGACATGGACCGACGGAAACTTAGGTTTTAGTCCTTGGACAACAGCCGACTATCACCGTTGTTTCTGGGAATCTTCAGTTGCATTTGATGCAGGCGCGGGCGGCAATCAGCCTGTTAATCCTAAGTTTAACCAATTGAAAGCCCAGATGCAGGACGTGTTGTACACATTGCCTAACACGTCTGAAAATGAAGTCACTAATTTGAAAGACAATGACCTGACAAAGTTTGCAGTTGCAGCCACTCTTAGATACCAGGATGCTGCCGGCAACTGGCATGATGCCGAAATTTGTAGATACAATGGTGTGTCTATTCTTGGAATTGACAATCTTAAGAGGCAGGTGGCATTGACATTCTCGCAGTATTACACAAGTACTGATGCCACAAATTATACTCAGCTTTCAAAAGATGACATCGACTTTAAGAATCCAGATGGTACTATGCAACAATATCGCGTAACTCCGACATTGGCAAACGACCCTACTGGTAATAAGAAGTATTACACCAAGACAACTACTGGCACCACTCCTACTTTCAGAGAAGTAGATAAGGCTACAGTATTGGCAGCCATTGAGGCAGATAAGGCTGAAATCAGACTGGGCGGTAGAGCTTACTACTATGTTCCTATCAAGCACCTTGGAAGTGCTAACAAAATTGCCGAATATGGTATTGTGCGCAACCACTTCTACAAGATTACCTTGTCAGGCATCACAGGCTTTGGTACACCTGTATACGACCCCGAAAAGGTGGTTGACCCAATTGTGCCTACATACGAAAACACCTACCTTGCAGCACGCGTTCAGGTACTGCAGTGGCGTGTGGTAAACCAAAACGCAAGTCTTGGTAACTAACGGGTTGACAGGTTTACAGGTTAACGAGTAAGTATGCAATACACTACGTCATAATGGTAAGAAGCTTAAAAAGCTTGGCAAACTTACCCGTTAACTTGTCAACTTGTTTACTAATTCCGCCAACGCGTAAGCATAATATCTCTCTATACACACAGTTGGCACGGCTTAGTGCCGTACCAACTATAACATAGGATATCAAAAAATAATAGTACATACATTACATTCTGCTTATATGAGATACTTAAGGTCTATCTTGAACACAACAAACAAGATAACTCTCGCTCTTATATTGTCATTAGCCATATCTTCTTGCTCTATGATGCACGAGGACATGGACGGATGTAAAAAAGACTTGAGAGTAAGGTTCTGCTACGATATGAACATGGATTTTATAGACATCTTCACCTCACCAGTGAAGACGGTGACCCTGCATGCCTATAATCTAAATGGCGACCTGGTATTCAATAAGACTGAAAAAGTGAGCGATATAGCTGCCAATGGAGGCTATATGAAACTCGACATCAAACCAGGCATATACACCCTGCATGTATGGGCTGAAGGCGAAGAACGACAGCCAAACTCATACACATACACAACAAACGGCGATGCAACAAACGATATCGCTAAACTCGATTGTAAGATCAATAGAACAACCAGAGATATACAGCACGACCTGACAGCCCTATACCACGGATACTCTAAAAATGTAGACATGCGTATGGAAGACTATGGAACAAAAACCGTGCTGGTGCCACTAACTAAGAATACAAACAACGTCAAAGTGGTGATACAAAACACATCTGGCAAAAAACTAAAAGCTAGCGACTTTGACTTCAAGATAGACGACGATAACGGTTGGCTTGCCTACGACAACACACCTGTAATGGACGATTCGATAACTTATCGCCCATGGGCGCAATACGACGGTAGCGTTAGAGCTATGAACGAGAACGAAACACAGGTGTCAGCTGTAGTGGCTGAGATGACCGTAAACAGACTGTTTGCTACAAAACACCCACGACTTAAGGTTTATAATACAAACAACGGGAAAATGGTGTTCAACATACCTCTCATCGACTATGCATTGCTTGTGAAAGGAAACTACAACAAGACGATGACTGACCAAGAATACTTAGACCGACAGGACGACTATAACTTCATCTTCTTTGTAGACGACCGCTTAAATTGGCTAAACGCAAATATATATATAAACTCTTGGCGTGTGGTGTTGCAAAATACTGAAATGTAGAGAAAGAGAAGTTAAGATTTCAAGAGATATAGAATACGATACTTTATAATTCTAACAGAGTAATACTTGATGCTATATCATATTAAACATATTACCCTTATAGCGGTTGTCGGCATAATGCTATGCATGGCAATGGCAGCTTGCTCAGATAGCAACGCAGAAGACGCTATCGCTATGAACGATGTACGTGTAGCCTTTACGGTGGCGGTGTCAGATGTCAGGACAACTCGTGCCGCCAACGAGGGATGGGACGACTACGATCATCCGCTGCCCGGCATTGAAAAGGAAAATATGATTAACCCCGACGACTTGTATATAGCCATCTGCGACAAAGGGGGCAACATCATCGGAGATGTGAAGATTATAAAGGTTATACCTATGAGCGACCCTTCGGGCAATAAATATGCCATAACTGGAGTGTGGAATAATACTAAAGACAATATTGCAAAGGCTAAGAAGATAATGATTGTGGCTAACTGCAATGCTTCAAAACTTAGCACCATTTCACTACCCGACTTGACATACAACCTTGATACGGGCATACGAAAATATATACCAATGTGGGGCGTGGCTTCGCTGCCTGAACTAAGCCTCGGCACACAAACAGATATGACAGAGCCAGTATATTTGCTAAGAGCTATGGCGAAGGTGAGAGTTGGTATGCGCTCGGATATGCCGTCGTACGGCTACTCTATAGGCAGCATGCACATCAACAACTATAACACCAAAGGCTACTGTCTGCCCAACAACTATAAGCTGGCTGACAGGACACAGGATATACGCTTCAACAATTCGCTGCATGTGTTTGACAGCAGGGAGGCAAGTATTGACTTGGTGGAGGAGAGAGCAACATACATACCAGAATACGACAATACCAGTAGTGGTGCTACACCTGCTACTATCACAATTAACCTGAACAGAAACGGCAAACACGAAGGTACATATACCCTGTATTTTCGCAACTACGACACTGCCGGAGAACCTACAGGCACGCCGTACGATATACAGCGCAACCACTTCTATACATTCATGGTTTACAAAGAGGGCGGAAAGCTCATCGTAAACCTGCACGTAAGAAGATGGAACAAGCGAGAATACGACGAAGAAATAATAATGTAAACGCGTTGGCGGAATTAGCAAACAAGTTGACAAGTTAACGGGTTAACAGGTAAATCAGTAGCGTACCACTAAAAGTGACATAATATAAATATATGAAGAAAATATCGCTTTTGATAGTCTCACTCATTGCATCACTTGCTCTATATTGTTGCTCGTCAGACCCTACTACCGAGCCAACAATTGATAGCAAGCCTGTAACTGTGCGCATAAATATTTCAACCCCGACAGGAAGCGCAGCATCACGTAGTAGCGGTTCGCTGGAATGGACCGATGCCAATGCCGAAAAAGGCGAGATGATGAATAACTGCTTCACCATCGTTGTACAGCATGGCATCATCAAACATCTGCTTGTTAGCGAAGATTATGCTGAGGAGAAGAGCTGGGTGGGCACGCTTACGGCTAAGATTGAACCAGGCGAAACCACATTCTATTCTTTCGCAAATATTAAACCTGAGGATGTGGGGCTCGACCCGAATATCGACTATTCTACATCTAATACGCCGCTCCCTGCCGACTTCGACAATAAGCTATATACCGTAAATGGCAATGTGCTTACGGCAGCCGACTTTCCTGGCGGCATACCTATGAGCAACAAGCAGACCATAGAGATAAAGAAGAACACTTCAGATGTCGATCTCGAAGTGATAAGAATGGTGGCTAAGGTGAAGCTGAAGATAACCAACGACACACCAAACGACATCACGCTAAAGAAAGTGGCACTTACAGATATTACCAAGAACGAGGCCAACAATCTGTATCTGCTGCCCGGCAAGGACAATGGCACAGCAGTTGAACCACATATCAATGCTTCGGCAGCGAAAGAGACGTTTACTATAAATCTCGACCCTGAAGTGGTGGTAAAGGCCAATACTACGACACCGACGATAATAAGTTTCTACGTCAATGAGTCGATAGCTCGAATGCCAAACTACTTTGTAGTGAGCGTTAAGACCGATCATGCCACAATGAACCATCGTGGTGCATTGTCAAACTGGAACACAATATCGCGTAACGACTATCTTGAGATACCAATAAAGCTAAACGACTATCGTGTAAGATTCAAGGTAGAGCAGTTTACCCCCATTGGCGTGCTGCCTACTGTTGAACAGAACGACGAGATGCTTACCGTAAGATTTAAGAGTTACGGCGAGTTTCATCTCATACCTTATGTAGTGCGCATAAGCGATGGTGTTGAACTCAAACCAGGTGTCGATGCAGCCGATGGTTGGGTGTTTGCCGGTTGGCAGACATTGACGTTACAACCCGACGGCGATGGGGTATGTATATACGACCGTATGCCCACACCTGTGCCATCGCGACACACCATAGAGGGCGTAATTGGCAACCGCAATGGATATGCTATACACAAGGTGCTGATAGGTATCAATCAGTTAGGGTATGACATTCCGTATAAAGTGGAAATTATAAAAGAGTAGTGTATTATGAACAAATACAAATACATATATTTATGCTTTATGGTGTTGGCATGCTGTGCCACCACCATTCATGCACAACAGAGTGTGTTCAAACATTGGGAGGGCGTGACTGGCAGACCGCTTTTGGCCAATCCTTATGGACAGATGATGCAGCAGGTGCATGAGTATGAATATACCTATTATGTAGAGCCGGGAAAGGCTGTAGACTTGCTATTGCCGTTTGAAGGATATACAACGGACGGTACATGGCAGAATCGCTCAAACGAGCCAAAGGGCTACATCAGATGGTACGACTATAAGACAGACATGAAAAGCAGCAGGCTCTCAGTATACAACAGCACTCATAGCTATTTGGAAGAGGTAAGCGATGCTGCTAACAATGTGCGTGGTCTGTTTGCTTGGAAAAAGTCTATAAGTGGTGAAAAGTATGGACCGAGTAGAATAAGACAGGGTGTAAAGTATACTGCACCAACCGAGGCGGCAAGCGCTAATTGGGAAGGAGAGGAAATAGCATGTGATGTGAGTAAATATATCGACTTTGACCCCTTTGAGGCTGGTAGCTTCTTATATAAGGAACGATATTTCCAGCGTGAGCCTACACTGCAAATACGATATATCTTCCACATAAGGTCGGCAAAGAGTATAGCAGAGAATATCGTCAATGCGTTTCCGACAGACAAGCGTGCGGCTAACTCCGACTTGACGATTGAGGACAACCGCCAAATATTATTTGGTGCTAAAGATGCGAATTCCTCAATGGCAATACGCGTCAATATGTTGCCAAGCAACTACTATTTTTATCCCCTTAAGGAAACCAATCATCACGTATATGCAGCAGATGATGCACATCTGATAAAACGTGCCGACTTTGATAAGACCAAAATGGTGCAGGCTACACGTTATCAATGGCGTGCTTATGATAAGACCAAGACTAAATATACCATTCTGGCAAGAGATGCTAATGAGAATTATCAGATATGGTCGGCTACAAGCATGAATACCATTATGACAAATGGTAATGGGTGGTTGACATTGGACGGAAAGACAACTTCAAAACCAACCATTACTTTTGGAGATGTGGTGTATATTGTGTGCTATGCCAAAAATGGCAACGACATGGCTCCGATAGCCAATTACGAGATATTGTATAATAATACTTATCCAAAGACGCGTGAGCAGATTTTTGCTGATGGCGATAACGACCGCACATATAGCTACCTCAACACCCACTATCAGCAAGCTACAAAGCCTATATCGTTTGACGATGACAATAATACGCTGACATTGGACGCACCTACAGCAGCTAACAACATCTCTACGCTGTCTTCGCAATGGGACAAACGTGCGTATTGTTACGCTTATCCACAACTGCGCGACCTAAGTTGGCCTGATGGTTATGGTGTTATACACGGCGAGTATGGATTGTACAAGAGTGCGAACGTGCCGGGTGTGTCGGACGCAAACCAAGAGACTGCTGGTGGGAAAAAGATGTACCAATGGTGGTGGACTTCTGAAGTACTTTACGACCGTACCTATGAACTTACGGGCGGCAAGCAGTATGGATACTTCTTGTATGTAGATGCTTCAGATGAGAGCCGACAGATTGCAACTATCGACTTCAAGGCCGACCTGTGTTCGGGAGCGCGTCTTATCTTTGCAGGAGCAGTGGCAGACTTTACGTCTGGAAACACACAACCTCAGTTGATGTTCAAACTATATGGAATCATAAAGGACGAGCAGGGCAAGGTGACCTATCAACGATTGCTTTCGTCGTTTAGCTCGGGCGACCTTGCCAACAATACTGCAGGCGGCAGACAGCGGGGCAAGTGGTTCCAGGTGTATAGCCGACTGGTGATACGAAAAAAGTCAGGAGTGGAAAACTATTCCGACTTCCGTATTGTGGTGGACAATATGTGCGACAACACCAATGGTGCCGACTATGCTATTGACGACTTGCGATTATATATACAGCATGCCAAAATAGACGTGATACAGAACAAAGCGGTGTGTCCAGATCAGCTCGAAGGTTCGACCGACGACGTTAAGTTCATGATAACCTCTCACTACGAGAACATACAGGCTGTTGTAGGTGTGGGGGTGGCTTCAAAGTTGTTTTACCGTATATGCGACTTGAATGGCAATCCTATTGCAGGTATCGACTATGATGGCGACGGAAAAGCTGATGAATATGGGGTGGCAGAAGTGCCTGCTGAATACAACGCAAGCAAGACGCTGCCAAGCTATGCAGCAGGAGGTAGCACCAATTCGCCAATGTTTACAAAGGACGCGGACGGGAATATACTGCTGTTGCTTGCCTATCGCCATTTCAACTTGGCTTTTGGTACTAAGTATTACATTTCGGTAACTATTCCTAACGAAGACGATCCTGACAAGCCTGATGAATGGGGCAAACCCACTAATGTTTGCTCTTTGTATAGTGAGGAATTTGAGCTTGTACAGCAAAAATTTACGGTTTCGGATGCTACCGGAAATACCGTATCAACGGTGCGTGTGTCGTGCGATGGATCGAATAAGCCTAACGTTAACATTAGCGGAAAGTTGGTGACTACCGACGTGGTGAATGGTGGTGCAATTACATTGCATAAGGTTAAATTAGACTGGTTCTTCAGCGAGCCCGACAAGGAGAACAATTTTGCCTCCATTCCCATGTTGCTGCAAACGTTGGCTGACTATCGCGGCAGATCTGAGTATACCGAAGTGAAAGGTCTAGATGCGGGATATAAAAACATAAATTCAACAGGCTATGCACTATTGAGGGAGTATGTGGACAACGGACAATTACTGCTTTCGGCAAGCAACAATCTTGACGACTATCAGTATAACTCAGAAAAGGCTGGAGTATACAAGGTGGCTGCAATCCCTGTAACAAGAACATTTACAGAGGGTACAATAAAATACGAAATCTGCCCCGACCCTATGTACTTTACTCTGCGTATCGTCAAAGACGGTCCGAAACTTACTATGGGTGATGCAAGTGTTGCTTACCCTACAGACGACCGCAGCGTGCGTATAGGCTTGCCACAAATAAAGGCTATGTTGGCAGCAGGAAAGGAACTGAGATTGCCTGTAGCAAACCTTGAAGATGCTGCTAAGATTAAGTTTCAGAATGGCTCAAATGTGTTTGTTGCCGATTCAAACGATCCAACATTCAACCTTGGTTCTACTACAAAGCAAATTGTAGGAAAACTAAAGGAAACAACTCTTGAGGCAACTTCGCTGACAGGAGGTAAAGGCTATATAAGTTTACTCTTCGACAACGACAATGCTTTGGATATTCTACACGAAGGCTATTGGTATGAGCTAAACTTCTCGTACGAACAAGATGTCGTGGGGTCTACAAAGTCGTGTCCAGGAGAAGTTTTCATCACATTCAAGGTGGTGCCAGAATATCTGACGTGGAATTCTACACTTGCCAACAAACTTAATGCAAACTGGAACAACGACCTAAACTGGAAACGGTCTACTGCAGCTGAATTGTATAAAACTGACTATACTGATTATGGTACAGGAATTTACGACAAGCTAAACAGTAATCAGGCATATACACCAATGAAATTTTCTAAGGTTACTATACCTGACCAAACGGATAAGGTATATCCCGGACTCGGCAATATCGTATACCGCGAAGGAAACAACATCGCCCTTAAGCTTACAAACTATAAGGGCGAGGAGGCTACAGCGGCTATTGCTTACGATATGCTAACAACATGGAACTATAACACTAAAGACCATTCAGACACAGGCGAAGGCTGGTTTACTTGTGAAACGTTCAAGGGCAATATTTGTGATGAAATATACTTCAAGCCACAAGCTGAATTACTCAATCAAGCTTACCTTGTGTATAATAAGGCTTACATAGAAAAGGAGATGACTCAAAATAAATGGAATATCATTTCATCACCTTTGAAGGATACATATGCAGGCGACTTCTTTGTGCCAGTTAAAGATGATCCTACGTATGGGGCGCGTGGTAGAGAAAACAAGGAAGCTTTCACACGCATGGAGTTTGCTCTTACAAATAACAACCGTGTGGAAGCACCAGTATACCAGCGCAATTGGGACAGCAACGGCGAACAGGTAATCGAAGGTATAACGGGCTACAATGCAGATGACTATTTTAATGGTTATAATCGCATTGATACAATAACAGATGGCGCAATGAATATAGAGTCGCTATATTGGAGTCATGTGTACAACAAGCTGGACGAAAAGTATGCCGATGGCAGAGGATTTGCCATTAAGGCTGGTGACGATTATAAAGATGTAACACCAACGTGGCTTTTCCGTTTACCAAAGGAGGATAAAGAATATTTCTATACTACTGTTGATAACAATCCATTCAATTCGGATGGCACATTAATCAAGGTAGTTCCGGTGGATAAAACGGATATATATAAGTTGAATGTGGCTTCTGTTACTGCGGCGAATGAATTAGGAACTATAAAACAGCAACTAACCACAAACACACATAGCAAGAACTGCTATTATATGGTTGGTAATCCGTATACAGCAACGCTGAGTATGTATAGCTTCCTCAATGGTAACCCAAAGTTTGAACGAAAAGTATGGACTATTCAAGATGGTGTGCTTAAGGCGTATCTCATTAAAGAAGGTACATACAATCGTAAAGAAGATTTGCTGATTGAGCCTATGCAGGCTTTCTTCGTAAAGGCTAAAGCAAACGAAAGCATAAGCTATGCAACTTTTACCCTACTCATGACCACAGACCGCTGGAAGGCGGGTGGAGGGAAAATAGCCGAGACGAAAGCAAAGATGAACATCCATGTTATTGAGGGTGGAAAAGAAATGGCTACTGCCAAGGTCATAGTGAAGGATGATGCCAACGAAGACTTCTGCAACGATGAGGATATAGAGCTGCTCAACAACACCGAACTGGAGGATATTCCGCAGGTTTACACCATAGCTGGCACTCAGGCTGCAGCGCTCAATGTATTGCCCAATATCGGAATATTGCCTTTTGGAGTGATTGCAAAGGAAAATAAGATGGTGGCTGTGGAGTTGGAGGCAAATAGATATCTCGACACCCCACTCTATATTCTCGACGCCAAAACAGGCACCTATACCCCAGCCGACCATGCCATAGAGATTGCAGCCAACGAGCATGGCAGATATTATATCACTACCGCCATCTACAACACCGCAAGCCGTGGCAACGATAGCCACATACGCTGTTTCTCGCCTCAGAGTGGCACTATCATGGTAAGTTCTCTGGGCAGCAAACTTACCTCTGTGAGCATCTACTCCATCGATGGTAAGCTCCTTACTTCGGCCTCTGGCATCAATGCCACAACATGGCATAAGCAAGTGGCTATGGGGCTCTATATTGTAAAGGCGACCACGGAAGATAGAATGGAGAAAACGGTGAAGATAAAGGTGAGATGAAAATAGGTGAAGAAAAAAAAATCACCTATTAGGGCTTGCTCAAGACTTGCACCCGTTAGATTATGCTCATGCCGAGCGTACATAATAAAGCACCTTCGCATTTCTGCGAAGGTGCTTTATTATTATTCAAATCCTGACTTCATCACTTTTCTGCGCCATTACAAGGCGCGTATTGAAAACCAATGAGTTACGTCAAAAATATGGGTGGCTTTGGGTGGCGCACTGACGAAGTCAGGGTCAGCGTGTCCTCGCGCTAAGCGACTATAAGCAGACGTTCAAGGCATACTGCTTCAGACGTGGGGACGCGTCGCCCCCAAGTTAGCTTGCGTTCAAGACTTTTTGTCAAAAATTTTTATTACATTTGCAAGCGTCATATACTATTTATGAAAACAGAAAAACCAAAATTAAGAGTAGAACCAGCCTATTGCAATCGATTAAAGGCTGGACGGGCTAACGAAATCTATATCAAGATTCTTGAAAAGCTAACGCGCGAAAAGCTTTATCGTGACCCAACCTACAACACGTTACGCTTATCTGAAGACTTGAACATCAATACACGTTACATTTCGGCAGCAGTTTCGGCGTGTACAGGGAATAACTATACTGCTTTGGTGAATGGTCTGCGCTTGCGTGATGTGGTAAAGATGATGCAGTCAACCCAGTATAAGGATATGACGGTCGAAGAGATTGGGCTCTTGGCTGGATTTTCGTCACGACAAACCTTTTATATGGCTTTTCACCGTGTGTACGATTGCACACCCCGTGCGTATCGTCTTAAATTAGAAAAAAAGTAATTGAAATATCTGTGCTCACCGAACAAGAAAAACAACAAATAACCCAATTGGTGCGCCATTGGGTGGTGCCTGCCATTGGGTGTACCGAACCGATCTGTGTGGCATTGGCTACAAGCCGAGCCGTTGAAGCCTTAGGTAGCTTGCCTACGCACATTGAAGCACGCTTGAGTGCTAATATATTAAAGAACGCCATGGGCGTAGGCATTCCTGGTACGGGCATGGTCGGACTGCCGATAGCGATTGCCTTAGGCGCACTGATAGGTCGTTCTGCCTATGGCCTTGAAGTGTTACGCGATTGCAACGCTGAGGCCGTAGCGCGTGGCAAACAATTCATTGCCGAAGACCGCATCAACATTTCGCTCAAGAGCGATACGACTGAAAAGTTGTATGTAGAAATAGTAGCCGCTGACGCTGATGGGCACCAAGCTACCGTGGTCATAGCACGTGAACATACGCGCTTTGTCTACATCGCCAAGGACAACGAGGTAGAAGTAGATCTATTGCACGAAACGCCTCAAGACTCAGATGCTACCGAGAGTGAAGCACTGCAAACCGACAAGTTACAACTCAATCTGCACAAAGTGTGGGAGTATGCCACTACGATGCCGTTAGCCGACATCGAGTTTATAAACGAAGCGCGTCGACTCAACAAACGAGCTGCACAACTCTCGCTTGAAGGCAACTACGGCCATTGTTTAGGTAAAGCCCTCAGTCGTCCCTTAGGACGTGGCATTATGGGGGACAATATCTTCTCACACATACTTTCGTCTACTTCATGTGCTTGCGATGCTCGTATGGCAGGAGCCATGATACCTGTGATGAGCAATTCAGGGTCGGGCAATCAAGGCATCTGTGCGACCAACCCCGTAGTCGTCTTTGCCGAAGAAAATCATAATACGGCTGAAGAGATGACACGCGCCTTGATGCTCTCACACCTCACGGCCATTTATATAAAACTCAATTTAGGTACTTTGTCGGCCTTATGTGGTTGCGTAGTAGCAGCGACAGGTTCCAGTTGCGGCATTACTTATTTAATGGGTGGCAATTATGAGCAAATGACCTTTGCCGTGAAAAACATGATAGCCAACCTTACGGGTATGATATGCGACGGAGCCAAACCCAGTTGCGCGCTAAAGTTAACCACGGGCGTTAGTACCGCCGTGCTATCGGCCATGTTGGCCATGCAAGGCAACTGCGTCACAAGCGTGGAAGGCATTATCGACGACGATGTTGACCAAAGCATTCGCAACTTAGTAAGCATTGGTGCTGATGCCATGAACGAAACCGACCGATGCGTCCTGGATATTATGACGCATAAATAGCGCATCTGTACATTTGCACATTCTCACATTTGCACATTTGCACATTCTCACATTTGCACATTCACCAAGCATTTGCACATTTCCTCTATGAAACATAATCACATCCTTACCAGCCTTATGATGGCTGCGCTGGCAGCAATGCCTGCTACAGCACAAATTAGTTTAGTCAACCCCGTGCCACAGAAAGTGGTGAGCACAGGAAAGTTCTTGAACACTTTGCCCAAAACGTGGAAAATCGTTACCAACGAGCAGAGCAACAACGAGGTGTACGAAACGGCACTCGTAATGCTCGAAAAAGCCAAAGTGTCACCCTTGTATAAGTCAAAGTACACCCTTACGTTGGGTGTAAAAGGCGACAAGTGCATTAGCAAAGTGGCCAAACTTATCCCCAATCACGCAGAGGGCTATTACCTCAACATTAGTGAGAAGGGGATTGTTATAGCTGGTGCCGATAAGGCAGGCTTAATCTATGGTGTACAGACCTTGTTACAGTCAATGGCTGAAGGAAAGTTAGAGTGCTGCACCGTGACCGACTGGCCCGACGTTCCCTTCCGTGGTACGGTAGAGGGCTTCTATGGCACGCCTTGGAGCCACAAAGCACGCTTGAGCCAAATAGAGTTCTATGGCCGCAACAAAATGAACGTTTACATCTATGGTCCTAAAGACGACCCTTATCACCGCGACCACTGGCGCGTAGCCTATCCCGATGCTGAGGCCAAGCGCATCCAAGAGTTGAACGAATGTGCGAAGAAGAATAACGTAAACTTCTATTGGGCTATTCACCCGGGGGTTGACATCAAATGGAACGATGCCGACCGCGATGCCTTAATCGCCAAGTTTGAGAAGATGTATGCTTTAGGCATTCGCTCTTTTGCCGTATTCTTTGACGACATCTGGGGCGAAGGTGCTAAGGGCGACAAGCAAGCCGAACTGCTCAACTACGTAGACAACAACTTTGTTAAGAAGCATCACGATGTGAGTCCGCTCATCATGTGCCCCACGGAGTACAACCGTGCTTGGGCTAACGATGCAGGTGGTTACCTCCGCACGTTGGGCACAAAGATGAACAAGAGCATTCAGATCATGTGGACGGGTAACTCCGTCGTTCATTGCATTGACAAGGAGAGCATGGAGTGGATCAACCAACGTATCGACCGCAAGGCTTACATCTGGTGGAACTTCCCCGTTAGCGACTTCGTGCGTGATCACATTCTCCTTGGTCCGGCTTATGGTAATGGCCTTGACATTGCAGACGACGTTTCAGGTTTCGTCTCTAACCCTATGGAACATGCTGAGGCTTCAAAGATTTCACTCTACGGCATTGCCGACTACACGTGGAACATGAAGGCTTACGACTATCAGCGCGACTGGGAAAAGGGCTTAAAGGCTGTACTCCCCGACAATTATGAAGCCCTTCGCACCTTTGCCTTGTATAATAAGGACCTCGGCCCCAATGGTCATGGTTTCCGTCGCGAAGAGGGCGATGAGCTGAAGAGCATTGCCGAAGGCGCACTGAAGTCTGACCCCAAGTCGTTACAACAGTTGACGATAAAGTGCTATGAACTGCGTATGGCCGTTGACGAACTCTTGGCCGATAATACCAATCCTGAGTTGAAGCGCGAATTGCGTCCTTGGCTCTTGCAGGGTAAGAACGTGGCTGACTATGGTATTGCCACTTGCATTATGGCTATGAATCAACTCTATCCCAATAATGCAGGTTTTCCTAAATTTGACATGGCTTATAAGCAGGCGCATGCTTTGCAAGTGCAGATGTACGAATTGGAGAATTCTGACGTGCGTCATGCCCTACAGCCTGGCATTAAGGTAGCCACCAAGGTATTATTGCCCACGCTGAATAAACTCTTTAGTCAAACGGTAGATGCTTACAACAAGGCAAATGGCACGCAACTTGACAATTCGTCAGAGTACAATCCATTCAAGATTGTAACCGATGTGCCCCAGTTGGCATTGCAACCTATCAGTGTGCGCGGCAATGACGTAACAGTATCTCCTTCGCTTGAAGTGATCAAGTGGCCGAAGAACGCAGCTTTCACCATCGAGGGTGATCGCGACATTACGTTTGCAGGTATGGAGTTCAACTTGGGCAAGGCCGATGTAGCTAAGTGCTTTAAGTTAGAACTCTTCACGAAGGGTGCTTGGAAGGAAGTAAGCCTATTGCACTACAAGGCCGACGACCCTGTTATCCACACAGGCAATGAACTCGGTGGTATGCAAGCTTCAAAACTCCGTATCACCAATATCAGTGGTACGGAACAGCAAGTTTACTTCAAAAACTTCAAGTTCATTAAGCGATAAGTAACGTGTAAAAAATAAACTGCAATTTGTCTACCTAATTGGGGGGGCGGGTTTGTAACCCGCGGCAGCAGCATGCTTTGAATATCTTCTAAAAATATTTACAACATGCTGCTGCCGCGGGTTACAAACCCGCCCCCCAATTAGGCAGATAAATTGCAGTTTTTATCTATTAAAGCAACCGTACCCACACGATTCGTTATAGACGAGAACTATTTACTGTCTCAACAAGTAATAATAGTATGCTCCCCTTGCTCGTCGGACGTAAACTTGACAGTAGCACTGATAGCTTTCAGACGCTCACTGATAGACTGAATGCCAATACCAGTCGTCGTAGCAGTAGAAGCTGCGTCAAAAGGAGCTACGGGAGAGGTCGTAGCATTGTGCGAAATGCTTAGTTCTACAGTAGGAGCGACAGTGCTATGCACAAGCGCAATGTCGATATGCGTGAGTCCTTGCGTATGTTTGACAAGGTTGGTAATGAGTTCTTGCGCAATGCGATAGAGTTGGTAAGCTTGCTCAGTAGAAAGTTGGCTCCAGTCATAGGGAACGTTAGCAGGAGTAGCATCTGTGAAGGTTACGCTGAATTGGCCAATCTCCTGTAACTTATAAGCCAATGCAGAGAGCGTTTGATCGAGCGTAGCAAAGGTCGTATTGGGCGGCATAAGTTGGTGGGAGATTTGACGTATCGTGCCACGCACCTGTTGCAGTTGCGCCACAGCAGAGCCGACATCAGTAGAGGTGGACATTTGCATTTCAGCCACAAGGAGGTCGTTGCACACACCATCGTGTAACTCCTGCGCCAAACGCTTACGCTCGCTCTCAATGCCATCGATATAACGACGCGCTTGGTCGAGTTGTGCCTTACGACGCTGCTGGCGTTGCCAAATAATAGCAGCAACAATGGTGGCAAAGAGCAACAGAACAATCCCTGCGAGTGCAGCACCTAAGCGCCATTGCTTCACCTCAGCCTCAGCAGCGTTCTTTTGTAGTTGAGTAATTTTGAGCTGCTTCTCTTTTGCATCGTAGCGTGCAGCCGCATCGCCCACTTGCTGTTGCACATCAAGTTGGTGAATAGAGTCACCTATGTAGTAGGCTTCGCGATAGAAGTAGCAAGCTCGCTGTGGATTGCCCGTACCCTCATAAGCCCGTGCCACCATAAGCATGACCTTATCACGCTCTGACGACACCGCAGGACCATTTTCGTAAAGCATCAATGCCGACTGGAGGGCAGGCGACCATTGTCGAGTAACGAAGTAGTAGTTGATCTTTGCGTGTTCCAACTGCATACGCTCTGTACCGTCGGGGGCCGCATTGCTGACGATAGTATTGGCCCGCGCAATAAGGGCAGGAATCTCAGCATAACGTTGCGGTTGTTGGGTGAGCAGCGTGATAAGCGGTGAGAGACAACTGGCCTCAGCAAGCGGTTCATGAGCTCGACGCGCAATGGCAATGCCTTGACGCAGGTATTGTTCCGCTTTAGGGAAGGTGGCAGCGTTATAGGTAAGAATCGTGCCCAACCCCGCATATACCGATACGCGAAGAGCGGGATCGGCAGCACTTTGATATTTCAGCGCATTAAGCAAGAGGCGTTGACAGTCTTCAACACGCCCCATGCGGCTACACATCGCGCCATAGTTTTGATAGGCAGAGAAGGCGAGTTGCGCATTCTTATGACGAGTAGCATAAGCGATTACTTGGTCATAACACTTGGCAGCCTTATCGAAGTGTTGCATGCGGCTATGGCAGAGTCCGATACTACAGAGTTGGTTGTACGCTTCCGCTGCAAGGTGTTGTTGGCGTGCCTGGTTATAGGCTTGCGTAAAGTGTTTGAGCGACTGCTCTATCTGTCCTTGTGCCATAAGGGCTTCGCCCGTAGCGGCCTCAAGGGTTATGAGGTCGCGCCCTGCAGCCTTGCGTTGGCGAGCCAATTGAGCGTAGTGAAGTGCCGTGTCGGGGTGGGAAGTAGCTGTAGCTTCGGCCATTTGGGCCAGTAAGTGTACTTGGGGTCCTTTAACGTGTATGAGATGACGCAGTGAGTCTGCTTGTGGCTGTGCGATAGCCAACATCGGACTGAGCAAACAAGCGAGGAGGTTAGCTTTTTTCATTGTTGATTAGATTTTTTTTTTGCAAAAGAAGAATACAAAGATAGTGCAAGGCGAGTGCAAAGCAAAATGAAAGTCTGAAAACTTTCATTTCGTTTTGCCGAGCCGCAGCCAATCTTATCAAAAGATAGTGCAAGGTGAGTGCAAAGCAAAATGAAAGTCTGAAAACTTTCATTTTGCTTTGCACTCGCCTTTTTTTAAAAAACATAAAGAAGAGACTTTTAACAAATGTCGATTAAAATCATTATTTATAATGATATGCAAACAAACGGAAACGGATATATTTGCAACATATTTTTAAAAAACAAGACAATATTATATATATGACACCAAAGATTAACATACTCATTTGCGACGACCATGCCATACTACTTGAAGGGCTGAAAGTATGCTTACTGCATATGCCCGAAGTGGATAAGGTAGCCGTGAGTTCTACACTGCACGATGCCACGCAATTGCTCGAATCGGAGCAACACTTCGACTTGTGCATTGTCGACCTCGACCTTCCTGACGGTTCTGGTATTGACTTGATAGAGAAAGTTAATACCATGGAGCCTGAGGTGCGCACAATGGTATACACCTCTCACGAGGAGATATGGCACATTAATGCTATCATGCAGTCTGACACGGATGGTGTAGTATTTAAGAGTTGCGATATAGATGAGTTATGTTTGGCTGTGCGCAGCATAGCACGGGGTGACAACTACTTTTGCAAGCGATTTCAGCAATTGGTGCGCCACATTGAGATGCACATTCCTGAATCGGGCAGCCACTTAACGCAACAAGAGCACAATGTGCTCTGCCAATTGGCACGCGGACTGAGAGCACACGAGATTGCCGTCAACCTCAACGTAAGCGTAAATACGATTAATACGCACAAGGCGCATTTGCTCTCTAAGTTTAATGCAAGTAATACGACTGAGCTTATCATTAAGGCATTTGTAAAAGGCATTATAAAATTCAATCTAGGACAATAAGTAAAGTCATGCTAAATGATTTATCCTAATATACTTTTTCATGCAAGAGAGGATTATATAGCAGTGAAAAGACAAAGGCAAGCAAATGCTTCATTCGCTTGCCTTCTTCGTAAATAACAATTTATTGGTGTCCGATAAAACTCAAAAAACATATACTTGTTAGGCTCAACCGCTACTTTTAGGCGGTTGAGCTTATTATTTGTGCAAGATAAGTCCCCCCTAAGATTTACAACAGTTTTTCCCGTACCTATTGGCATCTACACCATCACAGATTGACACGAACGACATGCCGTATCAATCCGATCCTTCATTTCTGTGTCGCAAAAATGGTATTTGGAAAATATTGGATAAAGAATATGAAGGTTTCTTCAAAAGAATCTGAAAAATACCAATAAATGGGGTTGGGTAGTTTCCATATGCGGAACTATCCAGCCCCATATCGTATTATGTTGTCAATACGGCCTGCATGGGATGCTTACTAAGAACCAGAACCCCATAAACGAACGCAAAAAGCGTGTAACTCATTGAGTTGCACGCTTTTGCTTATTGTTTATTATGTGTTTACCTTTCGGCAGTTATCTATACTTACTTCACCTCCTCGAAATGCAAACCGTTATTAAACAAGCCATCTGCGTGAACGTGCTGCAAATGTGCTGCAATTATGGAAATAAGCAACGATAAGCAAACACGCACTCAACTGCTGCAAAGGTAGTGCAAATGGAGAGAAAAACAAAAATAAATCACATTTATTTTTATTTCCGAGGTGCAGCCTACTTTATTAAAAGGTAGTGCTTTACCACAAAAACACATGACAAAACGCCTCAAAAACTACAAATGAAATACCTCAAAAATTACAAATGGATTACAACAAAAACTTAAAATAAAACACATCAAAAACTTAAAATACGTTTGGTAATCAAATTAAAATGAGTACCTTTGCAGCATAAAACAAAATCGAATATGGCATATCTAAATAGAGTCTTTGACGTGCGACTTAAAGCGCATCTTAAAGCAATGGGAGCAGTGCTCATTGAAGGACCAAAATGGTGTGGCAAGACCACCACTGCCAAGCAATTGGCCAATAGTGTTATTAGTTTACAAGATACTGACCATCGTGAAGAATATTTGGCTACAGCCATTACCAAGCCCTCATTCTTATTAGAAGGGGAAGTGCCTCGCTTGATAGATGAATGGCAAGATGCCCCAATGCTATGGGATGCAGTGCGCACAAAGGTTGATGAGCGTGGCTTGCCTGGTCAATTCATATTGACAGGGTCTAACGCTATTGACGACAGTAAAATCCATCATAGTGGAACAGGGCGTATTTCCCGGATGGAGATGCTGCCCATGAGCCTGTGGGAATATGGTGAATCTAACGGCAGCGTATCATTGATGGAGATGTTCGACAATCCTCAAGAAGAAATCTTCGCTACCTCGGAACTAAAAATGGAAGAAATCATATTTGCTGCATGCAGAGGAGGTTGGCCAGCAACATTGAATTCAGGTGACGACAAGTCAAAATTACTTGTTGCCAAAGAGTATGTAAAGTCTGTATATAAGAATGACATATCACGCATAGATGGAGTAAAGAGAAATCAGAAGTTGGCGCACCTGATAATGAAATCATACGCACGCAACATCTCTACATTGGCGAAAACCACATCCATATTGGCAGACGTTACTGCTTCTGATGATGTAGAATGTACCAGACCTACGCTTGAAAGCTACATCGAGGCATTGGAAAAACTGTTTGTCATTCAGGACATAGAGGCTTGGTGCCCTTCCATAAGGAGCAAGACAACAATCCAAAGCAGACCCAAACGAGCGTTCTGTGATCCATCGGTTGCAGTAGCATTACTCAACCTGTCACCAGAATCCTTAATGACTCAATTAAAGACATTTGGCTTTATTTTTGAGCAAATGTGCGCACGAGATCTTAGGGTGTATTCAGCCTCTCACGATAGCCGCCTGTCATACTATCGTGACCGCTACGGACTGGAAGCCGACTTGGTGCTTCATCTTGACGATGGACGCTATGCTCTGATAGAGTGCAAACTTGGCAGCCGTGAAATAGAAGAAGGAGCTAAACATCTTTTGGAAATTAAACGACTCATTCAAGTGCATAATGAGACAGAAAAGCAGGTGCCGCTGCGCGAACCCGACTTGATGATTGTCATGACAGGTGGCAGCATGGCTTACACACGCCCAGACGGAGTCAAAGTCATACCGCTTGCTTGTTTGAAAGATTAAAAAAGACATGTCATGAATGATATAAGTAAAGACAAGGATTATCAGGAATTCTTTGCAGGAATAAAAGAATTGGCAAAGGGACTTATGCAGATTCGTGAGAGAGCAGCCATAGAGTATGCTCCCATTGTGGAGGAGTTCTGTGCGAGGAAACACGCAACTGCAAATGAAGTAGGCCGGATGCTTGACTATCTGTTTGAGTTTGCCGATGACGAACGCATATTGCTTATGTACAAGAAAGTTTGCCGAAGATTCGTCTATGATTATCCCGAAACCATAAGTTATTACATCATGGAGTACAGAAAAGAATATGACCGTGAAAGTCTTATCGGTACCGAATATGAATATCTGCTTCATGAGGATGATGAATTGTTTGACAAAGAACATAAAACA
>ERZ1023886.181-NODE-181-length-28239-cov-14.909168_pt1 | contig 28239 bp, 25 predicted proteins | sample MGYA00380395_ERZ1023886 | MGnify/ENA primary metagenome ERZ1023886 (study PRJEB33179, sample SAMN07449002) | human gut metagenome | biome: Human-gut; feature: Human associated habitat; material: Faeces | host: Homo sapiens | place: India: Bhopal | collected... | reverse complement strand
TCTGCTTTCAAGCAAAACTGCGGTTCACTGACACTTCTGTACAACAAACGTTGCAAGGTTTCAAATTCTTGTGGCTGGAGAGGATACTTTGGTGAGGCACTTATGCTTATTATACTATTGTGTTGGTTGAGGCCCTTCGCTAAATCATATTTCTCAATGAGTTCCTTTAAATAATCACATCTTCTGCCTGCGCCATAGCTTTTCGACAAGAATGGCGCAATCTCGTCAAACGATACCTTGTGTAACAATTCGTACAATGTCATATCTCAAGTTTTTATCGTTATTTGCCGGCAAAGATATTGACGTGCTGACTCAATTATCAATACAGGTTAAATGTTTCTTGTAAAAACTCACAAAAACAGAAGTTTTTTCAACCTGTGCTAATAATTGGAACACCTTCATAATACTTTTGCCGCAGACATTAAAGATACAGTTATGAAAAAGTCTACAAAATATGAAAGCGCTGTAAACCTTCCCATCTACATTGCTAAAGTTAATGGAATTGCAAGATATAGTCCATACCTGTGTAAGTTCGTTTCACACATAAGAAGTTTTTCATGTGCCATACGCAAAGATTTATACATGTCGTTAAACACAAGTTAGTGTTAAATCAAAGGAAACAATCTTCTTTCTAATAGTTTTATACTAACTTTGTGCGCAACATCGACAACCTGCTCTACGAAGTCAGTGTGCCGCAGCCGCCCTACACACTGGGCCGACATGAAGAGTCTTATCGGCCCACCTTTAATTCGTTTTTATCACACACTTATGAAAATCAGAAAATTTTTAGCATTGGCATCATTGGCATTGCTGCCCTTGTGCAGCATGCAGGCCAAGACACACGCAGCCGACGAAGGCAAGATGAACCAGTTTATCGATGACCTGATGGCTAAGATGACACTACAGGAGAAAATCGGACAGCTAAACCTCTCCGTCACTGGAACAATCGTTACTGGACAGGCCAAAAGCAGCGACATCGCCGGAAAGATAACGCGCGGCGAAGTGGGCGGACTGTTCAATCTTAAAGGCGTGAAGAACATACGCGACATGCAGAAGATAGCGGTGGAGCAAAGCCGCCTGAAGATTCCGTTGCTGTTCGGCATGGACGTTATCCATGGCTACGAGACGGTGTTCCCCATTCCCTTCTCGCTCTCTTGCTCATGGGACATGCAGGCCATAAAGCGCAGCGCACAGATAGCGGCACAGGAGGCATCGGCCGACGGCTTAAACTGGACCTTCTCACCCATGCTCGACATCTGTGTAGACCCGCGCTGGGGACGCATGGCCGAGGGCAGTGGTGAGGATCCTTACTTAGGCTCACAGGTTGCCCGCGCCATGGTTGAAGGCTATCAAGGCACCGATCTGTCGGCACCTAACACAGTGATGGCGTGCATCAAACATTTTGCTCTTTACGGTGGCTCTGAGGCGGGGCGCGATTATAACACGGTCGACATGAGCCGCTGGCGCATGTTCAACTATTACATGCCTCCCTACAAGGCCGCCGTCGATGCAGGCGCCATGAGCGTAATGACCTCCTTCAACACCTTCGAGGGCATACCGTCCACCGCCAACCGCTGGCTGCTTACCGATGTGCTGCGTGGCATGTGGGGCTTCAATGGAATGGTCGTGACCGACTATACTGCCATCGCCGAGATGATGGACCACGGTTTGGGCGATCTCAAGACCTTGTCGGCACTTGCCCTTAACGCCGGTACCGACATGGACATGATGTCTGACGGTTATCGTGGCACGTTGGCTCAGTCGATAGCCGAAGGCAAGGTGTCTGAAGCCGCTGTCAACGCCGCCTGCCGACGCGTCTTGGAGGCCAAGTGGAAGCTCGGACTCTTTGCCGACCCTTATCGCTATTGCAACGAGAAGCGTGCCAAGAAAGAGATCTTCACTCCAGCCCACCGCGCGGAGGCCCGCAACATTGCCGCCGAGACATTCGTCCTTCTGAAGAACGATGGCAAGATGCTGCCCTTGCAGAAAAAGGGACGCATAGCCCTTGTCGGCCCGTTAGGCAACAGCAAGCGCAACATGTCGGGCACATGGAGCCTGGTTGCCCGCTTCGATGAGAATAAAACGCTGCTGCAAGCCATGAAAGAGGCTGTTGGCGACAAGGCAGAGGTGCTGTATGCCAGAGGCTCCAACTTCATGCACGATACCAAGCTTGAGGCTAATGCAGGAATATATGAGCACGACAAACGTTCCGACAAGGAGATTCTCGATGAGGCCATCGCCGTGTCACGCGATGCTGATGTCATCGTGGCTGCCGTGGGCGAGTCGTCGGAGATGAGCGGCGAGTGTTGCAGCCGCAGCAGCCTTGACATGCCCGATGCCCAGCGCGACATGCTCGCCGCCCTGAAGAAGCTTGGCAAGCCCATCGTGCTACTCAACTTCTCTGGCCGTCCAACGGTGATGACATGGGAGAACGACAACTTTGATGCCATTCTCAATGTGTGGTTTGGAGGATGCGAAACGGCAGATGCCATCTGCGACGTGCTCTTTGGCGACAAATGTCCGAGCGGCAAGCTAACCGCCACCATGCCCAAGAGTGTGGGACAGATTCCGCTCTACTATAACCACCTCAACACAGGTCGTCCGCTTGAGGAAGGCAAGTGGTTCTCAAAGTTCCGAAGCAACTACCTCGACATCGACAACGATCCGCTATTTCCCTTCGGCTATGGTCTGTCTTATGTCACGTTTAGCTATGGCAAACCCCGACTCTCATCCGACACCCTCACGATGGGTGGCAGCCTGACCCTCACGGTTGACGTCACCAACACTGGCGATCGCGATGCCGACGAGGTGGTGCAGCTGTATGTTCGCGACCTTGTTGGCAGCTTGTCACGCCCTGTGAAAGAGTTGAAAGGCTTCAAGCGTATAAACTTGAAAAAGGGCGAGACCAAGACGGTGAGCTTTACCGTTACTCCCGATGATCTGATGTTCTACAACCAGCAGCTCGAGTATAAGTGTGAGCCAGGCGACTTCAACATCATGGTCGGCCCCAACAGCCGTGATGTGCAGACGCTTAAGTTTAGCTTAAAATAGGCTGAGGCATTGCAATCCTTCTTAACTGATCTAATAAAAAAAGCGGAAACCCAAAGGTTATAATGCAACCTTAAGGTTTCCGCTTGTCTTTATCAGAATGACTGATACTATCCAGCGGACAGCAATAATTTTGAATGTCAATAAAGTGTCAGAATGGTGACACATGAGCTATTCCTCTCCGCCCTCTATCTGATAGACTACCACAAAGATGCCTTGGCGGTTTATAATGCCCGTGAACTTCATCATCCCGTTGGGACTCATGATTGAGGCCGTAGCATAGCCGTCGGCAGAGAAATCGCCCACTTCCCAGCTCATAGGATACTGTGAACCGATGCCGATTCCGTTGTCCGTCAGCTGTGCCGAATAGTGCATGACGCCGCCATCGTCCACCCACGGCGTGCCCCACTGTGCAGTATGGAAGTCGACCTCAGACACCGCTCCGACTTCCACGTCGCCTGCGCCACTGCCCCCCGTCACTATGCAGGTGCGCTCCTCGCCATCGACGAGCTTACGGGCATAAGCGTTTGACTTAATAAATGGCGTTCCCCAAAGAGCCTTGCCACAAGAATTGCCGCTGGCGTTATAATAGTGGGCGTAGTATCCGTCGTCCTCGTCGTTGTCGTTCTGCATTGGAGCCACGGTACAGATCCCCAGACGCGGCGCATAGTCGCTCACCGCCTGTGGATCGACGAGATTGGGATTCGTCTTCTTCGGCTCAAACCGCTTCGTACCGCCGAGGTCTATGAAAAAGAAGTCGTCGCCGAAGTCGCCCTTCGAAACGAGGGCAAGACCGCTCGAGAAAGAGCGTGCAGAGCTATATTGCGGCTGTATGACCATCCGCCCGTCGGCGTCGAGGTAGCCCCAGGCGCCGCTGAAGGCATTTTCTGCTACATAGACCGCCCTGCGGTTCTCGCGGAGAGGAGCGATGGTGTAGTTCTTGCCGCCCACCTGCTTCGGATATGTCTTGATAGAAGGATACACTTCACGCAGTCCCGTGTCCATGAAATGCCAGTCTGCGACCATCCCGTCCACCTTCGTCGCAATTGCGCAGAGTCCGTCCACAAAGTTGGTTGCATCTACATACTTCGGCGGCATGGGCTTCGCCAGGCCATGCTGGTCAACAAGATAAAGCTGCGTACCGTCAGGAACGGTTAGCCCCTTGGCAGTCTTGTGGAGCAATACGCCCGGGAACCCCATCTCTGGAATGCGCCCCATCGACGTCACGCACCATTCGCGATCGTCAGAGAGGGCATAGCCGTTGATGTTATAAAGTGTATACGTCACGCCGTCGTCTGTCAGACCGAACACGCCGCGGCTCACTGGAGTAGCCCTCCATCCCTCCGCACGATGGCAATCCTTGAGGAAATGAGTTGCCCCTGGCATTATCATGAGCGGCATCATGCGCACTACATCCTTACTGTCGGGCTGCACATCAGCCTTTTCCAGCAGCATGGCCACGGTCTTTGCGTCCATCTCATCACGCTTCTCCTGCGCCGTCGCCGTGACTGACAGCGTCATTAACGCCGCCACAATGGCTGTTCTTGCCATTCTCTTTGTTCTCTTCTGTATCATATCCTTCGTTTTTTAGTTAAGTGATAATATCGGCGATTTGGTACCGCCTGTATCGGCGATTTGGTATCGCTGATTCACGCTGTCGGATTTTTCGTAGCGGAAGAGTGGTACCGTTCAAACTATCCTTCTTTGACATAATGGCTCAGCAGCGTGTGTAGCGGAGGTTTGGTACCGCATCTTTTCATGTTCTATACAAAAGTCTTGCAAGGACTCTTATATTAGTGTCGGAATGGAACACATGAGTCCATTCGTGTCTAATGTAAAAACGTCTAAGAACTTGAGCGTCTTATGCCCGAGGTGTTGAAACGTCTCAAAGGCAACCTCAGGACAAGGGGCCGGTGGAGGGTGTGGTCAATCATCTCTATCATTACATTTACGCACGTATAGAGAATGACACCTCTATGAACTCGAAGACATCAACAGCCGCATATGAGAACTTTTGGATGAGTATTGCTCGCTTCCTTACAAAGGCAGTAGCCGGTGGAATCTCTTCGAGAAGTATGAGCTGCCGAACATGCGTCCTCTGCCACAGCAGATGTACCGCTTCCGTATGCGCAAGGATGTAAAGCTCGGCGCATCATATCATGTCTGTGTAGACTCAAAGCACCACTTCTACAGTGTGCCCTACAAGTATGTGGGACAGATGGTAAAAGTCATGTGGGACAGATGGTAAAAGTCATGTGGGACGTGACACCTGTAGAGATATATGCGGAGGGAAAACGTGTGTGAACGCATGACCGCAAGTACGACCCATACGGTTATACGACCGTGAAAGAACATATGCCGGAGTCACACCTCGCATACGAGCACAACCGCAGTCAGAATGCAGCGGCACTCATTGACCGTACCCAGCGTGTCGGTCCGTTTACCAAGTGGGCTGTGGAGAACATCCTGCAACGCACTACATTCCCTCAGCAGGCATACGGCACATGCAACGGTGTACTGTCCCTTGGCAGAACTTATGGGTATGACCGCCTCGAATCAGCTGCTGCCCTCATGAAGGCTGAGACGGGCAAGGCTGGATATAAACTGCAGTCCAACATCTTAACTATGCTTTATTTCCTTAGCATGTAACCATATCATTTCAGTGCCTTCCAACCAACAGAACGTTCAAACTTCTCTATTCTTACATTTTCATCGACGAAGTTTTTGCTTTCTTTTTGATTACAAAAAAGCACAATATTCTTTTCTTCGGTCTTTGAGCTACCATATATCAAGCCTTCAATTTGTTGACCTTTGCTATCTCGAAACATATAGCGAAGAAACTCTGTGAAAACTTGTGTCGGTATATATTGCAAATGGTTGGTGTCTTTAGGGTCAACTCTTTGGGTTATATTATCATTGAACTGATGAAGAAATTGATTTTCCTGCCAATTATTCACCCAAAATGATTGTTCTGGTATTGAAGTCAAATCTATCACTTTCAAATCTTTTGCTGTTTCAAAAGTACCAACAATCAGTCCCTTAGAATCACCACCAACACATTCATTAGTGGCAGTTTCTTTTTCAAATGAAGCATAAAACATAGAAATTCCTGCAGGACTCATTCTATTTGGAAATGCAAGATTGTCTGGCGGTGATGTAATATCAGCAAACTTGTAGTTCAAATTTACATCATCCACTTTACGAGCACGATATAAATTCGTTCCCTTAGGAAGTGATTTCACCAATCCTTGTTCTATTATCAAATCACTCAACACACTTAGAATATCATCAGAATGTCCATCTTTTTCTTGAATGATATTCCTGAACTCTGGTGTCGCAAGGAATGTGAATCGGCCACGATGTTTTACAGTGTTGACAAATCTATCCCATTGGTTAGCATATTTGATTCTTCTATCTTCATCATAAATGTCGCTACTAATCCATTGTTCTGTCGTAAAACAACTCTTGATGTCTTTATTCAAATCATCATCATCTGTTGTTAAGTCAAGACCATCCATAAGTTCATCTACAGAATCGAAATATGTCAAGTTCTCAGGAATTACATATTCACCTATTCTCTTATAGCCAGGTATCACTTCTTGCTCATCATCATAAAACCCATTAGTTAAATAAAGCCCAGCATCATCTAAAGAATTGAAGTACAAGCCTATCTTCCATACTATTTGCTCGCATAAAGTATACATATCACAAACTGTATGCTTTTTTCCACAATAAGAACAAATTCCTTGTTTTCCGTGCGATTCTATTAGGCCATTCAGATATTTATCTTGAAAATGACAAGTACAAACATATTTGTCAGCAAGATCATGACTTGGCCAGTCTCCATTATCTTGCATTTCTATCATTTTATTCTTTACCCATCCCATAAATTCTCATTTTTTATTCCAATAATGAACCAAATGGTTGTTTACCTTTTTATTAGGCGAGAACACACGTATCTCATCTATATCGACATCACAATCCTTTAGATAATCTACAAGTCCTCTACTTAAAATTTTACATTTATCCCAATTGGCTATGAAATAACGATTCGGCGTAACGCTACTAATTCTATCCCAATCCTTACTGCTTAACTTGCTTTTGCTCAATTCTTTGTATATAGGGTAAAAACCATGTTTTAGCATCTCTACAGATAGCCTGTCTTTCCAATTATGCGCAAGTATATACAAATACAAGTAGAAGTCGATACTCTTACCTCCATTATCTGCTTCCAACAATGCTCTCCAAGAACAAGATTGCGTCTCTTTTACATAAATGGCAGTTGGATCTATTTGATGTATAATGAAATTTTCAACTCGTTCATTGATAATCTTTTGCTTTCCTAACCAGCAAAAAATATCTTGTTTTTTCTGCATACAAGATAGAAGCAAGAAAGGAGAAATAACTGATAATTGAGAACTATTTGCTGAATCAAATATTATTTTGACAGCATCATTAGCATTCATTACTAATTGCAAAGAAATCTTCTCTTCTGTAAGAGTTTCTGAAGCTAACACTTTCTTTAGTAATTCGTCCCAATGTTTGAGAGATTCTAAGCTGTGACAATAATACAATAAAAATATTTCATTGAATTGTTTTGCTGGCAATCGCAACCATATACCAGTTTCAAAAAATCTTTCATTATTATTTAGCAATGGTAAAATATGCTCCCAATTATTATTTGTCAAGCCAAGTAATTCTTCTTCGTCCATGTGGTCGATGGCATATAACAATGCCTTACATGCAGTTTCGTTAGGATGTTCTATCTTTGCAATTTTATCCACCAAACCCACAAAGTCATTATGACTATTTTTGTCTAACAGAATCAATCTTTGAGCGAAATGAGTCATCAAAGGATGTAAAAAAGTATCTCTTTTCAAAGATGCAATTTGAAAGAGATAATCTTCCTCAGTCCCATACAAAGAAGATATTTTCTCTGAAAGAAAGTTGCTTTTAAGTCTTATACCCTCATTTTGCTCCGGAAAATATTCTTCCAACAAGGATAGCACGTTTGCATATTCTTTTTCTCCAACTTTTTCATTTAATGCAGTGTCGAGTTCTTTCATCAATATTGCAAATGCAAATAGTTTCTCTTTTTCATCTTTAATGTCTTCCTTAAATAATCTTATTAAACTTGGAAAAGTATCATTCTCTCTTTTCGACTGTTCAAATATGTACAATAATCCAATAGTGAAATTCTCTTTGGCAATTTTACCCTTCCAAGGAGCATTTGATAATGATATATTAGTAATATTGTCAGTAAACTGAATAGAAAAGTCCTCGCTTCCAAGTTTCCTTCGAGATGCAGACCCTGTGCTCAGCGAAATCCATTTCAACATATCTAAAGGAAGATATTGAAGTAGATAGAAACATAATGCTTGATATGCACTTTGGGCTTTATCCATATATATGAATAAATTCTTGTTGTTGCCAAGTAAAAGTAAATATAGAACTAGCAAGGACGTGTCATCGAACATATTAAAAACCACATTGGAATTTCTTGTTTCAAAATTATCGATTTCTATTTTATGTTGATAGAATTCATAGTCGTCCTTTTGAGGTCGTCTGAAGTAATCGTCCAACACCCGGAAATCAAAATTTCTATCCATTTCTTTCAAGTCAACAATTAGAGTATGAGTCCAAACACAACCAGGACGTTCCATTTCTTCTGCATACCATGTTTTGGCAAAAGCATATTTTTCGCCATTAGATAATGGATAGAAGGTCATATACGAATCTTCCCCTAACTCATTTCTGAAACCTGTCCAGTCACTTAGAACAGACATCAAAGATGAGTCGTTGTTAGGTCTTACTGGAAAAGAACTCGCCAAAAGTCCATGACCTTTATTATAGCCATATAAAGTCTGTTCTATTATCATTCCTTTATAACTAAATATAGCGGAAGAGATAAATCATGTACTATTTTATCTCCTATCTCAACAAAAGATCTTTTCCCTTCTCGCGTCTTTGCTTTAATTTCTTTTTGGGTTGCCTCATAATTTCCTTGGTCTTCTTTTGGATATTCCAGTCCCTGTGCACTCAGACCTATAATTTCAAAATTACGAATATGATGCTGAATAAAATTGAAAAGAGCAGGAGAATACTCTTTCAAATACTTTTGAGGGTTGTTCGGGACAACTCCATTTTTTGTATTCTTATCCCACCAAGACAACACAATCACTACTTTCTTGAAATTTTTCTTGTCCAACAAGCATTTTAGCACCATGATATTCATGGCCACCGCAGAAATCGTTTTTATGGAAAACTTCGGAACTTCTTTAGCAGGCATAGGTTTTTCATCATCTTCAGGTCCATGGTCATCTTCAAATTCAGGCGGTGTAATCTCATTCATAAAATATACCAATGTATCTGTATCTTTCAACCATTCCGAAACAAGTTCTGATTCTTTCAATTCGACCAAGTCTCGAAAGTTTTCGCCAAGAAAGTCTGGCACCTCAACTTGTATTTTTGTGTCAGAATCTGCTACCTTAAGATTTATCTGAACAGATTCATTTTGGTCAGAATAGTTACGGTCAATAAGCTTCATGTTTTTATAAGCATTGCTTAATCTGTTTAGTACAGTAAGGTCATCTGCCAAATTCATCTTATCGGCTACCAATTTTATGTCTTCAATATTATCAGGATGCATCAAACAATACCATAAAGCACCTATATAGGTGGATTTTCCCGAACCAGGCAAACCTGCAATCATACATTTTGTCATATTCATATGCCTTCTTCCTTATTAATTCAACAATGTTTTCACCCAATTGGATTCTTTATATTGATAATTTGTATGACTATCCAATGTATTAACAAGATACTTGAACACATCACCCAAGCCTTGGTCTTTCATGTCGTTTGCAACAATTTCAAACTTGCTTGAGATATCGATACCGTAATCAACTTTCATCTTGTTTTCCAAATCTTGGCTTTGCTTCTTATACAACTCTTTAATTTCATCTGTCTGATTTAAGTCAATCTTATTGTATATTATGTCGTACACTTTTGGAACATCAAACACCCCGGCCGATGCCATACGGCTGAGTAAAAGTTGAAAATCATCACAAAAATCGCTATAGTCATCTTCGTTATTTACGGATGAAGAATCTATAAAGAAAATAATATGATGCGAATTGATTAATCCTTTATCTTGTTTAACATCTGACAAATTACTGGTGTAACTATTCTTGTATGTTTCTCCTGCTCTGTCAGAAATGATAAGTTTATTTATTTTATCATCCTTTGACAAAGTTAAGGTCAAGAATTGTCCTTCCAATGTTGTCGTTCTTGAATTTCTATAGGAAGTTTTTAATGATTCATTGCGAATATAAGCCCTACGCTCAAATCCTACATAAGTGTCAGAGTCAATGAAATCGTACCCATCGATCTCTCCGGTACACAAAGCTTATGATATAAAGAAGCTACAAATGTTGATTTTCCAACTTCCGAAAACCCCACTAAAGTTACAAGATGAGTATTATAATCACCTAATACATCATTGATGTTTTCATCTGTCATGGAATCGCAATAGTATTGCGCTATATTTTCTATTGCATCATCCTTTATAACATTGTCGTGCTTTAGCTGTGCAACACCTGCTAAAGACTCTAATATGTCTTTTTTATCTTCCATTGCGTTATTCCTTTAATAAGTCTTCCAATAGCAGTTCATGGTATAAGTAAACTAAGAACTCTTTTGGACTCAGTTCAAAGTTTTTCAGATAATCGCCATATTCATTATCTCTTGCATTTACTATTTCATGCAATATCAAAGACGAACCAGATCTTATGTCATCAACAAGGCACACATCCGTTTCTGCCAAGTTTTTTAGGATTTTCTCTATATTCTGTTTCTGCCCATTTCCACCACGTGGAAAAATACGTTGCATTAACTCCACAAAGTTTTCTCTTTGAAGTATCTGCGGTTTGTTGATAAAATAATGTTCCAATATCAATTGAATCTTCAAGAAATCATTCGTTTCTTTTATTCCTTTTATGAATTGAGACATTTCTTCATCCCATGCCATCAATGCCAAAGATTGAATATTATCAGATATATCATCGGAGATAGTTTCACCTTGTCGGAAACTTCCAGTAAACATTGATTGTACAAAGTCTCTTGGATATTTCTTTTCACCGATTACTTCTCCCCCTGCATATTGGTCATATTTAAAATATAGCTTATATAGTATATTCTGATAATTCAATTTTCCCCAATTCCCATGCACTTGAATCATAACGTTTTGCAACGATAAAGAGCGTAATGCTATATCCTTGTCGTTATCACATTCTTCTATAGCCAAATAAATACAATAGAAAACAAGAGCGCATTTTATACGTTTGGGGAAATTATAGTTCCCCAAGCCATTGTTTGAAATATATTCTGCAACGAAATCGTTTAACTCTTTACATTCCCGATTCATAACATAACAGTCAGCCAATTCCTCAAAATCTTCAAATGAGAAAGACTCGTTGCTAATATATTCGGAACAGGCTTTTGCCAATGTGTCTGTTTCTGTCTCTTCAAGTGGTACAATAAGACCACATTGCATGAGGATATTGTTTAGTACATTATTCATCACTTTATCATGTTATAAAGTTCAACCCACCTGTTGTCTTCCCTGATTTTTTCCAAGAACACTTGATTTCTCATATAGGCAGAGCCTGTACAATCAATATTTGGGTACATCTTTTGTATTATCTCTTTTGAATTTGGACATTGTTTAAACATGTGTCTAACATCACGTTTGGACAATCCGTCTGGAAGTTTCTGTTCGATGGCTTCCGCAGTTTTATTACAATCTTTCCAACCATCATGTTTTTTCAATGTGACCTTGAATAGCTTGGATTGCTCTTCATCCTTTACAAATTGTTCCCCATCATACTTTTGAACACGCAAATTTACATTCAACACATCGCTTTCGTTATCATGTGTCTCAACGGAAAGTTCTATGATATTATAGACTGGTTTATATGTGTTATCATTTACATCTCCAGGGTTTAAAGAGCCAGAGTATATATGCACTGCATTATTATTCACATCACTGTTAGCTATATGAACGTGTCCATATAACTGCAAAGCATACCTTTTATCCAAGTCTTTGGCTATTTCATCTTTATTCAGCAAGAAATCTAATGGATGATGACACATCAGTATGTTAATAATACCATCCTTGTATTTTGCACCACGATAGGCTATTTTGGGAAGGAAAAGGCGATGGCCTTCTTTTCTATTCGGAGCTGGGTCATAATCATCCAAGTCGCTAATCAATGCAGAGTTCACACCATACAAGTTGACTTGATACCCTTCAAGGTTATCTTCAAATTCAGAATGCCAAAACATTTCAGCACCATCATACCTGTCAACACCCAATTCTAAAGCTCTAAGCATAAAAGGTTCAGCATTATCTCTCTCATCATTGCAGAAGTAATTGTATTCTTTAAAAGGTGTATATAATTTCTTGATGAAAGAAAAATCTTCGTCAATCATTTTATTCCACCACCAATCACCTTTTTTCTCTTGTTTTGATATAGCCTGATGGATAAACTCTCTAACACACTTGGGATGCTCATTTACATTTTTGTCATGATTGCCAGGAACCGTATAAACTTCTTCGCTTTTGCAAGCTACGGTTTTACATAGGTCTCTGATAAATAAATTGGCTCGTTTATATTCATCAGTAGATCCGCTAAAGGCAATGTCACCACAGATAAGAATTTTATCAAAAGCATTACCTGTGCCTTGACAATAATATTCCAAATCTTGTAGCATTTGGTCTCTTATGTCTGTATAATCATCGGCGGCGTCAAGTTGCTTCTTCCAATGAATATCTGAAAGTTGTAGTAAACGTATTGTTTTCATTTTATTGCTTTTCTATTCTATATCATTATCAAATCATTCGGTTTTTACACCAGCTTTCTTATAGCAATAATTTGATAATTGAGAAAATTTTACGGTTGTATATTCTTGTACATATTCTGGGTGTTTATTATAAAGTTGTAAACACAACTCTGGATAAGAGCGTGCTACAAGTTGTCCTTCTTCTTTTGCAATTGCCATCTTTCTGAAATATGCTTCCTTTGGTTGTTTTGCAAACGCATCCATTACTTCTTGACAAGTGTATTTATGTGATTTTTGTATTTTCACAAACGAACGTAAGGTCGAATCCAACAAATGTGTACAATGCTTTTCTTTTACAATAGTAGCAAGGGTTAGAAGTATTTGCCTGGAAATCCAGGCATAATCCTTTATAACAGCTGCATTCAAATTAAACTCACTTCCCCTTCTACGTTGAACATCATATATCTTAGCGCAAATCTCTTCTCTTGATAGTCCCTTCAATTCTTCTCTTGATAATTTTGCGTCTCTAATTGCTATGTCCAAGTCGCTATTGTCCATTGCTTCCAAATCTTCTATTGACTCAACATAGTTAGGGCTTAATTTCTGAGCGTATGTAAAATCAACTTCTTTTCCTTTGTAATCATCATTCAAGAGAACATAATATTGGAATGTGCTGAATAATTCTATGTAGCAAAGTAAACTCTTACCGTCTTCTGTATTAGTTTCAGTAAACACTTTTAGTATATGTGCAGGATAATTTGCATCTATCTTGTATCTTTCATTCTCATACAGTATGTCAGGCAAAGATTGGGGTGTGTATGGCCATATATAAGTATTGATCTTATAAGTTGAAATCCCTGTACTTTCATCAATATCCAGTACAGATGCTAAATCTTCACGTTTTACTCCTGCATATAGAGCAATTTCGGTGGCAATCTTTAACAAACCATCTTTTAAGTCTTGGTTAAAATTTGGTTTTCCTTTTGAAAAATTAATACCCAGGAATCCTAAATTGCTCAAATCGTCAAACACCTCAAAGTGGTATTGGTCAATATTCTTGGCATCATTTTTCATTTGCTGTTCAACATGCGCACGATAATGTTTTGCAGTCTTCTTTTCTGCAAATATGAATACCTTTTTATTAGTTTCATCTATTCGGTAAAAAGGTTTGCAAGGAGCAGCTTTTCCTTTCTGATACCTAATCTTATGAATTGGCGTTGATGAAAGTTCGTTATTTTCAAAGATTCTTCCAGGCAACACCTTTTTGTCCACATTATCTCTATCTAATGAACGAAGAAGTCCTGCTTGGTTTAGAAATACAATAAAAGGTGCGAATATGTCTGTAAATACCTTATCTCCTTTTGATAAACCACCTCCACATGATTCACACAAGAAATCCCTTGATGTCAAATGACCACCTATTGCATTTGGAATAATATGCTCATCATGACACTTACATTCTTCAGATGAAGGGCATTCACTTAGCACCTTTCCACAAACGTAACAATATTTATTCATAAAACCCTATTATCGAGATTCAGTTCTGGCTGATATAATGCCTCATCCGTAAAATTTGTGATTTCTCTTGTTCCTTCACCAAAAGAAAATCCTATTCCAACAATAGGCTTCTGTTGTATGATATATGGCAAGTGATATTTCTTGCTTTTAATTTGTTCCAAAGCGACTTTTGACAAATCCTTGTCATTCGGTGAATATTTGAATTCCATGATAAAAACAGTTTTTGGACAGTCTAAAACCATATCTATCCTACCATCAGAAGTGACAACTTCAGATAAGGGACGCATTCCTATCAAAGTCAATGCGACATGAAAGAATGAATGGAAATAGCCCTCGTTGAATTTCTCCTTGTGTATGAGATAAGGTACACTCTTTATAATGCTATTTATGAGATTAACAAACTCTTTGATGTCGCTTTCATATAAGCATTTTTTGACTTGTTGATATGGAATCGGCACATTGTCATCATTTAAGATTACATCTAAACATCTATTCGACATTTCTATAATCTCATTAACCATATTGGCAATATCAACAACAATAAAATCCGTTTGCTCTCCTTTGAAATTTGTCTCAACAAGATGATAGTTGTCACGAAGAAATTGTGTAAAATTTTGAAGAAACTTAGCAAATTGGCTTACAGATGAGAAATTAGAAGGAATTAAACGTTGCCCTTTTTCCATACCTAAATGGTCTTCTATATTTCCCATAATTGAATTAAGATAATCTAGAAGTCGTTCACCTTGCTTCAATCTATAGATACCAGTTCTCCTATCACGATGAATGGATGTATGGATAAAATTCCAATGTTGCCATCGGGCATCCATCCATTCGCTTACATATACAGACAAATCATTTTCCAAATCCTTCATTCTCATCCTGTCCATAAATATTATTACTCGCCCTCTCTATATCCCTTGTTTCTTCTTTGGCATCTGTCACAGCCATCTTGATAACCATGCCAATAAAACCAACTACAGCTAATCCTATTACTCCTAAAATTATTTTCCACCACATTACTTTTCTAATTTTAAGATGTTTATGATGTTCTGTATATTCACAAATAATGAGCCTATCACTTGAATTTAGCACCGATAAACTGTGGCACCTTCCACAGCATCTTCTCTATCTTTGTAAAAGTAGGATTCATGCCATGCGACTGATACATCCTGATATCCTCCTTCCACATCTGCTTCCTTCGAGCCGAGTCGGTGCTCAGTCCGCCCATGCGCATCCTCACGATATATTCATGCAAATAAGTGACGCTCAACTCGCCGCCAAGCAGATAGCGGAAGAGGAAGTCCGAGTCGGCGGCTATCTTATAGCTCTCGTTATACAGCCCCTTACGCTCAATGGCACTGCGCTTGATGTAGCAAGTGGGGTGCAGCGGCAACCAGCCATGACGAACCTTCCACAGGCGGTAGCTGCCCCCTATCCAGTTGCGCACCACCTTATCAGTATTCTCCGGATTCACAAACAAGCCATCACCATACAGGAAGTCAGCGTGCGTGTCCTCAAACCTCTGAACGATATGCGAGACCGTCTGGTTAGAGAACAGGAAGTCATCCGAATGTACCAAACCAATCACATCACCCGTAGCAGCACGAATACCCTTGTTGATAGCTTCATACATACCATGGTCAGGCTCAGAGATGATTTTCGAGATTTTGTCCTTATACTCATTGATAATATTCAGCGAATTGTCCTTAGAAGCACCATCCACCACGATATACTCAATATCAGGATAGTCCTGAGACAAAACACTTTCTATACAACCACGAATCGTCTGTTCACGGTTGTAACATGATGTTATAATCGTTACTTTCATCTTTTTCGTTTTTTTTGTTGTTATTTTTTTAAGCCCCTTTTGTGGAACATTTTAAAAAAAACTCCACGAAAGAGGCCTGATATTACAAGTGATTCTTATGCGTGATAGCTCGATATGCCTTCATCCATGGCCATGCGAGCATCTCTTTTGGGTTAAGCGAGAAAAAGCGGATGAGGTTAACAAGGAAGAGGCCGTAATAACGAATGAAATACTCCTTCCCTGTTCCGAGGTTCATGGAATGTCCGAAGTTGCCGCACACCTCAATCCAAGACAAGAGGTTCACGGCCATCTTCTTTATGTCCTTAGCCTTTATGTCAAGGTTCTGGTTAGAGAAGATTGTCTCGTCCATGCCCAGGTAACAAACATTGATATGAGCCAACACAAGAAACATCTTCCTCAGGTGTAGCGCGTCGAGGAAGCCCAACAGCTTTTCCCAGTTGAGCGACTCGGCTTTCGCTGCCAACACCACCTGCCAGTCGATGACCTGTCTCAGTCCCAAACCCGCTGTTATGACATGGTTAAACGCGTGTGTGGTCAAAAGCAGGATGTTCAGCTCGTCGGGCAATACCCTCACGTCATATCCTCCAATGTTGACAAACACATCGTTTTTTGCCGAATCAAACTCTTGAGCTGTGAACTGTTTAAGACGCTCATAATATGGAATATACTGAAGCTTCTGCACAGCAAAGTGAACCTCAATAACAAGCTTACCGTGCTGATAGGTAGAGTGTAGCATCGTTTTGTCCGTAAGCTTGCATCCACATTTCACCAGCAGCTCGTTAGCCCGTTCAAAGTGGTCAGGCACCACATACACGTCCACATCTCCCGCCCTTCTGTGTAGCGGGTTGTTATAATATGCCGCACATGTCTGCCCCTTCATTATCGCGAAGCGCACCCCGCTGTCGTCCAGTCTCCGGGCCAGTTCTGCCACCTGCACGTCCATCCATTGGTTGTGTCTCTCCAGAACCATCAGGTTGCCAAGCAGCTGTAAGCGCCTTTTATCATCCTTAGGAAGCGACAGTTGCGGCAGGTCGAACAATAAACCCTCAACCGTCTGTTTCCTCGCTATCTTCAAGAACTTCTCCAGCTCCACCGCCTGCAGTGTCTGCCCCTTGTGCATCACATGTTTGAGAAGCCGAAGAAGTTCAAGAAAGTCTTTATTCAATGTTTTCATTCTCTTTGTTGCAATATATAATAGTTGTCGAATGCAGCCTCCATGAGCTGCTGCTTCACGCGCTTAAAAACCTCCTCAATCTATGACACATGTGACACATGTTTTTATAAAATATTCTAACGCGCGCAGGAAAAACAATAATTATTTTATAAAGAAAGTTTTTATCAAAAAACGGGTCACATGTGTCATGTGTCACGCCAAAGCCCAGTGTACCACATTAGACTCCACTTGTTTTTTGAACACAACAAGCGAATTGTTGGTGTTCAAACATCTCGTAAGCATCATGTTTACCTCATCCAAGTGCCATACTTAGCTCATGTAAGTGCCATAGATAGCTCATGTAAGTGCCATAACTACAAATCTGTTTTTGAACATGAGATTCGCCGAAGGCCCCATGACCGTAGGGAAGTAATCTCTCGAATAGCGAATATTTGGTTCACATGAATCTCACGGTAAGAAAGATTCGTTTAATTCGTGTTCAAAAAACGATCCGTGTTCAAGCCAATAACGTAAAAAACGTAATAAAATCATGCGGAAAGTCTCGTATCATATAATATCTCCTAAGTGGCGATTTCTTATTTCGTATCTTTGCATTGTCAAAGTCATTGATCTGCAATGGTCTTACCGTGAGTAAGGAACGAGCGCGTCGTAACAACCGTCACAGCAAGAATCCACATTATTAACCTAAAACAAAGCCTCAGGCGATCAGAGCATCACTGCCCCGTGGTCTAACCCCGCGGCACGTCAGGCGACAATCCGCCACCCCGTCCGCCTCACTCTCGGGGCTGGCATCACACAGATAAAACCTAACAACTTCCACAAGAATATTTAAACAGTAAACATCAAACGGTCGAAAGTGAGAAGCGAAAGCTAATGGATCGTCCCTGCAGTTAGGGGTATTCCTATGACCTCCCCGGTGTCAAGAAAGCCTGTCCCTGCTTCGACGTAAAGGCGTGGCTACCATCCATCGGCCTCCACCGATCTCGCCACAGGTGGTTGATACATGGCATATAGAGAACTATTTTCATATTATTCATTGTTTAATTTTACGCTCCCTGATCCTTACAGCAGGATTCCCTTGATATATGCCGTTCTCCTCCATATCTTTTGTTGCAATGCTGCCCACCGTAAGGATAGCGTTGCTATGAACCGTAACACCGGGACATACAACTGTCTTAGCTCCAATCCACGCACCGTCTTCAATATGTATCACAGCGTTCCTGTATGGCATAGAAGATATGGTGTAGTCATGGTTGCCAGTAAGGAGCAGCGCCCCCTGTGATATGCACACGTTGTTGCCAATCACCACCTTGTCGAGGTTATCAATCCAGCACGCCTCACCGAGCCAACAATGGTCGCCAATGGTAAGGTTCCATGGCGATTTGATGATAACATTATTCTTGATCACCAACCCCTTACCAATCTTAGCCCCAAACACCCGAAGCAGCGCCACCTTTATCCCCATAAACGGGTTCCATGAGGCGCGAACAAGCAAGGCGTTGACAAAATACCATAATGTGGTCTTTATGAGCCCTGCACCCTTATTGAAGTCGGAGCCGTCAAACGCGGCGAGGTTAACATCTGAAATGTTTTTTTTCATAGTCATCAAGATTTGTTATGAAGAAACGTGTTTATGACCTTTTCATATTTTTCCATCATCACTCTTGCTACCTTATCAGAAGAGAAATGTTGAATGACATATTCACGACCGTGACGTCCTTTCTCCTCCATCGTCTGCTCAGAACAGTCCAATGCCTCACCGATAGCTTGTGCAACCTTCTCAGGTGTTCTTTCAACCCACCATCCAATAGACTGCTCGTCGATGCAAGCCCAAGGCGCACCTTTGCAAGTTATGACAGGTGTTCCAGAAAGATAAGCTTCAGCAATGACAATGCCAAAATTTTCGTTCAGCGTAGGCAAGATAAAGAAATCGGCATGTTGCATGAGCGTCCATTTCTCTTTACCAAAGATTCCACCAGGAAACGAAACAATGTCGTTAAGACCATAACTGTCACACATACGCTTTAACGTAGATAGATAGCCCTCCGTGTCGGGCCCTGCAATAATTACCTTATAACCAATCAGCTTCTCTTTAATCAACGATAGAGCATCGATAAGCACACCTGCACCTTTGTTAGGTCGTAACAACCCCATATAGAGCAAAGAGCGTGTACGCTTCCACGTTTTCTTCATTTCTATGCCATCAACAATTACCCCGTTAGGGACAACCTCCACCTTGTTATTATAGTTTAGCTTCAGCAAATTGTCTTTTTCGCTATCAGCAGTTGCCACCAAAGCGTCAGCCTTGCGTAGCGCACGTCTCTGATACATAATCAGGGCAGGCACCTTTTTCGTCCAACGGTTTTTGGCCAAGACCCAAGGTTCGAGCATACCATGCGGAGAGACTACAGTAGGTATGCCTCGCTTTTTAGCCCAAAAGACCGTAAATGAGCATAACGGAGCCCAACAGCTGTTCACATGCACAATGTCAGGTTTTATCTCGTCAAGCAATCTGCAGAACAGTTTCTTTGCCTTAAACCATTGCAGTTGCCCACATTCCATGTAGTGTATAGTACAGTTGTCAAGACACAATTCTTTATCCGAATGATGCGTTACGATATGCAGATCAACCATCTTCCCCAAGGAATGAGCCAACAGTTGAAGATACGAACTCACCCCGCCGAAGTTTTGGTCGATAGAAGGAATGTAATGAATTACTATCATAATATAAACCTTATGATCATTTCTATAAAAGTCTACTATATTTTTACCACAAACGACAAGAGTCGTCACCTGTGAGACGTTCAACAAAATAGCGAGCCACAGCCTTACCGTTTATGTGCTCTTCACACCATTTGGTGCGAAAAGCCCTGTCAGCACGCATCTCATCAATATGGCCGTTGCACCACTCCATGCAACTTGCCAACATGCCAGCATCGCCCCTACAGAACACCCTTCCCAGACGTTTCTCGCTTTTTAACAAGTCGCTTGCTCCACAAGCATCGCTACATATCACATAGCATCCAGCTTGTAAGGCCTCGTTGACGACAGCTCCCCAACCATCATAAATGCTTGGCAGGATAAGCACATCTGCCTGTTGCATGTATGAAGGGACCTCCGTTTGTGGCTTGGTGCCTAACAATTCGATGACACCGTTCAAATTATTATTGGCGACATATTCTTCTAGTTTTGTACGCATAGGTCCATCGCCAATAAATTTTACGCCACCCGTAAACGGGTGGCTCAGCCTGGAAAGAGCCCTTGCGATAGTCAAGGGCTCTTTCCAGGCTGACAGGCTACCGCAATACAGGTATTGCGGTAGCCTGTCAGCAAGGAAGGGCTTCACCACTGCTTTCGCGGGCTCTGTGCAGTAGCAGAACGGCAGCACCTGCCATTTCATACCAAGAGACGAGAAATAGTTTACCGCCTCTTGTCCCATTGCGAAAACCATTTTTATATGTTTTGCATATTTACGGTCTTGTATCCAGAAACGCAGACGATGAACCCAATAAGGTTTGGCGTTTGGCCTGTTATGCTTAAAATCGTAGGTGTTAGGACGTTCGCTAATCATTCCACGATTCAAGTTATATTGAAGACTCATTTTCAAACACTTAAAGACAAAAGCGTATGCTCTGATTCCAGAAAACCAGTGCCAGCTCTCTTCTTCGCGTTCTTTCAGCAAAGCGTTAATGGTCGTATCGTCAGGGTTGACAAACAACTTGCATCTGTCAAGACCCTCATACTGACCTACGCTCCATCCCATTTCTTTACGGTCTGTACTCACATCCTCTGCTGCACACACCACCACTTCATCCACCCTGTCGTCTTCCATCAGATGGACGATAAAAGGCAGAAGATGAGGACTAAGACAATTTTGCCAAAAAACTATTCTCATTTCTTTTTATTTGTTTTTCCAATTTTCAACAATCTTCTGTCAAACCACCTCGACTGTTCATACACAGACAGGTCAAGGTCTTCTTCTTTCAACACCCCTTTACGGAACGAGTCGATAACACTATAGTTAAGCCAGAACAGACAGCACAACACAGCACCCACCGTCGTGATATATCCTTCACTGATGGGCTGCATGACAAACATCACACACATGCCCGAATACCAGGCTGCACAATAAGAGTTGCTGCGGTGTCGGAACAGATAAACGATGTTAGGTAACACAATAGCCATAATGCAGACAGCACCCAGCAAACCGGTCTGGCTAAGAACAGAGAGCCAGCCGGATCCACTCTCGATCGTTCCTCCAAGCTCTTCTGCTATGTCGGCACCCAGACCGTATTTAATTCTTGCAAATCCCACACCGTAGACAGGGCTTTCCTTAAATTCAATGATACGGAACGGCCATGTTGCGTCACGCGAACTTACGTCTGCACTTTCAATCTGGTTGGCATTTTTTGCCATCATAAACCTAAATTTGTCGCCAAAGAGTGAAGACACAACAAAGATTCCAATCACAAACAGTACGGCAGCGCCCAACAACTTTTTAGGATTTTTGCTGTTCAGCTTGTAGAGAACGAAGACCACAGAAAGCAACGTACAGATAAGGCCCATTCGTGATGAAGCCATACCCATCATAGAAATGGCACATACAAGACATCCGAGCATTATGATCTTTTCGATTTTTGAAAAAATCTTTATATATTTGCCACAAAAAGCTATGATGAACATAATAGAGACGGCTCCCAACAGACCCATCTCGTTATTCATTGTTGAGCCCGTGTAAAGACCAACGTTTTGATAAGTAGACGCTTGGCTACTGTTTATATGTCCTGTGGCAAACATGACATAGTTTACCACGACAAGAACCATTGACAAGATACAGAACGTGTGAAACAGGTGCAAACGCATCAGAGCAATACGTCTGCTGTTCACAATGTTTGAGAAACTAACGAGCAGTCCTGCAAACACAATCAATCGTTCCGTTGTTCGGTAATATTTTGGGATGTCGTTAAGCACATAACTCAGGAAGCACACACCAAGATACGCCACAAACACCCAATCGATCTTCTTGCCATGCATTAAGCAATAGATAGCCGTCAATCCTAACATTGGATAATAAAGCTGATAACCGATAGGTCCCATGATGCCCGACATATCCATTGCAAAGAACACGAAGGCACACAGGAAAGACAGCGACCAAAAATGAACGTACAGATAGTTTATAAGAATTTTCATACGAATTATAATTTTTCTATTTTATTAAGAAAATCAGCGACAAGCTCATTTATGTCATAAGGCTTACATAGCTGTTGCTTTGTTGGGTGCAGATAGAACTGTTCAATCTTATCTGCCAGTCCCACAAAATCATGGGGCTTTATAAGCCATTTGTCGGCTTCATAAGGGTCGACACACTCTGCTGCGCCTTGTTCTTTCACTCCAATGAATGGAACCCCACAAGCGTAAGCCTCCGTGTAGACACATCCAAAACCTTCATAAATGCTTGGAAGCACAAAAATGTTGAGAGAGTTATAATAAAGAGGTAGGAGGTCATGTGTCATTTCTTTTACCCATTCAACATATTCTGCCAAGCCATGCTCCTTTACATACGTCTCACACATTGTTTTTGTTTCTCCACTACCAAGAAGCGACAGTCGCATGTTTGTATAGCCTTTACCAATAAGAATCTCGAACGCCTTTAGAAGCGTTATATGATCCTTAAGCTCTTGAAAGTTGGCAATACACCCTATCCGGAACACACCATCGTTCTTTCTGTCTTGTTTAAAGAATATGCTTGTGTCCACCCCATTGTTCAAGATACATGTAGCTTTGGGTCTGACGTGTGGAAAATCGTTGACACAATCCAGTCTGTCAAGATAACTTTTATATATCTCCGCCTTTCTTGCTTTCGGAAAAGCAAGCAGATTGTCTTCCACAGGCTTACTTATGCTTACCAGCATGTCGGCACGGTTAAAGGCTTCCACACTTTTTCTTGCCCTATAGCGCACGTTCCATCTCTTATCTGCCCATTTGCCGTTACGCAAGCAATAGGGGTCAAGGTCATGAAACTGCACAAGCACCTTAGCTTGTTTGTTTTTTCTTTTAACGCCGAAACCGAACGCAGCATGGTTCGCTGTGTGGCAATGTACCACTGCCACATCTTTTGTGTTGATGCCCATGTGGCGCAAGCTACACACAAACAAGCGTTCAACGATCTTCTCGGTCAGTCCGTTAAGAATGTATGAAGGCATCAGCAGAGGCTTTATGGTATGCACCTTTATGCCGTCAATCACATAGTCGGGTTGTTCTTCTCCAAAAGTAAGAGTTTTCACCACCACTACGTTGTAGCTAGACAAACGTTTTATGGCCTTCACCTGATCAAGAACATAAGCACCTTGCCAATGAGTGGGTGAAGGGAAGAAAGGAGTCACGCAGATATAAAATTTCTTATTTTCTGTCACGTCATTTAATTAATTGTGAAAAACAAATTATCTGTTACCTGTCAGTGCAGGAACATATTTTTTTATTAAAGGATAAATCAATGTGAGAAGAACAACAAGGAAACAGTCGCCGAGCAATGTGCCTATTGTTCCACCCTGATAATGGGTTAAAGCTTGCAGAGGGCGCATAGCCATCATGTGAAGGCACATCACCACGATTGATGCCTTTGAAACCTCAACAATAAATGGCACCTTAACGCCATTAAGCAGTTTGCATAAACCGAAGAATGCTACCAGTCCCACAGCTGTTCCCATAACGCCCATCACACCGTTAAGTTTTGCAACGATATAGTTAGGTTGTCCATACTGAAGATAGTTTTCCCAACACAGCCAACCGGCAATAACCACAAGAGCGCACCACAAGGCTTTCGGCACTGTTATTAATTGTTTATACCGTTTGAAGAGAATGCCTGCCGTGAACCACAATGCTCCGGCCAATCCACAATCGACAGAGAACGGATATTGCACTCCTGTCTCTCTACGAACATACATCAGAACAGCCCACAGGGCAATGCCAACAAACCCATGTTTCCATGATGTCATAACAAACTTGCACAAATATCTACACCATATAAGCGCAAGCAGAAACCATGTTGGTCCAACAAAGATGCCGTTTGCCAATCCGAAGGCTGTGCGCCACAATTGGTTTATTATATACAGGTTCCAGTCTACCCCCCCGAAACACATATCTTGGCAATGCAGATTGCAAGATAATAGAAGAAGCCGATAATGTTGAAACCAATATAGGGCACAAGCAACGTTTTCACATTGCTTACCGATATCTCATGCCAAGACCTTGACGTCTTAAACAAATAGCCGCTTACAAAAAAGAACAGCGGCATGTGTATGACAAAGATAAAGCTCGTCACATCTTTTGAGGCATATACGCTATGTCCCATCACAACGAGCAAGATGCCAAGGGCCTTGACCCAATCTATCCAATTCTCTCTTTGCATATAAATTTGTATGTTTTGTTGTAAAAAACATGCCATGTTGCTTGGCGTATGTAGTCGATAAGTATAGATACGACATACCATGCAATCATATAGCCTGTTATAATGATAAGATAAACTATTCCTGAATAGTTGCTATAAATGTCTTTAGCCCATGTAAGGAAAAAAGTTCCTAACACAAGAGGATGAGTGTGGAAAAGATATACAGCAAACGATGCCCCACCAATACGATTAATCATGTTGTTCTGAATATGTATGCTGTCAGTCTTTATAAGAAGCATGAGAGCTAAGAATATAACAAACGGACTGGTGTATGAATTTAGATGCCAAAGTCCATGTCCTGTTTTTATAAGCATGAACATGCAGCATGTCACAAACAGCGATACTACCAAAAACAGCACACCTGAATTTTTGCGTATAAAATCATGAACACCGTAAAGTCTAACGTAACGTGCTAAAAGGTAAAGGGCTACGAAATGGAGGGTGGAGTAGCCTCCATCAAAAAGACGAGGATCAGGGCTTGCAAAGTCATAAACAAACTCAAACGCCAACCATCCACACAACACCCATTTATGAATGTTTTTAGACTTCTCAACCATCAGATTGAGTGCCGGCGACAACAGATAAAGGCCTAAATAAGCTTGTACAAACCATGACCTGCAGGTTACGAGTTCTATAAACTTACCTCCCCCGATAGCATTGCTGTGGTCATAAAGCAAGCATACTGCCGAAACGCCATAGAACACGAATACTACTTGGAATATAAACGTGAATAGGCTTTTACGATTTGCCTTGATACCAAACCATCCACTGATAAGAACGAAAAGGTCAACACAGCCAACACTCATCACCTCAAACAGTATTCTTGTAAACGTGGCTAAAGGTGCGGAGCCTGCATCTTCAACAGATGGTTTGCCCAATGCGAGAAAATTGACATGAAGCATCATTACCATAAACATGGCAACAATGCGCAACAATTCAAAATTGGATTGTCTTACTTTTTTCATTTTATAATTTTAAGAATTTACGCAAATTATAGAATATAATTGTAAATAACGAAGTTAGAATTAAGAAATGCAACAATGGCAAGATTGTATAAAGAGGTCGAAGAATCATCAGAGCCTTGTTGTGGACCAGATATATGTCGTATGAGCATGTTGAAAGCCAATGAGGGTAATTCTGTATATCAATGTTATAAAAAGCAGAGAAGATGATAAATGCAAAGATGAATACAATGTCAAACATAAGATGTATGACAAACATGTTGGAGCGAAAGACAACACATAGAGCTATCACCACAATAGAACAAATGGCCCAACTAATAGGCTTTCTTGCAATTTGCCACCAATAATTACCATGTTCAGCAATACTTACTCCTACAAAGAACATTAAAACCGATCCACCATGTACCAAACCTGAGTTTGTCCACCATACAGCAATAATGCTTATAACAGGAAAGGCTAATAATCTGAATTTTGCAATGTTGTTATATATCGCAAAAAAAAGGTAAAGCCATATTATTGTTCTTACGAACCATAAAACCTCATCATTAAATTGCCAAAATATTCCTTTTAACAGCGATATGTCATATTTACACCCCCAAATTACATTATAACCAGCCCATAACGCTGATACAAGAACAGCCGGTAAATAAGTTTTTATCAGACGTTTCTTTGAGAAGGCAGAAATGGTTAAATGTTTAGACTGTTCACTCTTCATCAAACCATAGCCTGACAAAAAGAAGAAGATGGCGACACCAAGATAACCACCCTGAGTAGCAAATAAGAAATATACAAGATTGCTAGCCCCTTCAACACCGCGTATTTGAGAGAAGTGGTGTAAGGCTATCATTAAACATGATAGAAACTTGATAATATCAGTAAGACCACGATTAAACTGTAGAGTTTTGTTTCGTGATAGTTGAATATTCATAAATTCTTGTTTTTATTCAAATAAAATGGTATCAAAGATATGTGACGATTCGTTTTGCTTTTCGGTTTAGAAAAAATGAAAAAAGCGTCAACATAAATCCAATAGCATTGGATAGTGTAAGTTTTACGAATTGTTGTTTCTTTATCTTAAATTGTTAAACATGTTTATCCATTGTTCTGTCACTTTATTTATGTAGAACGATTTTGCTCGTTCAATAGATTTTTTCTGTAAAATCTGAAGAGAGTTTGATTTCTTAAGAATCTCAACAACTTTCTGTGCAAAAGCATCTTCATCAAAACAAGGAATTGTTATACCAGAATCGGCGATAACCTCTTTGGGTGAAACAGGACAATCAAAAGCGATACATGGAACACCATAATACATCGCTTCAATAATAACCAATCCAAACCCTTCGGTGCTTGAAGTCATCAAAAGCAAATCTGCATTCTTATAAATCTGCTCTTTGTTATCGCAATATCCCATCATTTTAACGTTATTAAGATGATGTCCTTTGATAAAGGAGCGCATTTCTTTTTCCATATATCCATCGCCATATATTGAGAGAGAAACATCTGGTAAAAGACTCTCAATCTTTTTCCAAATATTGAGCAGTCTAATAACCCCTTTCTCCAAACTTAAACGACCAACAAAAACAACGTTCTTGTTTCTTAACGAAGATAAGCATGCGCTATCCTTTTCATACATGATAGGATTGGGTATAATGCAGAACAGATCTTTGCTCAAACAAGGTACAATGCCCATTAACTCTTTCTCTGCAGAAAATGTGAGAGGAACGATCTTGTCAAAAGTGGGCAATGCTTTGTGCCAACGAGAAGTAAGGGCTTTCAACATCGGAAGTCCATACATTTTTTTTAAAGGAGTATTATATTTGGCTTTCAGTTCGGCTTCATATCCTTTTACGCTCCAATGCAAGATCTGAGCTGTTCGTATGCCACTTTTTGTAGGCATGGCTGCACATAAATCGTAAGTATGGTTAACTATCCAATCTGCTCCAATTTCTTTGGCTTTTTCGAGAATCATTTTCCTCATATACGCATCAGACCAAACATTGCCGAGCAACTTGTTTAAAGGATTGCGACTAATATTAAGCCAACGCTTATAATCTTTATCAATAAATGATAAAACTGCAGGATTTGAACCGTGATAAGGGTTTTGGCTAAAGAGGTAGCAATCAATACCTTTTTTTATTAGGTCGTGAAGAATATTGAAGGCAAAAACCTCAGTGCCTCCATAAGCATTGGCATCAGCAACTATAAATAAAACTTTCATTTCCATATTCTCTCAACAAAACATCCCATCCTTCTTGGATAGATTTTAAATAGTGTATTTTACTAATGTATTTGCAGTTTCTAACAAAACAGCCGCTTTTTTATTGGCTCTAACAGAAGTATCACTTCATATCCCTTCATGCCTACACTACGAATAAGACCTAGTGTCTTATTCGTAGTGTAGGCATGAAGGGATATGAAG